>Ga0207757_100966_pt1 | contig 14747 bp, 17 predicted proteins | sample A23P3SouthBayCA_2_FD_187752 | JGI IMG/M metagenome (GOLD analysis project Ga0207757, IMG submission 187752) | Aerobic enrichment media microbial communities from Eden Landing Ponds, California, USA - A23 P3 (2) (SPAdes) | ecosystem: Environmental > Aquatic > Marine > Unclassified | place...
CCGCACCGCATCTTAGCCGTTGTGGCCGATTCGACCCCTCGGGGCCGCACTGTCCCGTGGTTCCTCGCTGCCAGTTCTTCGACGGGTTTAAACGAGCCGACCCGATACCGAATAATGCGGGCTCGTAGATCAGCGGTAGATCATCCCCCTGGCACGGGGAAGGCCCCGGGTTCAAATCCCGGCGAGTCCATCTTTCTCTCACTCGATGAGCAAGGAGCAGACGGCATCCGGTTAGGGGCGTATATCGTCCAACGCGGCCCATGTGTCGGAGTGGCCATCACCCTCACTCAGCCGAGTATGTCACTCGGACTCTGCAAAGGCGGACGCATTGAAACACTCATTCCAGAAGTATAGTTCTTGTGCAAGCCGATTTCGAGGGTTTGGCGGAATCAAAATTGAGGGGTACAAGGGAGTGCTTCATTTGTAGGGTATCTATGAACAGATATTCCAACAGATACCGGACAGGCTCAAGTGAAGTCGAATCATGGAATCGCCATTTCTATTTCCCGTCCACATGAGGCTCAGCGTACGCGGACTCTTGTTTGAGTTCAACTGATTACAGGGTAGTCACCTCAGCGTGTGCCGTTCTGCTATGTTTGCAAATTGACTGCCAGTAAGCCTAAAAAGGATTTATTCTTTAAACTTCTCTGGTATCATTGTTTGTCCACCCATTGGAACTGTAGGTCCATCTCTGTCCTGTCGCATTTTCCGCTCCTCATAGTGAATTGCCAATGCGATATAAATCAGGGCCGCCCGCGCAAGTCGGAGCATTTCGACGGTCGCTTTCCTCAGTTCTGATTTTCCAATAGCATCGTAAAGTGAGTCGGGGAGGAAATCTCTATCCGGGGGTTCTGATACAATGCCATCCTCAAACACCTTAATGTAGTCATGTTCTACGGCATTTCGCAGTGATTTGAGTTCATGAGCAACGATGACTATTGAATCTTCATCGTTCTTGCTAACGGTATGATGGAAATCCTTCTTTATCCAGTATAGGGCATTCAACGCCCAATTATCTGAGTTTTGAAAGGGTGTTGCCAACCCTTCCTTGTAGTTTCCATTTTTGTGCCATACTTGGCTGAAATTGGGTTGATTTTGACCAACGTCAAAATATTCGTTTATTAGTACTGCTATTTTATCGAAGATTGAGTAGGATATTCTGAGAGCGGTCTTGATTTGCTCTGTCCGATAACCGTAAACGGAATAATCTAAAGCATCAGGCAGTTTAACATCTCGGTCGGAAAAGTGAGGGCTATCATCTACTTTTGCCTTTCCCTCGTAGTATAGATACCGTGCAGAGACATATTCCTGCTTCATTTGATTGTAAATACCCGGATACGGGAAATCTTCGCCATCAGGGATTAGCATGTCTGGTAGATGGAAAAAGTCGTATGCTACAGAGGTGTGAGTGTAAATATCGTTTAGAGGATTTAGGTAAAGGTGATTTTCTAAAACCCATTTGTGGTACTTCTTGTCAAACGGTGTCTCTCCCAACTCATACTCATCTTCATTCTCGATGTTCAGATGCTCATCGGTGTACTTCTCAACTGATTTCATTCGCGCCTCAAAGTCAGATTCTGCATATGGGTGAGCATCGTTCCAATTCTCTAAGGCACTCTCAAAATCTTGGTACGCTGAATGAAGGAATCGAATGGTATGGTTTGAAGAGAATAAGAGCCCAGCATAGTGTATTTTACATTGTCCCCGATTACCGAGGGCCATCGCATGGTCCGGTTTATTTCTAAGCGCTTTATTATACCAGGTCAGTGCCTCGCAGACCCGGCCAAGACGAGAGAGATGGTTTGCGAAGTTGACATAGGATTGTGTTTCCCGGGTTGCTCCCAGAACGGAACTAAATTCTTGGGCGACTGACGCACGGGCATGTCCGACAGCATCGAGTAAATCCGGTGAATCAAAGAAGGTATACGCGGTCTCGTTTTCAGACCATGAATCACGAAGGGAATATGCATTCGCCAACTGGAAATGCCGGATTGCTTCATGGGCCTTGTCAAGTTCTCTTTCCGCAATTTCATTGTTTAGTTCGATTACTTTATTAAGTCCTGTTTCCCTCTCTAAGTCTTCTGATAAATTATAAAGAGCACCAGTGAGTTGTAGGCGATAAGGGTCTTCAAGTTCGCTCCATTCACTTTCATTTGATTCGATTAATGTGTTGTAGATATCTTCTATCACACTATGGTCTTCAACTTCATATGGTGAATCCTCGAAGAATTCCGAAATAGCCATCAAATCCCACTCCTTTGTCATTCTTTTAGCCCTCACCTAATCTTCCTCTCGCTCACGAATAGTATCCAGCGTTTGTTCGGCACGCTGGAGCAAATTATCGTAGGTTAATATATCGATATTTCCACTGATTACAGTTCGGTGCCTTCTAATTTTTTCTTGGACTTCTCCTTGTTCATCGTCTCGGCCAATCACGATGATGCCTTTTGGTTGATAAACGTCGATACCAGTTTGCTCACGGTGTGATAACCGATGAGTCCCAAAGAAATCCAGATACTCGGCAATCTGTGAAAGTGCATTCTTTAGAGGTGCAGATATAGCACCCTCTGGCTGCTGGATGAACAATCGATGAGAAGGGCGTTTTAACTCAACAACATCATGAAAGGCTCCCCGGCCTTCGAGGAAAAAGTCAACCCGACCATCATAACCGGCGGGTAATTCACGTTCTGCCGCGTAGTATTCTGAGCCAAAGAACCATTCATTATCTATCAGGAATTTCTGATAATCAGCCTCATCAGCATCGGCATCAAGTAATTCTTCGAAATGTGAAATCTGTTCCTCAAGTTCAGACAAACGGTCTTTCCGTTCGGCCCTCTTTTGCTCCCGGAGTTTCTCCCTCTCTTCCTCGATTCGCGAACGGCTGTTTTCGAGTTGCTGCTCTAACCTCATCACCTTTTGACTCAGTCTCTCAACTTCCTCAATTGATTCTTCGTCAATGATGTCCAGAGGCTCATCGGTGTCTGAGAAGAGTGCTAATGCAGCAACGATGTCGTCAATGTATTCTGCTTTAGATATATTGTATTTTTGGCGTTGTCGCCATTCCTCGTCACGCTTCTGCCATTTATATAACCTGACTTGGAATTTTTCCTCAGGGCCATATCTACTTTTCACCAAAACCATCGCAATCCACCAAGCACCTTTAAATAAGGTCTTGCCACCGAATACCTCCAAATCGTCATACTGGCTAATTGGAAAACTCGAAGGAGGCTCATCGAAGAATCCTTGAACCTTTTCGAGTGTGCTCACTATGTCCTATGGAAGAATCCCCGATGCCAAATAACTGAGCCAACCAGGGTGAAATTGGTAGAGGCCCGGCACCTATTTGTAACTGGTAGACGGCCATTTCTAAGAAGGAATGAGTCAGGCGACGATTACGGAACGCCCCTATGTAAATTCCAATCTCTTCGCCAATCACTATCTCGATGACAGAGTTATCGAGAAAGACCAGTGGGATTGCGATGATGAAGCACTGGCGGCAATGGAAGAATTGCAATCTCTTTATGAGTTAGAGGGTTCGCTGGTCAACGGATATGGCGAAGATGCACTCATAGATAATTGGATAGATGAAATCCTTGATGTACTGGGGTTCGGCACACAAGTTGAGGCCACGTTACCGAGTGGGGGCGGATTTGTGGATGAATTGCTCTTCGAGGATGGCACTGCTCGTCGTGAAGCCGCGTCGGTCTACTTGGATACGGAGGATACAGTAGACCTTTTTGAACGTGGCGTTGGACTCGTTGAAGCCAAACAATGGGATGCTGACTTCAGTCAGCGGTTCAGTGAACAACGCCCGTATCGAAATGCGTCCCATCAAATCAAACACTACCTTGAGAACACACCTGAAAATATCCAGTGGGGCGTTCTAACGAATGGCCGGAAGTGGCGATTGTATGGGACCAAGGACTATGAGACCCAAACATACTACGAGATTGACCTGCCCGAACTTCTCGAACGTGGGGACCTCGATGCCTTCAAGTATTTCTTCGTGTTCTTCCGACCAGCCGCTTTCCGCGAATCTGCCGGAACCACCTTCCTTGATGAAGTATGGTCCGAGAGCGAAACCGCTTCGCAGGAACTCGGGGAGAATCTCCAGGATAACGTCTTCACCGCCCTCCGAGTACTAGGACGGGGATTCGTCGAGACCAACAATGACCTTGACATCGACCCCGACGACAAAGAGGCACTGGACGAACTGAAAGAACAGTCTCTCGTGTTTCTCTACCGGCTAATGTTTGTGCTTTATGCAGAGGCACGAGGTCTCATCCACCCCGAAGACCAGCGAGCGCAAGACGAGTACGACCAGAACTTCAGCCTCGACGAACTCCGGCTGGACATCCACGACACTATCGGCGAGGTCGACGAGGGATTTGCCGAGGAGTTCAGCAACTACTCGACGACGATGTGGAGTCGGCTGGAGGACCTGTTCCGGCTTATTGACGAGGGCGAGGAAGACCTCGGTATCCCGCCGTACAACGGCGGCCTGTTTGACCACGAGGAGCACGACTTCCTGACGGAGCACGAGGTGAGCAACGAGTATCTCGCGGAGGTCATTTACCGGTTGTCGGCCACACAGAATGACGAGGGTCGATTCGTGCTGGCGGACTACGCCGACCTGGACACGCGCCACCTTGGGAGCGTCTACGAGGGCCTGCTCGAACACCAGTTCCGTATCGCACCCGAGCAGTACACGGCAGTCGCAGAGGACGGCGGCCAGGTTTGGAAGCCTGCTACTGAGGTTAATGAAGCCGAGGCCGTCGAGACCGTCTCCGAGGGTGGCCTGTATGTCGTCAACGACGAAGGAGAGCGCAAGGCCACTGGTGCGTACTACACGCCGGATTACGTGGTAACGTACATTGTCGAGGAGACGATTGGGCCGCTGGTCGAAGAGATACGTGAAGACCTTATCGACCAGGGTTTCGAGCCCGGTACCCAGGAGTACATCGGGCCGTTCTTTCGTCGCATGACCGACCTGCGGATTCTCGACCCCGCGATGGGTAGTGGTCACTTTCTGACGAAGGCGACAGGCTACCTCTCCGAGCAGGTGATGGCCGAAGTCCGCGAGGCTGAAACCGAGTTCGGCGTGGCGTTCGACGAACAGCACATCCGCCGCGAAATCGCCAAAGAGTGCATTTACGGTGTCGACCTAAACGGGATGGCCGTCGAACTGGCGAAACTGTCGATGTGGCTGGAGACACTAGCGGCTGACCGTCCGCTGGCCTTCCTTGACCACCACTTCAAAAAGGGGAACTCGCTCGTTGGGAGTGACATCGAAGACATCGAGGAACTGGAGTCTGACGCCAACGGCGACGATTCACAGGCGTCTTTGGCGGAGTTCGGTGCGACCCGTGAGGGAACTATCGAGCGGCTGATGGACATCTACAGCGAGTTCCTCGCCATTGAGAACGAGACCGTTGAGGATGTCCACGAGATGAAACGCAAGTACGCCGAAATCGAGCAGGACGAACTCCGCAAGCGGCTCGTGGCGATGGCAAACGTGCACACTGCCGAAAGATTCGGTTTAGACGTGCCTGGCGGTGCCTATGAACGGATGGCTAGGGCGCTCGAAGATACCGAGGAGTGGACCAAGGTCGAAGGCACGGACTGGTTCGAGTCAGCACAATCTATTGCAGAAGAGGAGGAATTTTTCCATTGGAAGTTGGAATTCCCTGAAGTATTTTACGAGGATGATGGTACCATTAAGAGTGGCTTCGGCTTTGATACAGTTCTTGGAAATCCACCATACCGAGCATTAGCCCACGGCAGGCGACAGAAAGCCGCAGAGGAATCCCTGCAACAATATCTGAGACAGAGGCATCCAGAAGCATCCGAGTACAACCAGAATCTATTCGCAATTTTCCTCGATAAGTCGATAGAACTTGTTAAGAAGGAGAAGTTTCTGGGGTTCATTATACCAGATACATTCCTCACTAATTATTACTTCAAAAAGATAAGGTCAAAGTTTTTGAACTCATATGAAATTGTCTCGGTCGTTGACTCCGAAATAAGAATTTTTACCGAAGTTGAAACAGGAGGAACTACAATCCCGATTGTTAGAAAGAACACTCCTTCTGAGTCATCAACCACAGATATAATCGAACTTGATAAAAATAGGAAGTTCAGTTTCAAAAGCCGCTATCATCAAGCGAATTATTCAGATATTCCATACAATAAAATACTCTTAGAAACAGAGAAGTTGGAACTGATGTCTAAACTACAATCAGTGGAAACAACGATTGGAGAAGAGGCAACTATGTATGCAGGTATTGTTTCGGGTGATAATGAAAAATACTTGTCTGACTCACCGACAGAACCGGAACACGAAAAGGTAGTCAGGGGCCGGGACCTTCATCGGTATCATATCAAATGGGATTCTCTCTACATCTATTTCGATGAGGAAGAACTGTATAGTAATACAAACAGAGATATGTTTGAAACCTGCCCAAAAATATTGATGAGGCAAACCGGAGACTCACCGACTGCCGCTGTCGACAGAGATGGGCTCTACAGCCTCAAAACAACACATCTGATTCTACCTGAGTCTCTTGATGTTGATTACTTAACCGCGTGTATTAACTCAAATTTGATAGATTGGTACTACCAACAGTTAGTTCCTGAGAAGGGAAGAACATTTGCAGAGGTTAAAGCGGTAAATATCAAGCAATTCCCTATCCGGTCTGAGTCACCTGAATTGGATATTTCGGGTGTCAGTACGGATGAAATAGAGATGAGAGAAGAATCTGACAATGCTATAGGTTTGCTGTCTTCATTAGCAAAATATATGGAAAACATCCAAAAAGATAGATACAAACTCAACCTCAACTTACTTGATTACATACAACCCTATTCCGACGGACCTGCTCTCATCGATATTGGCATTTACCAACCTCCCGATGGCGTCGGCGACACGAAACTAGCGGCGACGAAAGAGGACTACGATAACATCCGCGTTGGGACGGTCACCTGCGAGCGCGAGGACGAGAACACAGTCGCAATCCACGCCACGGCTCGGTACAAGCCCGACGACGAGGATGCCTACGAGACAGACCAGTGGGGCTATACTGAAACCGAGTCGATGCCCGCAATGCGCCTAACCGACCTAACCGAGACAGAGGCCGACCTTGTCGAGGTGTTCGTTCCCGTCGCAGTCGAAGAGGCCGGAGGCTTCGCTAATTTCCGCGAGACAGCCACAAAGACAAACTCGCTGGTGGACCGCTTGGAGGAGATAACGCTTCCCGACCCCGCCAATGTGTCTGACGACCTCGAACGGTACAGTGATGCCGTTATGCGAGCGGAGGAACTTGACGACGAAATACAGAAAACGAACAACCTGATTGATGAAATAGTGTACGAACTATACGGGTTGTCCGACGAGGAAATCGAAATCGTGGAGGACGCAGTAGCCGAGAATTAGGGACTAACCCCCGGCTACTCCAAGGGCGGCCGAAGGTCACGCCAGCGGAAATCCGCAGTCTTCCCCGATTCAAACTTCACGCGGTAAATCACGGCTTCCCGTTCGTCACCCGTCACCGCACCCGCCTCATCCTCCAGAGTCTCCACGATAGTTCCGTGGACCCCGTGGTAGCGGTCATGGTCGCGGTCCGTCTCATCGGGGATATCTACTCGTACACGACTCCCCACACTGAACTGTTCCACTACAAGAGTGTAGAAGCGGAGGAGGATTAGTGTTTCACCGTCGCGTCACGAGGGGTCCGTGAACTCGCTCCATTCGCAACCACACGATTCGCAAGTGTAACACCTCTTGACTTTCGCACCTTCCGGCTTCTCGAAGACCCACACGTCGCTGTCATCGCCACAAAGCGGGCAGGATTCATCAACTTTCCAGGCTATTGGCATTGTTTGTGTCCTTGCTGTAGTTTCCGCAAGCCGTCACTCGCCATTGAGCATCCACAGAACGGCGATGAAGATTAACACCAGAATCACCCCGGTCATTGTACAACCCCCTTAGATGGAAGGCTCCGGTCTAGGGTCTCGACCGAGACGAGACGATGCTTCCAGAACACCGCCTCGACTATCACCTCATCGGCTCCGTCAGTCGATTCACTGATAGCGGAATCCCCGCATTCATCGCACCACACTCTTCGGAGAATCCAGCCGTCTCGGTCGTAGTGAGTTGCATAGGCCCGGACTTTGTCGCCAGTCCGAATGCCCTTGTTACATCGGTCGCAGATGTGGCCCGTCTTTGCCCCATTGAGAGCCTTCGCTGGATTCGTTGGGGTCATTCGTCGGCCCTCGCGTCGGGGTTGGGTACTTCGAAGCCGTCACGGTAGCAAGCCCAGCAGGGTAAACCGTCGAACGAAGGCGCACAGTCACAGTCGTCGGGGCGCTCGTCGGTCGCTCTGCGCTCAACTACAACACCCCCGTCTGCCTTGAGGACCGGTTTCGCCGTAGCGGCTTCAAGGACCGGCTCGCGGATTGCAACTGCGACCATGTGTTTACACGGACCTTTTTGGTACTCGAAGGCTGGACAAGTGCAGTCGGTTGGAATCCTCCCACCGGTGTGAACCGTATATTGGTGGTCGTCGGGATTATCGTGGGATGCATTGACGACTTTGACGGCACCGGATTCGAGAACTGTAAACTCGAACGCTTCCCAAGTGGCTCGCTTCTCGGTGGTTGCATCGGCATCAAGTACGTCGAGGACTTCGGAGGGGGATGTTTCCGACATCGTTACCCCTCGATGAAGGTTGTGAATTTGTTGCCACACTCATCGCATCGGTGCGTGTTGATGAGTGAGTCGCTGTAACCCCGCTTCTTGGTCGTCGTAATTGCCTCGATTGAGCAGAGGCACGGAGTCCCTACATCGAGACGGAATCCCGGTAGTTGCCGCAGTCGTTCGATGTGCTGTTCGGTAAGTTCTTGGCTGTCGGCTTGTTTAGTTGGCATTGGCCTTGTCTCCCAAGAGAAGGCCACCGTCCGGGTGTTCCAGCACCCGGGCTTTCCTCAATGTTCAAGCCCCGAGGGACGGCTTCCTTCTCACCTTTTCCTATGTAGGATAGGGTATTAAGTGTTCCCCTTTCCTTCAGAGGCAAAGGCTTTCTTCCTCCAAGTCCCGAGGTACACTATGGTAAAAACAGAGCGTGACGAAGAGTCAGGCAAATTATCGGAGCAGTATCCAGATGATGCATTCCTTCAAGCCGTCAAGAAGTATGAGCCAGCAAGTACTATGGAAGTCGCTGACGCTGTCGGGTGTTCCCGGCGGAATGCTGATGTTCGGTTAAAGCGCCTAGCGGAAGAGGGAGCGGTTCGGAGTAAGTTAGTTGGCAATTCATTGACGTGGTTATATATCAAATAGTTTTTATTTATATACTACAAAAGGGAAGGGGTGGGAGATGCCGTCCGGTCGGGTCTAAAAATATTGGTCATATATAACTGGGTTGATAGGCCGAATAAATTCTCGTGCAGCCCGTTCCTGAGGAATTGTCTGCATCTGGGGAGATGAACCAGCGGAAATCGCATATATAGAATTATCCCCCTTAGTGGCCGAGAAGGCCGAAATCAGAGGGACGCGGCGCTCTCACTTCCTTCTTCGAGATGAAGCAGAACACTTTGCACAAGCATTGTATCAAATATCCGAAAGATTTAAGTGTCTGGAAAACATAGTGTATAGTACGAGGAACGATTTTGCCTCGGATTTTATTTGATATTTGGCCTATGAATAGAAACAATCAAACCTACATTGTACTGCATAGTGACGAAAAGGAAGCACTCAAAGAGGCCCTGCGGACGGACTACAGTGATGAAGGACGTATCTCACTTGGCGCATACGCTCGAACTCTGGCCGAGCAACGGTTGACGGAAATCGGTGAGTCTGAATGAGTGTCGAATATTCTGTTCTGGTGAGTGACGAAGTTGATGAGAAGTTAGAGCAAATTCGCGAGGAGGATATTAAAGCGGCACTCATGCAAACGCTCGAAGACCTTGCTGAACGGGATGACCAAATTCAGCAACAACAAGATGAATTGCATGAGAGAATGGGGATTGGCGGCCGAAGTGATGATTCAGAGGACCTCTCTGAGGAGGAGTTGAAACACGAAGTCCAGCGGTTCTTGCGAGGAGAACGGCAGACCGACCCGCGTCTCAAGTAATAGTATTTGGACGATTTGCACTATAGGTGCAAAAATTTGCATCAGGTGCAAAAGGAATTAAGTCCTAATTTCCCATCTGTCTAAATGCGTCCGGCGAAAAATAGTCCGGTCGCAAAATCAACCATGAGCACGAAACAATCGGACGTCGAGCGACAGGTAACGCAATCAGATACAGATAGTGAGCAGATGGAGGCTGTGGACAATGAATGAACACGTGTTAGCCGGAAAATCAGTCACACTCCTGATTGACGGAAAGGAGGAAGAGTATCAAATGGAGGAGGGCATATCACATGAAGCGGGTGAAAAATTCATCAATTCCATGTTAGGTGTTGATGCATCTGAATTACCGGAAGAAGTCCAGCATCCAGACTTCGAATTCGCAGATATCCCGAGTACCGAGTGTCCCAATTCGAAAGGATTCCGCTTAGTCTGCAATATCGATGGGTGCGAGGAAACACAAGTCTTCGATGGTTGCGACGAGGTCAAGAACAGTGAGTGGACTGAGGTCACCCTTCCAATCGACTATCTCACAGATATGACCGAGTTGTGTTATGGGTATTGTTCGAATCATTCACTTCAACAGGAGGAGCAACACAGTACCGCATTCGGTAGTAATCTGCATGGTGAGCCACCAAAGACGAAGAAAAGATACTCATATGACATTGAAGAAGGGGGGTAAGGTAAACAGCAAACATTACCCAAAATATCGAAAGATTTAAGTGTCTGGAGTGCATACACTATACTGTAGAGAGTTGGACGTAGGGAGTTCAATTCTCTGGTGACCGAGGTAAGGCTTGATACACTGTCAGGCGTTTCTCGTTTCCTGCGGTAAGTACGCTCGACTGGGCAAGGCAAACATCCCTCCTATTGTGAGGGGTGGGTCGCTCACCTGAACCGTGTATAGGGATTCCAAGAGGAATCGGGGTCAAACTGCGAATGCATACCCTCGATGGATGCACGGAGTAGGGTACTGAATCGAGGAAGCATTACTAATGGCCGTCTTTTTCGATTATAGCACTGGGGTTAGAATAGATACGCATACAGGGAATTTCCAAGGACCAATACTCGGTGACCAGAGGGTCGGCCGTCAACCTGTCAGGCATTGTCGCAGTTAGTTTAACCGAGGATGATATTGGGAGTATATTCAGAACGATGAACTGGTTTGAGATATTCTATTCGACGTGTCTGACAGGTTGATGGCTGCCCCTCGGTCACCGACTTGGGGAATATTTCCCTGACTGCTTATATAGGGATATACAAGTCGAAAGTCAGACGCCGTCGAGGTATTTCCGTCTATTTTGTCGTTTCTGCTCTTTGTCCCGAGCGTCGTAGTGCTGGTCAAGAATTTTCTCGGAGACGTTCATTCGCTCTGAGACGATGGCCTTCGGGACGTCCGAGTCGAGATGGTGTGTAATGGCGCTCCGACGAATCGGGTGACTACTCACCGAGTCGGGACACTTCGAGTAGCCTTTATACGATGTTCCTTCGCATTCCTCGACGTCACGGTCGTGTGGGCAACTATCCGCGAAGTAGCAGGGTCGAGTAACCTTGTAGCAGATTTTCGAGATGGTCTTGTAGTGAAGCCTTCCCTGCTTCGATGCGAGGAGTGGCTCCCTTCCGTGGTCATCCTTCACGTCTGGACGCTGTCGGTTTATCCAGTCGTTGAGGGCTTCGACTAATCGGGAGTCGGTGATGCTGACGTTTCGTTCCCCCTCGTCCTTGAGTTTCAGGGCAGTGCCTTTCTCTGGTCGGTGACGGACGGCAAGGTACTGCTCACCCTCGTGCCAGTCGGTGACGTCGAGAGCGTAGAGGGAGGACCGACGCACACCCGTATGATAGAGAGTGTGGAAGACGATGTGAGCAGTCGATGCCCACTCGTACCGGCAGAGGTAGTCGATTATCTGCATTGCTCTCTCGTGCGTGATGTGGACGTCTCGGGCCTTCTCTGAGTCGGAGACGTTCGGCACAATGATGTTCTCTGCAACTCCTTCCTCGACCGCTCCAACGCTCTCGCACCAGCGGATGAAGACCCTGAATGTCTGGATGTGGTACTGGAGGGTCACCAGATTCAGGTCGAAGTTCTCCATCCGCCAATTCTTGAACTGCTCACAGTGCCATCCGGTCAGGTCTGTGAGTTCGTCCAAGTCAGACTCCTCGTCAAACCATTGGATGAAGTAGTTTAGCCGATACCTGTGGTTCTGCACAGTGCTGGCCGTGGCGTCGTGTCGTGATTGTAGGTACTGTTCAAGGGCTTCCTCTGGTGCAAGGTTCGTGCTCATGTTGGCGGACTCCTGTTCTGTCCGCCTTGGCAGAGTCAATCGGTGGTGGCCCCGGGTTCAAATCCCGGCGAGTCCACTTCCTTCGCTCACTCCGTTCGCTCAGTCAGTGGACTCGCCGACGTCCCCCTCGCTCTCTCCGGTCGCTCGCGGGACTCCCGACGAGTCCGTCGACGGCTTTCGACCGTGAGACGACCCTCTACGCCGCCCTCACAGTGTCGAAGACTGCGCCGATTCGCCCGGAACCGGGTACGGCACCCCGAACGCCCGCGACGCCCGCGAGCACGAGCAACGCGCCGCCCAGGAGCAGCAGGAAGGGTTCCGCGCCGTACGAGAGTTCGATGGTCTCGCCGCCGAACACGACCATCCCCTCGGTCACGCTCCCTGCCCGGCGAGTCAGGAACCGGACGGGGTAGACGAGGACCAGAGCGCCGGCCGCGATGGCGCCGTAGGCGACGCGTCGCCACCGGAGGGCGGCCAGCGTTCCCAGGACGCCGACCGCCGCGAGTTCGAGCATCTCTCGCTCCTGGTAGTTGAGCGGGCCGTCCCAGCCGGTTGTAACGGTGTAGTCGTACATCGCCTTCACGTGGAGGCTGTCGGTGTGGACGCCGACCAGAATGGCCACGAGCCCGGCGACAGCGAGTGCCACCGGGACGAGCGTTGTTGCCGACGTGGCGTCCGTCACGCCCCGGGTGTGACCGCGGTCATCGTCCGGGTCGCCACGCCCCGCCGGTGTCCGTCGCCGGGACCGACGGACCGCGAGCAGGACGCCAGCGACGAGTAGGACGACGAGGACGAGCCACGGCGGGTCCGCGCGAGCGACGATGCGACGAACCGGGGCGACGAGCGACAGGCCGTCGTGGAGTGCGACGGCTATTGCCGAGAGACCGACCAGGGCGAGGCCTGTGGCCTGGCGGGAGGGACACTCCATGGGACCGTCGAGAGTGACAGGTAAAATAAAACTTGGCCACGACAACCCGGTTGGGTCCGGGCTCCCGGCTCTGCTGGGTCACAAAAGCTTTGCCGGTCGTCTCTGAAGACCCACGACACGAGCCTCCCGTGACCCGCCCTCCAGCCCCGTCGCGCCGAACGTACCTTTGCCTCAGTGGCACCGCCCTCCTCGGTGGCCTCGCCGGCTGTTCCGCCCTCTCGGGGTCGTCCCCGATGGTCGACTTGACGGTCTACAACCACCACGACAGCCCGTTCACCGTCGAACTGACGTTGTACCGACCTGACGGCGACACCCGAAGTGACGCTCGGGCCTGGTCGTCGTCCGTCGACGTCCAGCCAGACGCCGAGGCGACGAGAGCGGCCGTCGCCGAAAAGCAGCCATACCGCGTCGAGTACCACGCCTACCGGATCAACTCCTTTCTGACCGACGAGGACCACGTCCACTATCTCCCACGGGACGGTGAAGACGACGGACGGCTGACGTTCGACGTTGATGATTCGGGTGTCCTCACGAACCGTCGGTGAGGTGGCGAGGGGACGTTAGTACGTTTCGACGTCGACACCGTCCATTCGCTCGAAATCGTCGACGTTCCTGGTGAGGACCGGCTCGTCCACGATCGCTGCCGTCGCACCGATAATCACGTCGCCGTCTCCGACAGGATCTCCCTGGTTGGCAAGCTCCCCCGAAAGCCTCCCTGCTTTTCGCATTACGGCCGTGTCTGCCGGGTGGACTGGCTTCGACGCGAGGACGCTTTCGACCGTTTTGCGCTCGGTCGCTGATTCCGCCGTTCGAGCGACTCCGTGGTATAGTTCGAAGAGTGTCATCGAGGCGAGACGCTGCTGGACGAGATTCGACTCCAACTCCCGTGCCCGTTCGACCGCCTCCTCGTCGCCGTTCATCAGATCGATCAGAAACGACGTGTCGAGCAGCACGTTACGTCTCCTGCATTCCTCTCGCAATCTCCTCTAGCTCCGCCTCTCGTCGTGCGCGCCGCTCCTCGATTGCGTCGCGAAGCGCAACTGCCTCTTCGTCGTCGAGGATCCCTGCAAGTTCCAGGAGTGACCGCTCACCGGCGAGGCGAAGGACGACGTCGGAGAACGTCTCGCCCTCTCGTTTGTGTGCAGCAAGATGCTCGTACGCGTCGTCCGAGAGGCGGATACTCTTCGACATGTGCATACAGTTGTATGCAGCTTCGGAAAGACTTTTCCCCGCCACGTTTCGTCTTTCTTCACCCAACCCATAGGTCCACGAAGGCGTCGAAGAACGCCTCGTCGGTCCGCACCGTCGCGTGGGTCGCCCGGAGGTCGCGCGCCCGCTCGGCCACGCCCTCGACGTGGGCCTCCAGCCGCGTCCGGTACTGCTTCGCCAGGGATCCCCCGAAGTAGGTCCGCC
>Ga0207757_100969_pt1 | contig 14710 bp, 21 predicted proteins | sample A23P3SouthBayCA_2_FD_187752 | JGI IMG/M metagenome (GOLD analysis project Ga0207757, IMG submission 187752) | Aerobic enrichment media microbial communities from Eden Landing Ponds, California, USA - A23 P3 (2) (SPAdes) | ecosystem: Environmental > Aquatic > Marine > Unclassified | place...
CGCGTTCTCCTCGGCCTCCTCGAAGGCCTCGCGGAGTTGCTCCTCGCTCTCGCCGTAGTACTTCGACATGATCTCCGGCCCACTGATGGTGTGGAAGTGGGCGTCGATCTCGTTGGCGACCGCCTTGGCGATCAGCGTCTTGCCGGTCCCGGGCGGGCCGTGCAGGAGGACGCCCTTCGGCGGGTCGATGCCCAGCCGCCGGAACAGCTCGGGGTGGCGCATCGGCAGTTCGATCATCTCGCGAACCTGTTCGAGTTCGCGGTCGAGGCCACCGATGTCCTCGTAGGTCACGTCCGGCGCGTCGGACGAGTCCCGCTCGCTGCCCATCTCGCGGATCTGCTCGGCGGGCTTCTCGCTAACCAGGATCTCCGTCGAGTCGGTGACGACGACCGTCCCCGAGGGCGTGGTGTCGGCGACCTTCAGCGGGAGCGCCTGACTCTGGCGGCCGCTCATGAAGCCGAAGCCGAACGGTACTCGAAGGGTCTGGCCTTTCGTGATCGGCTTATCGGTCAGCTTGTCACGGAGGTAGTGGCCGATATCGCCCCGGATCCCGATCTGCTGGGGGAGCGCGACCGTCACCTGCTCGGCCTGCTGCACGTCGGCCTTCTCGACCTCGACGCGGTCGTCGATGCCGACGTTCGCCTGCTGGCGGAGCTGGCCGTCGATGCGGATGACGCCCGTCCCCTGATCCTCGGGGTGGCCGGGCCAGACGCGCGCGATGGCCGTTCCCTCCTTGCCTTCGATGCGGATGTAGTCGCCGACTTCGAGATCCATCTCGGAGGCCGCCGCGCGGTCGATAGCGGCGAGGCCACGGCCGGCGTCTTTCTGTTTCAGTGGTTTGACGACGAGTTTCATTGGGTACCCCTCACGACGAGTACGCCGTTGTTCGTGTCAACACTTTCGACCGAACCGGGAAGCGCGAACTCGAGTCCGGTCTCCCCGTCGACGAGCACGATGGCCGTCTCGCCGACGACGTCGACGTCGAGATGCTCGTCGCCGACGCCCACGTCCGCGGCGATCACCCACTCGTTCTCGTAGTCGTACCGGCGGACGAGCTGCTCGTCTTCACCGGCGTATTGTTGTCTCACCATATCAATTCCTAACTCCAAGTTAGCTATCTAAGTATATAAACCTTGCGCCAGCGAATCAGGGGACGTAGACGGTATGCCGGATTTCACTGTACATTGTGGTTCACACGTGATCGTCGCGTCGGGCGGGTTTATGCCGGTCCCGGCGCTACCGGATGTATGGAGACGGTTACACACCACGGACGGGAGACGGCGTATCGCCGACACGACCGGGGCGGCGGCGGTGAACCGATCCTGTTCGTCCACGGAAGCGGGGGATCGCACTCGGTCTGGAAGGCACAGGCCCGTCTCGCGGATGCCCGACCCGTCGTCGCCCTCGATCTGAGTGGCCACGGCGAGAGCGAGGACGTGGCGGCCGAACCGGGCTACGAGACGCTCTCGGCCTACGCCGACGACACGCTGGCCGTCGCCGACGCGACGGGGGCACGCATCCTGTGTGGCAACTCGCTGGGCGGAGCGATCGTCCTGACGCTCCTACTCGAACGCGACTTCGATCCCGCCGCAGTCGTCCTCGCGGGAACGGGCGCGCGACTGGCCGTCCTCGACGATCTGCTCCGGTGGCTCCGCGCCGACTTCGAGCGGGCGATCGAGTTTCTCAACGGCCCGAATCGGCTCTTTCACGACCCCGACGACCGACTCGTCGACGCGTCCACCGAGATGCTCCGGGACGCGGGCCGGGCGGTCACCGAACGCGACTTTCGGACCTGCCACGGGTTCGACGTTCGCGGTCGCCTCGACGGGATCGGAACCCCCGCGCTCGCGGTCGTCGGCGAACACGACGCGCTCACGCCGCCGTGGTACCACGAAACGCTCGCCGAACGCATGCCCGCGTGCGAGTGGACGGTCGTCGACGACGCCGCCCACCTCGCCATGCTGGAGCGCCCCGACGCGTTCAACGACGCCCTGAACGCCTTCCTCGACGCGTAATACCGTCGGCTGTACGCCGCCGTCCGTGGAACAGGGTCGTCCGACGGTGCGAACCGCCACGCATTACCCGTTCGGCGCCGAACCAGCGTCCCGTGCCACACCGCGTCGAGCGAACCGACCCCGACGGCGTCGACTTCGGGTGGGTGATGCAGGTGACGTTCGTCGCGACCATCGTCGCCGGCGCCCCCCTCGTCGCGGCGCTCTCGACGTTCGTAACGCTCCCGACGTGGGGCGCACGCGCCGCCTTCGCGATTCGGGTCGGCGCACTCGTCTGGTTCGTCACCGCGCTCCTCGCGTACGCGTACGCTCGACGAAACGACGAAGGCGGTGCCGAGTGAGCTGTGACGGTCCGTCCGTCCGTCTGTCCGTTTGCGTTGCGACCGATAGCCCGCCTCCCCGCGACGGTGGGCTCGAACGTCGAGTCAAAGAACCGGGCCGGTCCGCCGACCAGAAACCCTTTGCCGCCGACACGACACCACTCGGTATGATCGACGAGACCATCGAGGAGATCCGTCGGATGCAGACCCACAGCTCGTCGGTGGTCGCGGTCAAGGCGACCACGGCCCTCGAGGAACTCCTCGACCGGGACTACCGGAACGTCGAGGAGTACGAGCGTGACCTCGAACGCAACGCGGGCGCGCTCCGGCGGGCCAACCCCTCTCACGCCTCGCTCCACAAGGCGATGCGGGAGGTCGTCGACAACGTCCTCGGCAGTACCGAGACGATCGAGGGCGCGAAGTCGCGGACACGCGAGGAGATCGACCGGATCGTCGAGGGGATCGAGACGGGCAAACACCGGGCGGCCGCCCGCGCCGCCACCACGTTCGAGGACGGTGAAACCTTCCTCACACACGACTTCTCCTCGACGGTGCTGGAAGCCATCGAAGTCGCGGCGGCCGAAGGCCGTCATCTCACCGGCTATACGACCGAGGCCAGGCCCCGCTATCTCGGACGGAAGACCGCCCGTCGGCTCGCGGAGATGGACCGCGTCGACACACACCTCCTCGTCGACAGCGCCGTGGGACACGTCCTCGAGCGCTGTGACCGGGTCGTCGTCGGCATGACCTGCATCGTCGGCGACACGCTCTACAACCGCGTCGGCACCTTCCCCCTCGCGGCCGCCGCGAACGTCGTCGGCGTCCCCGTCGTCGTCGTCGGGTCGGAGTCCAAGATCATCGAGAGCGATTTCGTCTTCGAGAACGAGGAGCGCGAACCCGCGGAGGTGATCCGCGAACCCGTCGAAGACGTCGTCATCGAGAACCCCGCGTACGACGCGACGCCGATGGATCTGGTCTCGGAAGTGATCACCGACCGGGACCACTACCAGGACGGCCTGTAACCCGGCTCACCGCCGAATCAGCTCGGAGAGTCGATCTCGGAGCCGCTCGTCGGGCCCGAGACGGAGGAAGTACGCGTCCCCGTCGTCTTCGTAGTAGCTCTCGATCCGGCGCTTGATCTCGAAGCCGATGGACTCGTAGAAATCGAGCGCGCGTTCGTTGGTCGCCCGGGCGTGGCAGGTGACGGTGCGGTGGTCTTCCGCAACTTCAGCGACGAGACGGCGGCCGAGCCCTTCGCCACGCCGCTCGGGAGCCACGGCGAGAAAGAGGATGTAGCCGTCGCGCCTGACGGTCGCGAAGCCGGCGAGGTCCTCGTCGAGGTAGAGCAGGTGGGTCGTCGCCCGCCGGTAGGCGTCCATGAAGAAGCGCTTCCGCTGCTTGAGGACGCCCTCGCTCCGGCGGATGCGCTCCTTGAGTTCCCAGGCCTCGTCGGCGTAGTCGGTCTCACCGGGGCCATCGACGCGTTTCTCGACGGTGACGCTCACTACCGCAACTCTAGCGTGGGCGTCCAATATAACTTCACCGTCAGCGACCATCGTCGCCGGATTCTCCGCGCGTCGCGACGGCGGGAGGCGATCGTCGCGTTCGGACGAGGGCTTCTGGCAGTGCGCGCCGCGGCGCGAACCGTTTTGACCGTCCCCACCCACGGATACGTCTATGAGCTACGAACTCCGTTCCCACACGGCCGACGTGGCCGTCGCGGCGACCGGCGACGACCTCGGGGAGACGGTCGCCGCCGTCGCCGACGGCCTCGCTGCCGCGATGTGCGACGAGATTCCCGAGACGGGCGAGCGCTTCTCCCTGACTGTTCGCGCCGAGGGGCTCGAAGCACTCCTGTTCGACTATCTCGATCAACTCATCTACGAACGCGACGTGCGGGGCGTCCTCCCCGTCGCCAACGAGGCGTCGGTCCGCGAGGCGGGCGAAGGGTGGATGGTGGCGGCGAGCGCCCGGGGTGTCCCCCTCGCGGACGTGACCGCGCGGGACGTGAAGGCCGTGACCTACTCCGAGATGCGGATCGAAGAGGCCGACAGCGAGGAACCACGTTCCTCGAGCAGTCGGCCGGAGGCCGACGACGACGGCTGGGAGGCCTACGTCGTGCTGGATGTGTAGTAACGTATTCCCGCGTCGGTCACGTCGGTCCGCGTATGACCACACGCGAGTTCGACGGGATCCAACTCGAACGAGTTCGGGAGTTCGTCTGGGAGATTCCACAGGAAGGCGACATGCGCGTCCCCGCGCGGGTGCTGGCGAGCGAGGCGCTACTGGACGAGATTGGCGGGGATAAGACGCTCCAACAGCTCAAGAACGCGACGCATCTGCCGGGTATCACCGGCCACGCGCTCTGCATGCCCGACGGCCACCAGGGGTACGGCTTCCCCGTCGGCGGGGTCGGGGCGACCGACGTGGAGGAAGGCTGTATCTCGCCCGGTTCGGTTGGGTACGACATCAACTGCGGCGTTCGGATGATGACGACGAACCTCACGTACGACGACGTGCGCGGCCACGAGGAGGAACTCGTCGAGGCCCTGTTCGCGAACGTCCCCTCGGGGCTCGGTGGCGGCGGGGTCGTCGAGAGCGGCATCGACACCGTGGAGGCCGTCCTCTCTCGCGGCGTCGACTGGGCACTGGAGGAAGGCTGGGCCGTCGAGGACGACCTGACCCACTGCGAGGACGAGGGCGTCCGCCCGGACGCCGACCCGGGCGCCGTCTCCCAGAAGGCGAAGGACCGCGGGAAAAATCAGCTGGGGAGTCTCGGGAGCGGCAACCACTTCCTCGAAGTCCAGCGTGTGACCGACATCTACCGCGACGACGTGGCCGACGCCTACGGCCTCGAACCGGATCAGGTGGTCGCCCTCATTCACTGCGGGAGCCGGGGTCTGGGCCACCAGACCTGCACCGATTACCTCCGAAAGATCGAGAAACGCCACGGCGACCTGCTGGCCGACCTGCCCGACAAGGAACTCGCGGCCGCACCCGCCGGCTCCGAGCTGGCCGAGGAGTACTACGGCGCGATGTGTGCCTGCATCAACTTCGCGTGGGTGAACCGCCAGCTGATCATGCATCGCGTCCGGCAGGTGTTCGAGCGGGTGTTCGACCGCTCGTGGGAGTCGATGGACATGCACCTGCTGTACGACGTGGCACACAACATCGCGAAAAAGGAGGTCCACACCGTACAGGGAGAAGAGCGCGAACTCTACGTCCACCGGAAAGGGGCGACGCGGGCGTTTCCCGCGGGCCACCCCGAGGTGCCGGCGGCCTACCGCGACGTGGGCCAGCCGATCATCATCCCCGGGAGCATGGGCGCCGGAAGCTACGTCCTGCGGGGCGGCGAGGCGTCGATGGACCTCACGTTCGGCTCGACGGCACACGGTGCCGGGCGGCTGATGAGCCGGACGCAGGCCAAACAGGAGTTCTGGGGCGAGACGGTACAGGACGAACTCCGGGAGCAGAACGAGGTGTACGTCAAGGCCCAGAGCGGTGCAACGGTGGCCGAGGAGGCACCCGGTGTCTACAAGGACGTGGACGAAGTGGTTCGCGTCTCGGACGCCCTCGACATCGGCGACAAGGTGGCACGGACCTTCCCGATCTGTAACATCAAGGGCTAGTCGCGCGGCGTCGGCTCGGGACTGGCGTCGGCGTCGGCGTCGGCGTCGGCATCGGCGTCAGCGTTGGCATCCGGGGGACGACCCGTGTCGCCGTCGGTCCCGACCTGCCGCGCCTCTCGCCGGCGGAACGCGAAGTACACGAGCGCGGCGATGCCGAGCAGCGTGAGCGTGAGGCCGTCCTCGGGGACGGTACCCGTCCAGACGGCCCGGAGCAGGTCGGCGAGGCCGAGCGCGAGCAACAGGAGACCGACGGCCAGTACCCACGTGCCGGACTCCCGCGCTTCGGCGTACTGGCCCGTCTCGACGAGTTTCATCTCCTTGCGGTGTTCGGTGTAGAGGATGGCGGCGAAGAACACGATGCCGACGAGAGCGACCAGCCCGATCACGGCGAGGCCGAGGACGTCGACGGCGAGTTGGAGCGGGGCCATACCACCACGACGACGTGTCAGCCGATAAAGACTGGCGCCTACAGGCCCAGCCGAACGTGCTCGCTCTCGGGGACTGGCTCGACCTCTTCGCCCTCCTCGTGCCGGACGTAGCTCAGGTAGAACGGCTCGCCACAGCCAGTCCCGTCGTCGCGGAGGGTGCCGTCCTCGCCACAGACGAAGCGCACGCCGTCGGCCGCCTCCACGTCCGCGTCGGCGTCGACGTAGGTCCACCCTTCGAGCGGGTAGGGCGTCACCGACTTGTCGGCGAGGTAGCCCTCGCGTTCGAGTTCGACGATGGCCTCACAGTGGGGGCAGTAGTAGGTGACCGGATACGACATACCCACGGTACGGGCGAGACGCCCTTATAGTAATTGCAAGGCGAAAATCCACGGCTTGAGCCGTGGGTAGCTCAAACGTTCCCCTTCACCTGACGACGGTAACGGGGACCGGTGACCCGCGGACGACCTTCTCCGCGACGTTGCCGATGAACAACCGGTCCGAGAGGCTGCCGCTGTGGGAACCGATCACGACCGTGTCGTAGTCCGTGGCGGTTTCGACGATGATCCGTGCAGGAGAGCCGATCTTGACGTCGGTGTCGATGTCGGCGTCGTACTCGGCGGCGATCTCGCGGGCCCGGTCGAGTACGTCACGTGCCCGCTCTTCGGCCGCCGCCTGCACGTCGTCGGCGAGGGCGAGGTCGGTCGCCGCGCCCATCATGGGCGACGGCCCACCACTCACGTGGAGGACGGTGATCTCGGCGTCGTCGAACGTGTCGAGCGCGTACCGTAGGGCACCGATCGCCATCTCCGAGTTGTCGACCGGAACGAGGACACGAAAGCTCATACAGACCCGTTCGGTAGGTGACGAGATAAGCGCTCGGACGCGATCGACCGATCGGTTCGTCGACGCGATCAAAAATATTGTGTAGTAATGGAATTACTTCGAAATCATAGTCGAAGGGGAAGTTAGTCCATCTTCGGGTCCGTCGTGCCGACGTCCGCGTTTCGACCACAGGCCGGAAGGAAGCGCTCGGCCGGGCAGAAATCGGTGAAGCTACTCTGGAGTAGATTAAGCCCGGCAAACGCCGAGATCACTAGGAACCACGAGTTGACGAACACCCCGAGGACAAGCCCGAGGAGTACGACGGTCCCGCCGAGACGACGAACTTGGAAGTGACACGAACTGGGCATGCATTTGTGTTTGAATAGTGCAATACACAAAACTCCATCGGTGGCGATGCGGTCGCCGGGGGACACCTGCCGTTCGGTACGTTTATTATTCCGACCCGCTGCCTTTGTTGGCATGGGTGGACGACCCCTCGACGTGCTGGAGGCCTCACTGGACGAGGACGTGACGGTACATCTCAAGGACGGTCGGGCCTTTCACGGCATCCTCGGCGGCTACGACCAGCATATGAACATCGTACTCGAACCGGCCGAGGAGGTTGGCGAGGGCATTCTCGGCGAACCGGAAATCGAGTCGGTCGACAACACAACGATTATACGCGGCGACAACGTCGTGACGATAAGTACATGACCGGAGCAGGAACGCCGTCCCAGGGCAAGAAGAACAAGACGACACACGTCAAGTGCCGACGCTGTGGCGAGAAATCCTACCACGTCCGAAAGAAAGTCTGCTCGTCGTGTGGCTTTGGCAAGTCGGCCAAACGCCGCGACTACGAGTGGCAGAGCAAGGCCGGCGAGTAACGGATCGGCTGGGTTCTTTCTCCTCCCGTTCGTCGTCGTTTCCGGCGTCGAGCCGCGTGATTACGGATGCGGCAAGGACTGCGTGACGCGGGCTAATAGCGTGCCTTTTTACCCCGCGATACAGTACAAACGTCCATGGCACACGGGCGGGATCACCGTACCCCGAACGGGATGACCGAGAAGTGTGGCGTCGTGGGGGTCTCGCTGGCCGACCGCGACGCTTCGCGTCCCCTGTATTATTCCTTGTATGCACTCCAGCACCGGGGGCAGGAGTCAGCCGGTATCGTCACACACGACGGGTTCCAGCAGCACAGTCACGTCGAGATGGGGCTGGTCGGCGACGCGTTCGGCGCCGTCGACCTCGACCAGTTGAACGGGCAAGCGGGCATCGGGCACGTCCGCTACCCCACGTCGGGGGGCGTCAACGCCAGCTGCGCCCAGCCGTTCTCCGTCTCGTTCAAGTCGGGGTCGCTCGGCCTCGCCCACAACGGCAACCTCGTTAACGCCGGGGAGATTCGCTCCGAACTGGAGGCGCTCGGTCACGCCTTCACCTCGAACGGCGACACCGAGGTCATCGCCCACGACCTCGCGCGCAACCTGCTGGAGGAGGACCTCGTGCGTGCGGTCAAACGGACCATGAGCCGCATCCACGGCTCGTACGCGCTGACGATCATGCACGACGAGGCCGTGCTGGGCGTGCGCGACCCCGAGGGCAACCGGCCGCTCTGTATCGGGGAACTCGACGACGGCTACGTGCTCGCCTCGGAGTCGGCGGCCATCGACACGCTCGACGGCGAACTCGTCCGCGACGTGGCGCCGGGCGAGTTGATCGTCCTCGAACCGGACGGATCCGGATTCGACTCCTATCAACTCGTCGACCGCGACGCCACGGCTCACTGCTTTTTCGAACACGTCTACTTCGCCCGGCCCGATTCGATCATCGACGACGAACTCGTCTACGATGCCCGGCGGAAACTCGGGCGGGAACTCTGGGCCGAGAGCGGCATCGAGACGGACGTGGTGATGCCCGTCCCCGACTCGGGGCGTTCGTTCGCCTCCGGCTACGCCGAAGCCGCCAACGACGACGGCGCCGACGTGGAGTTCGCCGAGGGACTGATGAAGAACCGCTACGTCGGCCGGACGTTCATCATGCCGACACAGGACGAGCGCGAGCGTGCGGTCCGCCTGAAACTCAACCCGATTCGGAGTACGGTGGAGGACAAGACGGTCACGATCATCGACGACAGCATCGTCCGCGGCACCACCTCGACGCAGCTAGTCGACCTCATTCAGGATGCCGGCGCCAAGGAGGTCCACGTCCGCATCGGCGCCCCGCCTATCGTCGCTCCCTGTTACATGGGAATCGATATGGCGAGTCGTGACGAACTCATCGCCGCCGAGAACGACGTCGACGACATCCGAGAGGTCATCGGCGCCGACAGTCTCTCGTATCTCTCCATCGACGCCATCGCCGACGTCCTCGGCCGCACGAAAGGGGACCTTTGTCTCGGCTGTGTGACCGGTGAGTATCCCTACGACATCGAGGGCGAATCGACCGACCGCGACGTGTCCCGTCCCGCCGTCGGGAGCGAGTCCGCGCCGGCGGACGACTGATACGGTTTCTTGTAACTGTTTACCAGTGGTTCGCCGAGGCGGTCCGGCGAATCTCTGGTAATGACTTACAATAAACCGTCTGAGAGCTATCATTCATCCTGAAAATTCGGGATAGATACCGGCAAGTGGACGTGAAACCGGCAATATTTTTGAGGGGGTCGTGTGTACGGCCAAGCGACAATGAGCGAGGAACGCGACGTTCGGCTGGGACGGCGACGGCTGCTGCGGACTGGTGTTGGCGCCGTCGGGGCCGGACTCGTCGGTGTGGGGGCGACCGGAACGGCGACCGCACAGTCCGGACCGTTCGGTGGCTGGATGAGCGACGTGAGCAACTACGACGGCGTCCACGACCGGACGGGATCCGGCGAAGTGACCGTCGAGGTGGGCGTCGAAGCCAACCAAGGCGCGTTCGGCTTCGGCCCAGCGGCGATTCAGGTCGACACCGGGACGACCGTCGTCTGGGAGTGGACGGGCAACGGCGGCATGCACAACGTCGCCGCCGAGTCCGGCGGCGACTTCTCCAGCGAGTTGAAGCAGGAAGCCGGCTTCACGTTCGAACAGACCTTCGACTCCGAGGGCGTCGTCCAGTACTTCTGCCAACCCCACCGCGCGCTCGGCATGAAAGCCGTCGTCGTCGTCGGCGACGCCGTTCCCGACGGCGCCGAAGTCGTCAGCGGCGGCGGTAGCGGTGGCGGCAGCGGTGGCGGCAGCGGCGAAGGCGGTAGCGGTGGCGGCAGCGGCGAAGGCGGCAGCAGCGGTGAAGGCAGCAGCGGTGGCAGTCCGGCGAGCAACGTGATGTCGCTGATGGTCGGCGGATCGCTCGTCGCCGCGTTCCTGTCACCTATCGTCTTCGGCATCGTGTTGATGCTTCGGGACAAGTCCGGTGGCCCCCCGGACGCCACGAGCGCTGGCGCGGAACACGGCGAGCCGACTCACGAGGACTAGTTCTCCCTGCCGGCGGCTTCCTCGGTGATGAAGGCACGGATGATCGCGCTTTCGGCCCGGTGGAGCCGTTCGCTGGCGGTCGATTTGGCGATATCGAGGTGATCGGCGAGTTCCGTCAGCGTACACGTCCGCGGGGTGTCGTAGTACCCCCGTTCGACCGCCGTCTCGATCAACCGTCGCTGGCCGTCGGTCACGACCGACTCCGAATCGATGGCGGTGCGGACGGAGCGCACGTCGAACTGGAGGCCCACGGCCCGGAACTGGTCGGCGAGGGACGATAGGCGATCGCGCGGTGCCGTGACTTCGAGATCGGCGACACCGTCGACGATCGTGACGGGGGGTTCGAACGGCGCCCGCGAGTTCCGGACCGACAGAAGCAAGAGCGGGTCGTCGGTCTCGAACTGGACGAGCGCCCGGTCGTCGCCGCGGTAGAGCGTCTCGAACACCCGGACGCCGGCGGTTTCGTCCAGTTGGCCGAGGACCTCGCCGATGTCGGTGGCGGTGATCTCGACCAGCCCGACCCCCGTATCCTCGTCGGGGAGCGCCGCCAGCACGCGGAACGTCGCGTCGGGAAACCGAGTCGAGAGGTCGGCGATCCAGATGTCCTCGGGCAGCGTGACCGCGAGTTTCGCCGTGGGCATGCCTGCACGGTGGGCAGCCGCGTATATAAGACCGCGAAAACGGAGTGGCACGTCGCAGCTCGCCCGTGGCGGGCGGACCCAGTACGAGTGGGATCAGGCGTACTGCGGTCCCTCCTGACTGGTGCCGTGCGCGTCGGGATCGTAGATCTCCTCGTTCTCCTGACCGAGGACGTCCACCTCGGCCAGCATCCCCTTCCGGGCGACGCGGCTGAGGGCGTGGTCGACGAGTTTGATCCGCTCGGGGACCGGCGTGTCCATCTCGCCGATCATACAGCTCCCCGGCGGCACCTTCATCGTCTGGATGTTCTTGTTGGCGTAGGCCTCGAAGTCCCCGTTCTCGGGGAGGCCACCGTCGCGGTAGGCCCGCTTCCAGACGTTGCCGATGGGGTGGAAGTTGCTGGAGTAGTTGGGACCGCCGTCGACCATGAACACCCGGACGCGGTCTCCCTGTTCGACTTCGACGGGACCACGGTTGGCGGCCGCCCACGCGTACTTCTCGCCGTTGAGCAGGACGTACGTCGGGTTCTCGTTTTTCATCGACTCGATGTCGAAGCTGTGCTTCCCCTTCTGCCCGGCCTCGCCGTCGGTGTAGACCTCGTGCTGGCCGAAGTAGAGTTCGCGGTCCACCTCGGGGAGCCCCCCCTTCGGCTCGACGAGGATCATCCCGAACATGCCCGCACTGATGTGCATATCGAGGTTCGGCACGGCACAGTGGTAGATGAACGCCCCGGGGTAGGTTGCTTTGAACGTCATGGCGTTTTCCGACCCCGGCGCGGCCGTCGTCGCCACCGAGCCGCCGCCGGTGCCGTAGACAGCGTGGAGGTCCACGTTGTGCGGGAGCGCGTTCCCCGACGGGCTCTCGACGGTCAGATCGACCGTATCGCCCTGCCGGACGCGGATCATCGGTCCGGGCACCTGCCCGTCGAAGGTCATGTAGTCGAAGGTGACGCCGGATTCGATCTCGGCGGTCACCTCCTCCACCGTCAGCGTCACCTCGTGGGTCGTCGGCTGGCTCCGATCGATCGGACCGGGGATGTCCGTCGGATCGGCCGCCACCTGATCGACCGTTGGCGTCGCCGTCTGTTGCTCGACCTGTTGGCGCTGAGCCTCCGTCTCAGCCGCTGTCGGAGCGTTGGTACTGCACCCTGCCACCGTCGCCGCACCACCGATGCCGAGCGCCTGAAGCGCCCGACGCCGGGTCGTTTCGAACATTGGGTGTCACCTCTACCTGGATCATCGGTGGCATCTCATATCAACCGCGGAGCTGGTTCCTGTCCGGTGGCATCCGTGGCGAACCCGTTCGCTCGACACGTATAAACGGGGTGTGAGGACGCCGAACGGCCGTCGCGAATCCACGAACGGACGGCGGGACGGACCACTCCGTCAGCAACAGAAGATGAACGGGTAGACGAAGCTCACACGGTCGCCGTCCCCGATTTTCGTGTCGAAGCCGTCGATAACCTCGTTGAACTTTCCGTTGACGAGTACCCGGGCGTAGGGCTTGGTCTGTTCGCCCTCCGGGTTCTTGTGCCACGTGCCGGGCAAGTTCTCGGGCGGTTTCGCCCAGCCCTCGGTCGTCGCTTCGGCCTCCGTCTCGGCGATCAGCATCTCGGCGAGATCCGGTCGTTCGTCGAAGAACGCCTCCAGCAGGTCACGCAGGGTGTCACCCTCGAACGTGAACTCTTGGTGGGGCGTCTCCATCGCGTCGCGGACGTGTCCCGTCGCCCGGAGGTGAACGGTCGTCGTCTCGGCGCCAGTTCCACTCTCGGACTGCGTCGTCGTACTCATGACGGGTCGACATAGGTGGGAATCCCCCGAAAAGCTATCCGCGAACATGTTCGAACGAGGTGGAGACGGCGTTTACGGCCCGATTAGTTGGGAGAGCGAACGGGCACGCGCAACGGGCAGACAGCAGGCAGTATAAGTGACTGCCCTGGTGAGGAGTGGGCATGGTGCGCGACCCGCTGTCGGGTGACGATCCGCCCGACCTGCAGTCGGTTCTGGATGCGCTCGACGACGCCGACTGCCGGACCATCATCCAGCACCTCGACGAGCCGATGACGGCGACCGAGGTGTCCGAGAAGTGTGATATTCCCATGTCTACGACCTACCGAAAACTGGACCTGTTGACCGAAGCGTCGCTACTCGTCGAGGGGACGGAGATCAGACCGGACGGCCATCACGCGACCCGGTACCAACTCGACTTCGAGATGGTCGAAATCGGTCTGACGGACGAACAGAAACTCGACGTGTCGGTTGCCCGGCCGGCACGGGCCGCGGACGAACGGCTGGCTTCGCTGTGGGGGGAGGTTCGCAAGGAGACATGAGTCATCTCGACATCGCCCTCGTGGCCGTCAAAACCGGGACGCTGATACTGGGAAGTCTCATCACGTTTCTCTCGTTCAAGGCGCACCGACGCACCGGTTCGCCCGCTCTCCGGGCGCTCGCGATCGGGTTCGGGCTGGTCACGGTCGGCGCGCTCCTCGCCGGCGTCGGCCACCAGTTCACGGCGCTCTCGCTCGCCCGATCGATCATCATCGAGAGCGCGCTCACTCTCCTCGGGTTCGCGGTCATCGTCTACTCTCTGTACGTCGACTAGGATCAGTACACCACGTACAACAGCGCGTAGACGACGTTCCCGAGGACGAACGAGAGCAGCCAGAGACTCGCCGCGACGCGCCCGACTCGCGCGTGCGCGGTATCAGTCAACGCCCCGAGCGGACGCGTGGTCGCGAGCAGGAGGACGTAGTACAGAAGCGGGATGCAGACGACCGCGAGGAGGATGTGGATCGCGAGGATGGGGAGATACACCAGCCGGTAGACGGCCCGCGGCCCGGGAAACTCGGCGGGCCCCTCCAGCAGCACCTTGTAGAGATAGAGGACGAGAAAGACGGCGAACAAGCCGGCCGAGAGCAGCATCATCGTCCGGTGTTTCCGGAACTCGCGCCGGCGGGCGAAGACGACGCCGGCGGCGATCGTGACGATGGCAACGGCGCTGACGACGGCGTTGACGTGCGGGATGGCGTCGAGGACGGGGGCCGAGGCGCGCGGAATGGCGCCCCGCGGGATCGTACCGAGGACGGCGCCGAACACGAGCGCCAACGACGCGAGCGAGAGGATCACCGTGAGTTCGGGGACGCGGTCGCGTGCGTCGAAATGCATAGCCACGTCTCGGCGGGCGATCAACAAAATATCGACGGGTTCCGCCGGTCGGTCGCGGTACCGTCGTTGCGTTCCGGCGATCGATCCGTGTCAGGTCGAGTGACCGACGGCGGGGAAAAGGAAAGCCATTTCAAATACCCCCGTCAACGATTGGATGCGTACGACAGAACCCATGCGAGCGTGGGTAGCCAAGCCAGGCCAACGGCGCAGCGTTGAGGGCGCTGTCCCATAGGGGTCCGCCGGTTCAAATCCG
>Ga0207757_100972_pt1 | contig 14676 bp, 11 predicted proteins | sample A23P3SouthBayCA_2_FD_187752 | JGI IMG/M metagenome (GOLD analysis project Ga0207757, IMG submission 187752) | Aerobic enrichment media microbial communities from Eden Landing Ponds, California, USA - A23 P3 (2) (SPAdes) | ecosystem: Environmental > Aquatic > Marine > Unclassified | place...
CCGCCGCGACGCCGCCCGCGAGCGCCGTTCGAAGCACGTTTCGCCGCGACACCGATGATGTTCTCGGATCGCTCATACATGTTCGGCTTGTCGACCGGTGATGAAGTGGAGCCGTGCTGGCTCCCAACGACTGGGAACGACTGGGGCTCTCCGACTCCGGGTCGTCTGTCCGGACTCGACGTTCGGGCCCCTCCGGGCCACCCGTCGTCGGGCGAACGTACGGAACGGCTCCCGGACACGCGTATTTAACTCCCTCGAGCCACCAGAATCGGTATGCACGATTACGATCCCGAGCGTCGGGGCCGAACAGCCGGATCCGGGGACGCGAACGGCGAGACTGTCGGGACGGGGGACGATCGGTGAATCCGCAACGCGTCGACTCTATCGTCGACCTGACGTACGGCCTCCTGATCGCGTTAGCCGTCGGATTGATCCTCGTGCTCGGCACGTCGGTCGGCGTCGCGTTCGGACTGGGTGTCATCGTCTCGTTCGTCATCCACATCGGCTGGAAGATGGCCCGGTTCGATCCGCAGTGGATGACCACCGAAGTCCAGCAGACGGTCGAAGAAACGGTCGAAGAAACGGTCGAAGAAACGGTCGCGGACACCGTCGACGAGACCGTCCAGGACGTCGAACAGTCGGTCGCGGAGACCGTCGACGAGTCCGTCGGTGAGACGGTCGAACAGACGGTCGCGGAGACGGTGGACAAAACCGTGGAGGAGACGGTCGACAAGACGGTTGAAGAAAAGGTCGGCGAGACCGTGGAGAAGACGGTCGGCGAAACGGTGGAGAAGACGGTCGGCGAGACGGTCGACGAGACGGTCGAGAAGACGGTCGACGAGACGGTGGAGAAAACGGTGGAGAAGACGGTCGGCGAAACGGTGGAGGAGAAGGTCGGCGAAACGGTGGAGAAGACGGTCGGAGAGACGGTAGAGGAGAAGGTCGGCGAGACAGTCGAGAAGACCGTCGAGGCGGCTGTCGACGAAACCGTGGAGGAGAAGGTGGGTGAGACTGTCGAGAAGACCGTCGAGGAGACGGTCGAGGAGAAGGTAGGGGAGACAGTCGAGGAGGCGGTCGAACGGTCCGTCGGAGAGCAGCTCGGCGAGGACGCCGAGCCGGCCGGCGATGGAGACGGGGAGACGGACGATGATGCGGACGGAGCCGCCGACGGCGACGAGGACGACGACGAGGACGACGACCCGGCGGCGACCCGTTAGACGAGGACGCCGACGCTCACGACGGTGATCGGTCGACAGAGACCTGATCGTGAGAGAGCAAGGCCTTAGGGGACACATACATAAATATCGGTAATATGGTAGAGCTGCTCCTTCTCATCGGCGTGCTCGTTTCGATGTTCGTCGGATACAACATCGGCGGATCGACGACCGGTCCCGCGTTCGGGCCCGCGGTGGGTGCCGGCGCGGTGTCGAAGTCCACCGCGGCGGCGTTGATGACGACGTTCTTCTTCGTCGGCGCGTGGACGATCGGGAGACGCGTCGTCGACACGCTCGGCTCGGAACTGGTCACGGCATCCGGCGTGTTCACCTTGGAGACGAGTATCGGCGTCCTGTTCTTCATCGGATTGGCGCTGTTCGTCGGCAACGTCTTCGGCGTGCCCGCGTCAACGTCGATGACCGCCGTCGGCGCCATCGCCGGGCTGGGCGTGGCGAACGACGCGCTCGACTGGGAGGTCATGGGCGGGATCGTGATCTGGTGGGTCGTCGCCCCGGTCATCGGCTTCTGGGTGTCGCTCATCATCGGTCGGTACTTCTACACTCGCCTCGACGGCCTGCTCGCGATGCAGGAGACCGACGGCACGGTGTTCGACGTCGACCGGTCCGAAGGGATCGTTCCGAGCGTGTCGGTCCACGAGGACGCGAGCAGGCGCGAGGCCATCGGCGTCGTGGCCGTCGTCGCGATCGGCTGTCTGATGGCGTTCAGTTCCGGCACGTCGAACATCGCGAACGCCATCGCGCCGCTGGTCGGCGCGGGCGCACTGGAGATGAATCCGGGTATCCTCATCGGCGGGCTCGCCGTCGGGATCGGCTCGTTCACCATCGCCCGCCGAACCTTGGAGACGATGGGGAGCGACATCACCGAGCTCCCGCTGACGGCCGCGATCGTCGTCGCGTCGATATCCGCCGCGCTCGTGGTGTTCCTCTCGTTCATCGGGATCCCCGCCAGCTTCGTCGTCATCGCCACCATGTCGATCGTCGGGCTGGGCTGGGGGCGGGCGACCCGTCCGATCTCCGTCTCGGAGGCCGTTCGCGGCGAGACGGAGGAGCCGTCGGCCATCGACGAGGAGGCGCCGGACGACATCCCCACGCCCGGGGAACTGTTCGACCCCGCGACGACCGCCCGGGTCGTCGTGATGCAGAACGTCGTCCCGCTCATCTCGACGGTCGGCGCGTTCATCACGTTCCGGTACGCCCCGTTCTTCTGACTGGAATCGGGTTTTTTTCGGTAAGCCTAAAGACATCCGACGACTGCCAGCGGTATGGACCAACGGTCGTACGACCTCGACGACGTGAGCGTCGTCATGGGCGCGTACAACGAGGCGGAGGCGATCGGACCGGTGCTCGACGACATCGAGGCGGCGACGGACGGCGGCGCCGAGGTCGTCGTGGTCGACAGCTCGACCGACGGGACCGCCGAGATCGCCCGCGACCGTGGCGCCCGCGTCGTCGATCAGCCGCCCAGCGGCTACGGCGCGGCGGTTCGCCGGGCGCTGTACGAGGCGAGCAACCCGGTCCGGATCACCACCGACTGCGACGGCACCTACCCGATGGACCGGATCCCCGACTTCCTCGAGTTGGTCAACGACGGGTACGACGTGGTCAGCGGGGACCGGCTGTACCACGGGGCCGACACGATGCCGGCGATGAACCGGCTCGGCAACCGGGCGTTCGCGACGGTCGCGAGCGTCCTCGGCGGCCACACCCTCCACGACGTGACGACGGGGATGCGCGCCTACCACGAGAAGGTGATCGGAGCGATCCGCTGGACCGAGAACACCGGGCTGTCCGCGGAACTGCTCATCCGCCCGGCGATGCGCGGCTACCGGATCCGCCAGGAGCCGATCGAGTACGACGAACGGCTGGGAGAGACGAAGCTCGATCCGTTCTCAGGCGGCGCGGAGATAGGCAAGTCGATCCTGAAGTGCTGTCTCGAGGAGCGAGCCCGACAGCTCCGGTAGCGTCGACGGACGGAGTGCTCCGGGCCCGCGTGGGTCACCGACCGCGCCGATCGCCACGTTCACTCCGACGCCGACAGCGTCACCTCGATCCCGCGGCCGGGCGGGGACTCACCGACACCGTCGGGGACACACCGCGTCGGCACCGGACACCGCTCGGCGGTCGCCGACAGCGCACGAACGGTTCCGTCGATCCGCTCGACCGGGAACGTGAGGCGGTAGCTGTACCCGCCCGCGGGGCCGGTCGAGACGAACACCTCCACCGCTATCTCGTCGCCATCGTCCAGTGGGAGCCGGCCGTCCTCCGCCTCGCCTTCCTCGCCGCCGCTGACGGCGAGGTTCTCCCCGCTCACTCGGAGCACGCCGTCCTCGACGACCATCGACAGCGACAGTGGACCGCCGTCGTCGGTCGCCACGAGGTACGTCGACCCGCGATCGCCGGTGACACGGACGGTCGTCGATTCGACCGACTCCGGCCGCCCCAGCGTCGCGTTCAGGGAGATCCGGTCGCCGGCGACGCGCTCGACCTCCCGGAGCCCGCCGCTGACCGTGGAGTCGTCGGTCGGCACCCACGACCCCGCGTACACGTACCGGTAGAGGTCGCGGTCGGGGTACGCGCGGGCGACCTCCAGCTCCCGCGTGCCGCTCAGCGCGTACACCCGCCGGCCGTCGTGATCGGGATCGTTGCGGAGCGTCTGGAACGGGTGGTTCAGCCACGGGCCGTACGGCGTGGGAAGGAACACCACCGAGCCCTCCGGAACCGTCGCGCCGGGGTCGCCGTCCGCGACGAGCGGGCCGTACCCGGCGCGCAACTCCTCGGTCACCTCGGTGTTACGCTCCACCGCATCACCGACGGAGCCTGCGGCGACGCTCCCGGCGGCCGCACCCGCGACGACCAGCACGACCGCCGCCGCGACGCGGGCGTGTCGCGGGCCGACCCGGTCGCGCCGCGCCGCGAGACGCGCGGCCGCCGCACGCGTTCCGTCGGCGGCGACGACGCACGCGACCGCCGCGAACAGCGCCGTCGGGACGATCAGGTCGTAGTGGTAGTACGGTCCGAGATAGGAGATCAGCCCGTCGGTGCGCACCTCCAACGCGCCGAGGACGTTGAAGTTGCCCCAGAAGGCGACGTTGCCGGCGGCGACGGTGGCGAACGTGGCCGCGAGCAGCCCGCGACGAACGCGTCCGTCGAACGCTGACTCGCTGTCGTCGCCCGGGAGTTTCCGCCCGAGGAGCGCGAGCGCGACGCCGGCGGCGGCCACGGCCGCGCCCAGTGACCCCGCGACGACCCAGTCCGTGAACAGCGTCTCCAGCACCAGCCGGTTCGCCTCGATCCCGAGTTCGGGCGTGTAGTCCACCACGTGCCCGAGGATGGCGCGCTCGCCGAATCCGACGCCGTCCTCGGGGGCGAACGCGAGGTACGGGAAGACGAGCGGGTCGCCGGTGACGACCGCGTTGTACCCGAGCGTGACGAGCACCCCCGCGGTGCCAAGCGCCGCGGTGACGACGCGGCGGACGAACAGACCGCGTGTACGGTCGTCGACGCCGTGGTCGTCGCTCTCCCGGTCGCCGAACTCGCCGTGCTGGTCGACGCCGACCCCCTCACCGACGACTCCCGCGGTCGCGAGCGGGAGTCGCCACGCGCCAGAGGAGGCGAGCGTGACGGCCGCGTGTGCGACGAACGGGAGCGCGAACAGCACCGCAGTGTACGGGCGCGCGAAGAACGCGAGCCCGACGGAGAGACCCGCGACCGTCGCGTCCCGGCGGCTCTCTCGGCGTTCCCCGCGGAGATACGAGACCGCGAACGCGACGTTCAGGGCCGTCGTCAGTGCGTACGGCAGGAAGAGGCCGCTGTGGACGACGAACAGCGGCGTCGCGATCAGGAGCACGCCGGCGAGGGCCCCGACGCGCGCGTCGAACAACTCCCGGCCGAGCGCGACGGTGCCGGCGACGAGGCCGGCGGCGATCCCCGCGAGCGCGACGGTGTAGCCCCCGAACAGCTCGCCGACCGCGAAGACGGCCGCCGGGAGAGGGGCGTACTTGGAGTAGAGACCGCGCCCGCTCTCGACGAAGAACCACGGACGGAACGCGTCCTCGACCGGCGGCCGGAGGAACAGCCGTCCGGACAGGAGCATGTCTGCCTGCTGGAGGTACACACCCTCGTCGTGGTTGAGCGAGCGGTACGGGAACACGTCGCCGGCGACGACGACGGCGACGGCCGCGCCGACGAGCGCGAGGACGAGCGCGGCGACGCGACCCGCGTCGATCCGGAGTCGGCGGTTCGTGACCGCTCGGTTGAGAGCGTTCTTCTCGGTGCTCCCACCGGTCTCGCTGGAGGGATCCCCCATCTACCGAGCCGGGTACCACGCGAGTTCGTGGTCGGCGACGAGCGTCACCGCGACCGGTTCACCCACGTCGAACTCCTCGGTGTGGTTGTGGAGGCATCGGAGGACGGTGCCGTCGTCGAGCCTCACGTGGTACACGAACGAGGGACCGGTGTACTGTCGGCGGATCACCTCGCCGTCGGCGTCGCCCTCCGCCACCGGCGTGGCGCGGAGGTCGTCGGGGCGCACCAACACGTCGACGTGACTGCCGACGTAGCCGTCGCCCAACCCCTTCAACAGGTCGCGGTCGTACGAGCCGACGCTCGTCTCGAACTCGCGCTCGCCGACCTGCGCGGGGAGGAAGCTCGCCTGTCCGAGGAACGAGGCGACGAACCGGGAGGTCGGGTGTTCGAACACCGCCCCGGGGTCGCCCACCTGCTCGACAGCGCCGTCGTTGACGACGGCGACACGGTCGGACAGCGACAGCGCCTCCTCCTGATCGTGGGTGACGGAGACCGCCGTCACGCCCGTCTCGTCGAGGATCCGTTTCACCTCCTCGCGCATCCGGACGCGGAGGCTCACGTCGAGGTTCGAGAACGGCTCGTCGAGGAGCAACACGTCCGGCTCCGGCGCCAGCGACCGCGCCAGCGCGACTCGCTGGCGCTGGCCCCCCGACAGGTCGGTCACCGAGCGGTCGCCGTAGTCGCCGAGGCCGACCAGCTCCAGCAGCTCCGACACGCGGGCGTCCGCGGCGTCGGAGTCCGGGTCCTCCAGCCCGAAGGCGACGTTCTCGGCGACGGAGAGGTGCGGGAACAGCGCGAACTCCTGGAACACCAACCCCACGTCGCGCTCCTCCGGCGGGGTGGCGGCGCCGTCGCCCGCGACCACCTCGTCGCTGACGGCGATGGTGCCCTCGGTCGGCGTCTCCAGCCCGGCGATCATTCGCAACGTCGTCGTCTTGCCGCAGCCCGACGGGCCGAGGAGGGTGACGAGTTCGCCCTCGCGGACGGTCAGGTCCAGCCCGGAGACCGCCGTCTCCGAGCCGTACTGCTTGACCACGCCGTCGAGTTTCAGCACCGGGTCCGACCGCGTGTCGGCGTCCCCGTCCGCGGCGTCGCCGACGGCGGTCGCCGACGGCTCCCTGCCGACGCCCTGCCCGTCAGACTCCGTCACGTCCGCGCCCGTCCCGTCGGACGTGCCGACCGCCGCGCCGCCGTCCGTCGCCGGCGCATCGCGAGCCCCGTCGGCCGCGGCTGGCTCGGCGCGGCTCCCGTCGCGGTCCGTGTGGGGTGTGTCGTCAGGCATCGTCCGATCCCTTGAGCAGCGGTATCATCGAGAGGCCGGAGACGGCAACCAACACGAGCGCCGGCAGGGCGGCGCGACCGTAGTACCCGGCCTCCTGAACACGCCAGATGTAGGTCACTATCGTTGTAAACCCTGTCGGATGGAGAATGAGCGTCGTGTCCAGTTCCTTCATCGTCGTGAGGAACACGAGCGCCGCCCCCGCGAGCAGCCCCGGCGAGATGAGCGGCAGCGTCACCCGCCGGAACGCCGAACGCGGGTTCGCCCCGAGCAGGCGGGCGGCCCCGACGAGGTCACGGTCGACCCCGAGTACGGACGACCGGGTCGAGCCGACCGCCTGCGGGAGGAACCGGACGACGTACGCGAACACCAACAGCGGCAGCGACTGGTACACCAACTGGGCCGCCCCGGCTCCGAACGTCTCCAGCAGCCACCGGCTGGAGAAGAACACGAGCGCCAACCCGAGCACGACCCCCGGCATCGCGTAGCCGAGGTACGTCGCGCGGTCGACTGCCCTCGCCAGCAGCGAGTCCGAGCGCCCGGCGTAGTAGGCGACCGGGAGCGCGAACAGCACCGTCGCGGCCGCGGTCAGGACCGCGACGTACGCCGAGTTCGTCGCGAACTCCGGGCGGAACGCGAGGCCGCCGCCGCTGTACCCCGGTCCCGAGCGCACCAGCCACATCGTGAGGATCCCGACCGGGAGCGCCAGCGTGAACACGCTCACGAACGCGGGGATCCCGGCCGCCGGCCAGCGAAGCCACCCCAACGAGACCACTCGTTTGGCCGACGAGGGCGTTCCGTAGCCCGCTGCGGTGTCGCCGCTGACGCGTGACTCGAGCGCGAGGATCACCGCCGTGACCGCGAGCAGCTGTATCGACAGCAGCGTCGCGTTCGCCCGTCCCACGCCGAAGCTGTTCAACTCGACGTAGATGACGCGCGTGAACACGTCGAAGCGCATGATCGCCGGCGTCCCGAAGTCCGAGAGGGTGTACAGCGCGACCAGCAGCGCGCCCGCGGTGACGCCCGGCGCGATCTGCGGGAGGATGACCCGGCGGAACGCCCGCGGGTAGCTGTGGTTGAGCGTTCGCGCCGCCTCCAACTGTGTGGTGTCGAACGACAGCAGCGAGGCACGGGTGGTGAGGAACACGTACGGGTAGGTGAACAGCGTCAACACGAGCGCGGTTCCGCCGAGTCCGTACACCGTCGGGATGTACGCGTTGACGAACCCGAGCCCGTACTCCGCGAGCAGATCCGGGAGCGCGCCGCTGGGGCCGAACGCCGAGACGTACGCGAACGCGCCGATGTAGCTGGGGACCACGAGCGGGAGCGCCGCCAGTACGGTCCAGAGCCGCCTGAACGGGAGGTCCGTCTGGACGGTCAACACCGCCAGCGGGACGCCGAGCGCGATCGACGCTCCCGTAACGAGTGTGACGAGTGCGAGGCTGTTGACGAGCACGTCCGTCGTCGTCCCCGACGCCACCAGTCCGACGGCGTCGCCGACGGACAGGTCCGCGGCGCTGACGAACAGCCACAGCAGCGGCGAGAGCACGGCGGCCGCGACGCCCGCGGCCAACAGGACGACCGCCACATTCGGCTCGTCGTCGTCGCTCGCGAGCAGTCCGCGGACCCGTCCGACGCCCCCGCCGGGCGCCATCTCAGATCGCCTCCGCCATCACAGCACCCCGACGTCGCGCATCAGTTCCAGCGTCGGCTGGATGTCGGACAACTCGCGCAGGTCGATGCTCGGGGGGTTCAGCTCCGACACGGGCGGCAGGCCGCCGACGGGCGGGATATCCGCGACCATCGGGTAGCTGTACGTCCGGGTGGCGAAGAACTCCTGAGCCTCCGCCGACAGCAGGTGTCGGACGAAGTCGAACGCCAACTCCTGGTTCCGGCTCGCCGACAGCACCGACGCCCCGGCGACGTTGATGAGTCCGCCGGCGTCGCCGCTGGTGAACGCGAGGTCGATCGGCGCGTCCGGTCGGGCCGCCTGCACCCGCAGCGCGTAGTAGTGGTTCGCGAGCCCCCCGTTGAGCGCGCCGTCGGCGACGGAGTTGGACACGAGGAACTCGTTGTTGTACTCGGTGACGCCCGCGTCGAGCATCCCCTGCAGCCACTCGCGGGTGGCGTCCTCGCCCTCGAGCAGCCGCATCGCGGTGACGAACGACTGGAAGGCGCCGTAGGTGGGCGCCCAGCCGATCGCGTCCCGGAAGCCCTCCACCTCGGGGAACTCCATCACGCTGTCCGGGATGTCGTCGTCGGACAGTTCCTCGGTGTTGTACGGGACCGCGCGGGCCCGCCCGGCGGTGCCGACCCACGTCTCGTCGGGGTGGAACGCCTCGGGAACCGGGTCGACGACCTCCGAGGGAAGCTCGGCGGAGAGTCCCTCGGCGGAGACAGCCGCCAGCGCCCCGGCGTCGACAGACCAGAACACGTCCGCCGGGGTCGCCCCGCCCTCGTTGATGATCGTGTTCGCCGCGTCTGCGCTCCCCGATTCCCGCGGCGTCGCGGTGAAATCGGGGTAGATCCGCTCGAACTTCGCGAGCAGGTCGCGGTAGAGGCCGCCCTCGCCGCCGCCGAGGTAGATAGTCAACTCGCCGCTGAGGTTCGGGAGGTCCGCGATCCGCGTGCCGCCGACGTCCCCCCGGCCCTCCGCCAGCGGTCCGGAGCCGCGGAACTCGTCGAACGCGGCGCCGATGTCGTCCTCGCTGCCGCCGGTACCGCCTCCGCCGCTGTTGCCGTCACCGCCACCGTCGCCGCCGCCGAGCCCGCCGCAGCCGGCGAGCCCCGCCGCCCCGGCGGCGCCGAGGCCCGCGAGCACCTTCCGTCGTCGATACACCCGCCGTCCGCTCGTCGTGTCGTCGTGCATGTCGTCAGTCATCGGCAGGCACCTCCGGTGCGTCCGCGGCGGCCGCACGCGTCCCCGCACCCTCGACGCGATCGAGACAGTCGAGCCACGTACGCATGTGCTCGCCGCAGTGGTTCAAGAACGCTCCGTTGTTCCACTCCTCGAAGTCGCCCTCCGCGAGCGCGTCGGCCATCTCGGCGAACGCCGCCTCGAAGGAGTCGGCGTCGTCGGCGACGCCGTCGAGCACCTCCCAGACGTGCTCGTTGAGTTCGAGACCGGCGACCTCGTTCGCGAGGTCGTCGAACGTCGAGCGCGGGGCCTTGTTGTGCTCGCACAGCGGGCCGCCGTTGTACACCTGCTTGCCGAGTTCGTCCGCGGCGCGCTTGAGGAACAGCCCCGACCAGATGTCGTCGAACCGGCCGACGTCCCACTGGTTGTCGTCCATCGGAAGCTGGTAGAACGCCGGGACGACCTCGCGGCGGAACGCGAGGTTCATCGAGCAGACGGTGAGGTACTGCCCCTCGGCGGCGACGAAGTCGCGCTCGAAGTCGCTCGCCTCGGTGAGGGTCTGCGCCTGCCCCTGCAGGTCGCCGTCCATGAGGATCCGGACGGCGTCGAGGTCGGGGACGTTCGTCCACAGGCCCTGCGAGGCGACGACCTCGTCGACGCGTTCGGTGTCGGTCTCGACGGTCTCGTCCATCGCCGCGTAGGGGTAGCCGCGCGGGTAGAGGTCGGTGTCGGACTGGTACAGGACGTTCACCCACGACTCGTCCGAACGGACCGTCTCCAGTTCTCCCTCGTACGCCAGGTTGCGCATGTGGGTGCCGAAGAAGTCCTCCTCGGGGTGGGGAAGCGTGTCGTCGTCGATGAACACGCCGTACTCGAAGCGCTCGTGGGCCCACAGGTACAGCAGCCCGAAGGAGGTCTGCGCGTGACTCGCCGCGGGGATCAGGTGCGAGAACTCCGCGGCGTCGTGGTCCTCGAACCACGCCTCGCGGGCGGTGCCGTCGAAGACGGCGCCCTCGACGCCCTCCTCGTCGAGCATCCTCTCCATGGCGTCGGCGTCACAGAAGTCCTCGGTGACGAGGACGAAGAACAACCGGTCGGTGTCGAAGCCGTGCTCGCGAGCGTTCGCGACGTACTCGCGAACGCACCCGTACTCCCTGATCGTCGGGATGACGACACAGATGTCCTGCGGTGTGCTCATTCGGATCGTGGGTCGATTAGGCGAGCCTAAAGGGTGTCGATTTTTCGGGGGGCCGAAACAGGTCGTGGCGGCGTCGGGTTTCGCTCACAATCGCTCGACGACGTGGTCCGCCGCCTTCAGCGACAGCGCCGCGATCGTCAGCGTCGGGTTCATCGCGCCTCCCGTCACGAACACGGAACTCCCAGCGAGCGTGAGGTTCGATAGATCGTGCGTCTGCAGCTGCGGGTTTACGACGCTCTCCGCGGGGTCAGTGCCCATCCGGGTCGTCCCCATGTGGTGGTAGGCGGGTCCCGTGTTCCCGGGGCCGACCGTCCAGCCGATGTCGGCGCCGAGTTCCTCCAGCACCTCTCGCTGGACCTCGTTGGCGCGCTCGATGGTTCGCCGGGTCGTCGCGTCGAAGCTCCACACCACGTCCGGAACCGGGTTTCCGTGGTCGTCCGTGCGCGAGGGGTCGAGCCGGATCCGGTTCTCCCGGCGGGGCAACTGCTCGACGAGCGCGCCCATCGCGACGTGGGTTCCGTACCCCTCGCGGATCTCCTCCAAGAGTTCGTCGCCGAAGCTGTCCGCGGCGAGGGCGATGTCCGCCGGCGCCGGCCCGGCGTAGTTGAGGAACTCCAACTTGATCGCGGTCCGGGAGTCGTCCGGTCGGTCGTAGAGCTGGTGGCTCTCGGTGGTGTTGAAGCCGACGTGTTTCTGCCGGGTCGGCTCGTCGAGCGTGCCGCCCATCCCCGCGAACAGGTGGTCCATGAAGTACCGCCCCACCAGTCCCGAGGAGTTCGCGAGGCCGTCCGGATACGTCTCGCTCTCGGAGAGCAGGAGCAGGCGCGGCGTCTCCACGCCGCCGGCGGCGACGACGAACTCGCGGGCCTCCTGCCGGTGTTCCTCGCCGTCCGGCGTCGCGTACACCGCCGCGGTCACGCGGTCGCCGGCGTCGTCGTGTTCGAGTCGCTGGACGGGGACCCGGTCCAGCACGCGCGCCCCGTTCGCCTCCGCGACGTCGATGTGGCGAGTCGCGTCGTACTTCGCCCCGGACGGACAGACGGGCTTGCAGGTGCCGTAGCCGACGCACGCGCTCGCCTCGTCGGTCGGCTCGGAGTTGCGCGCGTTGGGCACCGAGTGTGTCGCGAGCCCCACCTCCTCGCACGCCTCCGCGAACAGCGAGTCCGAATACGACGGCGGGAACGCCGGCAGCGGGTGTGGCTCCGCTCGCGGCGGCGCGAACGGGTTGTCGGCGGCGCCCGAGACTGACAGTTCCCTCTCGGCGGCCGCGTAGTACGGCCTGAGATCGTCGTAGTCGATGGGCCAGTCGTCGCCCAGTCCGACTGACGAGCGGAGCGCGAAGTCCTGTTCGTGCATTCGCATCACCATCCCCTGCCAGTGGAGCGTGCTCCCGCCGATCCCCTTCACGCGCGCGGCGTTGAGCGGGTAGTCTCGGTCGCCGGTGCTGTTGTAGGCGTCGCGCTCGGGGTCGATGTCCCACACCGGCGCATCGGTGCCCGGCCGGAGGTGTCGCTCCATCCGATCGACGCGGTCGCCGGGGTCGAATCGGGGGCCCGCGTCCAGCACGACGACCTCGTACCCCGCCGCGGCTAGCTCGGCCGCGATGAGCGCGCCCGCCGGCCCGGCGCCGACGACACAGAGGTCCGCCCGCGGCGACGGCGTCCGATCGGTCCCGTCCTCGCCGTCGGTTTCGGTGGCGCTCATCCGCCTGGTCCCTCCCGGTAGGACTGGATTCCGCCGGGATGGCCCGGCGGGTTCTCTAGTCCCGCCAGCGACGCGCCGGTCGGCGAGGCGTACAGCGCGAACAGCAGTTCGTTCACGAGGTAGTGGCGGACTCGCTGCGGGTCGGTTCCGTCGGGATCGGGATCCACATCGTCGACGCTCATCACGTCCAGCGCCTCCGCGCGGTCTGCGCTCGACAGATCGACGTACCGCGTCTCGTATAGCCCCTCGACGTAGTCGTCGAGCGTCGCCACGGCCTCGGCGACGCCGCGGGCGTACGCGCCGTCGGCGGCGACCCGGCGGTCGAGGTAGGTGCGGACGAATTCGTCGACGCCGTCGACGACCGAGGGGTACACCGTGCGGGCGACTCCGACCAGCGTTGCGAGTTCGTGTTCTCCCACCGCACCGCCGCCTTGGACCCCACGCTCGTTCTCGTCGGTGGCCTCACTGTCGTCGGGGCCGTCGCCCACGACCGGCGCACCACAGCCGGCGAGGGACCCGACGCTCGCTGCCGACAGCGCGACCAACGCGTCGCGACGGGATAGCTGCATTCGGAGATCGTTAGGCCAACCTAAACAAGAGCGTTGCGCTCCCTTGACGGGCGGCAGTCGGCCATCGCTCGTCGGACGTACGTGCCACGGCTCGTGGTATCCGCCGTCCGAACGATCGGCCTACCGCCACACGAGTCACGTATGCCCGAACTACGACCCCGTGTTGCTTCGTACGGTCACCGTACACGGCAACGGACCGGGTCCTCGCCGACGTCGTTCGACGGGTGACCGGTCGATCCGTCCGGATCCGGTAAGGTGGCTGTACGGGTTTCGCCTCGCCTGCGGTGACGAACCGATGCGCGATCCCGTCCCCAGTAACTGACCTATAGCAAAACCACCCCGACTCCTTGGCTTCCAACGATATGGCTGAGCTCGCTACAGGAGGATCTGCCGGCGACCGTTCTCGGCTCGATGCGACGATCTGTCGCAGTATTTCAGAGATATCCGAAAGCCAGTTGAACAACCTCGTGAGGCAGTCGGACGGTGGGACCATGTTCCATCGATACGGTTGGCTGGCGGCTGTCGAGGACGGGTTCGACAGCGAGCCACGTCATGTGCTCGTGACGAAAAAGGGGAATCCGGTCGGGTTCCTCCCGAACGTCGCGACCGATCTCCCGCTTCCGGGCGCCGTCGGCGATCGCATCGCAGACAACCTCCCGCTTGAGATCGTCGAACCACCGCCCCCGGGCTACGGGGGACCGATCGTGACGGCCGACAAACTCGACATTCTCGCCCGCCTCTTCGATCAGACGGCGCTGACCGATGGGCCGAAAACGGTGTCGCACTCCGTACAGACGTTCGACACCGACGGGATCCGGTACGGTCGGTATCTCGAATCGCTGGGCTACACGGCCAAGGTCATGGAGTGTGCGTTCCTGCTGGACCTCCGTGACGAGTGGGAGACGATTCTGAACAACATGGACAAGGGACGGCGCCGTGGGGTTCGGCGGGCACTCGAACAGGACTACGAGGTCGAGATCCTCCCGCTTGGCGAGGAACTCGGGCGGACGTACGCTGCCTACGTCTCGAACATCGAACGCGTCGGGGGGAACCGACTCCCGTCGGGATTCTTCGAGGCGATAGCCGAGCATATCCCCGAGCGCGTCAGGCTGTTCAAAGCGACCGTCGACGGCGACGTTGTCGGCCGGTACGTCTATCTCCTCGACGACGAGAGTTCGGTGCTCCACCACTGGTTGTCTGCCATCGGAGACAGCGACCAGTTCGATCGGTACCCCTCAGAACTCCTTCACACGCGCGCGATCCGATGGGGGATCGAGGAGGGGTACGATCGGTACTCGTTCGGACCGGTGTCGCCGCACTTCTCCAACTCGGTGTTCCGGTTCAAGGAGAAGTACGGCGGAACGCCGGTCCGACTGTGCCGCTGGGAGCGCGGAACGGTGCCGGGGGCGTGGACAGTGTACGACTTCGCTCGCACGCGGTATCGACGGTCACAGATCGACACTGAGTGAGCCCGTAGGGTCGCGCCACCCCTGTCTACTCGTCCACCGATCCACTCCCTGACCGGGGGT
>Ga0207757_100976_pt1 | contig 14596 bp, 10 predicted proteins | sample A23P3SouthBayCA_2_FD_187752 | JGI IMG/M metagenome (GOLD analysis project Ga0207757, IMG submission 187752) | Aerobic enrichment media microbial communities from Eden Landing Ponds, California, USA - A23 P3 (2) (SPAdes) | ecosystem: Environmental > Aquatic > Marine > Unclassified | place...
CGCCCTCGTCGAGCATCGACCGGAGGACGGTCTCCCGGGCGTTCTTGGCGGTGATCTCGTCGGTCGCGACGAGTTCCACGAGGCGGTGGACCTCGTCGAGGCGGCCGTCGAGGTCGGTGACGGCCATGTCGCGGTAGTTAAGTTCCCCCAGGAGGTTGTCAGCCACCCACGTCGCGGCGAGGTCGGGGTCGAACTCCGTCGCGACGTCCTCGTAGAAGTCCGCGACCTGCTTCGTGGAGGTGAGTTTGTCCGCCGCCTCGGCGCTGAGGCCGTACTCGGCCTTGAACCGCTCGCGGCGTGCGTCGGGGAGTTCGGGAATGTCGATGCGTTCTTTCCAGTCGGCGACCCGAAGCGGCGGGAGGTCGGCCTCGCGGAAGTAGCGGTAGTCCTTCTCTGCTTCCTTCGAGCGCATCGAGACGGTGATGCCCCGGGACTCGTCCCAATGGCGGGTCTCCTGTTCGACCGCGCGGCCGCGCTCGACGGCATTCTTCTGGCGCTGGGCCTCGTACGCGAGGGCCTTCTCCGCACCCTTGTGGCTGGAGATGTTTTTGACCTCTGTGCGGTTGGCGTCCTCGAGGACGTCCCCGGAAATCGTGCCGTCCTCGGCGACCTCGTCGGCGTCCACGACGGAGAGGTTTGCGTCGATGCGCAGGCTGCCGTCGCGGGACGCGTCGAAGACCCCGAGGTACTCCAGGACCTCCTCCAGTTTGGCGAGGAACGCCCGGACTTCGTCGGCGCTTCGGAAGTCCGGCTCCGTGACGATCTCCATGAGTGGGACGCCCGCGCGGTTGTAGTCGACGAGCGTGTACTCGGCTGTGTCGATGGACCCGCCCTTGTGCTTGAGGCTGCCCGGGTCTTCCTCCAGGTGCGCGCGCTCGATGCCGATGGTCGTGCGCTCACCTTCGACGGAAAACTCCAGTTGCCCCTCCTGGCAGATCGGCTCGTCGTACTGCGTGATCTGGAAGTTCTTCGGCAGGTCGGGGTAGTAGTAGTTCTTCCGGTGGAAGGTCGTCTCTTCGGGGATGTCGGCGTCGATGGCTTTGCCGACCTTGACGGCGGCCTCGACGGCGCCCTCGTTGAGGACCGGGAGCGCGCCGGGGAGGCCGAGACAGACCGGGCACGTGTGCGTGTTCGGCTCGGCGTCGGCGAGGTCGGTCGAACAGCCACAGAAGATCTTCGTGTCGGTCTCGAGCTGGACGTGGACCTCGAGGCCGATGACGACGGCGAGTTCGCGGCCTTGCTGGGCCTGGGCGGTCATTGGCCGTGGTTTGTCGCGGGCTGGCTTAAGCGATTTGCACCGCTATGAGCATCCGGTGTGGGTTGCGGTACTCGATGGTGGATTACCACTGCAAACAGCCAGAAAGCCCCCACCCTCTCGGCTCGCGGCTGTCGCCGCTCGCCACCGAGGTTCTCGCTCTGCTCGAACCTCGCTTGACTCGGGGGTCCACTGCTGCGCTCCTCGTCGCTCCCGTTGGTCGCTCCTGCGGTGCTTGCAGGGCCCGCCTTCGTCGAGAGGGCGGCCCCTTTCAGTCCCACCCGCGTCGGTTGTCCAGCAGGCCAGTTTCGGCGGTTGGCCATTCAAGGCCGGGTGGGACTGAAAGGGGCGACCGGCTGAACGAACCCCGACGAAGCAAGCACTGCAGCGACCGGAGGGAGCGAAGCGCGCAGCGAGTCGCGGGAGTTCAGCCGGTTGGGGCTTTCTGGCTGTTCCCGAGGGATGTCGTTTGGCTGCAGCAAGTGGGGCCCTCCAACTACCCTCAGCCTCACCTATCACTTCAATTTGGTATGTCTGACGTAACTTTATGGGATTCGCCGGACCCGATTAGGCGTATGTGCCCCAACCGCGTCGAGGAACTCGAAGCACGCGTCAAGGAGCTCGAGGCCTCCGTCGAGGGTCTCACGGACGAACTGGTCGAGTGCAAGGTCCGCCTGCAGGAAGTCGAGGACGCCGTCGACGAGGACCTCGGCTTCGTGCCGAAACGGAAGGATTCGGCGCCCGAACCGCAAGACGAGGCCGATCCAGCCGACAGTACTAAAACCGAGGCCCCCGAGGAGGGGGACGAGGCGGAGGACCCGGACGCCGAGATAATCGTCGCCTGAGGCCGGGTCTACCCCTACGAGCGCCCCCATGCACATCAAAGAGCTCGTACTCGACAACTTCAAGAGCTTCGGACGGAAGACCCGCATCCCGTTCTACGAGGACTTCACCACCGTCAGCGGCCCGAACGGGTCCGGCAAGTCGAACATCATCGACTCCATCCTGTTCGCCCTCGGCCTGGCCCGCACGTCGGGCATCCGGGCCGAGAAGCTGACGGACCTCATCTACAACCCCGGCCACCAGGAGGGCGAGTCCTTCCAGGGCGAGCGCGAGGCCAGCGTCGAAGTCGTGCTGAACAACGCCGATGGCACCCTCTCGCGCGCCCAGGTCGTCAACGCCGTCGGCAGCGACGACGTCGGCGACGTCGACGAGATCGCCATCAAGCGCCGGGTCAAGGAGACCGAGGAGAACTACTACTCCTACTACTACATCAACGGCCGGTCGGTCAACCTCTCGGACATCCAGGACCTGCTTTCCCAGGCCGGCGTCACGCCCGAGGGCTACAACGTCGTGATGCAGGGCGACGTCACCGAGATTATCAACATGACCGCCGGATCCCGGCGGGAGATCATCGACGAGATCGCCGGCGTCGCCGAGTTCGACCAGAAGAAGGAGGCGGCCTTCGAGGAACTGGAAGTTGTCGAGGACCACATCGAGGAGGCCGAACTCCGCATCGAGGAGAAGGAGGCGCGCCTCGACCAGCTCGAAGACGAACGCGAGACGGCCCTCGAGTACCAGGACCTGAAAGAGCAGAAAGGCGAGTACGAGAGCTACCGCAAGGCCGCCGAGTTGGAGGACAAGCGCGAGGAACTCGCCGATATCGATGCGGAGGTCGAGGATCTCGAGGCGACCCTCACGGAGCGCCAGGCCGAACTCGACGAGCGCCAGGGGCAGGTCATGCGCCTGGAGGACGACCTCGACGACCTCAACGCCGAGATCGAGCGCAAGGGCGAGGACGAACAACTCGAGATCAAGCGCGAGATCGAGGAGATCAAGGGCGACATCGCCCGCCTCGAGGACCGCATCGAGAGCGCCCAGCAAACGGCAGAGTCCGCCGAGAACGAGCGCCGGCAGGCCTTCGTCAAGATCGACCGCAAGCAGGAGCGCATCGACGAACTGGAGGCCGAGATCCGCGAGACCAAGGTCACCAAGTCCTCCGTCGCTGCCGAATTGCAGGAGAAGGAGGCCGAACTCGACGACGTCGAGGCCCAGATCGAGGAACTCGGCACGGAGTTCGAGGAGATCAAGGCCGACCTCCAGGACCGAAAGGAGGCACTGGAGGCAGCCAAGGACGAGAAGAACGACCTCCAGCGCGAGCAGGACCGCCTACTCGACGAGGCGCGCCGCCGCTCGAACGAACAGAGCGAGAAAGAAGACGAAATCGAGGAGGCAGAGGCGAAAATACCGGAGATCCGGGCCGAGATCGACGATCTCGAGGACGAACTCGCGAAGGCCAAGCGCAACCGCGAGACCATCACCGAGGTCGTCGAGGACCTCCGCGCGGAGAAAGAGGAGCTCCAGGCCGACCTCGACGACGTCGAGGACGACCTCCAGGCCGCCCAGCAGGAGTACGCCGAACTCGAGGCCAAGGCCGGCGAGAACGGCGACTCCTCGTACGGCCGCGCGGTCACGACGATTCTGAACGCCGGCGTGGACGGCGTTCACGGCACCGTCGGGCAACTGGGTAGCGTCGATCCCCAGGTCGCGACGGCCTGTGAGACGGCCGCCGGGGGTCGCCTGGCCAACGTGGTCGTCGACGACGACGGCGTGGGTCAGCGTTGCATCGAGCACCTGAAGTCCCGCAACGCGGGCCGGGCGACGTTCCTGCCCCTGACGGAGATGGACCAGCGCGGGCTTCCGTCGCTCCCGGACCACGAGGGCGTGGTCGACTTCGCCTACAACCTCGTCGACTTCGATTCCCAGTACGCGGAGATCTTCTCGTACGTCCTGGGCGACACCGTCGTCGTCGAGGACATCGAGACGGCCCGGGAGCTGATGGGCCGGTTCCGCCTCGTCACGCTGGACGGCGACCTCGTCGAGAAGTCCGGCGCGATGACCGGCGGCTCGACGACGGGGTCGCGGTACTCCTTCGCCGGCAGCGAGGGCGCCCTGGAGCGCGTGGCTGCCCGCATCAACGACCTGGAGGACGAACGCGCGTCGGTCCGCGAGGAACTCCGGGACGTCCAGAGCCGTCTCGACGATGCCCGCGACAAGCAGAGCGAGGCGGCCCAGCAGGTCCGCGACCTGGAAACGGACGTCCAGCGCCACGAGAGCGAGATCGCCGAGACCGAGGACCGGATCGACGACCTGGAGCGCCAGCTCGCAGATATCGAGGCCGAGCGCGAGTCCGTGGCCGAGGAGATGGAGGAGATCGAGGCCGAGATCGACGCGAAGGACGCGGAGATCGCCGAGATCGAGGCCGAGATCGACGAGCTCCAGGCCGAGATCGAGGACTCGGAACTCTCCCGCCTCACCGAGAAGGCGGAGGCGATCGAGGACGAAATCGACGCCCTCGAGGACGACATCGACGACTACGACGCGACCCTCAACGAGACCCAGCTGGAGAAATCCTACGCCGAGGAGGCCATCGAGGAGCTCCAGGACACCATCGAGTCCGCCCAGAACCGCAAGGCAGAGGCCGAGGAGCGCATCGCGGACCTGGAGGAGGGCATCGACGAGAAGGAAGCCGAACTCGCCGAGAAGGAGGAAGCCGTCGCCGAACTCGAAGAAGAGCTCGCGGAACTGAAAGACGAGCGCGAGGATCTGAAGGCCGACCTCGCGGACGCACGCGAGCGCCGCGACGCACAGAAGGAGCGCGTCCAGGCCGTCGAGGGCGACCTCGGCGAGGCACGCGAGGACCAGGAGCGCCTCTCCTGGGAGATCGACGAACTCGAGGCCGCCGTCGGGGACTACGACCCCGCGGAGATCCCCGACCACGAGGAGGTCGAGTCCGAACTCGCCCGCCTTGAGTCGGAGATGGAGGCCCTCGAACCCGTCAACATGCTCGCCATCGACGAGTACGACGAGGTCGCCGACGACCTCGCGGAACTCACCGACCGGAAGGACACGCTCGTCGAGGAGGCTGAAGGCATCCGCGACCGGATCGCGACCTACGAGGCGCGCAAGAAGGAGACGTTCATGGACGCCTTCGAGTCCATCGACGAGCAGTTCGAGGACATCTTCGAGCGTCTCTCGGACGGCACGGGCCACCTCTACCTCGAAGACGAGGCGGACCCCTTCGAGGGCGGCCTGACGATGAAGGCCCAGCCCGGCGACAAACCCATCCAGCGGCTCAACGCGATGAGCGGCGGCGAGAAGTCCCTGACCGCCCTCGCGTTCATCTTCGCCATTCAGCGGCACAACCCCGCGCCGTTCTACGCACTCGACGAGATCGACGCCTTCCTCGACGCCGCCAACGCCGAGCGCGTCGGGGAGATGGTCGACGAACTCGCCGGCCAGGCCCAGTTCATCGTCGTCTCGCACCGCTCGGCGCTGATGGAGCGCTCCGAGCGGGCCATCGGCGTCACGATGCAGGACGACAACGTCTCGGCCGTGACGGGGATCGACCTGTCCGGCGGGGAGCCGGAGGTGCCCGCCGATGACTAGCGAGGCCGACCGACGCGAGGCTCGACTGCAGGGAGAGCCTCGGCTTGGCCGAGCGGCTATGCCGCGAGGCAGGGAGGCCTCGGGAATTGCGAGCGGGGAGCGGGGGACGCGAGCGTCGCGAGCGTCCCCGTTTGCTCGAGCGGCGACGTCGTCCGAAAGAGCGCAAAGCGCTCTTTCGGGATCACGAGAGACGCCTGCGGCGTCCCTCGAACGACCGCGAGAACGACCCGCGAGCAGCGCGAGACTCGAACGAAGTGAGAGTCTCGGCACGGGCGAACGGGGAGCGGGTGACGCGAGTGGAGCGAGCGTCTCCGTCTGCTCGAGCGGCGAAGCCGCGAGAGCGGAGCGACCCGTGAGCCGCGAGGCTCGACCAGCGGGAGGGCCTCGATCTGGCCGAGCGGCGTTGCCGCGAGGCAGGGACCCCTCGAAAAAACGAGCGTCTCCTGTGCTCGTACGGGCAACGCCCGTGGAGCGAAGCGACCCGCGAGCACCGACCACCACAAGACTCACCCCGGCAGCGTCGGGACTCGCGAGAGAGGAGGCCTGACACGTGTCCGATAGCGAGATTCCGCTGGACATCTCGGGCCACGAGGACCGGCAGCGACCGGACGCGAGCGCCGGTCCCGACCTTCCGGAGCCGATGGTCGACGACGAGGACCCGGAGGACCCGGCGGCCGACGAGGACGAGGTCGAACCCGTCGAGGTCCTGGTCCAGTTGGCCCGGGACGGCGAGATCGACCCCTGGGACATCGACATCGTCGAGGTGACCGACAAGTTCCTCGACCGCCTCGACGAGGCCGACTTGCGGACTTCCGGCCGGGCGCTGTTCTACGCGAGCGTCCTCCTGCGGATGAAGTCCGACGCGATGCTCGCGGTGGACGACGAGCCCGAGGAGCCGGAACCGGAGCCGTGGGAGCAGCCCCTGGCCCACGACGAGCCGATCGACGGCCCGGACCCCTTCGCGGCGCTGGAACAGGAGATGGACCGGCGACTGGAGCGCAAGCGCGCCCGGGGGATGCCGACGACGCTGGACGAACTGGTGCGTGACCTCCGCGAGGCGGAACGGGACAACTGGTGGAAGGAGGGCCGGGAGTACGACACCTCGGGGTCGCCCCACGGCTACGGCCGGGGGACCCAGGAACTGGACTACCGGACCGCAGACGACGTCCGGATGGACGACGAGCCCACCGCCGCCGACGTGACGGGCACGGCCCACGAGGAACACGTCGACGACATCATCGCGAAGGTCTGGGCCGCGCTGCTGGAGCACTACGAGGCGGGTCGCGACGAGGTGCTCTTCCGGGAGATCACCGAGACCGGCGGCTCGCGGGTCGAGACGTTCCTGGGCCTGCTCTTTCTCTCCCACCGGGGCCAGGTCGAACTCCAGCAGGACGACCTGTTCGGGGATCTGTGGATCCGAGACCCCAACGCGTCGGCGGCTCCCGAAGAGGCGGCCGCCGACGACTGACTGTACCGCCCGCCACCACTTACGGAAGCGCTCCTGTCAGTGACGACGAAAGGGTTATCCCTGCCCGTGACAAACGTTACCAGTAACCATGACGCCGACGACCGTCAGCGAGCGCCTGGCCGAGGGCAAGGTAGACAGGGATCGGTTCTACCGTGCGCTCGTGTACGTCCACGACGACGGCCGCCACTGAGCGGCGCCCTCAGAAGATGACGCCGGCCTGGAGGAGGGCGATGAGGCCGGTGAGCATCGGCACCGAGAGGACGGTCGTGGCGAAGATGGTCGTGCTGGCGTAGTCGGTCGCCCCCAGGTCGCCAGCGGCCGGGCCGGAGAACTCGCCGGTCAGGATGAGCGTCGTCACGGCCGAGGGCATGGCACACTCGAGGACGAAGACCCTGGCCACGTCGGGGTTCTCGAAGCCCACGAGGAGGGCGACACCGACGCCGACGACCGGCGCGACGGCCATCTTGAGCACGACCGCAGGGGTGACGCGGAACGTGGCCGTCCCCAGTTTCGTCGTCGCGAGTTCGATACCGAGGATGAGTAGCATGACGGGAATCGCCGAATCGCCGACGAGCCCGACGGTCTCCATCGCCGCGGTGTCCGCCGGCGGGACGGCACCGAGTGTGCGCAAGAGGATGGCGGCGAGCACGGCGTAGACGAGCGGGATAGTGAAGACGGTCGTCAGGCCTTCACGGACGTCTCGTCCGTCCCCCCGCGCGGCGAGGTAGACGCCGAGGGTGTACATCGCGACCGACTGGGCAGCGATGTAGACGACCGCCGTCGCGCGGCCGACGTCCCCGAAGGCGAACTCGGAGACGGGGATGCCGTAGTTGCCGGCGTTCGCGAAGATCGAAACCAGGACGAGCGACCCGAGGAGCGGTTCGGTCTCGCCGAGACCGCGGCCGACGCCTTCCGCCACGACGGCCATGACGGCGGTGAACAGCAGGACGCCGACCCCGACGGCCGCCAGGGTGCGGGCACCGAGTTCCGTGGTCGCGATGCTGTGAAAGACCAGCGCGGGCGCGAGAACGTAGATCGTGATCGTATTCAGCCCGTCGGCTGCCACGCCGGTGACCCGCGCGAGGAGGTAGCCGACGCCCGCCAGCGCCACGATGGGCAGGATCGCGGTCCCGAAGATCGAAAGCAGCGACACGGTCGCGGATTCCACCGAACGCACTCAACGCTGTCGAAATCCGCCGTCCGTCGGCTACGGGTACGTCCCTACGGGGGTCGGCTGCTCGGGACGCCGCCCCTCGCGTCCCGGCCCGACGCTTTCATGTGACAGCCCCCCGCCCATCTGCCATGGAGACGCGAGACGTGCTGCTCGTCGACGCCTTCGCCGACGAGCCGATGACGGGGACGCCGGTGGGGGTCGTCCTCGACGGCGCCGACCTGGCCGCAGACCAGCGCGACGCCGTCGCCAGCGAACTCGGGGCACCCGGGACGGCCTTCGTCTCGGAGACGGCCGAGGGCTGGTCGCTGCGCGTGGCCGGGGACCCCGAGTTCGGACGCGGCGCGCACGTGGCTATCGCCGCCGCCTCGGCGCTCGAGGAGCGTGAACTGCTGGCCGACGACGTCGTCGCGTTCGACCGCGGCGACCGGACCGTCCAGGTCACCGTCGAGACAGACGGCACTTTCTGGACCGAGGTCGACCGGCCCGACCTGCGGGAGGCAGCGCTCGATGCGGACGACGCGGCCGAGGCACTGGGCGTCGACGTGGCGGCGATCCGCGACGTCGGCGCGGACCTGCCGATCGTCCGTGCATCGCTGGGGAGCGGCGTCCTCCTCGTCCCCGTGAACTTCCTCGAACACCTGAGCGGCGCGGACCCGGACCCGGGCGCCGTCGCGGACTGCCTGGCGACGGCGGACGCTACAGCACTCTACGGGTACACCTTCGATACGCTGTCGAGTGACGCCGAGATTCACGGGCTCCTCGTCACGCCGGACGGGCCTCAGGCGCGGGCCGGCGGCGAGGCGGCCGCCTGTGCCGCCCTCGCCGCTCGTCACTACGGCGCCTTCGACCACGACCGGACGGAACTGCGGGTCGAGCAGGGGGACCTCCTGGACCGCCCGGCGCGGATCGCGGTGCGGGCGGACGGACCGACGGCGGCCGACGGCGACGAGCAGGGGGGACCCCTCGGCGTGGGCGGACGGGCGGTCACCGTCCTCGACGGGACCGTCGTCATCCCGCCGGCGGACGAGGGTGGCGAGATCATCGAGGCCTGAGCGTCGAGTTTGGGGACCGTCGGCGTGGCGGGTGCGTCAGGCGGTTTCGCGGTGGTCCCGCAGGCGTCAGGCCTTTCAGAAGGTTCTTTAGCTTCGTTGCCGACGGTTCCGATACGGCTATGGCTGTACTCTGGCTGGACGACGTCCGGGCCGACGATCTGTCGACCGTCGGCGGGAAAGCCGCGTCGCTGGGGGAGATGACTGCGGCCGACCTGCCCGTCCCCCCGGCGTTCGTCGTGACTGCCGACACGTACCGCGCGTTCATCGAGGAGACCGGCATCGACGAGGAACTGTTCGAGGCCGTCGATGTCGACGCTGACGACTCCGCCGACCTGGCCGGGGCAGCCGACCACGCGAAGGAACTCATCGAGGGGACCGAGATTCCCGCGGACATCCGCGAAGAGATTATGGCGGCCTACGAACGGATCGGCGACAACGCCTCCGTCGCGGTGCGCTCCTCGGCGACCGCAGAGGACCTCCCCGACGCCTCGTTCGCGGGCCAGCAGGAGACCTTCCTCAACGTCACTGGCGAGGACCTCCTGAACCGCGTTCGCGAGTGCTGGGCCTCCCTATTCACTCAGCGCGCCATCTACTACCGCCAGGAGCAGGGCTTCGACCACGCCGACGTCGACATCGCCGTCGTCGTCCAGCAGATGGTCGACGCCGAGAAGAGCGGCGTCATGTTCACGAGCCACCCCTCGACGGGCGCCCCGGTCGTCACCGTCGAGGCGGCCTGGGGGCTCGGCGAGGCCGTCGTCTCGGGCGCCGTCACTCCGGACAATTACGTCGTCGACCGCGCCACCGGGGAGGTGACCGACCGGACCGTCGCGACGAAGAAAATCATGCACGTGCGCGACGAGGAGACCGGCGAGACCGTCGAACGCCCCGTTCCGGCGGACCGGCAAGACGAGGAGGTCCTGACCGAGGCCGAACTCGAGGCGCTGTGTTCGCTCGGCGAGGACCTCGAGGCCCACTACGGCGAGCCACAGGACGTCGAGTGGGCCATCGCGGACGACGGGTCCGGCGCGGGTGCCGGTCCGGACGGCACGGTCTACCTGCTCCAGTCCCGGCCGATAACAACGATCAGCGACGGCACCAGCGCGCAGGGGAGCGTCGCCGATGGCGGTGCGGTCGAGACGAAAGACGGCCAGGGCGACGACTCCGAGGTCGTCCTCTCCGGCCTCGGCGCCAGTCCTGGCCGGGCGTCTGGCGATGTCCGGATCGTCAACTCGGTCGACGAACTCGACCGGGTCCAGCAGGGCGACGTCATCGTCGCCGCGATGACGACCCCCGACATGGTGCCCGCGATGAAACGCGCCTCGGGCATCGTCACCGACGAGGGGGGAATGACCTCCCACGCGGCCATCGTCTCGCGGGAACTCGGCGTCCCCGCCGTGGTGGGCGCAGAGTCGGCCACCGAACAACTCGACAACGGCCAGACCGTCACCATCGACGGCGAGAAGGGCTCGATCGAGACCGGCGCGGCCGAGACCGACGACCACGATGCCATCGAGGAGGTCCGCCCGCAGAACCCGGTCAAGCCGATGACGGCAACCGAGGTCAAGGTCAACGTCTCGATCCCCGACGCCGCGGAGCGCGCGGCCGCGACCGGCGCGGACGGCGTCGGCCTGCTGCGCCTGGAGCACATGGTGCTCTCGCTGGGCAAGACGCCCGAGCGCTACATCGCAGACGAGGGCGAGGCGGCCTATATCCAGCAGATCGTGGACGGCGTCGAGCGCGTCGCCGACGAGTTCTACCCCAGGCCCGTCCGCGTCCGGACGCTCGACGCGCCCACGGACGAATTCCGCCAGTTAGAGGGCGGCGACGACGAACCGACCGAGCACAATCCGATGCTCGGCTACCGGGGCATTCGGCGCAGCCTCGACCGCCCTGACGTCTTCCGGCACGAACTGGAGGCATTCCGCCGCCTCTACGAGATGGGCTACGACAACGTCGAGATCATGTTCCCGCTGGTCAACGACGCCGACGACGTCCGCCAGGCCCGTCAGCTGATGGAGGAGGCTGGCATCGACACGGACCGCCGGAAGTGGGGCGTCATGGTCGAGACGCCGGCCAGCGCGCTCGGCGTCGAGCGGATGGCCGAGGAGGGCATCGACTTCGCCAGCTTCGGCACGAACGACCTCACCCAGTACACGCTGGCGGTCGACCGCAACAACGAACGCGTCGCCGACCGCTTCGACGAACTCCACCCGGCCGTCGTCGACCTGATCGAGCAGACCATCGCGGTCTGCCGGGAGCACGACGTCGACACGAGCATCTGTGGCCAGGCCGGCTCCGACCCCGAGATGGCGAAGAAGCTGGTCCACGCCGGCATCACCTCCATCAGCGCCAACATCGACGCCGTCCGCGACGTCCAGCACGAGGTCAAGCGCGTCGAGCAGAAACTCCTGCTGGACTCGGTGCGGTAGGGTCTCGCCGCCGACACCCGGCGACGACAGAATTCTCAGTCCTGGTCGACGCCGCGGAAATCGAACCGAGCCCCACCCTCGGGGCCGTCGGTGATCGTCAGCTCCCAGCCGTGGCCCGCCGCGATCTGCTGGACGATCGAGAGCCCGTAGCCCGTCCCGTCGACGTCGGTCGAGAAGCCGTGGTCGACCACCGACTCGCGGATCGATTCGTCGATCCCCGGCCCGTCGTCGGCCACGTAAAAGCCCGTCCCGGTCCCGAGCGGTCCGACCCGGACGTCGACCGCGTCGCCGCCGTGTTCGACCGCGTTCCGGAACAGGTTCTCGAAGAGCTCCGAGACCCGGCTTCGGTCGGCCGTGATAGCGCCCAGGCCGTCTTCGACGTGGAGCGTCGCGTCCCGTGTCTCGGTGGTCTCCCAGGCGTCCTCGACGAGCGCCGGGAGGTCGACGGACTCGGACCTCCCCACGATTCGTCCCGCCTTCGAGAGCGCGAGGACGTCGTCGACGAGGTGGTCGATCCGGTCGAGCGCGTCGCCGACCCGTTCGAGTTCCGGCGTATCGTCGTCCTCGCGGGCGAGTTCGACGTACCCCTGGGCCACCGTGAGCGGATTCCTTATGTCGTGTGCGAGGATGTCGGCGAACTGGTCGAGTCGCTCCTTCTGGTCCCGGAGGGCTTCCTCCCGTTCCTGGCGTTCGCTGATGTCCCGGACGATGCCGGTGAAGTACTGGTCCCCGTCGAACTCGTGCTCCCGGAGGCTGATCAGCGTCGGCACCTCGTGGCCGTCCTTGTGCCGGGCGGGCAGTTCGATCCCGTCCCAGTCGATGTGTCGCGTCCCGGTCTCGACGTAGGACTCGAGGGCTTCGGCGTGGGTGGACTGGAGGCGCTCGGGGATGATCGTCATCTTGGAACTCCCCACGAGTTCGGCCGGTTCGTAGCCGAGGATGTCTTCGATGGCCGGGTTCGCGTAGACGATCCGGCTCTCGGTGTCGATCGTCAGCATGCCCTCGGAGGCGTTTTCGACGAGGGTCCGGTAGAAGGAGTCCGAATCGACGAGTGAGGTGTCGGGGGGCATCGGGCGGGGTGCTCCCGAAACCGTACCGGCTACTCCTCAAAAACAGTTGTGTAGCGCTACGCCGTCGCGAGGTCCGCCGGGCTGGGCGCTGGCCGGCCACCCCGCCCGCTCAGAACATCGTCAGCTTGTCGCGCCGGTACATGTCGATCTCGCTGGCCATCGAGGGCCCCTGGGTTGCGGCGAAGACGACAGCCTCCGCGATCTCCTCCGGTTCGGTGACCTCGCCCTCGTCGAAGCGCTCTTCGAAGGACTCGCCGTAGACCGATCCGAACTCGGTCCGGACCTCGGAGGGGTTGATGGTCGTGACCGCGACGTCGTCGCCGACCTCCGCGGAGACGCTCTTGGCGAATCCACGGGTCCACCACTTCGAGGCGGCGTAGACGGGATTGAACGGCCGGGGATACTGGCCGGCGAAGCTCCCGATGAACACGATGGTGCCCGCCGCGTCCCGGAGGTGCGGGATCGCCTCGCGGGTCGCGAAGAACATCCCGTCGGTATTGGTCTCCATCATGGTCCGGTAGTCCTCCGTCGAGAGGTCTTCGACGTCTGCCCCGCGGACCAGTCCGGCGTTGTTGACGAGGAGGTCGAGGCCGCCGAAGGCCTCGACGGTCGACTCGATCAGGTCGGCGACGGCCGCGTCGTCGCGGACGTCCGTCGGGACGACCAGCGTCTCGGCGTCGTACTCGGTCTGGAGCCTGTCCGCGATCTCCTCGAGGCGCTCTCTCCGGCGCGCGGCGAGCGCGACGGCTGCCCCATCGCGAGCCAGCGCGTGGGCGGTCGCGGTGCCGATGCCGGAACTCGCGCCGGTGACGATCGCTGCCTGGCCGTCGAGTGACGTGCCTGCTGCCATACCTCCGGCTTCGGACCGATCCGGGTTAAACGTGGAGGTCAGTCGGCCTCCCGTCGAGTGACGGACGCTCGCACCCGTAACCCCTAAGCGGATCGGGTGGTTGTCGGATGGTATGCAGGAGGTCGGGCTGTCAGAACCGCAGGACTTCGAGCGCGTCCTCTCGTCGATGTGCACGGAGCCCCATCCCGCCGCCCGCGAGGCGGCCCGACGCTTTCTCGCGACGAATCCCGGCGATCCCGGGACCTACGAGACCGTCGCAGAACTGGAACGGGAAGCCGTCGAGATGCTGGGGACTGTCGCCGGCCTCGACGACCCCGCCGGCTACGTCACGAGCGGGGGCACGGAGGCCAACATCCAGGCGATCCGCATCGCACGGAACCGTGCCGACACCGACGACCCGAACGTCGTCGCGCCGACGAGCACCCACTTCAGCTTCCGGAAGGCCGCGAACCTCCTCGACGTCGAACTCCGGACGGCACCGACCGACGGGCATCGGGCCGACCCCGACGCCATCGCCGAACTGATCGACGACGAGACGGCCGCCGTCGTCGCCGTCGCCGGCTCGACGGAGTACGGCGCCGTGGATCCGGTCCCGGCACTTGCCGACCTCGCCCAGGACGCCGACGCGCTCTGTCACGTCGACGCCGCCTGGGGGGGCTTCTACCTGCCCTTCACCGCCCACGAGTGGCACTTCGACCACGCGCCCATCGACACGATGACCATCGACCCGCACAAGGCGGGCCAGGCGGCGGTCCCCGCCGGGGGCCTCCTGGCGCACTCGCCGGCCCTCCTCGACGAACTGGCCATCGACACGCCCTACCTCGAGTCGACGTCCCAGGTGACGCTGAC
>Ga0207757_100977_pt1 | contig 14595 bp, 12 predicted proteins | sample A23P3SouthBayCA_2_FD_187752 | JGI IMG/M metagenome (GOLD analysis project Ga0207757, IMG submission 187752) | Aerobic enrichment media microbial communities from Eden Landing Ponds, California, USA - A23 P3 (2) (SPAdes) | ecosystem: Environmental > Aquatic > Marine > Unclassified | place...
CCGCCGGACGGCGTCGTCTATCTGTCCGGCGGAGGCGTCCTCGATGACGCGCTGCTGGGCCGCCAGCGTCGTCGCCGACGGGTCGATGGTCTGGGCGACGATGGAGGCGGCGCTCCCGGTGCCGACCACGCGGAGGTCCTCGCGGGCCTGTGCGCGCTCCTGCACCGCGAGCATCCGCAGCATCGCGGACCGCGAGAGGACGTTCTCGCTCCGCTGGATGAGCGTGGTACCTCCCGTGTCCGTGGCGAACGTCGTCCCTTCGAACTCCTCGTTGATCTCGTCGAGGGCCTCCTGGGCCTCGTTGCCCTCGATGAACTGGTCAGTGCCGCTCTGCGTCGCCGTCTGCCCCAGCCCGCCGGCCATCACCAGCGTCAGCACCAGGAACGCGCCGATGACGACCCGCGGCCGGTCCACGATGAGCGAGTCCGCCCGTTCGAGCAGTGAGTCGACCGACACCACGGCTCACTGCCTCGTGTAGACGAACCCGGCGCCGGCCAGGGCGAGCAGGCCGACCAGCCCGAGCGGGAGCCCGTACGTCGAGAGGAACCCGCCGCCGCCGCCGGTCGACTCGGTCACCCGGACGGTGGCCTGGTAGGTGTCCGAGAGCTTCGTGTCGCCGTCCGGCTCGTCGTACTGGAAGTCCATCTCCAGCGGGTACGGTCGGGCGCTCGCGCCACTCGCGACGCTCAGGTCGAACTCGATCTCGGTGGTCTCGCCGGGCGCCAGCCGCGGGATGTACGCCTCCTCGGTGTCGGCGCTCAGCGGGTCGTCGACGAACGCCTGGGCGTTGACGTTCCGGAGCACCACGTCCCGGTTGTTGGTGACCGAGACGGTGGCGGTACCGCTCTCGCCGGCCTCGATGGACGTGTTACCGCTTTCGATGACGAACACGTCGCGACTGGGAGCCACGTCGGCCCGGGCGCTCAGCGGGTCGCTCGTCGCGGCCGTCCCGTCGTCCGTGTCGTAGGCGACCGTCACCGAGAGCTGCCGGGGGCCCTCGGCGGCGCCCGCGGAGACATCGATGGGGAACGCGAAGTCGGCGCTCGCGCCGGAATCCAGGCTCCCGACGGCGTACTCGGTCTCCTGTGGCAGGATCGACTGGCCGCCAGCCTCGAGCCGCAACACCGCGTCGCGGGCGGGGCCGGGACCCTCGTTGACGACCGTGCCTCGAAGCTCACCCTCCTCGCCGACGCGCAGCGAGTGCTCCACGCCGGTCAGCGAGAACGACTGCTCGGGGGCCACCTCGGCGACCAGGTCCACCGGGTCGGTGCGGTAGGCGTCACCGGCGTCGTTCTCGTAGTCGACGGCGAACGTCAGCCGCCGGGGACCGGGCTCGGCGCTCCCGGTGACCCGGAGCGGGTACTCCACCGTCGTCGAGGCGCCGGGGTCGAGGGTGCCGACGACCCGCTCGGCCTCGACGGGGGCGACCGTCTCGCCGCCCGGCTGGAAGGCGATGGTCGCGTCGTGAAGCGTCGAGGGACCGTCGTTGGTGACCTGCAGCGTCACCGACCCCTCGGTTCCGACGCCGAGGTCGGTCGCATCGGCCCGGATGTCGACCGTCCGCTCGGCACCCGGGCGCAGCCCGAGCCGGAAGGGGCCGTCGGTATCGGGAACCCCGTCGGTCCCCTCGAAGTCGACGGTCGCCTGGAGGGCGTAGTTACCGCTCGGAGCGTCCGGGGCCACCGTAGCCTCGAACGAGAACGTCCGCGTCTCGCCGGGGGCGAACCCGCCCGCGTAGCGGGTCGCGCTGGCGGCCCCGCCGAAGGAGACACCCGAACTCGTCGACTGGAGCGTGACGCTGGCGTCGCGCGCGGTCGACGCGCCGACGTTCTCGACGGTGACGTTCACGTCGCCGGACTGCCCGACGGCCACGTCGTTCTCGACCCCGACGACGGCGAACCGCGCGTCGTCGGTGACCCGGACGGTCACGTCGAACTCCTTCTCGGCGTCGTCCTCCTGCTGGGCGCCGGTGTCGGTGACGATCTCGGTGTACTCGTAGTCGACCTCGGCGGTCAGCTCGTACGTCCCGGGCGAGACGTCCTCGGCGGTCACGACCTGGAAGTCGGCCACGCCGAGGCCGCCGCTCTGGATGCTCCCGACGGACTGTTGCCCGGTCTTCACGTCGATGCCCTCGACGTTACTCCGGAGTTCGACCGCGACCGCGCGCGCGGTCGTGACCTGCCCGGAGGTGCCGGGCGAGGCGTAGGCGACCTCGCCGCTGTTGGCGATCTGTAGCGTCAGCGAGCCCGGCTGTCCGGGTGTGAGTTCGTTGCTCGGAGCGTAGACCGACAGTGACGGGTTCCCCTTCGCGGGGGTCGCCCCGACACCCATCGCGCCGGCCGGGACCAACAACAGTCCGACAAGCAGGAGCGCGAGTCCGCGACGCCCTCTCATCGCCGTCCCTCCGTCCGCGTGACGGCCGCCAGCCGAAACCGGCCACCGTCACTCGTATATCGAACATTCATTCAGTGCCCGCCGGTAGTCGTCGCGCCGGTAAAACTGTTTGTAATTCTCTACTAACAGTCCCCCGTCCCGTAGAATGGCCGTTCACGTCGAGATAGCCCCGAGACCAGCGATTGCCACCAGCAGGGTCCGCGGCTGGCCAGGGGCCGACCTACCGCGACACCCCGATGACCCCCTCGGCGGAGAGTCAGCCCCACCCCGCTCACCCGACCGGGCCCGCTACGGGCCGGCTGTCTCAGCCACCCGGTCGTCAGGGGAGTGGAGGCGGCCACCGGGACGGTGGCGAGTGGCCTCATCGCCTCCGGAACCACCAGTAGCCGGTGCTCGCGGCGACGGCGAGACCCAGTAGCACGGCCGCGATGGTCGACGGGGTGTCGACCGGCCCGGCCGGCTCGGATGCGACGACCACCGGCAGCTGGTGCCTGTCGACCGTCGCACGGCGGTCGTCCGCGGATTCGCTGGAGACGTTCAGCGCCACGGCGTGACTGCTCGGAACGGCGTCCTCGTCGACGGAGAGTTCGAACGCCACCTCGGCGGTCTCGCCGGCCGGGAGCCGCGCGACGTACGCCGACGGCGCGACGCTCGTGAACGGGGAGACGGGCGCGATCTGCAGGCGTACGTCCTCGCGAGCGGTGTCGCCGGTGTTCGTCACGCGGACGACGAGCGCCCCGGAGCTGTCCGGCGCGAACGTCGCGTTCACCGGTTCGACCTGCAACGGCTCGCGGTCCGGCGCGACCGAGCGCCGGAAGGTCAGCGCGTCGCCCGTCCGGCGTGTGCCGTCGCTGGTCCCGTACTCGACGGTGAGCGCGAACGGCCGGCTGCCGGCCGTCGCGGTCGAAGCCACGTCGGTCTCCAGTTCGAAGCCGGCCGACTCACCCGGCCCGAGGTCGCCGAGGCTCACTGGACCACCGGGGAGCGAGATACCCGTTGCGCGGGAGTCGACGACGACCACGGCGTCCCGGGCGGTCCGGTTGCCCTCGTTGACGACCGTCCCGCGGACGGTGCCGCGCTCCCCGACGTAGAGGTCGCCGCCGAGGTCGGTGAGGCCGAACTCGGGGGGCTCGGCCAGTCGCACCCCGACGGGGACCGAACGGGTGGTGACCTGCCCCCCATCGACCGTGTACGCGACACCCGTCGTGAGCGTGTACGTTCCGCCTGTCGTCGCCTCGCCCGCGGTGAGGTCGTAGGTGAGGGTGCGGGTCTCGCCCGGGTCCCACCGACCCACGAACCGCTCGGCACTCGGCCCGCCGTCGACCGCGAGCTCGGTCGCCGTGGTGGCGAGCGAGACGGACGCGTCCGAGACCGCGCGGCCGGCGTCGTTGCGGAGCGTCAGCGAGACGGTCCCCGAGCCAGGGGCCGTCGCGTCGGTGCTGACCGACTGGACCGTGAAGCCCGACTGCGCGGGCACCGTGACCGGGACGGTCGTCGGCCGGCTGGTGAGAGCCGCCCCCTCGGAATCGGTGTACGTCACCGTGGCGGCGAGCGGGTAGCTCCCGGCGGTCGTCTCCGACCCGGCGGTGAGGTCGTAGGTGAGAGAGCGGGTCTCATCCGGACCCCACCGACCCACGAACCGGCTGGCCGATTCCCCACCGCCGACCGCGAGGTCACCGACCGAGGAGAGCCGGACGGTGGCGTCGCGGAGCGTCCGGTCACCGCCGTTCCGAAGCGTCACCGTAACGGGGCTGGACCCCCCCACGACGACGCTACTCCGGACATCGGCGACCGAGAGCAGACCGCCTGCCGACGGCGTGATGCCGACGGAGAGTGGCTGCTGGGAGACGGTCGCGCCGGTCGCGTCGCGGTAGCTGGGGGCCAGTTCCAGGCTGTACGACTGTCCGCGCGCGCCAGTCGCGGCCGTGACGGTGTAGTTCAGCCGCCGCGTCTCACCGGGCGCCCAGCGGGCATCGTACCGGGTGGCAGTGCCGGCCGTGCCCGGCGAGAGAGCCGAATCGGACGAGGAGAGGGTGAACTGCGCGTCGTGGGCGGTCGCACTCCCGGCGTTCTCCAGCAGGACGCTGACCCGACCGGTCTCGCCGGGGGCGACCGCCGACTCGACATCGCGAACGCGGAACCGCGCGGCCTCCTCGACCCGGACCCGGAGCGTCCGGGTCACCGTCTCCGTCCGTCGGTCCGCCGCCCCGCTATCGGAGATGGAGGCGGTGTACGCGTACCGGAGTTCCACGGGAACGTCGTAGACACCGGGGGCCGCCGACTCGCGGATGGAGACCTCGAACGGGAGGGTGGCGCTCCCCCCGTCGGGGAGGCTGCCGAGCAATCGTGTGCCGGTCTCGACGCTGACGGGGCCGCTATCCTCGAGGGTGACCGCGACGGCACGCGCCGTGGTCACCTCCGCGTTCAGCGCCGGATTCGACCGCGAGGCGAACTTCAGGTCCGCCCCGTTCGCGACGGTCACGGAGAGGGTCGTCTCCTCGCCCGCGTGGACGGTGTCGTCGGCGAGGCCGACGCGGAGCCGGGGTTCGCCCTGAACGAATGCCAGCGCAGTGCCGGGCAGCACGAGGAGGACGACGAGCGCGACCGCGAGCCAGCGGCGGGTCATCGGCGCCTCCGTCGGGTCGTCGGGTGGCCGGCGGTGCGTCGTGGCCGATTCAGTGTCTGGTGGGTTGTGTGCATCAGATATCCCTCTCCTGGAACCGCAGCAGTGCGAGCACGACCAGCAGGGCGGCCGCCTCACAGAGGACGAACGCGCCGAGCAGGTCGTAACTCGAGTCGACCAGTACCGCGGTCGGGTCGTAGTAGCGGGATGGGCTGAACGCCCCCAGCGCGCCGAAATCGGTGTCGGTGACGAGCGACTCCAGCATGAACAGGCCGAACACGACGGCGATGGCGCCGCGCTGGGCCGTCGACGACTGGCTGAACACGACCGAGAACAGCAGGCCGACGGCCGCGGCCACCAGCAGGTACGGCAACGAGAGGAGGTGGACCATCAGGACGTCTACCAGCGGGATGGGCTCGTCGACGAGGATGGCCCCGACGTAGACGACGGTGGCCACGACGGCGTTGACGAGTACCATCGCGGGCACCAGTCCGGCGAACTTCTCCAGCAGGAGCCGTGGCCGCGAGATGGGCGTCGACAGCAGCAGGTCGAGCCGCTCGGTCTCGATGTCGCCAGCCACGACCCCACCGCCGAGGTAGGCGAAGTACAGCCCCAGCAGGATGACGAAGCCGAACTGGTACAGTTCGGCCGCGAGGAACCCGGCCAGCGAGCCCATCCCCTCCAGCCCGAAGGCCGTCTGGAGCGATTCGGGATACGCGTCGACGAACTGGGCGAAGTCGACCTCCTCGAGGATCGAGGGCCCGATGGCGAGGAACAGGCCGGCGAACGCCGAGAGGCCCACGGCGATGGCGAGCGTGCCGAGGAGCCGTCGTTCGGCCTCGTAGCGGGCCACCTCGAACATCAGTCGCTCCCCCCGGAGTCGCTCCCGGTCCCGGGCTCGGCGTCGGCAGCCGCCCCCGGCCCGGTTCCGTCGCTGTCCGGCGCGTCGCCATAGAACCGCAGGAACACGTCCTCCAGCGGCGCCTCCTCGATGTCGATGCCGAGTATCTCGAACCCGGTCAGGTGCGCGACGAGCGCGTCGTAGTCGCCCGTGTAGGTGAACGACGCCGTCGTCGAGTCGCTGCTATGCCCGACGAGCCCCTCATCAGCGCCGGCACCGATGGTCAGGTCGTGGACGCCGTCGATGGCGAACGCCTCTGGAGGGGCCTCGCCGCGAACGCGGACCCGGACGACCTTCCCGCCACGGGAGAGCAGTTCCTCGACCGTCTCGAGTTCGACGAGCCGCCCCTCGCGGATGATTCCCACCCGGTCACAGACCTTCTGCACCTCGCTGAGAACGTGCGAGGAGAGGAACATCGTCTTGCCGGCGCCCACCTCGCTCCGGACGAACTCGTGGAACCGCTCCTGCTTGAGCGGGTCCAGCCCCGAAGTCGGCTCGTCCATCAGGACGAGCGACGGGTCGTGCATGAACGCGATGACGATGGCGAGCATCTGCTTGTTGCCCCGCGAGTACTCCCCGACCTTCCGGTCGAGTGGGGGTGTGAACAGCTCCAGCAGTTCCTCGCTCCGGGTATCCCCGCGCAGTGCTCCGTAGTGGTCGAGGAGCCGACGCCCGGTGACGCCATCGTCGAGGCCGGGCTCGCTGGGGAGATAGCCGACCTGTTCCATGGCCGTCACGAGCGCGCGGTCGTCGGTGATGTCGTACCCGAGCAGTTCGGCACTGCCGGCGGTCGGCGAGAGGAACCCCAGCAGTGTCCGGATGAACGTCGTCTTCCCGGCACCGTTCGGGCCGAGGAACCCGAATATCTCGCCCTCGTTGACATCGAAGGTGAGGTCCTCGATGCCACAGACATCGCCGTAGTACTTCGTCAGCCCCTCACTTCGAATTGCGACCATTTCGGTCTCCCCCTGTCGATGTGTCGGCCTCGTAGATAAGTGGGCGTGCCGTTCGTTCCCACCCCGTGAGAACGAGCGACCTGGCCAGGGGAAGCGGCAGGCACACGCATGCGCCGTCTACCGCGACACTCGGGCGGTGGGCGACACTCCGGACGGTGGGTCGTTCATGCCTCGGCCATCAGGTCCAGTGCCGCCCGGAACAGCGCGGCGTCCGTCCCCGCATCGGCCCGCTCGGTGCGGTCCGGGCCGACGACGTACTCGCCGGCCACGTCGTCCCACGACGCCCGGGCGAGGGTGGCGGTGCCGTCGACCCGGAGCGCGTAGAAGACGACGCGAGCACCGTCGTGGGTCACGAAGCGCCGCGTGAGCACGCCGGCATCACGGGTGGCCTCGCCGCCGGTCCAGCCGTCGGGCAGCGCGTCGCGGCCGGCGGCGGCGAGCAGGTCGGCAAGCGGCGTCGGTGCCGGTGCGGTCGGCATCACGCGTCCGGAGGGGCTGGAGCGCCCTGAACGTTGGCCGGGCGCCGGGCTACAGGCTGCCCGAGAGGATGCCCGAGGTCCGGACGAAGAAGTAGACGACGAACGCGCCCGCGAGCGCCCACTGGCCGGCCGAGACATCGCTGGCTTCGCCCTGCGCGGCCTTGACGACCGGGTAGGAGATGATGCCCGCCGCGATACCGTACGCGATGGAGAAGGTGAACGGCATCACGAAGATGGTGAGCGCCGCCGGGACCGCGAAGGAGAGGTCGTCCCACGCGATCTCGGCGACGTTCGAGAGCATGATGATGCCCACGACGACCAGCACGAGGTGGGAGGCGTACGTGGGGACCGCCGCGGCGAGCGGCACCACGGCGAGCGACAGCAGGAAGAAGACGCCGATGACGAGCGCCGTCATCCCGGTGCGGCCGCCCTCCTCGACGCCGGTCGCGGACTCGATGTACGTGGTGACGGTGGAGGTGCCGATCATCCCGCCGACGGTGGTGCCGACGGCGTCGGCCATCAGCGGCTTGTCCATGTCCGGGAGGTTGCCGTCCTCGTCGAGGAAGCCGGCGGCCTGCCCGACGCCGGTCAGCGTGCCGGCGGTGTCGAAGAAGTCGACGAAGAAGAACGTGAACACGACCAGCGCGAAGGAGAAGCCCTCGACCCCGCTGAAGCCGTCGACGAACGCGCCGACCAGCGGCGTGATGTCGTAGCTCGCGGCGTCGTAGACGATGGGGACGTTCGGGGCGAGCGGGATATCCGCCTTCAGCGCGACGCCGGCCTGCTCGGCGGCCGCCATGGCCGGCTGGCCGGAGTAGCCCGCTGCCGAGGCGGCGTAGCCGGCGATCGACGTGAAGATGACGCCGATGATGATGGAGCCGCGGATCCCGCGGGCGTACAGTGCGAGCGTGACGAACAGCCCCAGCACCGACAGGATGGCGATGGGGTCGGAGGCGAAGACGGGACTGAACGTGACGAACGTCACGGGGTCGTTCGCGACGACGTGCATCTCGATGAGCCCGATGATGGCCAGGAACAGGCCGATACCGGCCCCGACGGCCAGCTTCACGGGCTGGGGGAACAGCTTGATGATGGCCTCACGCGCCCCGACGGCGGTCAGCAGCACGAAGATGATCCCCTCGACGACGACGGCGGCGAGCGCCGTGTTCCACGGGACACCCAGCCCGAGGACGACCGTGAACGCGAAGAACGCGTTCAGTCCCAGTCCGGGTGCCTGCCCGAACGGCCGGTTGGCGTAGAACGCCATCACCAGCGTCGCGGTCGCGGCCGCCAGCAGCGTCACGACCGCGAGCATCTGCTGTGCCTGGGGGATCGACAGGCCGAGGTCCGGGCCGGGGCCGTTCACGATGGCAGGAGCGAGGATGGCCGGGTTGACGACGACGATGTAGCTCATCGTCAGGAACGTCGTGATGCCGGCGACCACCTCCGTCTGCAGGTCGGTGTCGTGCTCGTCGAAGCCGAAGAAGTCGGCCAGCGTCTCGCGTACCATTACGCCCGGCGACGCGCACAGGTAGCACTTAACGGTTTTTGCATCGGACTACCCATCCGTCCGATTCCGTTGCCGTTCATCGGCCGAACGGCTTCCAGCATCGGAATCGAGTGCCGAAGTCGACAGGCGACGGGCGACGGGAGCGGGCCGGGCCGCGTCAACCCTCGGCGTCGACATCGATATCGGCGTCGGCCAGCAGGTCCGACGCGGTCAGAAGCGATTCGAGTTCGATGTCGTGTTCGGCGAGGTTCTCGCGGGCCCCCTCCTCGCGGTCCACGACGACCAGCACGCGGTCGACCACCGCGCCGGCCTCCCGCAGCGCCTCGACGGCGTCGATGGCCGACTGGCCCGTCGTCGCGATATCCTCCAGCACGACGACCTCCTCACCCTCCTCGAAGCGGCCCTCGATGCGGTTGCCGGTGCCGTACTCCTTGGCCGACTTCCGGACGATGACGTACGGGTTGCCGGTGGCGACGCTCGTCGCAGCCACGAGCGGCACGGCGCCGAGTGCGACGCCCGCGAGCTTGGTGTCACCCACCCGCCGAGCGAACGCGTCGGCGATCAGCTCGAGACAGTCGGGGCTCGTCTCGAACAGGTACTTGTCGACGTAGTACTCGGAGGTGCCGCCGTGCGAGAGCTCGAACTCGCCGAACTTCACCGCGTCCGCTGCACGGAGGGCCGCGACGAGGTCGTCGCGCTCGCTCGTGTCGGTCATGCGTGGGGGTGTGGGTGGTGATGGGTTAAGCGACGCGGAAGCGGCTCACTCCCGGAACACGTAGAACGCACCGACGGCCGCCAGCACCACGACGGCGCCCCCGAACGCGAGCGCGCGTAGTCCCGAGCGCACGCCCGCGCCGGGCGTGACACCCTCCTCATCAGAGTCCGACGCGTTCACACCGAACGCGCCCAGCAACCGCTCCTCCCGTGTCGGCGCGAACTCCAGCAGCGCCGTGGCGCAGTCGGCCACCTGCCCCTGGTCGAACTGGGCACTGTTCGAGAGCGTCACCGTCCGATTCGTGTCGAACGACGCGGCGGCGGGGCCGCCGGGCTCGTCGCCCAGCGCGACCCGCTCAGCGTCGTACGGCTGCCACGGGGCGTACACCTCCCAGACGACGCGGCCCGCGGGCGTGACCTCCATCACGCGGTGCCCCCGGCGGTCGATGACGAGCGTGTTGCCGTTGGGGAGCCGGTCGGCGTCGCGGGGTTCGTTCAGTCCGCCGCCGACGAGTTCCCAGGTCAGCGTCCAGTTCTCGCCGCCCGGACTCGACGGGTCGGCCGCGCCGGGCGTGCGCGTGTACTCGACGACGCGGTCGTTGCGGCCGTCCGCGACGAGTATCGCGGCCCGGCCCTCGGCCGTGCGCAAGAGCTTCGGGTTCGAGGGCGTGTCCAGCGTCCGGAAGGTGTCGTCGGCGCCGAGGCGGAGCGAGAGCTCGTCGGTCGAGCGGTTCACCACGAACACCGTATCGAAGTTGCGCGCCGAGACGAGGTACTGGCCGCGCCCCACCCGGTCGACGTCGTTGACGTGGACCCAGTCGCGGGGGAAGGGACCGCCGCCGGCACGCGGGAAGTCGCCGTCTCCGGCGAACGTCCAGTTCCAGACCGTCTCCTCGGCCCGCGGGTCGTAGACGAGCAGGCCCTCGCTCCCGGGCGTGGCGTCAGCCACGAGCAGGTTCCCGTTCGGCAGCCGGTCGATGTCGGTCGCGCTGGTCACGTTGGGGTCGCGGGCGAACCGCTGGACACCGGTCCGCTCGCCAGTGACCAGGTCGAGCGTCTCCGCGATGGCGACCCCCGGCTCCGTCGAGGTCAGCAACAGCCCACCCGACGGGAGCGGGTCCACGTCGTACGCCCAGAACCGACCCCTTGCGGTGGCGTTGTACGCGTACTCGAACCCGCCCTGTGGCCCGAAGCCGACGACCAGCGAGGGCCGCTTGACGTACCGGGCCCCGTCGAACGCGATGCCCTGGATGGAGACGACGGTGGTTCCGTTCGGCGCCCGCTCCATCCGGCCGACGCAGGGGTTGTCGACCGTCGTGTTCGCCTGGACCGTCGCCGCGGCACCGCGTGGACCCGAAACGGACCCCCCGGCCAGCGGGACGACGAGCGTGCCCGCGAGCACGGCCAGCGCGAGCAGCGACGCGACGACGGCGCGGCGGGGATGCACGCCCCCCTCTGGTCGGCGCTCCGGCTTGAGCCTTCGGCTCCGCTCACTCCGTGTCGGCGAAGCGGCCGAGCCCCGTCTGCCGCCGGCGCTCGCCAGCGTCGGGGTCCCAGGCGGTCGCGTCAGCACGGGCGCTCTCGGGGTCGACGGAGGGCGCTGCACCCGAAACGAACCCCTCGCACGCCGGGCCACACTCGGCGGCCGGGTCGACGATGCGACCCTTCCACGGACAGTCGGGGAGTGGCCCCACCGCATCCCGCTCGCCGACCTCGATGCGGGCACAATCCGGCCACGCCTCGGGGGCGGGCCGCCAGCCCTTCCCGAAGGCGCGCTCGGCGAGGCGGCGCCGCGCCCGGCGTTTCTCGGCGGCCGACACCACGCGGACCTCGGTCCGGCCCGGGTGCTCGTCCAGCGGCTCGACGCCCCACTCGTCGTCGAGTGGCGTCGGCTCCCGCACCACCTCGCGCTCGCCGGTATCGGGGTCGAACCGCCACACGCCCACGACCTCCGGGATGCGGTTCAGGTGCGCGCCGGTGACGTGCGAGGCCGTCGCGAGTACCACCTCGTCCAGCAGGGCGAGCGAGACATCCGTCCGCAACTGCCGTTCGAGGTCCCCCGGCCGGCCGAGGTCGGGCTTGTTCTCGACGCCGCGAATCGAGCCGACCCACTCGTCCGGGTAACGACCCGTCGCCCGCACCAGGTCGCGGCCGTTCCGGCGTTCGCGTTCGAGGTAGCCAGCGTCGACCGCCGCGTCGACGATGCCCTCGACGCGGTCCGGATGCACGTCGAGGGCCCGTCGTGGGTCCCGCGCGGTGCCGGGACCGATGTCGGACTCGAGGACCGGCACCGGAATGGTCCCCGGGCAGAGCGAGACGCGCTCGTCGAACTGCGGCCCCGGCTCCACCTCGACCACGTCCATCACGCGCGAGCCGTGGCAGGAAGCGCCGAGTTGCCGCGCGAGGAGCCCGTCGGTCTCGGGCTCGTAGTGGGCACAGAGGGCCAGCTCGAAGGCGTACTCGCGCACACCCGGACCGTGGGGCGGCGTGGGCTTAAGCGGCGCGTCGGGCACGCGCGTGGGGCGGCGTAACCTACTTCGGCAGCTGCATACAACCGTATGCACATGTCGAAGAGCATCCGCCTCTCCGAGGAGGCCTACGAGCGCCTCGCCGCCCACAAAGGGGAAGACGAGACGTTCTCGGACGTGGTGCTCCGGCTGGCTGGCGAGCGGTCGCTGCTCGAACTCGCCGGCGTGCTGAGCGACGAGGAGGCCGACGAGTTGCGGGCGGCCGTCGAGGAGCGACGCTCGCGGCGGGCGGACGAACTGGAGCTGCTCGCCGACCGGCTGGAGGACGCGTGACGTGCTGCTGGACACGTCCTTCCTCATCGACCTGATGAACGGCGACCCCGAGGCGGTCGAGCGGGCACGCGAACTGGAGGCCGACCTGGTCCAGCAACGGCTCTCCGCGATGACCCTGTTCGAACTCTACTACGGGGTCGGGCGGATGACGGACTCCGAGACGGAGCGCGAGCAGATCGAGCAAGTGCTCGCATCGAAGCCAGTCCATCCGGCTGACACGGCCGTGATGCGGAAAGCGGGGCGGCTGGCCGGCGAGCTGGCGGCACAGGGTGAGCCAGTCGGTGACGGGGACATCATCATCGGCGCGACGGCGCTCGTCGTCGACGAACCGGTCCTCACTCGGAACGTCGCGGACTTCGAGCGACTGAACGGTGTCGAGGTGGAGACGTACTGACACGGTTCCACCGAAGAGAATAGGATCCGACAGGTGTTCGATGCTGCATACAGAGGATGGGTTCAGCACCAGTTCATGGTTCAGTTCTCTTCGCCACTGTATTCGACAGTCATGCCAATATCATCACCATTTAAATTGAGAGTTAGTCCTATTATGGAACTATCCTGTACTGTGAATAGTCTCTTCACCGAGCCCGTTTCTGCAAATACTGATATCGGCGAATCGGCATCGATTTCTGGCTTATATTCGTCCCCACTATAACTTTCAAAGGAAAAATCATTTTGAAATATTGACTCGCTCTTCTCAAAAACGACAACCTGACCTGAGATTGGAGCCTCAGTGAAATTCCCAACAGATATTCTGTCGATTTGAATGCTGGTTTCGGATTGGTCGGGACTGTTGGAACCGTATCCACTGACGAGGTCGCTACAACCGGCGAGGGAGAATGTCGAAATCGTGGCTGCAAACGTCCGTCTGTCCATATTTCTCATATTTGTCTCATCCGTATCCACTCCATCATCATAATACACGCAAGCGCACGCAAATATATAATGTATCGCCCGCTCCAACCGCCCAATTACCACCACTCGCTCGTGACCGACTCGCGCTGTGTATCCAGCATGTCGAACGAGATATCCCAATATTCGAACAATTAGCGGGCCTCCCGCCTCCGCAACCACAACCCTTTGCCCGAACCCGTCGAACGCCCGCGTATGGAGAGTCTCAACGTGATGGCCGTCGAGCTGGTCGACGAGGCCATCGACTTCCGGGACGAACTCGCCATCGACACGCACGAACTCGACAACGGGGCGACCGTCCTCGACTTCGGCGTGGAGGCGTACGGCGGCATCGAGGCCGGCCTCCTCCTCGCGGAGATCGCCACGGGCGGCCTCGCGACGGTGCAGGCCGACGCCTCCGGCACCGTCGCGGACGCGACCGTCCCGCACGTCGAGTTGACCTGTGACCACCCGGCGCTGGCACTGCTCTGCTCGCAGAAGGCCGGCTGGGACGAGTTCCCCGACGGCTACGACGGCCTCGGGAGCGGCCCGGCCCGCGCACTCGTGGCCGAGGAGGAGGAGTTCCGACAGACCGGCTTCCAGGACGAGGCCGACTTCGCGACCCTCTGCATCGAGTCGGATACGCTCCCCGACGAGGCGGTGGCCGAGTCGGTTGCCGACCTCACGGGGGTCGACCCGGGGAGCGTCTTCCTCCCCACCTACCGCACGGGCTCCATCGCCGGGAGCATCGCCACCGCGGCCCGCGCCGGGGAGCTGGCGGTCTACCGGCTCTCGGAACTCGACTACGACCCGCTGGACGTGCTGACGGTCACCGCGCGGGCGCCGGTCGCGCCGGTGGCGGGCGACGAGGCGACCGCGATGGCCCGGACGAACGACGCGCTGGCCTACGGCGCGAGCGTCCACCTGACCGTCGACCGCGACTTCGACCGGTTCGACGAGGTGCCCTCGACGGCGAGCGAGGAGTACGGCACCCCGTTCGAGGCGTTCTTCGAGGACGCCGACTGGAACCTCGGCGCCATCCCGCGCGAGGTGTTCGCTCCGGCGCAGGTGACCGTCGACGTGCTGGGCGGCCCCACGTACGCCGTCGGCGCGACCGAGGAGGCCCTGCTGGCCGAGAGCTTCGGCCTCGAGTAGATGCGGTTCAAGGTCGTCCCCGCGCTCCCCGACGCGGTGCGCGACGAACCCGCCGTGGCGCTGGACCTGCTCGCCCGGACGCGCGACGCCGTGCCGCTGGTCCCGAAATCCGAGGACGACTGCTGCATGCGCGTCGTGAGCGCCGGCGTCGTCGGCGGGCGCGACACCGCC
>Ga0207757_100983_pt1 | contig 14494 bp, 17 predicted proteins | sample A23P3SouthBayCA_2_FD_187752 | JGI IMG/M metagenome (GOLD analysis project Ga0207757, IMG submission 187752) | Aerobic enrichment media microbial communities from Eden Landing Ponds, California, USA - A23 P3 (2) (SPAdes) | ecosystem: Environmental > Aquatic > Marine > Unclassified | place...
TGCGTTCTTTAACGACACTGGCGGTTACGGGTTCATCGAGACTGAAGATTCGGACGAAGACGTCTTCTTCCACATGGAAGACATCGGCGGTCCGGACCTGGAAGAAGGACAGGAGGTGGAGTTCGACATCGAGCAGGCCGACAAGGGCCCGCGAGCGACGAATCTCCAGCGACTGTAAGGTCGGACCGACCCTCGGTTCGGCCGTCCGGTAGCGACGCAGAAAGTTTCCCAATTTTCACACGCACCTACAGCGTGCCGTCCGCCGCGCGTTCGCGGAGGGTCGCCGCTCGCTCGCGGATCGCGTCCCACTCGGCTTCGCCCTTGCGGTCGACGTGGCTGTACATCAGCCCCATTCGGCCCGTTCCCCGGAGCGTCTCCTCGTGAGTGTCCAGAAAGTCCCAGTAGAGCGCGTTGAACGGGCAGGCGCCCTCGCCGGTCGTCGCGTCCACGTCGTAGGGGCAGTCGGCGCAGTGATCGCTCATCCGGTCGACGTAGTTGCCGGAGGAGACGTAGGGTTTCGAGGTGAACGCGTCGGTGGCGAACGTGCCCATCCCGAGGACGTTCGGCGCCGTCACCCAGTGGTAGGCGTCGACGAACCCGAAGTGGAACCACTCGTTGAGTTCGTGCGGATCGGCGCCGTACAGCGTTGCGAAGTTCGACAGCACCATCAGGCGCTCGATGTGGTGAGCGTAGCCCCGGTCGTAGACGTGCGAGACGGCCTCGTCCAGACACCGCATCCCCGTCTCGCCGTCGTAGTAGAGGGGTGGGAGGTCGCGCGACCGGTCGAGCAGGTCGCCCTCTGTCAGCCCGGGCATCGTCCGCCGGTAGACGTGCCGCACGAACTCCCGCCAGCCCAGCACCTGCCGGACGAATCCCTCGACGCTCTCTATCGGTGCGTCGTCACGCTCCCACGCGTCGACGGCGGCGTCGATGACCTCTTGTGGCCCCAGCAGGCCGAGATTCAGCGACGACGACAGCAGGGAGTGGGCGAGCGCCCACTCGTCACCCAGCATCGCGTCCTGATACGGACCGAACGCGGGGAGGCGGTGGGTGACGAAGTGGTCGAGCGCCGCCAGCGCCTCGCCGCGGGTGACCGGCCACGCGAATCCCTCGCGCTCGCCCCACGTCTCGAACCGCTCGTCGACCCAGTCGAGCGTCGCCCGGGTCAGATCGTCGGGCTCGAAGCGCGGCACCGGCGGCGGCGACCAGTCAGCCGGCGGCGTCTCCCGGTTTGCCTCGTCGAAGTTCCACGCGCCGCCGACGGGGTCACCGCCGACCAGTAGCACATCCTCGCGCCGGCGCATGAAGCGGTAGAAATTCTCGTGACGGAACGTATCGGCGGCTTTCCCGTCGTCCCGGGACGTTCCCGACGCCTCACCCCCACCGTGCCAGTCGTCGAACGCGTCGGGCGAACACAGGAAGCGGTCGTCGTCGACGAGCGTCAGCGATCCGCCACGCGATTCGACCAGTTCGCGCAGGCGCTCGGCGGCGCCGTGGCTCGGCGGACGCATGAGGCACACGTCGTCCCCTGGACGTGCGTCGAAGTGGTCGTCGAGAGCGTCGCCGAAGGTGTCGGCCCGGCGGTAGTCCACCGCGTACCCCGCTTCGCGGAGTCGGTCGCGGGCGTGGCGCATCGCGGCGAACAGGAGACCGAGTTTCTGAGGGTGGTACGGTCGGCGGTCGGCGAAGCCGGTCGCCTCGATCAGCAACACGCGGTCGGCGTCGTCGAGGACGTGATGCTCCGGGTGGAGCTGATCGCCGAGGAGCCAGACGGTCATGGCCGGGGTTGGGATGCGGCCGGCAAAACAGTGTGGCCCCGATCACCGTAAGCTGGCCGAATTTGTCGATAACACGCGTATTTTGGTGATTGATATCAATACACATTGTATGACGAAACGTCCCGCCTCTTTGTCGCCGGCGGCACAGTCACGGATCGACCGGTTCGTCGACTGGGTCGACGGCCGACTCGAGTCCGAGGACCCGACTGCGGCCGTCGTACAGGAGGTGTTGGCGCGGATTCACGGCGACGGGGACGTCTACGACCGGTGGCAGTCGGGTGAGTCAGTGTCGCTCGCCGAGCGGATCCGTCTCGATACGTACGATCCGCGGCACGTGTCGGTCAAGGCCGATAGCTGGGCCGAGAAGGACGAAGATCGGTTCGCGGCGTCGAAACCCCTGCGGTGGCTCTGGACGGGGTTCGACGCGTCGCCGCTCGCACACAACGTCGCCGTCGCCCTTCCGTTCCGGCAGACTCTCGCGAACCACCTGTTCGCCGAGGCCGGCGACGACCTCCAGTTGTTCCACGGCATCAGGTTCCCGTACGGACACAACATCGAGATGGGCGACCGAACCGTCGTCCACGAGAACGTCTTGCTCGACGACCGGGGGCGACTCGACATCGGCGACCGGGTCTCCATCGCGGACGACGCCGTCCTCCACAGTCACGGCCACGACATCGTCGACCAGTCCGACGTGTCCATCTACCGGACGGTCGTCGAGGACGACGTGCGGATCGCATCCGGGGCGATGATCGGGGCGGGGAGTCGTGTGGGGCGGAACGCGATGGTCGGCGCGAAGGCCATCGTCCGGGGCGAGGTGCCCGCCCACCACGTCGCCGTCGGCGCGCCGGCGGAGAGCGTCAAGGTCAAGCCCGGCTGGGAGTCCGCTGCCCCCGAACCCGGCCAACTCCCCGACACCCGCGAGACGCGTCGCATCGAGTACGACTTGCCGGACGACCTGCGGGCGGTCGACGAGTTCCAACGGCGTCTCCGCCCGCCGGACGACGAGGGACCGTAGCGTGCCGACGGGGTGGGCATCGGCTGTGGCGTCGATCCGGGATCGCCACCCGCCGTAACTTTTTGTCTCGTCGCCCCAACGCCCCCCATATGGAGTACACAACCCTGGGCGACACCGGCATGGAAGTGTCTCGCCTCTGTCTCGGTTGTATGAGTATCGGGACGAGCGACTGGCGTGACTGGGTGCTCGACGAGGACGAGGGGATCGAACTCGTGGAGCGCGCTATCGACCTCGGGATCAACTTCTTCGACACGGCGAACATGTACTCGAACGGCGAGTCGGAGCGCGTCCTCGGGAAGGCACTGGACGGCCGGCGCGAGGACAAGGTGGTCGCCACGAAGGGCTACTTCCGGATGGACGAGGACGACCCCAACTCCGGCGGCCTGTCGCGCAAGGCCATCGAGCAGGAGTTGGAACACTCCTTGGATCGGCTGGGGATGGACACCATCGACCTCTACCAGATCCATCGCTGGGACTACGACACGCCCATCGAGACGACGCTCCGCGCCCTCGACGACGCGGTGCGGCGCGGGCAGGTGCGCTACATCGGGGCGAGTTCCATGTGGACCTACCAGTTCGCGGACGCGCTCCACACGAGCGACGCGCTGGGGCTGGAGCGGTTCGCCACCATGCAGAACCACTACAACCTCGCCTACCGCGAGGAGGAACGCGAGATGCTCCCGTTCTGTGCACAGGAGAACGTGGGCGTCATCCCGTGGTCGCCGATGGCGCGGGGCTATCTCACCCGTCCCGACGAGAAGGTGGACTCGACGACCCGGGGCGCGAGCGAGACGCGCCTGTACGAACACCCCTACCGCGAGGGCGGCGGGCCGGAAGTCAACGCCCGCGTCCAGCAACTCGCCGAGGAGCGCGGCGTGAAGATGGCACAGATCGCGCTCTCCTGGGTGTTACACAAGGACTGGGTGGACGCCCCCATCGTCGGTACCTCGACGGTCGAGCATCTGGAGGACGCGGTCGAGGCCCTGGAGATCGACCTCTCGGACAGCGACATCGAGTATCTGGAGGAGCCGTACGAACCCGTGCCCGCCTCCGGGCACGACTAGAAGAGGCCGCCCCCGCCCGTCCGCACCGTCCGCAGGTCCTCGATGTACCGGCTCTCGGCTCCCTCTTGCCCCCGGTACGCGCGTTCGACGTAGCCGTCGGCGTTGACGAGGAGGACGAGGCCGATGTGGGTGAACATGTATTTTCCGCCGTCGTCCGGTTCGTCGCGCTTGAAGACGAATCCGAACTCGTCTTCGAGGACGGCCTTCGCCCGCGCCCGGTCCGCGGGCCGTAGGAAGTGCCAGTTGTTCGCCGACCGGTCGACGTTCATCCGGTCCGCGTACTCGCGCAGCGTCGACGCCGTGTCCCGCTGCGGGTCGAAGGTGATGGGGTAGAACCCGACTTCGTCGGCGTAGCCGTTCTCCACGCTGTGGATCTGCACCTCGCGGAGCGCGGAGATCAACCGCGGGCAGACGCTCATGCAGTTCGAGTAGAAGAAGCTCACGAAGCTCGGTCGGTCCACCTCGCGCAGGGCGATTCGCTCGTCGGACAGCGGGTCCGGGAGGGTCACGTCGGGCACTCGCTCGCCCCACGCCGGGTAGGCGAGCGCCTCGCTGGTCACCCCCTCGGCTCGGTCCGGTTCACCGAGCGTCGTGTTCGGATCCTCGCCGCTGCCACCGAGACAGCCGGCCGTCGCGGCGAGACCCAGCGTGCCGAGATACGTTCGTCGGTCCATAATCGGGGCTGGGGATCGATGCCCAAAGCCCGTCTGGTCCGGCCGTCGAAAGCCGCCGTGGCGTCTCGATACACGCGATCTCACACCACACCGAGATAGCGGAGCGAGGCGACGATCTGTGCCACACCGGCGACGATCATGGCGACTGCGGCGAGTCGCCTGACTGTCCCGGCGTGACCGCTCCACGCCCGGAGGGCGTCGCTGCCGACCGCCGAGAGGAGCGTCACGCCGGTCAGCGGCAGCGCGGTCGCGACGGCGTAGCTTCCGAGCGCGACGGCGGCCCGCGACGGTGCGAGCGTGAGCGCCTGCGTAAAGACGCCGAGGACGATCGGAACGACACAGCCCGCGGCCGCGAGGGCGTAGCCGCCGCCGAAGACGGCCGCGCCCGCGACCGATCCCCGGCGCTCGGGCAGTCGGAGGTGGAGCGTCGGCGCCCGGTCGGTCAGAACGAGGGCGCCGAGGCCGACCAGCGCGCCACCGACCAGCGGTTCGAGGAGCGGCAGGTGGCGGGCGAGGCGTCCGCCGACGGCGAGGAGGAGGCCGCCGACCGTCGCGAGGACGACGACGGCACCGCCGGAAGCGGCGAGGCCGCGGAGGGCGGCCCCGCCGAGTCCCGTCTCCTCCTGCTGGAGGGTGTAACCCACGTATCCCGGGAGAAGCGGGTAGGCACAGGGGGCGAAGAAGGTGGCGAGACCGGCGCCGACCGCGAAGGCGAGCGTTCCGAGGAAGGCGGCGTCGATCATCACACCACCGACGACAGTTCCCGGTCGAGTGTCTCGACGGCGGCTACGCCGCCGTGGGTCCAGACGACCGATCCCGTCGCGTCGGTGAGGGCGAGAAAGGGGAGTCCGCTCGCGCCGAGCGCCGCCAGCAGGTCACCTTCGGGGTCGTGGCCGAGCGTCCACCCGCCGTCGTAGTCGCGCCACCACGCGCGCACGTCGTCGCGAGTTAGCCCGCCGCCGAACCGTTCGTTGGTGACCGAGACGAACGTCACGTCGTCGCCGTAGCGGTCGTGTACCGTCCCCAGCGACGACATCTGTTCGACACAGGGGCCACACCACGTCGCGAAACAGTCGATCAGGGTCGGCGTCCCCGACGCGGGAACCTGCTGCGTGCCGGCGGTCGACCCCGGAGCGTCGAGGGTCGACACCTCGACGGGGAGTCGAGCGTCGGCGCTTCCCGCACCGCCGAGCCCACCGACGCCGCTCCCGACGGCCCCGGCGCCGACCAATCCGGCGCCGACCAGTCCGGTGCCGAGGACGCTGGCGAGGAGGTGTCGGCGGCCGAGCGTCCGCCCGTCGCCCGAATCGTCGCTCATCGGAGTTGGCTTCGGGGCCGACGACCAAGTGTCCCGTGGTACGGGTGTCGAAGCGACGGCCGCGGTGGGCCGGCGGGTTCGCTGTCGACGGGGCCTACCGTCGCTCGGCCTCGATGGCGCCTGCGATGGCGTCGTACGTCGGCGAGACGGACCGTCCGGCGACGAAGATGGCGGGTGTCCCCTGTGCCCCGCGGTCGATGGCGCGCTGCCGGTCCGCTTCGATCACCGGACGGTACGTCTCGTTGAGCGCGTCGGCCTGAATCGCACACCCGGGCGTCCCCACGTCGTTCGCGAGCTCCGTGATCAGTGCCGGCGAGTAGTCGTTCTGGTTCTCGAAGAGGGCGTGGGCGTACTCGAAGAAGGTCGAATCGTCCGCCTCGTCCTGCACGCCGCGGGCGGCGCTCGCGGCCTGCCACGACCACCGGTCGTCGACGGGGATGGGGAAGTCGTGGAACTCGTAGCGGACCGTGCCCGTCTCGACGTACTCCGCGCGGAGGTCGGGGAACACCTCCAGACTGTAGGTCGCACAGTGGGGGCAGGCGAAGTCCTCGAACGCCGCGACGGTCACCTCGGCGTCGTCGGGGCCCAGCGCCGGCGCCGGCAGTTCGGACACCGTCGGTTCGTCGCCGATGTCGCAGTCATCCGTGCCGCGCCCACCGCTGCCGCCGCCGAGACAGCCGGCGGCCGCGCCGAGGCCACCCCCTGCGACCGCACCCAGATACGCACGCCGTGTTCGGGCCATAGCTTGTGGTGGTCCGTCCCGAACTTATACCCCTAGTCCGGCCATCCCGGCGAATCAGCGCCCTTAAATGTGCCCCGACGGAACGACGGAACATGAGCTTCGAGAAAGACGACTCGGTCGTGCTCCACGACAAACACAGCGAGTACGACGGCGACACCGGGACCGTTACGCAGGTGATGGAGACGATGTTCGGCGACGCTACGTACACGGTCAGCTTCGAGGACGGGCAGGAAACCGGCGTGCCGGAGGACGCCCTCGAATCCGCCGACGGCGACGACGGCGAATAGCTCGGACCCCGCCCGCATGTCGAGTGTCCCCTTTCACTACGTCGACCTTCGAACCTTCTGTTACGCCACCGAGGACGAGAAACGCGTCGAGGACGCGCTCCGGACGTATCTCCCCGAGGAGTCCGAACTCGACCGGCAGGTGACGACTGGCCACCACGGCGACCGTATCGCCGTTCTCTCGACGCGTCTGGAGAACGCCGACGACGTGCGTCACGTCCTCGACCAACTGACCGACCTCCCCGACTACGACGCCTTCCTCGACGAACTCGACGACCGGGTGTCCGAGGACTGCTCCCTCTATCTGACGCTCGACAAACAGGCCGCCTTCGGCGGCGCGGTGCGACAGGGCGACGGCATCACCCTCCGCGCGAAAGTCGAGGCCTACCCTGCCAAGCGGGAGTCGGCCGTCGAGAACGCCCGCGAGGCGTTCGAGTCCGCACGCGATTGTAGTAACAATTGAACGTCGTCGCAGATCCGATCGCAGGACAGCGTGCGATCGGATCTGCAAACAGGTTCAATCGTTACTATAGCGCTCGACGAACTCGATTACGCGTTCGGCGCCGACGAACCCCTCGGCCAGTCGCTTCACTTTCGCTCCGCGCTCGAACAGCACGAGCGTCGGCACGCTTTGGATGTCGTACTCCTCGATCAGCGGCGGGTCGTCCCGGGGGTTGACGAAGACGACTGGCACGCTCGTCTCCCGGGCGACGATGTCCAGTATCGGCTCCATCGACGCGCAGGCGCCACAACCTTCGGTGTAGAACTCGACGAGGACGCGGTCGTGATCCTCGACGACTGCGTCGAGGTCGGCGGCCGTCTCGACGCGGGTCGGAGCGGACGAGTCGATCCCGTGCATGGTCGTCCTATGCGTTCCGGGGTCGTGAGTCGTTCGCCTACGGCCACTTGATCCCACAGCCACGCGACGGCCCGGGGTCGAGGTCGACGGACTCGCCCGCCCGGACGGCGTCGATGGCCTGGCGGATGTAGAACTCGGTCGCCTCCTCGTCCGGACCGAGGGCGTCGTCGAGTCGGCCGTGATAGGCGAGTCGGTACTCGCCGTCCTCGCGCCGGAAGAGGAACGGGTCGGGCGTGCAGACGGCGCCGTAGGCGCGGGCCACCTCCGCCGTCTCGTCGCGGAGGTAGGCGTCGTAGGCGACGCGGCCCTCCTCGACGAACGCCCGCATCTTCTCGACGGAGTCCTCGGGGTACTCCTCGGCGTCGTTGGCGTTGATACCGACGACAGCCACGTCGTCCTCGGACGCGATGTCGTTCAGCAGGTCGAATTTTGCCTGCGCGTAGGGACAGTGGTTACAGGTGAAGACGACGAGCAAGGCGTCGGCGTCGAAGGAGTCGAGCGCGTACGTTTCGCCGTCGACGCCCGGCAGTTCGAAGTCGGGCGCTACGTCGCCGAGTTCGAGTTCGGAGTCGGATTCCTGGAGTGCCATGCCGGAAGTTGGGCCGCGACGGTGAAATACTGCCCGCCAGCGGCAACACGCCGGGTCGTACGGCCCGTTGTCACTGCGTCCCGGTTGTCGCCCCCCGTGTCGGCGACAGCCGGGAACGACTCACGACAGTCCGTCCGAGTCATCCGCGGCGGTCGATCGCCGACGGCTGGTCTTTCGCGACAGCGAACAGTCCACCAAGGCGTACCGTCACGTTTCGGGGAGGGAACCAGTTCGAATCACGGCCGAACAGTTCGGCCAACCGACGCAGAACCGTTGCGGACCTCGCTACGTCGACACTAGGTAGATACCGAGCATCGCACAGCCGATGCCCGCCGTCTTCCGGGCCGTCAGCGACTCGTTTAGGAAGAAGATGCCAACGGCCGAACTGACGACGAGGAAGGTGCCGAAGATGGGAACGACGGTGCTGACGGGGCCGAGCGAGAGCGCGCGGTAGTACGCGAGGATTCCCACCGCGAGAAAGAGGCCGGCGAGGTAGAGGTACGGCGTCTTGGGGTTGCCGAGATACGCCGTCACCGACTGTCTCTCGTAGAGAACGACGCTGATGGTGGCGACGATGAGGATGCCGTTTGTGATGAGCGCGGCGACGAAACTCGGCACCTTCGGGTCGCCGGTCGTCGCGAAGCCGACCAGCGGTGCGACCGCCGAGTACGCCAAAAGCGCCACGAGTGCCCACTGGAAATAACCCATTGTGGGTAGACCGCCCGGTGGCCAGTATAGCGTTTCGATTCTTACGGCCGGTGTTGCTCGACGTGGGTCCGGAGGTCGGCGACGCGCCCCGTTCCGTTGCCCGCGACGTAGTGGGCCGCACAGGCGTTACCCATCGCGATCGCGAGGTCCCAGCCCCACCCCGCCGCCAGCGAGCGTGCGAGGCCGGCACTGAAGCGGTCGCCCGCCCCCGTCTCGGTCAGTGCCCGCGACACGTCGAGCGTTGGCACCGATACCGTTCCCGACGGCGCCGCCGCCACGGCGGCGTCCTCGCCGTGGACGACGACGCCCGTCGCACCAGCGGCGTCCCGGATCCCGTCGAGGGCGTCGTCCGTCCCGCCGACGCCCGCGACCGTCGCCAGCCGTCCCGCTTCGTCGCCGTTGACGCTCACCACCACGTCGTAACCGTCGAGGCGGCTGAGGGCGTCGAGCAGGTCGTTCGCTCCGGCCGTCGACAGCGGTCCGGGATCGACACAGAACACGCCGCCGTCGGGCGCCCGCGACACGATGTCGACGAGCGTTTCTCCGAGCCCGGGTACCGACGCCCAGTTGACACAGCAGAGCGCGTCGCGTTCGAGGAAGTCGTCGACGTCGTCGAGCGCCGCCACCAGATCAGCGAACGACCACGCCGCCAGGTCAGCCGACTCCTCGACGAACATCACGTCATCAGTCTCGAACAGACAGACACGGACGCGCGCGGGCGCACCCATCGAGGCCGTCTCGAAGTCGAAGTCGAAGAGGGGGTGATCGAGGTGGCCGGCGAGGTGTACGTCGTCGCCGAGGGCGGCCGCCTGTCGCGCCACGTTCACCGCCTGCCCGCCCACGTCCGTCATCACGTGATCGAGCGCGAACGAGTCACGCCCCGCCGTGATGTCGGCGGCGAACGACGCCCGCGAAGTGACCGTCGACTCCCCGCCTCGTAGCCGGTAGTAGTCGTCGACGCTGCCGTCGGGAAATGCGCCGACGCGAACCGGATCGAGGCCGTCCGCCAGACGCGCGACGAGGTCGTCGTACGGCATCGGGTCGTCGTAGACGTGGCGAGTGGAAAAACCCCACTTACCCGATCCAGACCGTCGAGAACGCGTCGAAGAACTCCTCGTCGGTCGCAACGAGTTCGTGGGCGACCCGAAGATCCTGTGCCCGCCGGGACACGTCGTCGACGAAGCCGTCGACGCGGCTCCGGTACTCCGTCGCGAGGCGGCCACCGAAGTACGTCCGTCGTGTCAGGTCGGATTCGAGGTCCTCGAAGATGGTGTCGCCGCCGACCTCCGGATCGAGTTCGTCCGGCGAGAGGGTCTGCACGAGGACGACCTCGTTGCGTGCGAGCGACGCCAGTCCCGTCTCCAACCCGTCGAGATCTCCGATGCAGTCGGTGACGACGACGACGAGCGAGCGCGAACGGATTGACGCCGCGTACTCCTCCAGGGCCGTCTCGAAGTCCGTCTCGCCGCCGGGCGTGGTTTCGTTGAGCCGGTCGACCAGCGCCAACACCTCCCCGCGGGTCGACTTGCCGGTGTCGATCCGCTCCGCTCGCTCCCGAAACAGCGAAAAGCGAAAGTCGTCGTGTTCCTCGGCGGTGAGATAGGCGTACCCCAGTCCCAGTTTCGCGCCGAACTCGAACTTGTGTTCCCCGTCGTCGCCGAAGTCCATCGACGCGCTCGCGTCGAGCAGGATGTGGACCGTGAGGTTTCGCTCCTCCTCGAACTGCTTGATGAAGAACTCCTCGGTGCGGGCGTAGAGCCGCCAGTCGATGAGGCGGGTGTCGTCGCCCGGGGAGTAGCGCCGGTAGTCGCTGAAGGTCAGCCCCTCGCCGACGTTCGGCGACTCCTGCTCGCCCTTCTTGACCGCCGTCGTCTGCTGTTTCAGCGAGGCTTCGAAGCGATCGAGTTCGTCGAGGAAGTCGGGGTCGATCGTCATACCTCGTCGACGAGATCGGCGATCACGTCGTCGGTGGTCAGTCCCTCGCGCTCGGCACGGAAGTCCAGCAGGATGCGGTGCCGGAGCACCGGCGGCGCCATCGCCGCCACGTCCTCCCACGAGACGTGGTTGCGCCCGTGCAGGAAGGCCCGCGCCTTGGCGGTGAGGACGAGTCCCATGCTGGCACGGGGGCTCGCGCCGAAGTCGACCGTCTCCGCCTCGCGGGTCGCTCGCACCAGCCGGATCGCCCGGTCGCGCACGTCGTCGGCGATGGGCACCTCGCGGACGAGCGACTGGATCTGCTTGATCTCCTCGCGTGTGAGCACCTTCTCGACGGACGGGGCCGATCCCGACCCGCCGCCGGTGTAGAGGTTGACGATGTCGCGCTCCTCCTCGTAGGAGGGGTAATCGAGGACGAGTTTCAGGAGGAAGCGGTCGGTCTGGGCCTCGGGGAGCGGATAGGTTCCCTCCTGGTCGATGGGGTTCTGGGTCGCGAGGACGAAGAAGGGCCGCGGAAGGTCGTACGTCTCGCCCGCCGCGGTCACCTGTTTCTCCTGCATCGCTTCGAGCAGGGCCGCCTGCGTCTTCGGCGTCGCGCGGTTGATCTCGTCCGCGAGAACGACGTTCGCGAAGATTGGCCCTTTCTCGAAGACGAACTCGCGTTCGCCGCCGGCTTCGCGGATGATCTCCGTCCCCGTGATGTCCGAGGGCATCAGGTCCGGCGTGTTCTGCACCCGCGAGAAGTCGAGGTCGGTCACGTCGGCGACGGTGCGGACCATCGTGGTCTTGCCGAGGCCGGGGTTGCTCTCCAACAGGGCGTTGCCGTCCGCGAGGATGCAGACGAGCAGGCGTTCGAGCACGTCCCGCTGGCCGATGATGCGTTTGCCGACCTCCTCGCGGACGTGGCCGAGTCGTTGCTGTAGCCGATCGACGTCGATATCGGTTTCTCGCTCGCTCATGAATCTGACTCCTCGCGAATTCGAAGGTTGTACTCGCGGATCAGTTCGGCGTCTTCGAGGCGTTCGCGCTCGGTGAAGCCCGCGCGCTGGCTCTCGACCGAGTCCGACCCGCTGAAGCCGCTGTCCTCGTAGGCCGCCGCCGACTCCGCGTCGGCTCCCTGTCCACTCCCGGAGCCGCTGGTGTCGACAGTGGCGTCCAGGCTCTCCTCGCCCGTCGGCACGTCCTCCGGCTCGCCGAGGATCGAGGAGCCGTCTCGCAGGCCGGTGTAGTCCGACTGGGTGCCCCCGTCGGGCGTCTCGGCCGTCGGCCCCTCGCCGAGTCCCGCGAGCGTGATGTCGGCGACGGACAGGTGGATCGTCGCGACGCTGATGGCGGTGATGAGGACGACGGTCACGACGAGACGCCGCGCGTCGAGGAGGCCGACGCTCGACGAGCGCTTGAGGTCGTCGAGGACGCTCTCGTAGAGCCGGCGGGCCATCCGGGAGCGGCGGTCGGCCCGGACGGCGTCCCGTGCCGTCCGAAGCGACTCCTGAAGGGCGGGGTTGGCGGCCTCGAACTGCTCGACGAGCGGCCGCCGGATCCGCCACGCCACCTCGACGACGAACACGAGGCCGCCGACGGCCACCCCGACGACGGCGGTACTCGACACCGTCGGCTCCGCGGGCGTCACGCCAGCCGTCTCGCGGAGGGCGCGGAGGACCGCCGGTGGGATGGGGAGCCGCGCCGGGAGCGAGGGGACGCCGCCCGCGACCGTCGCGGCGAGGTTCACCAGCAGCGTGACGAACGTGGCGTCGACGACGGCGTAGATCACCGCCACTTTCCACCCCTCGCGTCGGATCTCCGTCAGGGCACGGCGGATCTTTCGCTCCTCGGAGTTGCGGTCGGCCCCGTCGTCGGGTGTGGTCGATGTCGTCTCCGACATTGTCAGACCAGCCCACATCCCGACGGTCGGCTGCCGTTGATGGCGGCACACGCGTCTACCAGTGCCTCTTCCAACCGCTGGTTCCGCCGTCTCAGGTCCTCGTTACGCTGTTTGAGGTCGGAAACCTGCGTCTCCAACTGGGTTACCTCGTCGTTCAACTCCTCGACGTCCTCCTGCAGTCGGTCCCGCTCCTGGCGGAGGTTCCGGTTGGTCGATTCGAGGGAGTTGACCTCGCCCTGCAGGTTGTCGTTCCGGGCTTCGAGGGAGTCGACCTCGCCTTGCAGTTCCTCGACGCGCTGACGCGCCGCCTGCAGGTCCTGCCGGGTCGACGTGAGTTCCTGCTGGGTCGAATCCAGTTCACCCTCCGTTTCTTCGAGGTTCTCGGAGACCTGACTCACGTCGCTGCGGGTGGTGCTGAGGCTCTCGTTTAGCTCCCGCAGTCGCTGGCGGGTCTCTTGGAGGTTGGTTTCGGTCTCCTGGAGGTCTTGCTGGAGTCGCTCGTTGCGGTCGCGAAGCTGGCTGTTCTCGGTGTCGAGTTCCTCGACCGACTCCTGGTAGTACAGGGTCGCGCCTGCGGTGCCCGCGACGGACGCACAGACGAGGAGGGCGAGGACGAGATTAATCGATCGACCGATGAGGCTCATGGAAGACCACTCTCGCTCCGTGTACGCCCGTTGTACACTTGAAGCCGCCGGACGACGATCTCCGTCAGGAAGAGGAGGAGGGCGGCCGTCAGGAACGCCCAGTCCCACGTCCGGCGCACGTCGCGGACGCGTGTGGACTGCTGCCGGGCGAACGCGGCGATTTCGGCCGCCTGTCCCTGCTGGAACTGCCGGCCGCCAGTGGATCGAACGGTCTCCGTCAGCGCCGTCGATGTGCCAAAGCCCGCGTACTCGGCGGGGTAGTTGGCGGCGTAGGTCGCCCCCGCGACGCCCTTGAAGCCGACGCTCGTGGGCGTCACCTGCGCCCGGTAGACGCCCTCGTCGACGGCGGTGAAGGGGAGATCGGTGTCGCTCGGGGGGCTGTCGCCGCGGTAGATGATCGTCGTCGGCTCGCCGACCCGGGTGTCCGACACGTCGGTCACGCCGCCGGCCTTGCGCTCGGGGTCGCCGATGGCGTAGTTGACCGACTTCGAGACGAGCAGCGAGTCGGGTTGCTGAAGCAGGCCGTCCAGTCCGCCGTCCGGTCCGTAGGTGGTGATGGTGGCGACCCGACCCAGTCCGTATCGCCACGAGGCGACGGCGGGCGTCCCGTCCGGCCCGGCGACGAGGAAGTCCGCCCCGGGTCGCATCGACACGTCATTGACTCGGCCCGGATTCGATTCCAGCGTCACACCGCTGGTGATGAAGTGGCCGGAGTCGACGACCGTCAGGCCCTCGCCCTGGAACTGTCGGCTCCCGCCGCCAAAGAGGAGGCGCAGTCGATCCGTCTCGTCGGCGCGGAAGTAGTTGCCGCCGGACTCCTCGGCTACCCGACGGAGAACGCCCTCATTGACGGTTCGGCCGGCGCCGACGGCGATCACGCGGATACCCTGTCGGCCGAGCGCGTTGGCGACCACCGCCGACCGACTCTCGGTGTCGCCGCCGTCGCTGACGAGGATGATCGTCCCGCGCTGGCCGCCGAGCATCTCCTCGGCGCCCCGG
>Ga0207757_100986_pt1 | contig 14449 bp, 13 predicted proteins | sample A23P3SouthBayCA_2_FD_187752 | JGI IMG/M metagenome (GOLD analysis project Ga0207757, IMG submission 187752) | Aerobic enrichment media microbial communities from Eden Landing Ponds, California, USA - A23 P3 (2) (SPAdes) | ecosystem: Environmental > Aquatic > Marine > Unclassified | place...
GACCGCGGGCAGGTGGGGATCGGTACCCTCATCGTGTTCATCGCGCTCGTCCTCGTCGCCGCAATCGCTGCCGGTGTGCTCATCAACACCGCCGGCTTCCTGCAATCGCAGGCAGAATCGACCGGACAAGAAAGCACGAATCAGGTGACTCAGGCGGTTCAGGCACAGAGTGTCATCGGGTCGGTGAACAGTAGTAGCAGCACGCCAGCCGTCAGTACACTGGAGATTACCGTCTCGCCCGCTCCGGGAGCTGACAGTCTGAACGTGACCAACAGCGTCATTCAGTACGTGAGCCCAGAAGGTGCTACAGAACTGACGGGTACTGCCACCCAGAGTGCTGGTGATAGAACGTTCACGGCCAGCCAGGACGTGCTGACCGGTGATTCAGCCACGTCAACCCTGACAATCAATCTCGCACCGAAAACGGGAACCACCGATCCAGGAGCGATGACCAATCTCGAGCCCGGTGAAGAGGCAACACTCCGAATCACGACTGCCTCGGGGTCCACGACCACCGTAACTGCGACCGTTCCCAAGGTTCTGGACGGGGAACAGAGCAACGAGATCCGGCTCTAAACCGCCAGCAGGCGCATCGCTCTCCGAACCAACTCTCTCAAAGCTCCCGCGAACAAACAACATGGGCTTCAGTGTCTCCGGCGCGACGGCGATCGTCTTCTTAGGCGCCGTCATCGCCTTCGGTAGCGCCTACCCTGCTATCGTCGACAGTACGGAGGCCATCTCACAGGCTCAGGGTCAGCAGTCCGACCGGATGCTCGAACAGCAGAACAGCGAGATCACGGTCGAGACGGCCGACTATTACGCGGGCAACGACACGTTGGCGGCCAACGTGTCCAACAGCGGCACGACCGCCCTGGCGGTAGGTGAGGTCGACGTTCTCGTCAACGGCACCTACCGCGACGGGGCGACAGTCGACGTCGTTGGGAACAGCGGTTCCGAGGTGTGGCTCCCCGGCGAGGTCCTCCGGGTGGAGGTATCGGCGACGCCCGGGACGGCCGGGGCCGAACTCCGGCTCAAGCTCGTGACGGGGCCGGGCGTCGCCGACGCCACGGGGGTGGCCACCTAGATGGCCAGCGCCTCCGTCTCCTCGCTCATCATCTTCATCGCCAGCCTGGTGGTCGCGGCCTCGGTCGCGGGCACGCTGGTCACGCAGGTCGGGGATATCACCCACTCCGTGACCGACAGCAGCGAGGATGTCGAGAAGAACATCAACACGGACATCGCCATCATCAGCGACGCCGGGCGGCCGGACTCCATCTACGACGGGAACGCGCCCATCACGGTGCTGGTGAAGAACACCGGCTCGGGGACGCTCGCGACCGACCCCGGGCAGTTGGACGTGCTGGTGAACGGCAGTTACGTCGGCGAGAGCGACCTCACGGTGACGAAGGCCGGCGGAGGCGGTGGCTCCTGGGGCCCGGGCGAGGTGGTGAAGGTGGCAATCGACTACGGCGGCCTCGCCACCGGCGACCACCGCGTGACAGTTATTGTCAATGGGAACGAAGAGGTCCTGCGGTTCAGACACTGATTCCAGATGAGCGACGATACCCCGCCGTCCGACCGAGACAGCCCGGACGAAGAGCCCGACGACACGGACGAGCCACTGTTCCCGGTCGACGAGTCGGGCGACAGTCCGTCCGGGGAGGGCCCGCCGGAGGGGCGGCCCGAGAAGGGTCGCGTCCTCTCGCCGAACGACCTCGACATTACCGACGACGAGGCCGTCGAGGAGATAGACGACGGGCGATTCGTCGTCTCCGCGGGCGGCGGCCCGCCGAACGTACCGGACGACCCGCCCGACCCCACGACCGGCGCGGACCGTGGGAACGACGGTTCGAACTCCGGTTCCGGTCCCGCTGGCGCGGGGAACGAGCGGGGTGGCGTCGGCACTCCGGGCATGGGAGTTGGCGGGCCGGCGAGCCCCGAGGCCGCCCGGAACCTGCTCGGCGAGGAACTCGGCCGGACCCGGGCGCGCTACGGCATCGACGTGGTCGGGCGGTTCGACGGGGAGTCCGCCCGGCATCGGACCGTCTCCAACGACGTGGTGGCGACGTTCGAGAACCTGGTGCTCTGGTACGCCCGCCACGTCTCCGACGAGACGCCGGCCGAGGAGGTCATCGAGATCCTCCTCCGCGAGGCGAGCGTGGTTCCGGACCCGGGGACCCCGAACCTGAAGGAACTCCTGGACAAACACGACCTGACCCCCCACGACTCCATCGCCGAGCTGGTCGCGGCCATCACGGCAGAGTCTGGCGACTGACCGGCACGCAGACCGTCTTCGCTCGCGAGGTCGGCAGCCACGGACCACCGTTCGGCGGGCGAGTCGTCGGCTCGTCGAAGGTGACCCGGCCGGTCGGGTGGCGTAAAAAGTCTGGTCCGCGTTTCGGTCGCCGAGGGCTGCCGGACGTTAACGGGGGTATCCGTCCTGTCGTGGAGTATGGAGCTGGACGTACTGATCGTCGACGACTCGGACTTCATGCGTGACCTCCTTCGGGAGATCCTCGAGGAGGACCACGACGTCGTCGGCGAGGCCGAGAACGGCGTCGAAGCGGTGGAACTGTACCAGGAATCCGAGCCGGACCTCGTGATGATGGACATCACGATGCCCATCCGGAACGGCATCGAGGCGACCGACGAGATCACGTCGGGCGACCCCGCCGCGAACGTCATCATGTGCACGAGCGTCGGGCAGGAGGAGAAGATGAAGAGCGCAATCAAGGCCGGAGCGAGCGGCTACATCAAGAAACCCTTCCAGAAGCCGAGCGTGCTCCAGGAGATACAGAAGGTAACCGGCTGATGCAGATCGACATCGACGCCCTGGAGACGTACAACGAGTTGGCGCGAGACGGGGCGGAGTCGGCGGCCGCGTCGCTCTCGCAGCTCACGGGCATCCAGACCCGGGTCGACGTGACCAACGTCTCGCTGGCGTCCGCGGCGGACCTGCGCTACGAGTTCGTCGGCCGGGAGTTCGCCGGCGTCCGCATCGCGCTGGGCGGCGCGTTCTCGGGCGAGACGGTGATGGCGTTCGATAACCAGGCCCGGGAAGCCATCACGGACGTGCTGGCACCGGACGGAACGATGGAGCGCAGCGCCGTCGAGGAGGTGGGCAACATCATGATGAGCGGGTTCATCGACGGCTGGGCCGACCACCTCGACACGGGTATCGATATGAGTCCGCCGACGTACGTCGAGGGGTCCGGCGAGGAGGTGCTCCCGACGAACGTCGCCAGCGGTGAGCAGCTGATGATGTTCCGGAGCCGGGTGCAGGCGGTCGACGAGTCCGTCGACTTCCGCATCTGTCTGATGCCCGAGCGGGCGACGATGGCCGAGGCGATGGAGCCGGCCGCCGACAGCGGCATCGACTTCGAGAAACTGGAGGTGTTCAACGAGATGACCGCCGCCGGGAGCGCCAACGCGGCCGGCAACATCAGCACCATGACCGGCATCGACGCCGACCTCGAGGTCAACCGGATGAGCTTCGTCCCCATCGAGGACGTCCCGGCACAGGTCGGCGACGAACGTTACGTCGGAACGGTCCTCCAGTACGAGGGCTCCATCGGCGGCTACCTGGTCATCCTGTTCGACCAGCCCTCGGCCCGGGCAGTGGTGGACGCGATGATGCCCGGCGGGAGCGAGGACGGCTGGGGCGAGATGGAACAGAGCGCGCTGGAGGAGCTCTGCAACATCATGACCAGCGGCTTCATCGACGGCTGGGCGAACGTCCTCGAATCCGAGATCCAGCACTCCCCGCCGCAGTTCGTGGCGGACATGGGGTCGTCCATCCTGAGTCCCGTCGTCGGCCGGATGGCCGAGAGCCAGGAACACGCGTTCCTGCTGGACTCGACCATCGAGACGGCCGACGACCGGGCGTTCCGGTGTGAGCTGTTCGCCCTGCCGAACGAGGCGGAGCTGACCGCCGCGCTGGACGCGCTGCTGGTCGAGCGAGCGGACCAGCTGGAGGCCGACCCGAGCGAGGTGTTCTGATGTCGGTGCCGGCGAGTGACGACGCTCCCGGCGCAGCGGATCTCTCGGTCTCGGTGGCCGATAGCGGCGTTTCGGCCGGCGGCTGCCTCCGGACCAGCGGCCTGGGGTCCTGTCTCGGTATCGCGCTCCACGACCCGGAGGCCGGCGTGGGTGGACTGCTCCACCCCATGCTCCCGTTCCGCGAGGACGAGACGCGCCGCCGGGAGCGGTACGTCGATTCCGGCGTCGAGCGGCTGGTCGACGACCTCGTCGACATCGGGGCGGACCGGCGGCGCCTCGTCGCCCGCGTGGTCGGCGGCGCCGCAGTCGTCGAGTTCGGCTGGAACGACGACGCCGGCGGCTCCATCGGCCAGCGGAACGTGGCGGCCGCGGAGGAGGTCCTCGACGAGGCCGGTATCGACATCGTCGGCCGGGAGGTCGGCGGCGACCACGGCCGGTCGATGCGCTTCGACACGGCCACCGGCGAGCTGACCGTCGAGCGTACCGACGGCGAACGGACCGTCCTGTAGTCCTCCCCGGGCACGGCGGCGGGGCTGCCCGGGTAACTTCAACCTGTCCCTCGTTCCGGGGCTCGAAGTGGGCCTGACGTAATAGGAGGGTGCCGGACAAGTGGTACCAACCCATGCCTCTCACCCGCGAGACCTCAGCACGAGCCCCCTTCGGACACGAGCGGGGCCCGACGGCGACCGGCCGGCCGGCGTCCGCCACGCCGACCGCGGCGAGTCCGGTGACCGACGACGTGACCGTTCCGGGAGGTGGTCACTGATGGGGTTGTTCGGTGGCGGCGACGAGGAGGACACCGCGGACGAGGAACCCGAGGAGGCGACCGACCCGCTCCTCGACGACGGCGGCGACGACCTCCTCGACGGGGACGACGACATGACCTTCGGCGACATGGAGGAGGACGACGGCGGTGCCGGCGGCGCCGGGAACGCCGAACTCGAGAACCGGATGGACGAGCTGGAGAACGAGGTCGGCTCCCTCTCCTCGACGGTGAACACGGTCAAGAGCGAGAACGAGCAGATCAGCGAGTCCGTCGACGACATCGAGGAGAACATCCGGAAGCTACTGGAGGTGTACGAGATGGTCACCCGCGGCGTCAACCCGTTCGTCAACGAGGACGACCTGGGCGACGCCTTCGACGGCGGCGGAGGCGGTGGCGCCGCCGGCGGTGGCGCCAGCCTGTTCGGGGGCGACGACGGCGACGGGGACGAGGAAGCACTCGACGAGGATGTCGCTGGCGCCGACGCCGAGGACTTCTTCGACGAGGACCTCGGCGAGGACGAGTTCGACGACGGCATGGGCGACTTCGACGAGGGGGGCGACGAGTTCGGTGGCGGCATGGACGACTTCGACGATGATGCGGACGCCCTCGACGGTGGCATGGACGAGTTCGACGACAGCGGCGACGACCTCGGTGACGGCGGCGACACCGACGACGAGGGGAAGTCGTTCGAGGAGCTGAAGGCCGAGTACGACGCCGGCGACGCGGACTGGCAGGGTGAGGAGGCCGACGCCGGGGAGGCGCTGGACGCCCCGGACTCGGGACCGGCCGGGATGGACGGTGACGGGACGGACGGGGCTCTCGATGATGCTCTCGGCGGGGACGCTCCGGACGCGGACGAGACGTTCGGCACCGACGGGCTGGACGAGGACGCGGCCGACGATGCGGGGGCCACGACCACGGACGCGGCGGCGAGTGGCCCCTCGGACGGCCGTCGCCCCCATCTCGATTCGCTCCCGGACGGCTACGCCAGCGACGTGGTCGTGATGGAGTGGCTCGAGTTCCTGGTCGACCAGGGAGGTGTCGACGGTGCGGCCCGGACCATCGCCTACTACGAGTCCATCGGCTGGCTCGGCGAGGCCGCCGCCGAGGACCTGCAGACGTATCTCGGTGGCTTCGGCGAGGCCACCGCCGAGGGTCTTCCGGACCCGGAGACCGTCGAGGCCCGCTCGCCGCTCAGCGTGCAGTGCCACCGGACGAGCCTGCGCTACGTCAGCCGGCTCTCCAGCGCCTCGATGGGCATGGACGTGATGGACCGGCTGGACGAGGGGGATGCCGCCCGTGCCCCAGCGCCGGACGCGCGTTCGCCTCGCCCGGACTGGCTGGCGGGCAACGGTCACGACTCGGCTGCACGCGCCGCGCCCGCCGCGGAGGCGGCCGGTGGGCCGGCGACCGACGGTGGAACGGACCCGACCGACAGCGGGACGGACCCCGCAACCGACGACGGCCGGGCACCGGCCTGGCAGCACCCGCCGGAGTCGGGGGCGACCGATACCGGGGAGGCCCACGACCCAGCACCCGAGGGACGGCTGACCCGGGCCCGGGGGACCGACGACGGGCCGCCGCCGGGTGGCCGCCGCGGTGTCGAGCGGGCCGGGGCCGAGGCACCGACCCCCGAATCGACCGACGACCCCACCGACCAGTAAGATGCCAGGCACCAACGCCGAACGGAACCTGCTCTCGCTCGGGCTGAGTGACCACGACCGGCTGAACAAGGAACTGGGCGGCGGTATCCCGAGGGGGAGCATCGTCCTCGTCGAGGGCGACTACGGTGCCGGCAAGAGCGCGCTCTCACAGCGGCTCGCCTACGGGTTCTGTGAGACGGGGACGAGCGTCACCTACCTCTCGACGGAGCTGACCATCGGCGGGTTCATCGACCAGATGCACTCCCTGGAGTACGGCGTGGTCGACCACCTCCTGAACGAGGACCTCCTCTTCCTCCACGCCGACATCGACACGGGGGGCGTGCTGTCGGGCGGCGGTGACGCCGAGAACGAGCGGATGGACCTCCTCTCGAGCCTGATGGATGCCGAGACGATGTGGGAACCCGAGGTCGTCATCATCGACACCTTCGACGCCATCCTCCGGAACGACCCCACGTTCGAGGCGCTCATCCGACAGAACGAGGAGCGCCAGGCCGCCCTCGAGATCATCTCCTTCTTCCGGAACATCATCTCCAGCGGGAAGGTCATCGTGCTGACGGTTGACCCGTCCACGGTAGACCAGGAGGCGATCGGCCCGTTCCGGGCCATCGCGGACGTCTTCTTCGAACTGGAGATGATCGAGGTCGGCAACGACGTACGACGACAGATCGCCGTCAAGCGGTTCGCCGGCATGGGGGAACAGGTGGGTGACTCGGTCGGGTACAGTGTCCGGTCGGGCACCGGAATCGTCATCGAGAACCGCTCCATCGCATGACGGAACTGGGAACCGCTCGGCCCACGGACGAGCTGCGCGAGGAGGCCGCCCGCCGGCCACACCTGCGCGAGCATCTCAAGAAGTTCAAACAGATCACCGGCGAGTTCCCACTCCTCATCGACGAGCCGTCCGGCGAGTACGAGACGCACCGGCCCAACGTGCTCTACTCGGTCGGCGGCCCCATCTACTGCCATATCTACGGCGACCTCGGCCGGGACACGAAGTACTACGCCATCGAGCCGACGCTCTCTGGCGCGGAGCGAGAGGTGTACGCGGACATCAAGGACGAACTGCTGCGCCGAAGCGTCAGCAAGCCGGCGCCGGAGAACGAGTCCGAGTACGGCGACCGCATCGAGGAACTGCTCTCCGAAACCACGCAGGTCGAGGAGGACGGTGGCCCGGACAGCCTCCTCGAACAGATCAAGTTCCGCTTCGACCCCTCGGTCCAGGAGGTCTCGCGCTCCACCTACGAGAACATCCGCTACCGGCTCAACCGCGACATCGTCGGGCTGGGCCCGCTCGAGCCGGTGATGCGCGACCCTGCTAACGAGGACATCCACGTCATCGGGCCGGAGGGGTGTTACGTCGACCACGGCACCTACGGGATGCTGGAGACGACCGTCGAGTGGGAGTCCGACGCCGCGTTCGACACCTGGCTGCGGAACATGGGCGAGCGCATCGGCGACCCGCTGAGCGACTCGGACCCCATCGTCGACTCCACGCTCCCCGACGGGTCGCGTCTGAACGTCATCTACTCCGACGACGTCTCGCTGAAAGGGCCCTCGCTCACCATCCGCCAGGGCGAGGAGGTCCCGCTCTCGGTCAACCAAATCACGAAGTGGGGGACCCTCTCGCCGGAGCTCGCCGCCTACCTCTGGCTCTGTCTGGAGAACGAGCAGACGGTGTTCGTCGTCGGCGAGACGGCCTCGGGGAAGACGACGACGCTCAACTCCATCATGGCGTTCATCCCCCGCGACGACAAGATCTACACCGCAGAGGACACCGCCGAGGTCCTGCCACCCCACGACACCTGGCAGCAGCTGCTCACCCGCGAGGGCGAGGGTGAGGGGAGCCAGGACGTGGACATGTTCGACCTCGTCGCGGCCGCGCTCCGGTCGCGCCCGGACTACATCGTCGTCGGGGAGGTCAGAGGGGCGGAGGGGCAGATGGCGTTCCAGGCCGCCCAGACGGGCCACCCCGTGATGCTGACCTTCCACGCGTCCGACATCGTCTCGATGATCCAGCGGTTCACCGGCGAGCCCATCAACGTCCCCGAGACGTTCATCGACAACGCCGACGTGGCCCTGTTCCAGAACCGCGTCAAGCAGGGCGACGACGTGCTCCGGCGCGTGACCTCGGTCCAGGAGATCGAGGGCTACTCCAAGGAGATGGACGGCGTCGTCACGCGCCAGGCGTTCTACTGGGACCCCGTCGACGACGAGATCGTCTTCCAGGGGATGAACAACTCCTACGTCCTCGAGGAGCAGATCGCCAGCCTGCTGGGGTACGCGGACACCCGGAAGATCTACGACGACCTCCAGTTCCGGGCCCGCGTCATCGAGCGGATGATCCAGGAGGGTATCCTCGACTACCACGACGTCATCGAGACCATCGCGGACTTCCAGCGCGACGGCGTGGAGGGGCTTCCCTTCGACATCCACAGACAGAACTAGCCATGAGTGTCGGACAGCGCAGCGCACAGGCCGCAGACCTCCTCGGCAGCATCATCACGGCCTACGAGGAGATGGAGATGCCGGCCCGGCGCTACGTGCTGGCCGTCCTGCTCCCGACGTCGTTCCTGTTCCTCATCACCATCGTCGCCGCGATTGCGGTGGAGACGCTGTTGCTGGTCCGGCTCCTGCTCCCCCTCTTCGGCCTCCTCATCCTCGGGGCGGGCGTCGCCTATCCCCGGGTGGCGCTGGACCGACGCCGTATCGAGATGGAGAACCGGTTCCACCTGATGGTCACGCACATGACGGTCCTGTCGACGACGAACATCGACCGGATGGAGGTGTTCCGCAAACTGGGCGAGGAGGAGGAGTACGGCGAGCTCGCGAAGGAGATCCGCCGCATCGTCCAGCTGGTCGACACCTGGAACCAGAGCCTCGACGACGCCTGCCGCCGCCGGGCGAAGTCGGTCCCCAGCGAGTCGCTGACGGACCTGTTCGACCGACTGGCCTACACGCTGGGCGCGGGCCAGGCGCTCGATGATTTCCTCCTCAGCGAGCAGAGCGTGATGATCGAGAACTACTCGACCGTCTACGAGTCCGCGCTGGACAACCTCGACGTGATGAAGGACCTCTACCTGTCGATGATCCTCTCGATGACGTTCGCCCTGGTCTTCGCCGTGGTCCTCCCCATCCTGACGGGGACCGACCCGACGCTGACGGTGGCGGCGGTCATCAGCATGTTCGGCTTCGTCCAGCTGGGGTTCTTCCTCGTCATCCGGGCGGTCGTCCCGTACGACCCGGTCTGGTACGTCGCCGAGGACGTCGACACGGAGGCCGAGCGGAAGCTGTTGCTGGTGACGGCCGTGAGCGGTATCCTGTTCGTGCTGCTGGCGGCCGTCTTCGCGGGCGCGCTGGTCGGTGTCGGCGTCTTCCGGATGCTCATCCCGGGCTGGCTCCCGACGCCGCTGTACGTCGCCATCCCGACGCTCCCGTTCCTGGGGGTCGCGCTCGCGTTCCGGGCCGAGGAGAAGCGCATCCGGAACCGCGACGAGGAGTTCCCGTCGTTCATCCGGGCGCTGGGTGCGACCGAGAGCGCGAAGCAGGCGACCACCTCGAAGGTGCTCTCGACGCTCCGCGACAAGGACTTCGGCTCGCTCACCGGGACCATCGACGACCTCTACCGGCGGCTCAACATGCGCATCGACACGAGCAAGGCGTGGCGCTTCTTCACCGCCGAGAACGGCTCCTACCTCATCCAGAAGTTCAGCGAGATGTACCTCATCGGCCGGGAGATGGGTGGTGACCCCAAACAGCTCGGTGAACTCATCAGCCGCAACATGAACGAGATCAACCAGCTCCGCGAGCAGCGCAGCCAGGCCACGACGACGCTCATCGGCCTGCTGTACGGCATCACCGCGGCCGCATCGTTCGCGTTCTTCACCGGGCTGGAGATCGTCGGCATCCTGGCCGGGTTCGACATCGGAACGGCCTCGGCCGGCGGGATGGACTTCGGGAAGCTGCTCCACACGGACGTCTACAACCTGCCGCTGCTGCAGGCGCTGTTGCTCTGTGTCATCATCTTCAACGCCGTCGTCTCCGCGCTGACCATCCGGACCGCCGACGGCGGTCACCCCGGCAACGGCTACCTCCACTTCGTCCTGCTGACGTGGGTCGGCTGTGGGACCGCCGTCGCGACACAACAGCTCATCAGCATGCTGCTCAGTATCTGACCATGGCAGAAGAGAGACCAGTCGCCGACTTCACGGGTCGGTTCGCACTCGAACGGGGGAACGGGGGACGACCGGAGCCGACGCAGGGCCGGGTGGTCATGAGCCGCCAGCGGCTCGTATTCGTCACAGCCGACCGGCGGACGACGGTGCCCCTCGAGAGCGTCGTCGACGTGGTGGTCGGGCAGGTGCCCAGCGACATGCGGGCCCTGTTCGACGACTCGCTCACCATCGCCTACCGGGACGGCTCCGCCACCCGGACCGCGGTCGTCGAGGGCGGCGGTGACACCATCGACCGGTTCACGACCGTCCTCTTCCGGGCGCTGGTGACCGGCCGCGATGCACTCGTGAAGCATCCCGCGCGCGTCGGCGGCCGGGTCACCGACGCGACCGCCAGCCCCGCGAAGATGCAGGTCTCCGACGACGGCGTCCGCTTCCGGACCCCCGACGGCGGGTTCTGCATCGACCCCGGGCAGGTCATCGACTTCACTCGGACGGAACGGTCGCCGGACGGCACCGAGCGCCCGACGCTCCTCGTCCAGCACACGGACGACGGGGAGGCGGTCACGTCGCTCGCGGCGCCCGCCTCGGCGCGACTGGTCAACCTCCTCGGGCGCTACCTCCGCGTCGAGTACGACACGCTCCGCTCGAACATCGCCGACGTGGAACTGACCGAGGCGGAGAAGCAGGTGCTGGTCGGCATCTACGCGACCGGCGGACACATCGACTTCACCAGTCTGCTCGACGGGGACGCCGCCCGTGTCACGCGCGTCCTCAACGGTCTCGGCGAGAAGGGCCTCGTCGACGACGGCCCGGACGCCGTCAGCCTCACCCCGGAGGGCCGCGTCGTGGTCACCGAACGCATCGAGGATGTCAACGTCTGAGTACGACCTCGGGCGAAAGGACCTCCAACGAACCGACCGGGGGGTCGGCGGACGCCACATCCGACCACCCAGCCGGGCTCGACGGACGCCGCGACGACCGGCCGCCGTTCGCTGGCCGCACCCCGCATGACGCTGCTCCCCGATACGTGGTGCAATATAGCATGCCCGGTAGTAACATAACACAATATTCCCGATTTACCGCTCGAAAATTATTTATCCGCCCAGGAGAATATCCAGATACCATGATGGAATGTGACACCTGCGGCAAAACGCCGGAGTTCGACGAGCGGAGCGTCTTCGAGACAGCGGACGGCGAGCACATCTGTACGGAGTGCCGCGTTCCGGTCGTGGCCTGATCACCGCCGCAACGTTCTGCACCTCTACCGCTACCTTTCGAGTTATACTGCATATAATTCGATAATTCTGCCGTTCCAGAGATTCTATATCTGGTAGAAGACGCTACCACCAACCTCCGTGGATACCGATCCCGTCCGCTACTGGTCGTTCATCGACTCGCTGGCGATGTTGCGGCCGCGGGGACGTAACGCGACCTCGCGGCGGACACGAACCTCCTCCAGCACGTCCAGTTCGATGAGCCGGTCGAAGATCTCCTCGACATCGTCCGGCGGGAGTTCGACGAACTCCGGGATGTCGAACGAGGAGACCCCGGAGTACAGCGCCATCAGGACCTCCTCCTCGGAAGGGTCGAGGTCGAGGTCCGTCTCGTTCCGGGCCGCACCTTTCCCGAGGACGGAGGCGATGATGGAACAGTGGCGCGGGTTGCCCGAGAGGTACGTCTCGACGCTGGTTCCATCGTCGGTGTGTGAGGCCTCGATGACGGGCCGCTCGCTCCCCCGGACGGACCGCTGGTCACGCTCGACGGCGCTCGTGTCGTCGACCTCGATCTCGACGAGTTTGCCGGATTCGGTGGCCAGGTTGATGCGCTCCTCCTCGAGTTTCACGCGGGCCTTCTGCCAGTCCACGTCGCGGACGACCCCACCCTCCACGGCGGGGTGGCGGATGAGGACGACCTCGCCGTCGACCATCGCGCCGTACAGCGTCCGCTCGAAGGCGGCGGCGTCCTCGGGCGAGACGAGGAACACGTCGTCGCCCTGTCGGACGCTGACGTAGTTCGACACCTGTGCGATGGTCTGGTTGATGTCGAACCGTCCCTGTGCGGCCTCGATGCCCGAGAGGGGTACCGTCCGCTTGCCCTCGTTGCCCGCGAGGACGAGCCGGCGCGTCGAGAGGACGATGCGGCCGCGCTGCCAGCCCACGTCGCCCAGCTTCCGGCCGTCCTCGATGACCTGGGCGAAGCGGCCGGTCGTGTCGGCCAGTTTCCGCTCGGGCGTCTTGCTCACGACAGCTCACCCCCCGGCGCACCACCGAGTTTCGAGAGCGCCGAGAAGGCCCGCTTGCGCAGGCGTTCCTCCTCGGTCTCGTCGACGAAGCGACCCAGCCGCTCCCGGGCACGCTCGTCACCGACCTTGCCGAGGACGAACAGCGCCTGCGCCCGGGCGTCCATCGAGGCCCCGGGATCGTCCAGCAGCGCGAGCAGTCGCCGCTCCAGGCCGGCGCCGTCGAGGCTGGTGAGGCTGGACGCCGCGAACTGTGCGGTCCGGTCGTCCCGGTCGTCGAGGGCTTCGATGAGCGCCGCCTGGGCCTCGCCGCCGCCCGTGCCGCTGGCGACGCGGCCGAGGAGCCACGCCGCATTGCGGCGCTGTGGCGACCCCGACGCCTCCGTCAGGATTGCCGCCAGCGGTCCCACGGCCGAACCGTGGTCCACGTCCTCCAGCCGGTCGACAGCCATCTCCCGGGCCTCGTGGCTCTCGGCCGCGGGTGCGTTCGACAGCACCTCCACGAGCGCGAAGACGGCCGTCCGGCGGACTCCCTCGCTCGGGTCGTGGAGCGCGTCGACCAGCGGGTCGACCGGCTCGACGCTCCCGAAGTCACCGAGCGCGTCGACTGCCGTCCGGCGGATGGACTCGGACTCGTCGGCCACAAGGGGTTTGAGCGCCCGGCGCGCGGGTGGTGTCCCGATGGCCCCGAGGGCCGACGCGACCGCGCGCCTGACCGGTGCCGAGTCGTCGTCGGTCCGGTCGGCCAGCGCCTCGACGGCACGGGGGTCGCCGACCCGGCCACAGGAGCGTGCCGTCCGGGCCCGGACCCGCTGGTCGGGGTCGTCGAGCCGGTCGACGAGCGCCGGCGTCACCCGTTCGTCGCCGACCTGCCCCAGCCCGACGGCGGCGGCCATCCGTAGCTCCGGCCGGTCGGCATCGAGCAGCTCCGCGAACGCCTCGGCCGTGACCCAGTCCGCGTCGCCGCCGATATCGCTGCCGGTCAGCTCGCCGACCAGCTGCTCGATGGCTGCCTGCCCGTGCCGGTCGAGCGCGTCGACCGCCGCCCCGCGGACGCCGGGGGCGTCGTCGTCCGTCGCCGCGGTCACCAGCGCGTCGACGACGCCGTCCGCGTCGGTCACGCCGGCATCGCCACCGCCCGCGTCCGACGCCTCGGCCCCCAGCAGGTCGTCGGCGTCGCCAGGGTCGGGGGCACGTGAGGGGTCCTCGATATCGCCGAGGATGGCCGCCGCTCGCCGTCTGACCTCCGCCTGCGACCCGTGGCGGAGGTACTCGACGAGCGTGTCGGCGTCGGCCTCCCGTTCGAGCTGGTACAGTGACATGGTCAGCAGTGGCGGTAGACGTGGGCTCCCCGCTCGACCGCATCGAACGACGTGCGGAACTCGCGGGGGAGCGTCTCGGATTTCCCGATGGTGAGGTAGCCGTCGGGGACGACGGCCGCGGCGAGACCGTCGAAGATGTCCCGCGTGTGGTCCCCGTCGATGTAGATGAGCAGGTTCCGGCAGAGGACCAGTTCGAACTCGCCCAGCGGGTCCTCCCGGAGGAGGTCGTGGCGGCGGAACTCGACCAGCTCCCGGACCGGCCGGCGGACGGTGAACGAGTCGCCATC
>Ga0207757_100987_pt1 | contig 14446 bp, 13 predicted proteins | sample A23P3SouthBayCA_2_FD_187752 | JGI IMG/M metagenome (GOLD analysis project Ga0207757, IMG submission 187752) | Aerobic enrichment media microbial communities from Eden Landing Ponds, California, USA - A23 P3 (2) (SPAdes) | ecosystem: Environmental > Aquatic > Marine > Unclassified | place...
GAGCCGGTAGTGCTCCATCGCGGGCACTGACTCGCGCGGGAACGCCCCGACGCCGCCGATCTGGGCGGTGCCGTCCTCCTCGACGAACTCCTGGGCGGCGCTCATGTTACCGAACGTCCGCACCGCGGTGGCGTTCTCGCCCTGCGGTAGCACCTTGTAGCTGGTGCCGTCCTCGGCGGAGACGGTGTCGTAGTCGAACACGACCACGCGGTCGCCGAACGGCGTCTGCACGCTCGGGTCGGCGCGACTCCCGTGGAACAGGTACAGCCGTACCATCTGGCTCTCGTAGTAGCGCTGCTTCTTGTCCTGGAAGGCGACACCGTAGCGGGTGCCCTGCTGGGTCTGCTGGGCACGCAGCGTCGGCTCGTAGTAGTCCGAGGCGTTCGTGTCGTCGTCGAAGACGACGGGCGCGCCGAACTTCGAGCCGACCGTGACCATCTGCCAGTCGACCATCGTGTACCGCATCTGCTCGGCCTCGCTATCGTCGTCGATGTTCGAGAGCACCTCGTTCGCCTCCTCCTCACTGGAAGCGAGGAGGTAGTTCGCCGCGGAGGTCGCACCCTGCTGGAACGGGTTCGCGTGGGGGATGCGCTCGCCACGCGTGGTGATCCAGTGCCCGTAGTCCCACCACGACATCACGCCGTAGGCTCCCTCGGGGTACTCATGGTCGCTGTCGGCGGGGCGCTGGTAGGTGCCGTAGTAGTCGAGGTCGTCCGCGTTGCCGGCGCCGCCGAGGTTGCCCTCGGCGGGCGTGTTGTCGTTCATCTTCTGCAGGCTCTCGTCCCAGATAGTCACCGCACCCGGGCCGGTGCTGTTGCCGACGCCGACGGCGGTGTTCGTCCGGTCGATGGACACCTGGCCGGTGTTTCCGAGCGTCAGCGGGACGACGAGCACCGGGCCGAGGACGACCAGCACCGTGAGCACCACGGCGATGATCTGGTACGTCTCGACGTCCGGCATCGAGAGGTCCGCCGAGAAGTCGATCCCGATGACCGCGAGGATCTCCTTCAGGAAGTAGGCGTTCAGCCCCGCGACGGCGACCGCGAGGTAGTAGTTGAAGCGCACCTGCGTGAACGCCGCCGCGGTGATGAACGCCGCCCACACGAACACGAACAGGTGTTCGGCGTCGTAACGGACGCGCGCGGCCGCGCCGAACACGACCAGCGCGACGAGCGCGAGGCCGGCCACCTGCGGATCGAGTCCGAGTCCCCTCGCGAGGTCGTTGAAGATCGGCGCTCCGACGAACACGAACAGGACGACGAGCGCCGAGCCGGCGAGGTAGTAGTAGTCGCTCGTGGTGCCGCGCTTCCACAGCGGCTTGACGAGCATCCACACCGCGGCCGCGAGCGCGGTGATGAACGCGAAGCCGTACTCCGCGAGGACGACGCCGAAGCCGCCGTAGTACTGGACGAGGCCGGACTGGAGGAACGGCTGGGCCTCGCCGATGGTGCGCGTCTGCGCGCCCGCGGAGAAGCCGACGAACCGGAGGAGGTTGGACTCGATCGTCGTGAAGGGACTCGCCTCGACGAAGATGACCAGCAGGACGCCGACGGCGCCAAGGAGGCCGACCGTCGCCGCGAAGCCGTGGTCGTTCAGGCGGTCGTCGACGAACTCGCGAGCGGTGAACTGGCGCGCGAGGAATGCGAGGAACGCGGCCCCCGCAGCGGTCGCGAGCGCGAAGACGGGCTGGATGAGGCTCATCGCCGTCGGGCTGAACGACGCCTCTTGGAACTTGATGAGAGTCATCAGGGCGGTGACGACCATCGAGACGACGGCGACGAACGCGACGTGGTCCGGCGAACGGCCGCCCGCGTAATCGGATACCGTCTGGAAGGCGACGTACGCGGCGAAAATACCAAGAAGGAGGACGCCCGGCGGCCACGTCCAGATGTACAAGCCGATAGCGACGCCCGCGAGTGCACTCCATGTGAGTGTGGGCTTCAGTTCCTCCCACTCGCTGGCTTGCACCAGTTCCCAGATGGGACGATCGCGCTGGGCGACCGCGAGCGCTATCATGATGGTGACGACCGCAAACCCTTGGAAGAAGGGCTCGGCGACGTTGTGATCTGCGAACCCGACGAGCCCGCGACGGAGGAAGGTGCCGGGCAGGAGCATCAGGATGACTGCGCCGAAGAGACCTGCGAGGCGGCCACCGAGACGTTTGCCGATGAGGTAGGTGGGGACCGCAACGAGGGCACCGAAGACGGCGGGCGCGACGAGAAGCGTTTTAGCGACGAGCGCCTCGGAGGGGGAGCCGAGTCCAACGACGAGCGCGGCGGTGGCGATCAGTTGGTCGTAGAGGGTCCCGAACTGGCCGGAATCGGTCCCGAACGGATAGTACGTCCACGGGTCCCACGGCATCGTGGCTGGCCAGTTGGCCACGGTGTACTCAACTTGCCGCAGGTGGTACCACGCGTCATTTCCGTTGAAATATACTTCGCCGTCGCGGATGAAGTTGCTGTAGGACTGGAGGCGGATCCACAGCATGAAGACGACGACCGCGAGGAGCGTCGGAATGTGGTAGAGGTCACCGAGGACATCGGTGGCCGACTTCCCCGCGAAGGAGTAATCGAGGCCCGGGACGGAGAAAGCGGGATTCCCGCCGTCCGGGGTCGTGTCGCTATCGCTTCGACTCATTGCATCGTTGGACTTGGAAAACGAGGATAAGCCTTGTGAAGTGCGGTTCTTGTAACAGCTGGATTCACTATATGGGTTCTCTGTATGGTCGTGTTTAGTTAAGGCTGAAAAGCGAGGCGGGAGTGATTTTCAGCTGTTCCATGCCGAAAATCGCCCGCCTCAGCGGTCATAGCGACTGGATCGAATTAGATTTTGTGGAGCGAGAGTGGACACCGAGCGAGCTGATGAAGCTCGGTATCCGACTCCATTTGGCTGGCCTATCACTTTCGAATACAGTTTCAGAACTAGAGTGGTTCGGTGTCAACCGGTCGCGGAAGGCCGTTCATGACTGGGTACAGAAAGCCGATCTACAGCCCGCAAGCGACGCGAGTCCGGATCACGTTGCGCTCGACGAAACGGTGATCCGAATCAACGGCCAGCAGTTCTGGCTGTACGCCGCTGTCGATCCAGAGACGAACGAATTCCTGCACGTACGGCTGTTTACGACGACTCCAACGGCATTGACGCAGCAATTTCTGCGAGAGCTTCGCGAGAAACACGACGTCTACGACGTCGTGTTTCTCGTCGATTACGCACAGCACCTAGCGGCTGCACTGCAGCGAGTGGGTCTCCAATTTCAGACGATTCGCCATGGAAATCGGAATACCGTCGAACGTCTCTTTCGAGAGATAAAACGACGAACTTCCTTGTTTAGCAATAGTTTCAGCCACGCCGATCCAGAGACTGCTGAGACATGGTTACGAAGCTTTGCCGTCTGGTGGAACTCGCTTAACTAAACACGATGTCGCGTATTGGCGGAGGGGTTTTACCCCGACGTATTCTACTCCGCCAGTATGAACGCACTCGTGGTGGCCGCGCTCGCGCTCCTCGCGGTGGCGGCCGCGCCCTACGTCGCGTATCTGTCGCTCTACGCGTGGATACGGCCGTCCGGGTCGCCGGCCGCGAAGGAGGCGGCGGAACCGACGGTGAGCGTGGTGTTGCCGACGTACAACGAGTCGCGCATCGTCGAGGGCAAACTCGCGGGCATCTGTGACTGGGACTACCCGGCTGAGAAGATGGAGGTCGTCGTCGTGGATTCGAGTGACGACGAAACGCCGGACCTGATTCGTGACTTCTTCGAGTGGCGGGAGTCTCCCTCGCTGCATCTCATCGAGGAGAAAGAGCGGCGCGGACTGGCGCCGGCGCTCAACGACGCGTACGCGGCGGCACAAAACGAGGTCGTGGTGAAGACCGACTGTGACTCGGAAGTCGCCGACGACGCGCTACGCCAGGCCGTGGCGAACTTGGCCGACCCCGACGTCGGTGCCGTCACGGGCCGGAACGCGGACGTGCTGGGCGGCAGCGACGTCGAGGCGGGGTATCGCGGCGTGCAGGGCCACATTCAGGCGCTGGAGTCACACCTCGACTCGACGTTGATTTTTCACGGGCCGTTCTCCGCATTCGAGAACGACGAGATTCGGCCCATCGACCCGGATTCGATCGCCGACGACACGGAGTTGGCGCTGAAGATTCGCCGGGGTGGCAAGCGCGTGCTGTTCGACCCGGCGATCCGGTACATGGAGGCCGCGCACTCGGCGTTCGGGAAGCGCCGCAAGCAGAAGGACCGGCGCGCGATGGGGCTGATTCGGTTGCTGGTGCAGCACCGCGACGCGCTGGGTGGCTACGGCAGGTACGGGCGCCTGGTATTGCCCTTCAACTGGTGGTTCATGATCGTCTCGCCGTGGCTCCTGGCAGTGACGCTGGTGGTCGCGACGGCGGCGGGGGGGTCGGTCGCCGGGGTAGGTGGGCTGGCGGTGCCCGTGGCCGTCGGCGCGTTCGTCGTGCTGGGTTCGCGTGAGTTGCTGGGCCCGGCGCAGGCGCTGTACGCCCTGTTCGACACGCAGGTGTCGCTGCTCCGGGCGAGCGTGAAGTTGCTGCGGGGCGAGGGGAGCGCGATGTGGGACGTGGACGCCGAGTTGCGGGAGGTCTACGAGTGAGGGTCGTCCAAGCCTGCCCGCGCTACGCGCCGCACACCGGTGGCGTCGAGACGCACGTCCAGGAGGTCAGCGAGCGCCTAGTCGACCGGGGGCACGACGTGACGGTCGTCACTGCCGACGCCGGCGAGGACGCCGCACGTCGGGACGTTCGGAACGGGATCGAGATTCGGCGGTGTCGCGGGGTTGCGCCGGGCGGCGCGTTTCACGTCGCCCCCAGCGTCTATCGGGCGGTTCGTCGGTTGGACGCGGACGTCGTCCACGCGCACAACTACCACTCGCTCCCGCTGCTGTTCGCGGCGCTAGCGACCGGCGACGCTCGGTTCGTCGCGACGCCGCACTACCACGGCGGCAGCGCGAGTTCGTGGCGTGATCGACTGTTGTCAGCGTATCGGCCGCTCGGTGGGTGGGCGCTGCGCCGGGCTGACGCGGTCATCGCCGTGAGCGAGTGGGAGGCCGAACGGTTGGCGCAGGATTTCGGCGTCGACGCGACGGTGATTCCGAACGGCCTGGACGTCGAGCGGTTCGCGGACGCAGAGCCGGAGGAGCGGGAGCGGCCATATCTGCTCACGGTGGGTCGGCTCGAGGAGTACAAGGGCATTCAGCACGCGATTCGGGCGCTGACGGAGATAGAGGGATACGACCTGCTGGTTGCGGGGAGCGGGCCGTACCGGGACGAATTAGAGCGCGTGGCGCGCGAGGAAGAGGTGACGGACCGCGTGGAGTTTCTGGGCTACGTGGACAACGAGCGACTGCCGGGGCTGTACGCCGGTGCCGAGGTCTTTCTGAACCTGTCCGAGTTCGAGGCCTACGGGATGACCGTGGCCGAGGCGCTGGCGGCCGGGACGCCGTGTGTGGTGCGTGAGGCTGGGGCGCTTCAAGACTGGACGGATGTGGAGTCGTGCGTGGGTGTGGGTCGCCCAACGGCGACGGAGGTAGCCACCGCTGTCCGTGCTGTGGCTGGGTCCCGAGCGGACGCGTCGCTCACGGACTGGGCGACCGTTGTGTCACGACTCGAAACTGCGTACGAGATCACCAAGGACTGACCGTCCCGGTCGCGGGACGCGTTCAGATGTAGCCGAGTTGGCGAAGTCTGTCCCGGACAGCACCGCTCTCCTCGGTACTGGTCTCAGATTCCCAGCCGAGTTCCTCGTCGATGAGGGCGGACAACCGGTCGACCTCCTCGTCAGGGACCGGCTGTTCCGGATCGAGCCGGTTGTGCGCCCTGTGGGTGCCGTCTGAACGGACCCGGAGCGTGTACTCCCGGGTTCGCGCAGCCTTGCGGGCGACGTGATACGGCGAGAAGTCGAGGTCGTACGTCTCCTCGATTTCCGGTTCGGAGGGATGCTGCGGTCCGTGCTCCGCAAAGACCGTCTCGTGGGTCTCGTCTCCGAGGAGCGAGTAGCCGTCCATGTTGGCTATCTCGTCGGCGAAACGGTCCCCGAGACCCGCGCCGTCGAGTATCGTCGGTGCGATGTCCACGTGCGACGCGAGACGGTCGTCGCGGGAACCGGCCCGGTCGGGGTGATAGAGTATGAACGGAACGTCCAGCAGGACAGGATGCAGCGAATTTCTGTGGTCCACCCACGGGGACTCGTCCGTCTCTCCGAACAGTTCGCCGTGGTCGCCGGTCACCATCACGATGGTTTCCTCGAGAACTCCCTTCTCTTCCAGCGAGCGGAACAGCCGACCGATGTTCCGATCTATCCACCGGACCTCGGCCTCGTAGAGCCGCTTGTTCTCCTCGATGACGGAGTCGGGGAGGTCGAGGTCGCCGTAGTTGTACCGGAACATGTACCAGTCTTCCCGAGTTGAGAGTTTCTCGGCGTCCTCGCTCACGTCCGGTCTGTCCGGAGGCATCGGATTGTACTCCCGATGAGCGGCATACAGGTTCGTGAAAACGAACGAATCCCCCTCGTTGGCGCTCAGTGAGGCCACCTTGTCGACGCTGTACTGGGTGCGCCAGTTTGTTCGAAGGGCGTCGACGAACGTCGGCGAGAAGGCGTACCGCGGTCGTTCGCGAAGCCCGATGTCGAACCACGACTTCGCGAACCGAGCGGCCTGTACGTGTTTGGGGTCCTTCCGAGTATTGTGCCACTCGTCCCAACTCCGCTGGAATCCAGTCTCCTCGCCCGCCAGCAGATTCGGGATGTTTATCGCGTGCGTCTCGTAGCCCGCCTCCGACATGAGGTCACCGACCAACGTGATGTCGGAGTCGAGCCGAACCCGGGGTTCCACCGCTCTATGCCTGTTGGGATACAGCCCCGTGAACATCGACGCGTGCGTCGGCATCGTCCAGCAACTCGCTGCCGTCATGTCCTCGAATACGGTCGACTTCTCTGCGATCTCGGCGAGGTGTGGCGTATCGTTGTCGGAGCCGTAAGGCGAAAGCGCGTCCCGTCGAAGCGTATCTACGACGACGAGTACGATATTCATAGAGGCATCTGCGAGAGGAGAGAGCAATAGCCTTTCGTTACTTTCCACATCGGGTGTCTCGGCGTCCAGTCGGCCCCCTGACAGCCGGCGATGCCGTGTCATACTATTCAGGACATGATTTATCCCCCGTCTCAGATTGTGAAACAATTGCTGACGAGAACTATCATCCAACGAATTCGTGACCGAGAGGACGCCAGTCTGTCTTCGATTCTCCGAGAGAGCGTCCCCTGGTTCTACGAAGAGGTGGTTCGGGAGTATACCCCGGCTGTGGGTGCCGTCACCTACAACGGGGTGTCGGTGACGAAGAAGCGCCTGCTGGACGGCGTGTTGCCGGACTTCGTCACGAAATACGTTCCGACCTCGTCCGACCCCACGTACGAAGCCGAACTGCTCTCTACGCTTCGACAGAGTGTCACGGCGGGGACGATATCGTCGGGGGCGGAATCGGCGTCTCGTCGGTCGTGGCCGCCCAGGAACCCGGACCGGAGGGCACTGTGACGGTGTACGAGGGGAGTGCGAAGCACGTCAGTGTCGTCCGGAATACCCTCGAACTAAACGACGTCTCGGACAGGGTGATCGCGGAACACGGCATCGTCGGTGCAGAGATCGACCTTCAGGGGAGCCCTGCCGGGCCCGGACTATCAACCCCACCGACCTGCCCGACTGTGACGTCCTCGAGTTAGACTGTGAGGGGGCCGAGGTGCCGATTCTGGAGTCGATGACCATCAGGCCGGAGACGGTCATCGTGGAGACACACGGCATGTTCGACGCCGGCACCGAGACGGTGACCGGGATCCTCGAGGATACCGGGTACGAAGTCGTTCACGTCGAGGAGATGGGCGGCCACGATATCTCCATACTCACTGCCGAGTACCGTGGTGAATGACCCCGGGTGGGGAGATACCTCCGAATCTCCCGCCGGAGTGCCGTGCCACCGCGAGGTGAGCCCGATATATTTATCCTTACCTTGGGACGAGTCACATACCGAATGAGTTTCAGGGATTGGGCACAAGAAACACTCACTCGGTACCGAACGGAATCAGCGCGCGACGCGACGACGGAATCGGTAGTCGAATTGCTGTTCGGCCTCACATGGCGTATCGAGGAAGCCGGATTCCACTTCGGGCGGAATATCTACGAGGACGACTGGGACACGTGTGCTATTCTCGACGCCTGTCGCCACGACCTCTACGAGGAGGTCGAGGGTCCGACTCCGTCCCATCGGAGTATCGCCGGCGAGTCCGAGTCCTTCCTGTTGCGAACCTTCGACGAGACGACGGCACGGGACACCGTCTATATCGGGGCGAACCCGAACGCCAGGAAGGTCGCCGACCTGCCGTGGAAAGACTACGTCGAACTGTGGGATGCCGAGTGGAACGACCATCTCGAGACCGTGCCGCCGGAAGCTGTGACGAGGTACGGCCTCGCGGCCAGACAGCAGTACCCCGATGCGCGCCTCGTACTGCACTATATGCAACCGCACCACCCGTTCACGGCTGGCGGGTACAAACTCGGCGGGACGTGGGCGAGAGACGATATGGTGTGGCACCGCCTCGAACAAGGCGATGTCTCCAGAGAGCGCGTGTGGACCGCGTACCGGGCAAATCTCGAAGCGGTTCTCGACAGCGTCGCGGACCTTCGGGCGGGCTTGGACGAGGAGACACTCTTGATCACCTCTGACCACGGAAATGCGCTTGGCGAATACGGTATCGTCGGGCATCCGGCAGGCTCGTATCTCGACGCGACTCGGAAAGTCCCGTGGGAGATCGTCGACACGGGGCCGGCGACCGCCGTCGACGTGGACTTCGAGGACGTCGACCTGAGAACCGAGTCGATATCGGGCGAGACGACCGAGGAACGCCTGCGGGCGCTGGGATACAGATAGTACGCGTCCGTCGACGGATGCTGTCTACACCTCGCTGAGCAGGCTCTCGTAGTATCCCCGTCGGTTCTCGAGGAAGTCGATTCCGGTCAAGCATATCATCTTGAGGGGGAAGTCACCGCAGTACTGGTGATACTGGTAGCCGCGATAGACGCCGCCGATAGTGAGCGCCAGTACCGTCAGCGGAAACAGGACAAGCGCCACGGCGCCCTTGACGAGTCCGCCGGCGAGGAGTTTCCAGAGTGGGGTCTCCTCACGGAGATACGCGTAGTAAAATCGCCCACGACCCCGTCCGAAGCGTTGGCTCCGGAATTCGTCCATCTCCCGGGGTGCGATGTGGGGAATCTCTATCTCGTCGGCGATGTGACCGTCGTACTGTTCGTAGAGGTAGTCCGCCAGCGCCGCGTCTTCCCCGGATGCCGAGGGAAATCCCTCGTCGAACCCGCCTTCCTCGAGGAGCACCGCTCTTCTGGCAGACCACCCTTCCGACCAGGTGTACGTCTGGCCCCTGGCCAGTTCGTGGTCTTTCTTGGCCTGAATGTAACAGCCGATGGGTTCGTCCGTATTTTTCACTTGGGAATTACAGGAGACGAAATCCGCCCCGGCCTCGTAGTGCGGTCGGACCTGTTCGATGAAATCCGCTGGCAGGAGAACGTCTGCGTTCAGGAGTACCACGACGTCGCCGGTCGCATGCTCGATGCCCCGGTTTCTCGTCGCCGCGACCCCCTTGTTTTCGTCGTTCACGAGAAGCGACACGTCGTACTCCGAAACCACGTCCGTCGTGTCGTCGGTCGACGCGTCGTCCACGACGATGACCTCGTCGGCCGGTGGATCGAGATCGAAAACTGCATCGAGACACCGGACGACGTCCTCCTCCTCGTTGTACGTCGGGATGATGATACTGAAGGTGAAGCCCTCCGCCATTGGCCGGAGGTTCGCGTACGGTCCACTAAGCCCTACTGGTATCGCGGATACGGACGACGCATGGGGGGAAAGCACAACGCTCTTACTGAGATGCGATAAACAGACCTCAACTAACCATGTCTATCGATTTTTCGGGGACTATTCGCCATCACCGGAAGAAGTTGGACCGTCTCCGCTATGCGCTGTCTCAGCGGTGGGAACTCACTGTCGACGACGTGTCGGTCGACATCGCCGGCACGGACCTCCTACACCTCGTCAACACGAAGTACAATTTTCGAAACGAACTTCCCCTGGGGGAGGTGCTGGTCTCGGACATCGAACCTACCGACATCTTCTGGGACGTCGGTGCTGACGTCGGCGTCTATACCTGTCTCGGGGCGTCGATTGCCTCACAGACGTTCGCGTTCGAACCTGCGCCACTCCGGCGGATTCAGACGGAGAAGAACGTCGTCATCAACGACCTGGACGCCGAGGTATTCGAGATCGGGTTCGGCGACGGTGACGTGTGGGAGGTCGAGGGGACCGAATTCCCGACGGAGATCGCCGACGAGTTCCAGCGTGAGCGGGAGATTCCGAAGCCGACCGTCATGAAGATGGACATCGAGGGCGGGGAGTACGCCGCACTGGAGGGAATGACCGACGTACTCGAGGACCTGCGAATCCTGTACGTCGAAATACATCCGGAGATGCTTGCAGAGCGGGGCCACGATGCGGCGGCCCTTCGTCGGCATCTCGAGACGCTCGGCTTCGCGGTCGAAGAACTAGTCGAACATAAACCACAACAGATCGTTCGATGCACGCGATGAGACCTTTCTCCAGCGGCGCTACTCCCGACGGGGTACGGGAACTGCCGTCGTCGATTCCCAATTGGAGCCGATTCGAGCCGACCAGTGGAGGGCGGGTCGATGAGTGAGAACCGTTCGGTAACCTATGCGATAGGGGGGACGCTCGGTGGCCCCGGTATCGGAACCATCGCGGGGAAGGCCGTCGAGAGCATCGATCGAAACGGCCTCCTCCAACAGGCGTACGGGTGGGCCGCTACCGACCTGGACGTCCCCCCAGAGCGGGTTTCGACGGTTCCGCTCGGCTCGTACATCGACCGTGTGCTCCACTACTATCGAAACGATATGCCATTCGACCTCCTGGCCAGTCACTGGATGGCCGAATCCGAACTGTTCCACGGCTGGAACAATATGTGTCTCCGCTCGCTCCGGGCGGCGCGAGAGGCCGGTTCGGTGACGGTCGTTGAACGGGCGAGCGCCCACCCGGTCGTCCAGCGGGAGATCGTCGAGACGGAGTTCGAGAAGCACGGCGTCGACGAACAATTCATCGATGACCGCACGTTCAGGCGAGCAATGGCGGAAATCGAGGAGGCCGACGCCATCACCGTCCCCTCGGACTTCGTTTACGAGACATTTCTGGACCGGGGTTTCTCGCCGGAGAAACTCGTGAAAATCCCGTACGGTGTGGACATCGACCGGTTCGAACCGAAGATCCCGAGCGAGACGTCCGACCTCACTGCCGTCTTCGTCGGCCAAGTTTCGATCAGGAAGGGCGTCCAGTACCTTCTTCCCGCGTGGCGGCAAGCGGACGTCGAGGGGACCCTCAAATTGGCGGGCGACGTTCGTGGGGTCGCCTCGGACATCGTGGCGCCATTCCGGGACGTTCCGGATATCGAGTTCCTGGGCTTCGTGGACGACGTCGAACGGGTTTTTCGGGAGGCGGACGTCTTCGTATTCCCGTCTATCGAGGACGGGTTCGGCCTGGTCATCCTTGAGGCGATGGCCACTGCGACCCCCGTCATCACGACGTCGCGGGTCGGTGCAAGTGAACTGGTCATCGACGGCGAGAGTGGATTCGTCGTCGAACCCGCGGACGTCGATTCCGTCGCCGACCACCTCGAGACGCTCGCGGCCGATCCGGAGCGACGTCGGGCGATGGGAGAACTAGCACGGGAAACGGCCGAGACGTACACGTGGACGCGGTATGGGGACGCGCTGGCAGCGGCTTATCGGAGCCTGCTGTCCGGAGACCCGGCTGGCGAACGAACCGCCGAGTGACGTGTTCGAGCGCGTTGAAATTCACGGGCAGGGTTTCTGGCCGGTGATGGGCCCCCTTCACGGCCCATCGACCGGGACGCTTAGGTTCTCCCCCGTCGTCCGTTCCACCACGACTCCATGCGGATATCGATACTGGTGCCAGATATCGCGTCGAATGCCATGGCGAGGACGTGTCCGATTGCGAAGGTTCTGGAGCGGAACCACGAAGTCGAAATCCTCGGGTTCGACCTCGGCGACGGCTTCTACGAACCGTGGCGCGGTGAATTCGAGGTGACGTCCGTCGCGAAGCCGAGGACGCCGATCGGACTGTACCTGAGGGGGCGCCAACTCAGTGAGTCGATTTCGGGCGACGTCGTGTACGCATTTCGCCCCTGTGCGGGAAGTTTCGGAGTCGGGCTGTATCACAAGCGCCGGCACGGAACGCCGCTCTTACTGGACATCGAGGACCTGATCCGATTCAACGAGTTGGGACGGCTTCACCGGCTGTATCAAGTCGTCAGATACAGTGGCTATCCGAACAGCGAGTTCTACGCGGACGTTCTGCGCCATCTGACCGACCGAGCCGACGCCGTCACGGTCACGTCCCGCCACCTGCAAGAGAAGTACGATGCAACTCGTCTCACGTACGGGCCCGATTCCGACGTGTACGACCCGGAGACGGTCGGTGACACGGACGACATCCGTTCCGAACTTGGGGACGATCCGTATGCGATTTTTGCGGGCACGATACGGCCGCACAAGGGCCTCGACGAACTCGCACGCGCCGTCGACCTCGCCGAACACGACGTGAAGATTCTCATCCTCGGGTACGACCCGGAGGATCAGATTCCCGAACTGCGGGAGTTATCCGGTGGGAACGTGGAGTATCTCGGAACGGTGCCACACGACGTCGTTCCGCGGTATCTCGACTTCGCCACCATGGTACTCCTTCCCCAGAAGCAAACCCGGTACACCCAGGCACAGGTCCCGGAGAAGACCTTCGAGGCTATGTCCATGGCGAAGCCCATCGTCGCCTCTGACGTCGCCGACTTCGCCGAACTACTCGATGGCTGTGGTCGCGTCGTCGAGCCCGATAATCCCGCTGTGCTCTCGGAAGCCATCGACTGGATCGTCGACCATCCGGACGCGGCACGGGAGATGGGCGAGCGGGCACGCGAAAAGTACGTCTCGGAATACGGTTGGGACGCCATGGAGCGATCGCTCGAGGAGATCCTCCAGTCGGTCACGGCACCGCGTGAGGCCGGTCAGTAGTACCGAGACGATTTCTCGGCACCGGGTCAGTCCCAGCCCAGGAGCCGGTTGTACGCCCGACGGAGCGGTCCCAGCAGTCCGACGCGGTCGAGGGCGCTGAGGACCCCACTCTCCCGCAACTTGTCGATGACTCGGTGTAGCCTCGGGTAGGGATAGCCATCCCGAAGGTCGGCCCCGTTCGAGAAGAAGATCTTGTATTTCCAGTTAGCGTACACCCGCGGAACCAGGTGGGCATTGAGCGCCGTCGCGAACTCGTTCAGGCGTGGGTGGCGAGCGTGCACGACCGTTATTTTCGACTGTGCATAGCCGCCGGCACCCCGAAAGTTGTACTCGGGGGGGAGCGTCGCGATTCGGAGGTCACTCTCGTAGAGCGCCTCCCTGAGTGGGGGTTGGTCGTGCTTCCGCCCGTTGGGAATTTCCTCCAGCGAATCGCAGTCCTCGAACACCACTTCGCCATCCGGACTGCCCCGCTCTATCTGCGCTTTGTATTTCGAAACCCACCGGTTCAGGAATTGACGCACCTCGTCAGTGTCGCAGAAGCAGATGACGCCGCCGTTGAACTCCGGGAACGATGACGGGATATCGGGTTTCGAGAGCACCTCTCGGTACGGAGCGTGTGCGAGGGCGACGTCGAACTCGTCTAGCAGGCTGAACAGGTCCGATATGTCCCCCGTCACGTAGGTGTCACCATCCAGATATACCGTCCGTTCGTACGGGCTCAGATGGAGATTGAACGCCTTGTCACGAAGGTCCCTGTTCACGGTATCGGCAGGCACGAGGTCGTCAAATAGCTCCTCGGGGAGGTCCCCGTCCTCGATGGTCGGTCGCTCCGTAACCAGGGCGATGTTCACGTCGGGGTTGGTCCGTCGCAACTGTGTGGCCGAGTCGACTACTTCACGGACGAAGTCGTCGCCCACCGCGATATAGAGCACCCCTTCCGATGGCATACGACCACTATTGAGAGCGGGGCTTAATAAGTATCTGAACCGCCCTCGTGGAGTCAACGGCGAGACAGCACTATTCATACGACTGCCGGGTGTGGGGGTGAAGCAATACCTCTTTACGATGAGCCGGGATACAATCGGCCGATGAGCCGGGTCTTGATCCTCACCAATAGAAAACCGGATTTCTTCTTGAAGTTCGTCCGAATCATCTTCGCCGACGTCGAAGAAGACCACGACGTCACGTACGAGTCTCGAACGGGGGGAGTCCTCGAAACGACCGTTCTCTTCCTCTCCTCGCTACTCGGAGAACGCCCCGATGCCGTCGTCGTTGTGGGGTCG
>Ga0207757_100991_pt1 | contig 14343 bp, 13 predicted proteins | sample A23P3SouthBayCA_2_FD_187752 | JGI IMG/M metagenome (GOLD analysis project Ga0207757, IMG submission 187752) | Aerobic enrichment media microbial communities from Eden Landing Ponds, California, USA - A23 P3 (2) (SPAdes) | ecosystem: Environmental > Aquatic > Marine > Unclassified | place...
CTTCTCTCACCGAATTGATTATCACTCGGCAGATTCGCACTGGATCAGTCTCACGCTGCCATGTCTGACGAATTGATCTTGAACGTGCAACAGGCTATTGGTAGGTTGGTTAGCTGTCGGTGGGTCTCTCGAGCGGTCTTCGGCGGTCACTTCCGAATACGTCCTCGAGTATCGATACTGGAGACGACAGCTGTCTACAGACTGTATTGAACGTCACCCTTTGTACCGCTCACATTTATTGATCCCAGCTCTCACTGATGATGTGTTCAAAATAGAGATGGTTGAACACTAATTAGTGGCTGATATCGAACTGGACCTCGATTATGACGGAGTTTTGGTTGAGGACCACGACTGGCATCAGCGGCTCATAGCCACAAAGAGCGGTGATATGTGGGTGTACTCGAGGAACCTATTAACGGATCGGACCGACTTTCGAACCGTACGACTGTTGATACGCCCACGCAGGCCCTCGTCGAAATGTTTCGGTGGCTTGCCGAAGACAAATGAAGAGAAGGCGACCGAGCCATCCTGAGCGAATATGAGACTCTTCCAGTGACAATTGGTGTTCTCGAACGAACCACCGGATAGTCTCAAGTCGGGACCAGCGACAACAGCCCAAGTGAGAAGCTCACGAGTAACTAACCCGTCCTACAGCCGCACTAGGGGTGTTTTATAGTGTATCTGGGAGAGTGTGGACTTTCTTGAGCGGTGTGCTGTGGCCGTAGTCAGCGTTAGCCGGGGACGTCAGCTATCTCTGGTGGTGTCTCGCCGGCAATCTCAGCGTCGGTCGGTAATAGGATTCGACGTTCGTGTACTCGAATTACTGTGAACTGGTGTGAGAAATTCGTAAGCTATTTAATCATTGATTAGTGTATCCAAGTGCAGCTAATCGGTCCTCAACCGTTTCATCTTCAAGTTTCTCCCGTTCTGAAGGTGGATCTGCGACGACCGTTCTGCGCTGCCCATCGATACTGATCCACGGTACACGATGTAGATTTGGATGTTTGAAATCCTGTGGGTGCCCGTAGAGTCGGATCGGAATTGGGAAGCCACGCTCGCCGATGAGGTTTGCATGATCCGCCGTAACGATCGTTTTTCCGGTCAGATCATTTATTAGCCCCTTTGCGTTCTTGATGGCGATTTTGTGATTTTCTTTATACGCCGTAACGAGGATATCGTGGTTGTGTTCCTGGTCCCTCATCTGTTCAAACCAAGGATGTCGATACTCAGTAGAATCACCCTTGGGAGAAATCCCGGATGGGATTTGCTTACCAGTCTGATCGAGGAACGGGAAATGCGGTTGCATAAAATGAACAATCAGGCGTTTATCCGGGTAGTCGTGATATGCGTCAATAGCGGCGTCAACGACTGCTTCTGGAGGTACTGTCTGTAACTCCTCATCCCAATCCGTGGCAAGTAGATTGATCACCTTGTGAAATACGCCATCCTTGAGATCGTGGACGTGCGGGTTGGCGGTTACATACACCGTATCATGGAGTTCTCGCCCAGAAAACTGCCTTTCAATAAAGCCGGGACTGGAGCTGGCTGGCGACATCTTTTTGGTGATTCGTGCATCGGGGAATACTGACTCGGCATCAAGCATTTCTGGACGAGCAGCATCTAAAATCAGCAGATTGTCCCAATCCTCGTTAACGAACTCGTCGCCGATTGACCGGTAGCGAAGGTTGTACCAATACTGGTCCACAAGGGCAGACATCTGATAAGGCCGTTGGCGGAAGAGTACAATCCCCTTCAGAACCTTTCTTAGGTTGCTGGCCATAGACCGGCCAGATGTGAAAACGCGTGAGAGCATTACCAGAGGAAGGTTGTGAGGGCAACATATATCTAATCATATAGTTGTAGTGATTCGGAATCAGGCCGCGCCGCTCACTTCTGTAGCATACCAGCCAGAACCGTCACTCTTGAACGTCATTTTGTCGTACGCCCTTGCGTAGCACATTGTTGATTTCAGAGAGTCGCTTGAATAGCATGTGTGAGTGCGTCTCGTCCCGGTTTTCGATATAATTCTTGGCGGGGTTGGAACGCTCTGAGATACTGTGTTAGTTTATGTTTCGAGATACCTTGATGTGGCGAGAGCCACCGTCGTGTCAGCGATGCGCGGCTCTCGCAGGTATTGACGTGGATCTCGTCGTCGGCGTATTCACCGTCACCGTGGACGACGTATTCACGAGTGAATGCGTCGTCCTCTTCGAGTGGCTCGTATGCTCGAAAGCCATCAGTATAGGCGGTCAGCGACTCCTCTTGGCGGTCGGCTAAGAGGAGTCGAATCGTCGATTCGTCAGCGACTTTCGCTGAGATCACGTACCGCTTCCCCGTCCCGCGATCAGCGAGGAGGAACACGGGTGGCTTGTCGCCATTATACGTTCCGCGTCCACGCGTGGAGAGGCCACGCGAGCGCGACCAAGAGTCGCGCTCGCGGCCTTTCCTCCCGGCAGATACGTACTCTTCGTCGGTTTCGACCGGCCCGACGAGATCGAGGGAAGGCGCATCGAGCGCTTCGCTAGAGCGCTCGATGCGCCGGAGGATCGTCTTGTGTGTCACCTCAATTTCGCACTGTAGCCCAACAGCGACACGACGATTCGTCTGGGACGCACTCCAAACCGACTTCGGCGAGAAACTCTGCGTTGTCTTGGACAACACCTCGTATTTCACGGCGAGCAAAGTGCAGGGGTTCTCGGAGGATACTCCGATCGGGCTCTGTTACTTTCCACGGGGTTCATCAGAACTGAACCTCGTGGAAGAGTGCTGGAGACAACTCGGTCAATCACTCGGCAACCGTCTGTTCAAAACCCTTGACGAACTCTGTGATGCTGCTCTCTCCGCTCTTGACGGCATCAGAGTTCCAGATATCTTCACGTATTTATATCAGTGGATATCACTCACACCACTGACAAAGGCTACGATGACTGAGCCTCCACAAAGAACGTCGCGCTGAGGGCGTTGACCTCTAATTAAGCACTGTACGATCACGCGCACAGCGCATAGATCGGAATGGACTCTACAAACCAACGCTCAGTGCGGGACGGCGAACTTGGTGATCAAGCGCTCGTACGGTACTACTGTCCAAGTGCGGACATGGTACGCCAGTTCCGCGAAATCACACTCGCCGCCACAGTCTACAATGTCGAACAATGAAACTTGTACCCTTCTATGGATTCAATTAAGCCGCGAGGTATGAAGGTCATTGGGCTTATATACTTGGACAGGTGTGTCATTAGTAACAAAACCTTCAATTCAATCTATGTCTGAAAACCAAATAGACGACGTTCCGCGACAGCAGAAGATCGACGCATTACTCGATGTTGCAAGATTCAATCCGAAATTCACAGTTCTAATTATCATTCTTGGACTTGGAGCAGCAGTATTTGAAGGTGTCGGACTGGGTTTTATCCTCCCGATTATTGAATTGGTACAAGCCGACAATCCGACTGCGAAGGCTGACGGAGTACTTGGTACTTTCGCAACTATTTATCAGATACTCGGAATTCCGTTCACGCTCGGGTACGTCGTTGTTGGAGTAGCAGCGGTGATGACAATTAGATACACGCTGAGTTTCACGGTTGCATGGTTCCGAGAAGCACTCCGAACATACTACATCCGCGACCTCCAGATTCGAGCATTCGATAACGCTCTTGATGCAAAGATTGAGTATTATGATCAGGAGGGATCCGACGATATTCTCAATGCGATCATCACTCAGACGTTCTATGCGGGTAGGGTGATCATGCGCGTCGTTAAATTCATAGAGCAGTCGTTCCTCTCGATTGTTTATTTATTGATTGCACTCGCTATCGCTCCCGCGCTCACCACCGCGTCGATCATTGTTCTGGGGGGGATTACGATCCTCATGCGGCGCGTAATCGAACCTGGCTACGAACTAGGCGACAAGGTGGCCGACGCAAACGAACGTCGGCAGGAAGCAGCACAGGCCGGAACTCAAGGGATCCGAGATATTCGCATTTTCGGTGTCACAAGAGAGCTATTCAACGACTTCGTAGACGCAGTGGATAAATTCACTCAGGCCAGAATATCACTACGACGAAACGAAGCGGCGATTCAGAACTTCTATAACCTGCTCGTTGCCGTTTCCGTATTTGTTCTTATATATTTCGCACTCACATTTGCGAACTTGTCTTTCGGCTCACTCGCAGTGTTCCTGTTCGCAATGTTCAGGTTGGGTCCGAGAGTGAGTAACCTGAATCAGACCTTCTATCGAATTGAGAATGATCTACCACATCTTGTTCGGACACAGAAGTTTATTGAAACTCTTAAGCAACACGAAGAACGCAACGAGACGATCCAGAAGGTTCCCGATGAAATCAAACACGTTGAGTTTGATGACATCTGGTTCTCCTACGACGGCGAGAAGGACATTCTTCAAGGGATCAACTTCGAAATAGAAAAGGGGGAGTTCATCGCCTTTGTCGGTCAGTCCGGGGCAGGCAAGTCAACGATCGTCTCCCTGCTCGCTCGTCTGTACACATATGACCGCGGGGAGATTCGTGCGAATGGAATTCCGATCGACGAAATGGACATTCACGAATGGCGGGACCGAATTACTGTCGTTCGCCAAGATCCATACATCTTTGATGACACACTCAGATACAACCTTACGATCGGGAATCGAAATGCAAGTCGCCATGAAATCGACCGAGTCTGTGAAATTGCCAGAGTCGACGAGTTTCTTAACGACCTCCCGAACGGGTACGACACGCTGCTCGGTGATGACGGTGTTCGGCTCTCGGGTGGACAGAAACAACGGATTGCTCTCGCTCGCTCACTTCTTGAAGACGCCGATATACTGCTCCTCGACGAGGCAACGAGCGATTTGGACTCGAATCTAGAAAAAGACGTCCAGCAGGCCATTGAGGAGATGGATCGGGACTACTCTATTATCACGATCGCACACCGACTATCAACGGTTGAGAACGCTGATCGGATCTACACGGTCGAAGACGGACAAATTTCAGAGTGTGGAATTCATGAAGATCTACTTTCAAATGATGGTAGGTATGCTACACTATATAATACTCAATCTAAATGATGGGACATATTATTTAAATTTATACAAAATGTCGGCAGGAGTTCAGAGGAAGTAATCTCCGCTCAGCGGAATTTTAAGTCTTGCCTGAGGAGCTCTCATGAATCTGCGAAATCAGTCCCGCAATGGTTGAGCACGCCGATGTTCATCCACTTGCCATCGATCCCAATCTCAGTACCTCACAGAGCGTCGCCACCTAACTCGGACTGTGTCCACCAGTCTGCCCTGACGAACCGCTATTAATGTGTGAACTACGCCAAGAGAAAAAGAAGCTGTCGTTGTCGGCGGCTGACCGCCGCCGATACGACAGCGTCGCCACTCCCGAAGAGGCGTTCCTTGAGGAGACTACCGGTATAGAACCGGTCGTCTGGGGGTCGGTTCGCGGGGACGGCCCGACGCATCGCGAGGACCGCCCTCGCTGCTCGTCGAATAATACTGACGAACCCCTTGAACGGATACCACCAGAGGCGACACCCCTGTCGAGGCGGGCATCGCCACGTATTCGTAGTGCAGATACCGTCACGCGTTCTGTAACAACAGACTCACCACGACGTACAGTAGTCTCACCGTGACATCTCGTGTCGTTGTCGTCGCTATTGCTTGCTCGGACAAGCGATAGATCGACTCGATACCGAAGCGTTTGCTGTAGTGGTATCGAGCGTCCCTTGGTGTCTCAATGAACGGCGCGTCAGCGGCGTAGCTGTGACGCGCCATGCCGTGGTCGTCGTACCGTCCATTCAGCTACGCACAGTCGAGTTTCCCAGTCTGATCGTGCTGAATGATGTAACTCTCCCTTTCGAGAGTTCCTGCTGAATCGTCTCACCCACGGAATAATCGGTGCGACGTAGGCATAGTTGTGTGCCTGCAATAACGTGAGACACTTGCTGTCGTAGAATCTGCGATCAAGGTAGACGGCCTTAACCTCGGTGTCAAAGCCGTCAAAAATACCAAGGACTCAGCGAGGACACTGCTGGCGGTGCCGTCGTCTTCAAAACCGCACCGCCACCGTGTAGCGTTTATTCCTCACGCATGTGTAGAGAGTCGTGTAGGCATGGAACGCGATGGTTCCACGCTCAGCCTCCGAATGGTAGAGACCGTCTGTACCATCTTCGTCACCGTAGTGGGGCCGCAGGTGGAGCAATTCGACGACATCTCACCGAAGGAGCGTATTAGCGACACGTTCGAGCCGTTCCGGCTCGAACTTCGTCCGCAGATGGTACAGGACAGTTGTTGCAGTAATGGGTCTTCGCTAGCATCAGAGCGTAGAGACCGAGGTCCATCGGCGCACGCACCGACGAAGGATCTCGTAGATGTCCTAAGCGTCAACTCCAGTGTTGTCAGCAAGACTGAAAGAAACCTCCTCAGCAACTGGCTTGACGAGGAAGTTAAGAAGTTGCCCCTTGTGAATTCTATCGTCTGCTTGCTAGCTGGAGTGCACATCCTCAGCAAGCAGATGTTCTAACTAACCGGCTTTGTGAGGTACTGAATCTGCTTCTCATCGACTGCGACCTGCGACGACTCCGCTTTTGGAGAGTTGTTCTGACAGCGTGTGCATCTATTTCGTGAATGGCCACCGGTGATAATTGCCACCAACTGTGATGATAGCGCAATCAGAGTTAGGTGGATAGAATGATTATATATCGCCATTCAATTTTTTATACATATTTTTTAATTCACCTCCAATTTTCTCAAGCTCGTATTCTTTTGATTTGTTGTATGCAGAACTAGATTTTTCCATGTAGACTTCTTTATCATAAATAAGATTGAATATTTCTCTGGCAAATTCATTTTGATCTCCATCAACGATTACCCCTCCACCACCAATAATTTCACTAACAGCACCAACATTGCTTGAGACAATCGGTGTACTACTTGCCAATGATTCTAGGAACACCCGCCCGAATGCTTCATCAACACGACCAGGATAAATAAATAGATCATGATTTTTGTATACATTTGGGAGGTCACTATTGGGTATAAATCCCTTAAAGAACACATGATCTCTTAATTCATATTTCCCAAACATTTTATTGATTTTACCATTTAGCTCACCACTATCCCCAACAATACTTAACTTTAAATCACAATTATATTTATTTACTAATAGGTGGAGTATTTTTGGCAACCTATCTACACCTTTAGCTTTAGAAAGTCGGCCTACGTAAAGAAGTTTGTAGGGCTCTTTAGGGATTTCATGCACTTTTGATTTAAATGACTCATTTAATGGAATTGGCACGGTGTGGAACTTATCGCTAGAATAATTAAATTTTTTATATATATTTCTAGAATGGTCTGAAAAGACATGATATGCGTCAATATCATCCACATATTCTTGAGATTTGCCAGACATTCTGATATCTCTTAGCTGGTTTGTCTGTGTATGGGCAATCCCAATGATTTCTGAAATAAGAGAGGAAGATGTATCCCCAAACTTCATTGTATTAGAATATAAAGTGCATAGCGCGCATTTTATATTACCTCTTGAATCACAGCTATTACTATCCAGGAACAATAGATCATTTTTCGGACATACACTATTGTATGCATTCAGTGTTACAACAGTATTTATATCGTTCTCTCTACTTATTTTTCCCAATGCAGGAATTGCTCGACCTGTATAGCAGTGGATAATACTGTGTGACGTTAAATCATCTCTCGCTAAGATACTGCGATTTAATTCTTCACCCCCGTGTTTAGGGAAAGAAGGATCAACGTCTAAGAAACGGGTCTTGAGGTCATCTGCTATATCCCTAGAATTATCTGGTTTTTCAGGGCAATAAACCGTAACATCATGTCCATTATTATTCATGTATCTAATATACTCTGTGGCAGCGCTTTGTTCAGAAATAGAGAGGGGTTTGGGATAATTAAGATGTATGAATCCAATATCAATACTTTTCGGATGAGATCCACTATTTTCGCTCATTTATTAGCGTTCTCTGTTAAACAAAGGAGTCATAAATACCCTTGTGTTCATTCATCATGATAGCTTAGGAAAATCTTCTTCATCAAATCTTCGTCGGTACGTGTGCCGACGGAACCTGTAATTCTCACAAAGAGTATCCCACCAGACACTGTATTGTGCTATTTCTGGACGAACTTTTAACTGAAATGGCTTGAATGAGTCAGCAACATACTGCTTCTCAAATCCTTTTGATAATATTCCTGAAGGTGATGAGAAGGTGTCAACCTTCGAATGAAGGAAACTGTCAAGCTAAGGTAAGTTGGTGAATTGAGCTACACCCTTCTATAGGAGATCGTTGATACCGCTGAGCGGTAGCTGTAATATCAAAAAACAAGAAAATTAGTAAGGCGTGTCCTTGCCTCCTTGCGTTCATATCGACACCCCTATCATATCAACAATTTTTATAGGACATCATAGTTGAAATCAAGACGAGAGTCACATTTTCTATTTACTTTTTAAATATATAATAATCATATTATTCTATTATATAAGGAAATGTAATGCTGTGATATATTGTCCCAAGAGTATTTCTTAACTGTATCTCGTGGGGAATAGTTATCTTGATTTACCTGTACACGTTCTAATGCAGCTAACCATTTATCAATTTCAAGTGAGTCACAGAGGATTCCGTTCTCACCTTCGTTGATTAGAGATGGAAGATTGCCACTATTAAGTCCAACAACAGGTGTTCCACTAGCCAGTGCCTCGATTACTACCATACCAAATCCCTCTCTCTCGTGTGGGCATAGTACTGCAGTTGCTTCCGCATACAAATCAGCGAGTTCTTCGTGAGGGAGCTTTGGGATGTGCTTTAGATTGGGTAGGGCTTGTGCTGAATTAATAATCTCGTCCTCTTTCGGCCCAGAACCACAAATCTTAAACGTAGCATTTGGTCGATTCTGGGCCAAACGAACGATCTGTTCTGGATGTTTACTCCTTACTAACCGTCCGACGTATATAAATGTCCGTTCCGATGAGTTATTGCTAGGTGTGAATCGAGTGAGATCCACGCCGTTAGGAATCACAGAAATTTGTTTATCGACTTTGAGTTCTTCAATTGCCCATTGTTTCACAAATTCGCTTACTGCAGTAACATGGTTCGCATGAGCGATTGAAGCACGTTCCCGCTTAATCACGTCCGGTTGGGTCGGTGTAGCATGAAGCGTATGTACACGTTTTGCGCCCCTTAGGGTGGTCAATCGCGCAAGATTGTCTCGTCTACGAGGGCCTGTGTGGATAATATCATAATCATTAACATACGCTAAGAGCAATCGTGGTATATCTCGTTTTTTTATTGGTGCTGAAATTATAATCGTATCATCTATTGAACTGATGTTTTCACTACCGAATGCAGTAATATGATAATTTGATGCCCGTTTACTAACCTCATGGTGAATAGTTGAGATGGGGCTTGATACGTCAAATCGACATGTGAATAAAATTGAGGGGTTATTCATTGACTGTGTTAATTCAATGTACCGTGATGGGTTTGACGGTTTTAGTTAAATGACAAATCATATTATAGTTGTTGTTTAATGTTATTGTTTAGTATCAGCATTGCAATTATGTTTTATTTATAAGTTCTTCGAACTAGTCACCCTTTATCATATTCCATGGGTGTTTTATTGTATGAGATTCGTCGTACTATTGACTGTAAACGAGGAGTTCAGGTGTCTACTAAAATATTACTACAGTTGATCAATATCGATGACTCATTTATCGATTCTAGAATGATTGGTGAGACGTATGATTAATATACCATAAACAAATAGCTGTGTAATATGGCGCTCCTAAAGCATTCACAACCTATATTAGCTATTATTCTCCGGTGTTAATATTATGAAGTTATGGAAAATATGCGCTATAATTTTCTTTGTTGCTGTAAGTGTGAGTGTAGTAGCACCTGTTATAGGGGGAGAAATATATCCGATTATTAATTTAACATTCACTGTAGGTGTTCTTATGCTCTTCCTTTTATCCCATAAAGATGCCTCGATCAGGCGAACATTCCCACTGTATCTCGCGGCTATTGTTGCCTTGTCTACCGTATATCGCCTTCGCATATTCCTCTTTCCTGCATCTATGTTAGGAATAGATCCTGATCGATATGCAATCCAAATCGCCCGTGTGATGAGATCTGGTGATCTATCGGCGATTACGTATGGGTTCTATTCTGAAGCACCATTTCACATTTTAGAAGGCAGTGCAACGGGCCTAATCATAGCGTTCCCTGCACCGGCAGCGAGCGTCGTCTATCCACTTCTGAGCGGTATTGCCATCCCATTGTTGGCTATAATCTTTACAGCTCGTCTTCGCCCTAATTCACCTCGAACAGCAATTCTCACGGCAGGATGTGTATCAGTATTAGCATACTCTGTACGTTTCTCTTATGGGCCAGTTGCACAAACAATGGGAGTTCTCTTTCTTTTGTTCAGTATTTTCTCTATTTTCACCTACGCATACAAGGACGATCGTCGCTGGCTGATACTTGGATTATTAATGATGATCGGGGCTATCTATACTCACAAACTCACAGCAATTGCGGTGACTCTTTCCATAACCGGTGCTCTCGTACTCGGAAGTCTGCATCCAGCGACCCGAAATACGCCTACGATTAAGAGGTTATGCGTAGGTGGGATTGGACTTATGGGACTCCTGACTGCAGTACAACTCTTCTACGTTACTGAATTCGCTCAATCGATTATTTTTCGACTTGCTGTCCCATCGTTGCCCGCCTCAAATCCGCCAGTTCCCACAGCAGCGGTTAATCCATACTCACTCACAGATCGACTATTTAGGCTCTCATATGTTGTTTTACTAGCAATCATTAGCGGACTCGTTTGGTTAGGATGGCTGTGGCAGACGCTACGACGACAAAATTTCCGACAAGATATCCTCTTTCTTGGATTCGTTGCTCCACTTGCTGGCTTGATCGTAATAGCGGATCCCGCAGATATGAATCCTGTTCGGATAATTTCATACTCAGAAGTGTTATTGATCGTGCTAATTGCCGTTGGATGGTATTGGACTGCCGTCGAATCGCCAGGCCCGTCGCGACCAATTTCTCGCTATGTTGCGATCAGTGGTATACTTTTGCTTCTCGTTACAGCTGGTGTATCATCTATTGCTGGACCAGATGCCGAGCCATTCAATCGCGATTATCTCACTTCCGAGGAGATCAAAGCGAAAGAGTGGGGATACGATATGATCTCTGGAGAGATTGCAACAGATCAGTACTACGCTCATGAGACTCCACCAGCACGAATCGCAGTGCTTGAGGGCGCCCCATCAATAGAATTGAATAAATTTGAGGATCGAACAAGTATGTTCCTTAATAAGAGTTTTTCGGCAGAGCAGCCATCTGCAGTTGCTCATCGAACATGTGTCAAAACTATCCGATCTAGTTATGGCCCAAGACAGCTCACGTACGATGTTGAGAAGGTCCTTAGTACCACCAACAACATCTATAGATCAAAATGTGTATCATACTATTCAGCACCATTGAATCAGACTATCCAATAAGTTTTAAGTAGTAAACCACAATTCGTGGATTCATCGGTATGCTTTAGTCATTCCACTAATGTATAGAATCACATGACAGACGATGCGACAAACATTCTCCTGATAACAATAGATTGCTGGAGATATGATAGATGTGGATTTACAGGCCACCATAGGGAAACAACACCGACACTTGATGCTATCGCGAGAGAATCACATCTTTTTGATCAAGCATATGCTACCGGAACCTACACAACGGAATCCGTTCCCGGCATAGTTTCGGGAATGCACTCCCATAATGGCGTCTATTTTGGCGAGGATCCAGCATGGAAGGCCATTCCGTCTGGGAACTCAACGATTGCGTCTCACCTTCGCTCTCTCGATTACAGTACGACTGCCGTATTAACTAATCCACACCTCTCTTCGGATCGGAATTTTAATAAAGGGTTTGACAAATTCCTTAATCATCGGCTGGAGGACAGCGCTGATAGGGCAGCTTCAAATCAATCTCGAAATTCAATAACTCTCACCGACAAGATACGCCTGAAGCTCCGTTCGAGTGGTATCTTAGATACCGTACCAGTGATAAGTGCCGGACGAGCGTATCAATATCTGACTGAATGGCCATCTGTACAAGGAAGTACGGTAACTAACACTCTCCTTGAGGAACTTGACAGAGTTGACTCACCATTTTTCGCCTGGACTCATTTCATGGATATTCATCGTCCGATTCATCCGGACGTCGTCTCACATTCCAGTAGCGAGTTCTCCCCATCGATCTCTCAGCAGTTCAGAATCGATGCTCACGCGGCAGCGAATCAGTTCGATCCTCGATTTGAGGCGATTTACGATACTGCTGTTCGGTATGTTGATTATCAGATTAACAGAATTGTCGAGTGGCTCCAACAGAAGGACGAATGGGAAAACACTATTCTAATCGTAACAGGTGATCACGGTGAGACATTATACGATCGGGGCCAATATGGACATCCCCGCCACTACATGTACGACGAACTTCTCCACGTGCCGCTCCTCGTTCGCGATCCAGGTAGGGAGTCTAGACGCATTTCAGAACCGTTCTCACTTGCCTGGCTTGGTGAGTTGGTAACGGAACTCATTGATGTCTCTCCACCAGAGTTCCCTGCGAGCAGTGGTCGTCAAAGCCACCTTGATCCAGACATAGATGAAGAAACACTTGTCGTATCTGATTCACTTGATGTCCACGGGCACTCAGTTGCAGTCCAAAATAGCGAGTACAAGTATGTAGCCTTTTATCAATCTGAAAATAGTGACCCTACAGCAGTCTACACCCCCAATAAACGTGGATATCGAACTATGGCTGACCAAGGCGAACGCGTTCCAGTAGATCCTAAGGTAGTTCCACAATCGTTGATCAATAAAGCTGAAGAGATTATAAGTTGTCCTTCCGAACTTTCTAGGATCAATGGAGAATTCACACACAATGTAGAGCGGAAGCTTGAGCAACTTGGATACAAGATGTAGGTGTTACGTCCAATACATTCATATGATTTCCTTAGATGTTTAAGCAGGAGCGGCCCCAAACTTGATTTCGACAACTCATCTATTGAGGAATAATTTTTTGAATATGTTTATATAATCTTCTGATACACTATCAAATGAGAATTTATCCACAGAATCGACGTCTAATGATTCAAAACTACACACCTTATCAATAAACTCTGAATCGGTTTGAAAGGTGTTTTCAGTCGCGAATGAAATATCACCAACATCACGAGCGATAGTTGGAACCCCACACGCAAGGGCTTCAAGTACCACTCGAGGAACTCCCTCAGTTAATGATGGATGGATAACGAAATCGGCCCCTCGGTAGTACTGTGATATTTTGTCGGGGGAAATTGGGCCAACCATTGTAATATGGTCTTCATACTGCTGAGGAATATTAAGTGACTCTAGTTGTTTTCCGATAAAAACAAACTCAATATCACGACGTCGATCTAGTATCTTTGGGAGTGTTTCTTCTAAAATATTTTTCCCCTTCTTTCGCGAAATACGTCCAACAAAGAGGCCGATATGACGATCTGTACCAAAACTGGCGGTTTTTCCAGTAGGTGTGAACTGATCCTGATCGATTATTGGTGGTATAATTGAGATATCCGTTCGATCAACACCTCTATCTTCCAGGCGACAAACACCAGTTGGCCCAAGAGCAATGCACTTATCGGCGAAATGGATCGGCATTCGTCCAAGCACGTTGTTAAGGCCATAGTGAAGGACTTTTTTGCCACCATTTGAAATCTGATATTCGTAAAACCGGTCTCCACTATACCGGTAGACAAACGGGATTCCATGAATTGTGGCAAAGGTACCAACGATCGTGCCATGAATTGGAGGATTCGTAATCTGGAAGAGGGCATCTGGAGAAGCGGTTCGTAGATATGATTGTAAGATTGTTATTTCTCTCGAAATAGAATTTATTCTAGGCATATAATATGCCTTATTAAAATAACATTCAACTTCATTTACGAGGTTTTCATTAGACGAAATTAAATGTGTAGTAAATTCTTTGGACAATGCTTGTCCGATTCTCGAAGCGGCACGAACGAGATTAAACGACGAGGCTGACCCAACAAAAACGCCGATCGTTTTGTCCATAGATAGTGGCTGAAACCGATGCAGTCTATACACGTATATTCTTTTATCCCATCATTCAGTAGTGACCTGACTTCGAAGAAAGTGCTCTGTTGAATAGATACTGAGTCACGGTTACAGAGGCTCACACAGCGATTCTATATTGATGAGGGCGAACATCAGGACAATTTCACGGAACTGCCGA
>Ga0207757_100994_pt1 | contig 14320 bp, 18 predicted proteins | sample A23P3SouthBayCA_2_FD_187752 | JGI IMG/M metagenome (GOLD analysis project Ga0207757, IMG submission 187752) | Aerobic enrichment media microbial communities from Eden Landing Ponds, California, USA - A23 P3 (2) (SPAdes) | ecosystem: Environmental > Aquatic > Marine > Unclassified | place...
CCCAGCCGGTCGTACAGCGGCTCGATGATGTCACGGCCGAGGGTCCGCTGGCTGACCCAGTTGGGCCACGCCCCGGAGATGATGACCCGCTCGGTCAGAATCCCGAACAGGCCGGTGACCAGGCCGCCGGCGACCATCGCCACGACGAGCGGGAGGCCGAGTTGCGTCACTGCCAGCGTCGCGGTGTAGGCACCGATGAGGATGAACTCCCCGTGTGCCAGGTTGATGACGCCCATGATCCCGAAGATGATGGCCAACCCCGCCGCGGCGAGCACGATGAACGCGAAGCTATCGAGGAACTGTAACGCGAGGTTGATGCCGTTTACCATCCCTATTCGGCCTCCTCGTAGTAGTCGACCGGGGTGTACTGGGTCTGTTCCGGGTTCTCGGGGAGGTTACAGCCGGCCGTCTCCGAGAGGAACGTTTCGGGTATCTGGCGGTTCTCGACGGCTTCGACGTTGTGTTCCTCGTCGGCACGCATGATCCACATGTGGTGGTCGACGTGGTGGGTCGCACCGTCGAGACGGATCGTCTCGCCCTCCGGTGCTTCAGGTGCCTCCTCGGTGCCGAGTTCGATCCCCGATTCCAGGGCGTCGATGACCTCCGGTTGTTCGGTGGTGCCGGCCTGCTCGACGGCCTTCTTGTACATGTACGTCGAGAAGTAGTTGGTCTCGGCCTCTTCGTTGAGGTACGGCGCGTCGGGGTACATCTCGAAGTACCGGTCGACGAAGCCGCCGTCTCTCGTGTTGCTGTCGGTCGGCACTTCTTCCATGTAGTTGACGCCGGCGTAGATGTTGGCCATCGCCGGGGCGTCGAGCCGTCGGTGCTCGTACCCCTGTGCCATCGCCGTCGAGGTGCCGATAGGAATGTCGAGCCCGGCCGAGGCCTTCTGCTCGTAGAACGACGTGTGGTTCGCGCCAACGAGCATCGACATCACGAAGTCCGGGTCGGCCTCCTGAATCCGGTTGATGGTCGACCCGAAGGAGGACTCGCTCAGCGGGATGAACTCCTCGCCGAGGACGTTCGCATCGTTCTCGTTCGCCAGCACCTTCACCCAGTCGGCCGACAGTTGCCCGAAGTTGTAGTCAGCCGCGATAGTGTAGATGTCCGGGCCGAACTCCTCGACCAGGTACGGGAGGACGATGCCGAGTTGCTGGCGCGCGGTCGGGCCGACCGCGAAGGTAAACTCGTCGCAGACGCCACCCTCGTACTGGGTGGTGTAGAAGTACAGCTGTTCGTTGCGGTCGATTATCGGCCGGATGGCCTCCCGGGTCGCCGAGGAGTAGCCGGCCCACAGCGCGTCGACGTTCTCCTCGTTTATCGCCGTGCGGGTGAGCTCTTGGTAGCGCTGGTTGTCCGACTGGGGGTCGCGCTGGAACGTCTCTATCTGCTTGCCGTCGATACCGCCGTTGGCGTTGATTTCCTCGATGGCGAGCATCGACGCCTTGGCCTTCGGATCGCCGACGAGGGCGAAGTTCCCCGACTGGTCCTCCAGGACGCCGATTTTGATGGTATCGGCGCTGCTCGCGGTATCCGTCGAGGTTCCGCCTTCGCCGGCGGAACAGCCGGCGAGGCCGGTGACGAGTGCGGCCCCGCTCGCACCGAGGAACTGTCGGCGGCTGACGGACGACCGGGTCATGCTACCACCGCCAGTTCCAGTTCGCCGTTGCTACCGTTTTCCACAGCATCGTTGGTCATCTCTCGTTCTTTACTCGTGATATCCGAACGTTCGTCCATGATTTCGCTCACAGTGTTGCCGTCCGGGAGGGGGAAAATAAGGTTTACCACTCTTATCTTATATTCTCCTCCACATAGACTGGAGAGTATAAGGTCGTCAAAGGATATGACGAATAGTCATCGAAACCACTAGGATTGCCCGAAGAATTTGAACTTTTCATCAATTCTGCGGTGCCACCGGTCAATGCGACAAAACGGGGATACCGGTGGCGTTTTCCCGACAGCGTGACCCGTCTGTCAGCCGTCAGTCAAATCCGGGCGCTGAGCTCGCGAATCGGCCGTCAAATTCTCGCCCGCGCCGGAAGCGCCATCGGTCGCCGGGACCGCCGGCAGACTGGACGTGAGTCACGTTTCCCCCGCAGACGGAGACAATTCCGGAGTCGGAACCCTTCATTTACGGCCGAAACTTTAGCATTTAATCCATCTCTCGATATAGAGGCGTCACTTGCGCAGAGAGCAACCATTTTAGTATGTGTATTCAAAGAGAGGGGCAGATGATAGACGAACAGTCAGAAATACTCGGGACGGTGGCGCGATGAGCAACGGACTTGTGCCCGGTGAGGTCATCACGGGCGAGGGAACTGTAACACTGAACGAGGGTCGCGAGACGACCGAAGTGACGGTCGGCAACACCGGCGACAGACCCTCGCAGGTCGGGTCGCACTTCCACTTCTTCGAGGCCAACGCGGCCCTAGAGTTCGACCGCGAGGCGGCCATGGGGATGCGGCTGAACATCCCCGCCGGGACGGCCGTCCGGTTCGAGCCCGGCGACGAGCAGACGGTCGAACTCGTCGAAATCGGCGGCAAGCGCCGCGCTCACGGGATGAACGGGCTGGTCAACGGGAGCGTCGACGGCGACACGAGCGAGGCGGTCGAGCGCATGCGGTCGGCCGGGTTCCGCGACACCGGGGCCGAAACCGACGGCGGCGACGCGGAGTCCGAACGATGACACGCGATATCGACCGCGAGAACTACGCCGAACTGTACGGGCCGACGGCGGGCGACAAAATCCGACTGGGCGACACGGAACTGTTCGCCGAGGTTGAGGAGGATCTGCGGACCCACGGCGATGAAGCGGTGTTCGGCGGCGGCAAGACGCTCCGCGACGGCCTGGGAATGGCCCCCGGCGTCACGCAGGCGGAGGGCGCGCTCGACTGGGTGCTGACGAACGCGACGATAATCGACCCCGTTCTCGGCATCGTCGCCGCCGACATCGGCATCCGGAACGGCGAAATCGCCGGCATCGGCAAGGCCGGCAACCCCGATACGATGGACGGCGTCGACATGGTCGTCGGCCCGTCGACGGACGTCTATCCGGCCGAAGGGAAGATTGCGACCGCCGGCGGCCTCGACATCCACGTCCACTTCAACTCCGCACAGCTCCACGAACACGCGCTCTCGGGCGGGATTACGACGATATTCGGCGGCGGGTACGGCGGCGGTGCGACCACGTGTACGACCGGCCCGGAGAACGTCAAACGCTTCCTGCAGGCCGCCGAAGAGTGGCCGGTCAATGTTGGCTTCTACGGGAAGGGCAACGCCTCCGACCCCGGCCCGCTCCGCGAGCAGGTCGAGGCCGGTGCCTGCGGGCTGAAACTCCACGAAGACTGGGGGTCGACGCCCGAAACGATCGATACCTGCCTCGAAGTCGCCGAGGACGAAGACGTGCAGGTGTGCATGCACACCGACACGCTGAACGAGGCGGGGTTCCTAGAGAACACCTTCGGTGCCGTGGACGGTCGGACCATGCACCTGTTCCACATCGAGGGCGCGGGTGGGGGCCACGCGCCGGACATCATGGAGATGGTCGGCGAGCCGAACATGCTGCCGTCGTCGACGAATCCCTCGATGCCCTACACCGACAACACGTTCGACGAGCATCTGGACATGGTGATGGTGTGTCACCACCTCAACCCCGACGTGCCGGAAGACGTGGCCTTCGCCGAGTCCCGCGTTCGTGCGGAAACCATCGCCGCCGAGGACGTGCTCCACGACATGGGCGCGATTTCGATGATGACCTCCGACTCGCAGGCGATGGGCCGGATGGCCGAAGTCATCCCGCGGACGTGGCAGACGGCCTCGAAGATGAAGTCCCAGCGCGGCCCGCTCCCCGAGGACGAGGGGACCGGCGCGGACAACCACCGCATCAAGCGCTACATCGCGAAGTACACGGTCAACCCCGCTATTAGCGCCGGCATCGAGGACCACGTCGGGACGCTGGAGCCCGGGAAACTGGCCGACATCTGCCTCTGGGATCCCGCCTTTTTCGGCGTCAAGCCGGCGATGACGTTCAAGGGCGGCTTCCCGGTCCATTCGGAGATGGGCGAGGCCAACGGGTCGCTGATGACCTGCGAGCCGATTCTCCAGCGCGAACGCGCCGGTGCGGTCGGCAAGGCCAAACACGCCCTATCGCTGTCGTTCGTCTCCCCGGCGGCCGCCGAGGCCGACGTCGGCGAGGAGTACGGCCTCGATTCCCGCGTCGTTCCCATCGAGGGCGCGCGCACGCCCGGCAAGGACGACATGGTGCACAACGACTACTGCCCCGACGACATCGAGGTCGATCCGGAGACTTTCGAGGTCCGGGTCGACGGCGACCACGTCACCTGCGAACCGTCTTCCGAACTCCCACTCGCACAGCGGTACATGCTATGAAACTCACAGCCAAAGAACAGGAACGACTCACGGTCTTCACCGCCGCAGAGGTCGCGCGACGCCGCAAGGAACGCGGCGTCCCGCTGAACCACCCCGAAGCGGTCGCGTACATCAGCGACTGGTGTATCGAGCGGGGCCGCGACGGCCAGTCAGTCGCTGAGATCCGCTCCGGCGCGTCGAAACTGCTCGGCCGCGAGGACGTGATGGACGGCGTCCCGGAGATGATCGACATGATTCAGGTCGAACCCGTCTTCCCTGACGGGACGAAACTGGTCACGGTTCACGACCCGATCCGGTCCGACAGCGTCGGGTCAGCCGACGATGATGTGGAAGAGGCAGAGGCGGCGACTGATGGCGGAGACTCGGCGGGGACAGACGAATGAGCCTCACACATCGCGACGTGGCGACGGTCGGTATCGGCGGCCCGGTTGGCTCCGGAAAGACCTCGCTGCTGACCGCGCTTGTCCCGAAACTGCGCGAACAGGGCCTGGACGTGGGCGTCATCGCCAACGACATCCTCACCCAGGAGGACGCGGACGTGCTGCGCGAACGCTTCGCGGGGGTCGTCCCGGAGGACCTCGTCGCCGGCGTCGAAACAGGCGCGTGCCCGCATACGGGCATCCGCGAGGACCCGTCGATGAACCTCCAGCAGATCGACTCGTTCCTGGCTGACCACCCGGAACTTGACCTGGTGCTGGTCGAGAGCGGCGGCGACAACCTCGCGGCGACTTTCAACCCCGAACTCGCCGACTACTCGCTGTACGTCATCTCGGTCGCGGAGGGGGAAGACATCCCCCGCAAGCGCGGGCCGGGGGTCGTCGACTGTGACCTGCTCGTCGTCAACAAGACCGACCTCGCGCCCCACGTCGGCGTCGACCTCGACGTGATGGAGCGGGACGCTGACGACGTTCGGGACGGCCCGGTCGTCTTCACCAACTGCAAAGACGAGACGGGCATCGACGAGGTGCTGACACACGTCCGCGAAGGGGTGTTGTTCGCCTGATGGCCGCCGACGCGCCCCATCCGGCGTTCGAGGGGTACGCGACCGAGGCCGTGCCACAGGCCGCCGTGGGGTCGCCGGGGAAAGACGGGGTACTCGAACTGAGCTTCGAGCAGGCGGGCGACGGGACGACCCTGGTCCACGACTACGCGACGGTCCCGTTCCACATCTCGGGGACGCTGGGACACGACCCACATCCCGACGCTGACACAGTTTTCATCCAGTCACCGACCGGCGGCGTCGCCCAGGGCGACCGCCACGACGTGTCGATAACTGTCGGGGACGAGGCCGTCGCGCACGTCTCGACACAGAGTTCGACGAAGGTCCAGACGATGACGTGCAACTACGCCGCCGCCGACACGACCCTCAGCGTCGGCGCCGGCGGCCACCTGGATTACGTGCCCGAACCGACGATACTCCACGCCGATGCCCGATACCTGCAGGAACTGACGGTCGATCTGGCCCCCGGCGCGACCGCCGTGGTCAGCGACGTGGTCGTCCCGGGTCGCCTCGCCCGGGGTGAACGGTTCGCGTACGAACGGTACCTCTCCCGCGTGCGCGGGAGCGGGCCTGATGGCCTCCTGTTCGAGGACGCGACGCACTTGACGCCTGCGGACGGGGAGCCCACAGCACCCGGCGTTCTCGGCGAGTTTACCGTCTACGGGACGACGTTCGTCCTCGCGCCGGACCACGACGAATCCGAACTGAGCGACGCGTTACATGCAGCCGTTACCGACGGCGAAGCCCGGGCCGGTGCGACAGCGCTCCCAAACGGGGCCGGTGTTGCGGTCCGCGCCCTCGGTGACCGGGCCGAGACCGTCCAGGCGACGCTCCACGCGGCCTGGGACTACGCCAGACAGGAGTTGGTGGACGCGCCCGCGCCGTCCGGGAGGAAGTACTGATGTTGGTCGCAAACACCTACCTCGGCCACCGCGACGACGATGCCATCGCCGAGGCCGTCGATACGTCGGACCACGCTACGGTCGTGCTCTCGGACACCGAACGCCAACGCTCGCGGGTCCGAACCGAGACGACAGACGGCCGGGACCTCGGTATCGTGGTTGCCCGCGACCTCGCGGACGGTGACGTGCTGGCAGCCGAAGACGGCACCCTCGTCGTCGTCGAACTCGCCGCAATCGAGGCCCTCGTGCTCGATTTCGCCGACGCCGATGTTTCACCGACCGCGGCGCTGGAACTCGGTCACGCAGTCGGGAACAAACACTGGAACCTCGCGGTCCGCGAGCGAGAGGCCCTGTTCCCCGTGACCGACTCGAAGGAACGGATGGAAGATACGGTCGCCGACCTGCTCCCGGCAGACGTGCCGACACGGTACGAGCACGTTCCGCCGACGACGTTCGACGATGACGGGGCCGATCATACCCACGGCGACGGTACCGGCATGCACGACGACGGCCACAGCCACGGCGGCGCAGGCCACGCCCACGACCACGGCGTCCGTACTATCGATGGGGGCGACCAATGAGCGACGCCGCAGCGCTTGAATCGTTCCGGCTCGCTGATTCGTTCCTCCCCGTCGGGACCTACACTGTCTCGTACGGGCTGGAACAGTTCATTCAGGACGACCGGGTCGAGGACGCGGCGGACCTCGAAGTGCTCCTGTCGACGTACCTCCGCCGGCAAGTCGGTCCCGCCGAACTCGTCGCACTCCGGGCCGCACACGCCGCCGCGACCGAGGGTGATCTCGATGCGGTTTGTCGGGCCGACCGGCGGCTTTCGGCCGTGACGCTGGCCGCGGAGTTTCGCGAGAGCGCCCAGCAGTCCGGGGACCGACTGCTCTCGCTCCAGACGGAACTGCGTGAGGAGGCGCTGCTGGACCGCTACGCCGAGCGCGTCGACGCCGACGAAGCGCCCGGCAACTACGCCGTGGTGCTCGGCGTTGCGACCGGACTGGCTGGCGTCCCCGTCCGCGAGGCCTGCCTGCTGTGCTGTCACGGCTTCGTCACCGGACTGCTGGGTGCGGCCCAGCGGCTCCTCTCGCTCGGCCACACAGATGCCCAGCGAATACTGGATGACCTACAGCCGGTGATGACAGCCGCAGTCGACGACAGCGCGGACCGAGGAATAGACGAGATGACTCCGTTTGCTCCCCTGATAGACGTATTGGCCGCCGAACACGAGCGCGCAGAGCGGCGGCTGTTCGTCAGTTAACGACCGATTGATTCAGCACAGCGATGTCCGTAAAAGGGGGCTCAGACACCCTTCCAACGGACGCGGTCGACGTTTGCTCTTGAGGGTGGGTCACACGTTCCATTAGCTAATCCGCTTCGTAGACGGCCGTCGGAAAACTGGCGTGACCGGTGGTCAGTCCTGACCCGTCATTCGGCACTCGCAACGAGCAGGAACGTCTCCGGTCGCACCGCCTCGAACTCGATCGTGAAACCGTGCTGACGGAGCGCGTCCGTGGCCTCGCCAGCGGAAAACCGTTCGTCGACGGGCGGGCCGTTGCTACCACTGCCGGAAGCCGCCCAATCGGCGATGGCGAACGTCCCGCCTGACTTGAGCACTCGTGCGACCTCGTTCAGCGCCCCGTCGCTAGCGAACTCGTGGTAGGTCATCGTCGAGAACACCCCGTCGAGACTGCTGGTATCGAACGGGAGGTCGTCGACCCCGCTCGTCACGAGGTCGACGTTGTCAGGGACGCCTTTCTCTCGGTAGTAGTCGTGCATCGCGTCCTGGATATCGACGGCGTACACGTGATCAACGTCCGGTGCGATGTCGTCGGTGTAGAACCCGGTCCCGCTCCCGAGGTCCGCGACCGTCTCGTCACTGTCGGGTGATAGCGCCCAGCGGAGCTCTTCCGCGGAGAGGGAGCGGTACCGTTGCTTTGCGTCTTCGAGCTTGTCGGCTCGGCCGGCGTCAAACGTGTGATACCCCATGTTAGAGGTTCCGGAACGCCTCGTCGACGATTTCGCCGGTGTCGGCAACGATGTCCCCCATCTCCTCGTTGTCGGGTGCCATCCCGACGAGGCGGGCGATACGCATAATTGAGACGTGATAGACGCGCTGTCGGCCTGGTTCTTCTTCCCAGATGACGACGTTACAGGCCATGAGCGCCCCGATTTTGTTGTCTGTCGCATCGAGAGCGCGGTCAGCGACTTCGGGGTTGCAGGCCCCCAGCACGTAGTAGGGGTCACGACCCGCGTCGACCTTCTCGTTGAGCATTTCGGAGGGCGAGAACTCGACGGGGACACCGAATCCGGCGTCGGTGAACACGTCTCGGACGTGTTCTATTGCGTCTTCGTGACTCATTTCGAGCGTCGTCTGTTGTTCGCCGATGTCATCAGGGTCGATCTGACTTGGGTCGATGGGGAGTACCATTCGTGTATTGTATTGTGCCTACAGAACAAAGGCTCTTCGGATACACTGTCGTGTGGTCAGAGGGGCTTCTGGCCACCCATCCAGCCAGAAGGCTCGCTGTTCACTGGTACCACGGCCGTAGCAGCAACCGACACTCGACCGATTGCGTAGGCTCTCGTGGTCGGAGTGGTTCTTCAGTGGCCAGTCAACGATGCCGACAGCGGGCACTGTCACGTGCATCGAACACGGACACCTGCCGAAGCCATTCACGCCAGGAAATGTCTTTACAGTGGTTAATATGCGACTTTGGGCTGCCTCGTTACACGTTTCGGGCGGCGTGGCAGTAACGCTGAAAACGAGAACTCTCGGCTGTCAACGGTCCACTCATAGACAACTTTCCGCGCGAGACAGTATTGTATTATATGTACAAAATAATTAAGTCCGTCCGGCTTGAACAAGAGAGCGATGGCTGACGACGAACTAGAGGAGATCAGACGCAAAAAACTGAATGAGCTCCGTTACATAAGCGAAGCGGGAAGTAACGATGGATCAGAACCAGCGCGTGCTTCCGAGCCGATTTCGGTCGACGGCAAGCCGGAGCTGACCGACACAGCCGCCGAGCACGATGTCCTTCTGGTCGATTTCTACGCAGACTGGTGTGGGCCATGCCAGATGCTCGAACCTGTCGTCGAAACGATCGCTGCTGAAACCGCTGCGACAGTGGCAAAAGTCGATGTCGACGCGAACCAGCAACTCGCTGCGGAGTACGGCGTCCGGGGGGTTCCGACGCTGCTCCTGTTCGCTGACGGGGAGCCGGTCGAGCGACTCGTCGGGATGCAGGACGAAGCGCAACTGCGTTCCCTAATCGAAGAGTATGCTTGATTCGGGCGGGTAGCAAGCTTATCCTGGGCGAAACGGGAACCAACCCCCTCTCACAAGCTAAGGAACTCGTAGCGGTTCATTTGGCACCTTCCGGACGTTCGTGTACGACGTTTAGCACTCGCGTCCTGTCGATCAATAGCCCACAGTATTGTATTCTCCGCGAAATGCTTTTGAGTGTACTGATCCAATTACGAGATATGGCCGATATGTCGTTGATCGTCGACCACCCGAAAATGGTCTTGACGGCAGCAAACATCTTCGACGGCAGTGACCACGCATGAGCAACGCTACTCCCCCCGCCTTCGTTCGAGACCACCGTGAGGAACTGATCACACTCGCCCTCGATCTCCTGGCGATCGACACGTCGAACCCGCCCGGGGATACGCGTGAGATTGTGACCGAAATCGAGGGAGTCCTCGACCCGCTTCCGGTCGATGTCGAGCGGTTCGCAGTCGACCCGGCGAAGCCGAACCTTCTCGTTGGGATTCGCGGTGAGTCGGACCGAACGCTGCTGTACAACGGACACCTTGATACGGTTCCCTTCGAGGCCGACGCGTGGACTCACGATCCGCTCGGCGAGCGCGTCGACGACCGCGTGTACGGTCGCGGCGCGACCGATATGAAAGGTGCCGTGGCGTCGATGCTGCTCGCTATCCAGGCTTTCGCCGCCGCCGACGCTGAGCCGCCTGTCACGCTCCTGTTTGCCTTCGTGAGTGACGAGGAAGTGGGCGGGGACGCCGGCCTGACTGCGCTGCTGGAGGCGGAACAGCTCGACGCCGACGCGTGCGTAATCGGCGAGCCGACCTGCGAGTCGGGTCGTCACTCCGTCACCGTTGCTGACCGGGGCAGCATCTGGTTGACACTCGAAGCGAGCGGCGAGGGGGCCCACGGTTCCCGGCCGATGCTGGGCATCAACGCGGTCGACCGACTCTACGATGCTGTCGAGACGCTGCGGGACCGCTTTGGCTCCAGGCGACTCGAGATAGATCCCGACGTGGAGCCGATTATCGACGAGTCGGTCGCATACTACGCCCCGTCACTGGGCGAGGATGTCGCTCGTGATCTGTTCCGGTACCCCTCTATCAACCTCGGCGTTCTCGAAGGCGGCGATGCGATAAACAGCGTCCCGCAGTCCGCCCGCGCCGAAATCGACATCCGACTGACCGCCGGGGTTGAGACGCCCGACGTGCTCTCGGAGATCCGGTCCTGTGTCGCCGACTGCGAGGGGATTACGATCACCGACGTCGCCTGGAGCGTCGGGACCGCTGAGGAGGCCGACAGCCCGCTCGTCGAAGCTGTCACGTCGACGGCAGCGGACGTCACAGGGGAACGCGTCTTCCGACGGAGTGCCACGGGCGGCGGCGATGCCAAGACGCTCCGGAACGCGGGCATCCCGACCGTCGAGTTTGCGCTCGGGACCGATACCGTCCACGCCCCCGACGAGTACGTCCCGGTCGATGTGCTCGTCGACAATGCAGCCGTCTACACGAGACTGCCGGCAGTGTGGGCGTCACAGACAGCACCGTAACAGTCCGCCGAGGCGTGGTTTTCCTGGCGCGACCGCTCCGGTGGTCACCGTCCATCGAGTAAGACTTAGGTGTCTGTATTGCGTACTTATGGATATGAAGCACAATATTGGTCCCTCGGATAGACTGACTCGAATAGCTGTTGGCCTCGGGCTGGCAGTTGTTGGACTGGCGACGCTCGGTGGTCTGCTGGGTCTCGGGACCACAATCGGTGCCGTCGCGACACTGCTGGGTGTCGTCCTCCTTGTAACCGGCCTCGTCCGGGTTTGTCTCTTGTACCGGCTACTGGGTATCGACACGTCGGGTTCCCGATAGGAATGGACCGGTTCCGGAACACCGGCCAGCCCGACTGGGACTGGTGGAGCAAACTCTGGCCAACGCCCGGCGCGACGCTCCGGACACTTGGTGTTGAATCCGGCGAGTCGGTCGCCGAGGTCGGCTGTGGCAGCGGGTACTTTGCGCTCCCGTCCGCCCGAATCACCGAGCCCGGGCCGGTGTACGCGCTCGATCTGGATGCGGATCTCCTCGACGAACTCGAACACCGCGCCGACCAACAGGGGATCGAGAACGTCGTTCCGATCCACGGCGATGCCCGGAACCTACCATCGGCGCTCCCTGCCCGCGTCGACACGCTCGTGGTGGCAAACACGTTGCACGGTGTCGACGATCAGTCCGGCTTTATTCGGCAGGCCTTCCGCGCGATTGAGCCAGGCGGGAGCCTACTCGTCGTGAACTGGCACGACCGCCCCCGCGAGACCACGACTGTAGCCGACGAACCGCGGGGGCCACCGACGACGCTTCGGATGACGCCAGCGGCAACCGAGGATGCGGTGCTCTCGGCGTCGGAACTCACGCTTGACCGGCAGGTCGAACTGCCGCCGTACCACTACGCGCTCGTGTTCACCCGGTAGATATCGCGTCGGGCTCCCAGCGGTTCTATACTCGCTGTACGCGCGATACTCTCGCACCACTGCGCCGAATTCACCTGTTTTCACGCTCTTGGAATCATCGTGCAATACTAATACGGGTGAGTCCCAACTACCTTCTGTGAGATTCCCATGACTGACATCGAACCCGACGAAACCGTCGACGCTCGAGGCGCAGCCTGTCCTGGTCCGCTGATGGACCTCATCGGAACGATCCGGGATGTCGAATCCGGTGACGTGGTTCAGCTCATGAGCGACGCTGAACAGTCGCTCACGGACGTTCCGGAGTGGGCCGAAGAGGCCGGCAACGAACTGCTCGCTGTCGAGGAACTCGACGACCACAACGCGTTCTACGTGGAGAAATCATGACCGAGCACGTCGTCATCGTCGGTGGCGGGACCGGTGGGACCGTCCTCGCGAACGACCTCGCCGACCGACTGGACGCCGAACTCGACGCCGGCGACGTCCGAATCACGCTGATCAACGACGGGCCCGACCACGTGTACAAGCCGGTCTGGCTGTACGTGCCGTTCGGACAACGCGAACCGGAAGACGGTCGGCGACCGCTCGACGACCTCGTCGACGACGCCGTCGACCTTCGAATCGACCGCGTGACCGCAATCGACACCGAAGCCCAGCGACTACAGTTCGACGGCACCACCCCGTCAGTCGGCTACGGCCACCTCGTGCTGGCGACCGGGTCGACGCTAGAGCCCGAACAGATCCCCGGCCTCGCGGAAGGCGGGCACGACTACTACAGCGAATCGGGCTCGACCGCCCTCCGTGACGAACTGCTGGAGTTCACCGAGGGGCACCTCGTGTTGAGCGTCATCGGCTCACCGCATATGTGCCCGGCGGCACCACTCGAATTCGTCTTCATGGCCGACGACTGGTTCCGCGAGCGCGGGCTCCGCGAGGACGTCGACATCACCTACACGTACCCCATCCAGCGCGTCCACGGCAACCCTCACATCGCCGAATGGGCCCGACCGATTATGGACGAACGCGGCATCGAGGTCGAGACGTTCTTCAACGCCGAGGAAGTCGACCCGGATTCGGAGACGCTCACCTCGATGGAGGGGACCGACCTCGACTACGACCTCCTCGTGACGATTCCGCCCCACGGCGGTATCGACCTCATCGAAGAGGCGGGGCTCGGCGACAATGGCTGGGTCGACGTCGACAAGCACACGCTCGAAGCTGAGGCCGCCGATAACGTCTACGCGCTCGGCGACACCGCCGATACCGGCGTCCCGAACGCGGGCAGCGTCGCCCACTATCAGGCCGGTGTCGTCGGCCAGCGCCTCGCCAGTCAAATCCGCGGTCGTCCGGCGACAGCGACCTACGACGGGAAGACGCTGTGTTTCATCGAGACGGGGATGGACGCGGCGTCGTTCGTCGAGTTCGACTACGAGAACCAGCCGTCGCCAGCGCCGCCCTCTGAGAAGCTCCACTGGTCGAAGCTGGCGTACAACGAGTCCTACTGGCTCACCGCACGGGGGTTGCTCTGACCATGTCCGGGGAACAGGTCTCCGAGCAGACCGACCTCGAAGCGGCAATCCAGCAGAACCCCGAGGCCGTCGCGGAGTTCGTCGAACACCTCGACGCCGTCAACGAGCTGCTGGACGTGCTCTCGCTCGGCGAGAGTGCGCTCTCCGATGAGATGGTGCGTGAGCTCTCGGCCACCGGCTCGACCCTTGCCGAGTCTGCAGACGGGCTTGCGACCGACGAGACCGTCGCCTTGGCCGAGACCGTCGGTGAGAACGGCGACGAGTTGCAGGACGCGCTCGAAACCCTGCTCGTGCTCCAGCGAAGCGGCACCCTCGACGAACTAGCCGAGCTCGCTGAAGTCGGATCGCTGGCAACCGCCGCGCTTGACGACGAGATGGTCACCTCGCTCGCAGGCACCGGTGCCGCGCTCGGCGAAGTCGCACAGACGGCTGCGGACGACGACACCCGCGACGGTATCGAGACGCTACTGGCGGGCCTCGGTGAAGCGGAGCGCGAACCGGCCGAGCCGGTCGGTCCCGTCGGTCTGCTTCGCGGGCTGCGCGACCCGGACGTCCAATACGGGCTCGGTTACTTGCTGGCGCTTGCCGGCGCAGTCGGCCGTGAGCGCGCTGAAAGAGAAACAGAATAGCTGCCCGCCACAACTACTTTGGACGCGATTGACCGTTCAAACCAGGAGCTGGATGTCGGCGTCGGCCATGTCCTGGAGGGCGGTCGCCGCGCCGACGCCGGTGGTGACGCCGTCGTAGAAGTCTGCTTCGTCGTAGTCC
>Ga0207757_100995_pt1 | contig 14274 bp, 11 predicted proteins | sample A23P3SouthBayCA_2_FD_187752 | JGI IMG/M metagenome (GOLD analysis project Ga0207757, IMG submission 187752) | Aerobic enrichment media microbial communities from Eden Landing Ponds, California, USA - A23 P3 (2) (SPAdes) | ecosystem: Environmental > Aquatic > Marine > Unclassified | place...
GAGTTCAATACGCTGCAACAGCAGTGTCTCGACCGACGTATTCCCGATGCGGCGACACTCCGTCAGGAGGTCGCCGCATGGAAAAAGGAACGAAACAGCAGTGAAACGGATATTGACTGGCGATTTACGACCGACGATGCTCGCATCAAACTGAAACGCCTATATCCTTCAATTGACGCCTGACAGAGCACTAGAGCCTGTCACCGACGCCCTCGAGGTCGAATATAAGATCGACACCATCGATAAAAGCGGCATCGCCGCTACGTCAGTCGACGTACTCTTGACAGACGACGACCCGCACGACGGACACGACCACGAGGAATCGGATCACGACCACGGTGACTCGAGTCACGATCACGGCCACGACCATAGCCACGATCGCGATCATGCTCACGACCACGAACATAGCCACAGCCACGACGGCGTCCACGCCGAAGGACATGGCCCCCACCGCAGCTATCGCGAGGTCCGCGAGATCGTCACCGACATGGACCTCGAGCCGGTGGTCGAACGCGACGCGCTCGCGATCTTCGAACTCCTCGGCGAGGCCGAAGCGGGCGTCCACGGCGAGGACCTCGAGTCGATCCACTTCCACGAGGTCGGGGCCGACGACGCGATCGCGGACGTCGTCGGTGCCGCGGCGCTGCTCCACGACCTCGAGCCAGAGCGCGTCGTCACCACGCCGCTTGCGACCGGCGACGGCACGGTGTCGATGAGCCACGGCGAGTACCCCATCCCCGCGCCGGCGGTCGTCGAGATTGCCAGCCGCGCCGACTGGTCGCTGCGTGGCGGGCCGGTCGACGCGGAGTTGCTCACGCCAACCGGCGCGGCGATTCTTGGCCACATCGCCGAGGGTATCGAGACACTCCCGACGCTCTCGCTCGAGGGGTCGGGCTACGGCGCAGGGGGCTACGACCTCGACCCACACCCGAACGTGCTCCGGGTGCTGGTCGGCGACGGCAGCGGCCAGAGTGAGTTAGTCGAAGACGATATCGCAGTCCTCGAGACCAACCTCGACGACGCGACGCCAGAAGTGCTGGGCGGCCTCCAAGAAACGCTTTCGAGCGCGGGCGCGCGCGATGTGTCGATCATCCCTGCGACGATGAAGAAGTCCCGGCCTGGTCACCTCGTGAAAGTGATCTGCAAACCCGAAGACAGGGAGCGCGTCGCTCGAGTGCTGGCCGAAGAGACGGGCACGCTGGGAGTTCGTGATGCAGGGGCAACCCATCGGTGGATCGCGAATCGGGAGTTCGAGACGGTACGGCTCGAGACCGACGGCAGCGAGTACGAGGTGACCGTGAAAATCGCGAGTGATGCTGCGGGAGAGGTGTACGACGTGAGCGCGGAGTACGATGATGCGGCAGCGGTGGCACGGAAAACGACGCTTCCGATTCGAACCGTGTTAAAACGGGCAGAAGCGGCCGCCAGTGTCGATCACACGGCGGAGTGATCGTCGCGACGGACGATCGTATCTCGAGGTGATCCGTCTTCGATCAGGACGAGGTCATTACCGGTTGTCCTCTATCGATTCGTCGGCTACCGTCTCCAGTCAATAAAAAACAATATCGCAATCGACGGTAAAGCGATCGGCTCAGCCAGCGAGGATCGGAATCAGATCCTCGAAATCGAAGTCGTCGTCCCCAGTGCTGTTGTCGTCGTCACCGGTGCTGTTGTCACCGTCGTCCTCGGACATATCATAGGAGGAGACCGTGCCGGTGAACGGATAGCGGGTGGTATCGACCTCGTAGTCACGCGTCTCTTCGCCGGCATTGACTTGGACGAGGTCGGGAGCGTCAGCGCCGGCGTAGCCTTCGTAGGTCCACTCGACTTCGACCGGACCGTTCTCGTTGTAGTCTTTGACGGTTAGCGAGATGTCGTCGTTCTTGTCTACCTTTTCGATCGCGAACTGGTCGCCGGTCCACGTCGCCTGCGCGAGCTGCTCGAGATCGCCGCCATCATCGTTGTAAAACGTGATGGTATCGATGGCAGCTGCCACGCTGTCGTGGTCCTCGGTTCCATCATCGGCACTGTCGCCATCATCGCCGACGACATCGCCGTCATCGGTACTGTTGTCGCCGTCGTCCGCGGGCATGTCGTAAGAGGAGACCGTGCCGGTGAACGGATAGCGGGTGGTATCGACCTCGTAGTCACGCGTCTCTCCGTCGGCATTGACCCGGACGAGATCGGGGGCGTCAGAACCGACGTAGCCTTCGTAGGTCCATTCGACTTCGACTGGACCGTTCTCGTTGTAGTCTTTGACGTTTAGCGAGATGTCGTCGTTCTTGTCTACCTTTTCGACCACGAACTCGTCGTGGTCGTCGTTCCATGTTGCCTGTGCGAACTGCTCGAGCTCGCCACCATCGGTATTATAAAACGTGATGGTGTCGATGGCGGCCGCCTCGCTGTGTTCCTCGGCAGCCGCCGTTCCGGCGACACCTGCGAACATCATGCTACCGACGAGAGCGAGCGCCAGCAGTACAGTGAATTTCTGTTTCATAGTGTGTTGATATCGGTTGTCCGGGTGATCGCACACGTACTCGAACAGGTGTCCGATCAGGACGTGGATCGTCACGGATCACCGCATTGTACACGACCCGTGACTCTCCGACCCTTCCCACGATGCGTCACCCAGTCGAAATCGACCGTATCGGGCCACATGAAGCCAGAACACCGTTCAAACTGATAGCTACCATCTAAATTGCGTAATGGTGTGTGTTGTATAAAATCAATGACTGTTGGTATTTCCAACATTTAACCTATAGAATTATAAGGTAGAGTTAGGGAGCTGATATAAATTCGAATCCGAATTATAGCGCTCATAGTATCTTTGACGGTTATATCACGGATATCATAATGCATCGAAGCTGGCAGCGAGTCGGGAGACAGGCACTGACGTGACGTATCAATGAATTCTCACATAAGCGAGACAGCAGTCGTCAGTACCGCTACTGTACCACCAGAAACGAGAGAGACACCGATCGTACGACAGTCCTGTGATCAGTATGCTCTCCGTTTCAGGTGTTTCTATGTAGTAGGCCTCGTTTGACCGATCCACTGGTCGGATGACCGGTCTGTTCCTGCCACCGTTGTCCTCGCTACAACAGTGGCTCGCGCCGAGGCATGCCAGGAGTTACTGACCAGTTTGACCACTGTTTCCTGCCGAAATCGCTTGAATTTGAGTTGCTGACTGGAATACCGCGTCCTGACCGATTTGACATGACCGTAGGACCAAAGCCATTCTTGCACGAGTCAACGGCGACTCCCGCGATTGATAGCTGCGCCTGAGACTCAGGTTAGGCGGTTAATTCGAAATGGTAACCAGTCTATTCCGAACTCATTGCTGTGTATATTAAAGTTACCACTCGCAATACGCTGTTTCACCCCGAAAGGGTGAGTGAGACAGATGATACACGAAATCGGACGGTTGCACCGAACTGAAAGTACTGCCCTCGCGAACATCGCGGGGGCAGGCACGGATACGTCCGCGCTCTCCACGAGTCAGCGACTGATTCTGTCAGGGCTGGACTCGCGAGCTCACGACACTGAAACTCGACTCGGTCTCTAACCAATCGAACACAGACACATAATACAAAATGACAACGAAACCGACCACTCTCGAAAAAGGACGCGCAGTAGTGCTGGCGGGACTCATGGTCCTGTCCGTGATTGCGATGTCCGTGGCGTTTGCAGGCGGGGCAGCGGCAGAAACCGAAGACAGTGTAACGTTCAACGATCAGGCCATCGGCGTCTATAACGATTCGGACACCATGGTCGTTGGACCCATCTACGCCCAGGAAGGACAGTACCTCGAGGTCACAGACGAGTCCGGAGAGGTCGTTGATGAGATGGTGATTCCTGAGGATGCCACGGATGCTGCTATCTTCGTGACCCCTGACGAACCGGGAGAGTACACTGCAACGCTCTACTCCGAAGAGGGCGGCGACGAAATAGACGACGATGACGCGATGGTCTACGACGCCACCATCGAACTGTCCGACCAGAAATCCGCGAAAGGCACGCTCGAGGAGGTCACTGTCGACACAGCGAGCCTGCTAGACGGCGACGATAACGACACCGAGTTCGATGTCGTCCTGACTGATTCGGACGGCAACGAGCTTGGTCGTGCAACCGAGCTAACCGGGACGAACGAAGATATCACGATCGACACGTCGAAGATCACAGCACAGACCGAGGTCACGGCGACGATCTTCGTCGACGATGAACCGCTCCAGACCTACGATGAAGACGCCGGAAGCTTCGTCTCCGTGTCCGACTCGGCCACCGTGGACCCGGACATGAAGAACAAACACGACGACAAGGAAGACGATACCAAGCACGACAAGAAGAAAGGCGACAAGGACTACACCGAGAAAGGTGAGAAGGACAAGTCGGACGCAGGTGACGACGGCGCTAACGGCGATGACAGCACCGAGTCGGGCGTCTCGAACGACGCGAGCACCGACCAGGATACGTCTGCGGAAACTGATCAGGACCAAAACGTCGATCAATCGAACGATCAAGACGCTGAGAACGACCAGGATCAGGACGCGTCCCAGTCGAACAGCGGTGACAGTATGCCCGGGTTCGGCGTCGGCGTTGCTCTGGTCGCACTCCTCGGCGCAGCCATGCTGGCATTCCGTCAGCAGAACTAAGCTGCAGTAACTACCGAATCACTTCGGCCACTCCGGTTTCATTTTCCCGGCACTGCTATTTTTCAGAGCGGTCTGGTACTTACTTGGCGACGGCAGCTGAGGCACCGCCAAAGGAGATCGCGTTGCTATTCCTTGGCATCGATAATGGTTCCCGTGATCCGCTTGGTTTTGGGCCCGGGATCAACTACGATAAAAAGCGTGGATCGAAAATCGGAGATGGGTTTTGCCGCGGTGTTACAGTGCGGCGTTGACGAAGTCCTCTAGATTGACGATTGGGACTGCGACACTGTTCGCATCAGTATCAGCTTCTTGGTCTAGTTCAGCCTCTGGCTCGTTCGTCTGCTCGTTCGTGGCGTCTTGATCCTGGTGGAGGTGGTTCCTCTGAGTGGCGTCGTTGGATGCATCTGCGTCACCGTCGCCAGCCAGTGCGATGTTGTCACCCTGGTCAGCATCGTTCGACTGCTCAGCCTCTTGGTCTTGGTCGTTCTCGGCGTCTTGGTCGTTCGACTGATCGACGTCTTGGTTCTGGTCAGTCGTTGCCTCCGTATCTTGGTCGACGCTAGCGTCGGTATCGACGCCAGCGTTGTTCTGGAATTCGCCTGCGGCCGCTGTTCCAGCGGCCCCCACGAATGTGAGGCCGCCGATCACTGCTACCGTCAGTGCGAGTGTGAGTGCGCGTTTCATAGTTATAGCCGTGTACGGGCGCACGTGTCAATTAGATTCGACCCGTCACTAGTCTCTTCTCGCCGCTACCAATCTCGCTCCGCTATAGCACGTTGCCCAACTGGTAGCCACCTCGGAGATGAATATGAACCCCGGGAACGGTTTCGACTAAAACGCCGAATTAGTCCATCAAAAGGCATCAAAACGATGTTCTCGTATCTCTGAATGTTGCCTATTTATATTACACATATACGAATACAAAAACAAATGTTTAAGCACACGTTTAGAACAAAGTCCTTTCTAATAAATAAAAATTCTAATTCATTTCTAATGGACAATCGAGCACCGAACACTGCAAATCTGAAGAGATACTCATGGATACGATAGACTGACCCGTACTTATTTACAGCCGTTTCATTCCGTCCGTGTCTTGCAGTTTCAATCGTATAGCCGAATGTTTCCCTGTGAGATGGTTCGACGTCTGGTTGCGATTCGTCTCTCAGTAGTGCTTTTCTTGAGAATATAGTATCTCCCGCACTATTAGCGAGATGTGGTCTTTTTCAATTCGTTATAGTAAATGCAAATGTCTGAATTAATAGTCTAAAATCACTATAACACTACAGAGTATCAGAATGTCGAGTCAATGATAGCACCTCGCAACCGTGCTTGGGTGGGACGGAAACTCGAGACAGCAACCCGGATCAATAGCCGGAATAGAGCCGGGATCGCTGTTGCTGCAGTGACGGCTGGGTCGCGAGCCGAACCGAATATGGCGGTTGAAGCAGCACACCCTCGAGAACGGCGACGATCTCTACTTCATCTTTGGCACAGAACTCAGTAATCAGCTGCGTGATAAGTGTTGGTGCAGATACCGTTTCTCGTGGGCTGCTTCGTTCTGAACTCGAGATCAGTTGCGGAAAAAACGCGGAACGAAAATCGATGTGGATGTTACCGTAGCGTTACAGTGCGGCGTTGACGAAGTCGGTCAGGTTGGTTATCGGGACGCCGACACTAGCTGCTCCAGTCTTACCGTCCTGTTCCTGGTCAGCCTCTGGCTCGTTCTCCAGGTCGTTCTCGGCCTCTTGATCCTGGTGGAGCTTGTTCGTCTGGTCGGCATTGTTGAATGCATACGCGTCACCGCCGCCAGACAGTGCGATGTTGTCACCTTGGTCAAGATCGTTCGCCTGCTCAGCCTCCTGGTCCTGTTCGTTCTCGCCGTCTTGCTCGGACGACTGATCGGTGTCTTGGGCCTGGTCAGTCGCCGCATCCGTATCCTGGTCGACACCAGCGTCGTTCTGGAAGTCAGCTGCGGCCGCTGTTCCAGCGAACCCCATGAACGTGAGGCCGCCGATCAATGCTACCGTCAGTGCGAGCGTGAGTGCGCGTTTCATAGTTTTTGCGTGTCGGGCATACGTGTCGGATCATCCGACGCAACTCGTCGCCAACCTCTCGTCGGTGGACTCGATTGTTCACCGCTATGGCACGTTGCCCAGGTGGTAATCACCGTGGAGATGAATATGAACCCCGTGAACGGTTTCGTCTAAAACGCTGAATTAGCCGATATAAGGCCGTGAGAACAGTGTTCTTGCATCTTTGAATATCATCTGTACGAGTCCGATATCAAATCAGAACGGAATACACACAGAGGTGTTCCTTCGAAATAGAATCTGTTTCAATGACCAACTAATCGACTTATTTTCAACGAAAGTCTGCTCATGAATACGTCCCATACGGAAAGATGCTGGAGACTACGATAGACCGATCAATGCCTTCTCACGGCGTTTTGCCCCCACGAACCACACGATTTCAGTCGTGCAATCGAATGTCTCTCTGAGCCGATGGTTTGACGACTTCGTGATTGTTGCTTGCGAAACGCTTGTCCCGTTAGTAGTCGGCTTCTTCTTCCATATAACTACTAGATAACAAAGACTGTGTTCGGACTGTAGCAGTTCATACAGATGATTGTCAGTAAAGGCAGACTCTCAGCACAAGCGTCGAATCCGTACAACAACGACGTATGACAAGGCACTCGACACCGACGGTACTGCTCGCCGTCATGGTCGTCCTCTCGATGGCCGGTGCCGGGGCCGGTGTCGGAGCCGCTGGGCCCGCAGAGACGACCGGGCAGCCAGCTGAACCGAATTCGACAAACGAAGCAGTACAGACGCTCGAGAACGGCGAAGACCTCTACTTCGTCTTCGGTGCAGACCTCGGTAATCAGTCGCTTGATGAGTTCCTCGAGTCCCAGATGACGACCCCAACCGACCCGACCGTCGATGCCGAGCGGGAGGCGATCACCGACGTGGTGCAGTACCAGAACGTCGAGAAAGTGAATTTCAATCAGCAGGGTGGAGCGATCTCTATCGCGATCGATGGGGGGGAGGCAACCGCCTTCCAGGAGAAGACACAGCAAAACACGAACAAGCAGGTCGGTGAGGCAACCGCCGAGAGCACTCTGGCTCCGTCCCAGGACCTCAACTTCGAAAACGTCGGCAACGTTCACATCGTCTTCGGCAACAGTGACGATCGGGGGTTCGATGGATGGAGCATCCGCAACCAGACCGATGGCAGTGGTCGGAACAGCGAAGTGTCGACTGAGACTGCGACTACCCAACAACAAAACGTCAGTCAGGTCAATTTCAACGATCAGAGCATCGCCGTCGCGCTCGCCGAAAACGAGAGTTCCGCACTGGCGTATCAACGCTCCACACAGACCAACAAGAATCGACAGCAGGGATCGACGACCGTCCGTGAGACTGGCGCGACCGCTGGGGCTGCCGATCAGTCCACACAGGCGACTATCGATCAGTCACAGACCCTCTCACAGAGCAACCAGAACCAGCAAGGGATGGCAGTCGCGATCGCGGTCGGCAACGACTCCGCTGCGACGGCCGTCCAGCTCACCGACCAAACGAATCTCAACGAACAGTACGCGTCCGTCGAAACGCTCTCCCATCTCGAGTCGATGGCAGGAATGAACATCGCCACGGCGGACGTGGCCGACAAGAGCATGCTGACGACGGGCAGCGAGGTTTTCCACGATGACGATGACGATGACGAAGGCGAAGGCGAACCGGCCGATGTCAGTGTGACGCAGTACCAACATACAGAACAGGTGAACATTAACTTACAGAGTGCGGCAGTCGCGATCGCACTCGACGGAAGCAATGCGACTGCAATCCAACTCGCCGAACAGCGCAATTACAACGAGCAGATCGGCGTGACGACCGCAGCTGACATCTATGGAAACGTCACTGCCAACGCCGGAACCGTAATTACCAACGAAACGACGCTGACGATCGGTGGGAACGACATTCGCGGGACAGTGCCGATCTCGATCGGGTATGACGGCGAGAACGGCGAGAACGACCAGCGGACCACCGACGAACACGACTCGAGTGCGCAGTTCGAACAGGTCCAGTTCGTCACCCAAGGAAACAGGAACCAGCAGCAGGCCGCGATCGCCGTCGCCGAACGGAACGCGAGTGCGAACGCGTCGCAGATAACGATCCAGCGGAACAGAAACGTACAGTTCGCTGATGTCGAGGCGACCGTCGATACGAGCGGCGACACTGCAGGGAGCGGCGATGGTGCCAGCGGTGAAACGGTTGAAAACGAGTCCGAAGGCGATGTCACCACTGGAACGACCGACAAGAAGGCAGCCAAGAAAGCCGACACTACTGGTGACGAAACGAACGGCAACGTGACCGATGACAGAGCCACGCGGACCGACACCGACGCTGGTGACGAGTCGACCGACGAAGCGGCAACCGATGAGCCGACCACCGCTCCGTCCGACGAGACGGACGATTCGATCCCTGGGTTCGGCATCGCTGTCAGCCTCGTTGCGTTGCTCGCTGCTGCATTGCTTGCGACACGCGAGGAACGCTGAGCACTGTCGCTGACAGAACGATTCCGGCCCGGACTGGCCGGTCGATTTTCACCCGTTCGGTCGTTTGCTTCCGGTCGACTGTCCACGAGCCGGGTGCTCGGCGCACGGTATTATGTCTCAGACGTCATCGGCATCAGACGACTCGAGAGTCGACTCGTCGCCACGGTGCTCAGCGAGCGCTTCGTCGATCGTCAACTCGCCGGCAGCGACCCGCCGGGCCAGGACCTCGTCGATCGCTCGATTCTCCTCGCTTTGCTCGCGCGAGCGGTCCTTGATCACTTGTAACTCGCCCTCCGTCGGCTCGATATCGCGTGCGTCGACGACCTCTCCCTCGAGCCGCGCGATATTCACCGCCGCCAGCACGTCGCCCATCCCTCGCGCGCCCGTGCCGAGGTAGGGCGTCGTCCCTGTCTCGTCGACGAGTTCGACCTGTACGCCCTCGAGATCGGTGACGAGTGTCGCTCCCTCGAGTCGGGAGCCGTCGCCGATCCGGACGATCGGGGCGGGGGCCTCGGCAGCCTCGCGCTGGATGACGTCGACGGCGTCGCCAAGTGGCACCTGGAAGGCGGCGACAACCGTCTCGCCGGTGAGGACGGCGATCCCGGGTTTGCGGCCGGGATCGACGCCAATGACTGTCCGGCCACCGTCACCGCGAACCGCGGCCAACGCCTGGTCGACGGCCCGCCGGGGGTCGTCGGGATCGGCGACGATCGTGGGGACGTCTGCGAAGTCATCGGCGTGATCTTCTCCAGTGACGACGACGTCAGTGTGGTCCGGCAGCTCCGCGGCTGGTTCGACGGTCGTAAACGTCGTCCCGCGCTCGCGGAGTTCGGTGACGACATCGTGGTACACCTCGAAGTCTGACGTGGCGACGACGATCACAGGTAATTCTTCGGTACCACCCTGAATAAACGTATACGAACGCCACCTGCCGCTGCGGATACCGGTCACACGACTATCGACGCCAGCCGGGTATTGCGGAGCGACGACAAGGTGGCAGTCCGTCCTCGATATCAGACATAAAGACTGTACAGGTACAGGGGACAGTTCATTAAGCGTTATTTTCTGGATTTACGTGCTGATGAGTAGACTAGCACGACTCGGTATCACGCTCACCATCGCTGCGATGCTCGTGGTGAGTATGGCCGGGACGGGGGTTGCAGCGGCTGCACCATCCGCCACGGCAACGAACACGATCGAAAACGAGGTCTCGACGACAAACTATGCCTCGACGACGAATAGCGACACAGTAACGACGCTGTCTCAGCAGGAACAGGCCGACGCCTGTTCCCCGCCCGAGATGCAGCTTGCCAGTATTTTCACCAAATACGGGCTCACAGTGCCAGACAGCCTCTCTGACTGTATTGATCACGACTCGACCGCTGTCGATAATGACAGTCCGTCGGAGCCGGGGTCGGATGCGCCTGACGAGGACACCGACACCGAGACGGGAACGGACGAGAGCGGCGAGTCCGCGGATGACAGTGACGAGACGACGGAGACAGACGAAGAAACGACCGACGACTCGTCCGACAGTGACGAAACAGAGTCCGACAGCGCCGACGATTCGGCCGACACTGACTCTGGCTCCGATGCTGGTGACGCGGACGGGACGACCGACCAGCCAGTCGACGACACGACTGACTCGAGTGAGACCGACGAGTCCGAAACCGACGAGGAAACCGACGCTGACACCACGACGGACGACCAGGATAGCGATCAGACTGAACCGTCGACTGGCGAGGAGACTGACGATGACACCACGACGGACGACCAAGACGACGATCAGACCGAGACCACGACTGACGAGACGAGCGACGGCTTCGATCGCGCCGCTGTCGAGCGTGGGATCCACGAGGCCGTCAACGACGAACGCGCTGCGCGTGGCCTGAACGAACTGTCGTTCGACACCGAACTCCGTGACATCGCACGAGACCACAGTCGGGACATGGCCGAACGGGGCTACTTCTCACACACGAGCCCTGAAGGAGAGAACTTCGCCGACCGATACGCCGACGCAGGTTACACGTGCCGTGTCGATGGCAGCGGCAACACGTACTACACCGGCGGCGAGAACATCGCGCAGACGTGGTACGACACACCCGTTCGAACCGATGGTGGAACCGACACGTACACCACCGAAACCGAACTCGCAAACGCGATCGTCACCCAGTGGATGAACTCGCCGGGCCACAGAGAGAACATCCTCGCGTCGCAGTGGGAAAACGAGGGTATCGGCGTCTACGTCACTGACGACGGCAAAGTGTACGCCACACAAAACTTCTGCTAACTGCTGCGCACACGCCTCATTTTTCGCGCACGCATCACAGTTGGAACCTGGCCGTGATCGATTTCTGGAGTGCTACTCGAGCACAATCACAGTCTGTCGAATACCGATCGCACACGATAGCCGACGCCGACCGTCGGCCCGTTCCGGGGCCTTTTTCCTCACAGCCAGCTAACTCGACTCGTGACCGATGAGGCGATTTCGACCGGCTGTGACCCGGTCGACGAGTTGCTTGGTGGGGGGTTCGAACGCGGGACTGTCACGCAGTTGTACGGGCCACCGGCTGCCGGGAAGACCAACCTCGCGCTGTCGGCGACCGTCGAAACGGCCGTCGACGGCGGGACCGTCGTCTATATCGACACCGAAGGCATCTCCGTCGACCGCTTCCAGCAGTTGCTCGAGGCCACCGTCGACGACGGACCGCCTCGATCGCGCGCCGACGGTGACGACGACATCGAAGCAGTCGCCTCACGGATCATCATCGAGGACGCACTGGACTTCGAGGAGCAAGCCGAGGCCGTCCGCGATGCCGAAGAGTTCGCCGAACGCGCCGATCTGATCGTGTTAGACAGCGCGACCGGGTTCTACCGACTCGAGCGCACCGCCGACGGCGACGAGGGCGAGGCGTTGCGCAGCGTCACCCGGCAAGTGACGCACCTGCTCTCGCTGGCTCGAAAACACGATCTCGCGGTCGTCCTGACGAATCAGGTCTTTTCCGATCCGGACTCGGATCGCACCCGTGGGCTGGGTGGCAATACCCTAGAGCACTGGACCGGTGCCGTCGTCCGCCTCGAGCGATTCCGTGGTGGCAACCGACGGGCGACACTCGAGAAACACCGCTCGAAACCCGCCGGGGAATCGGTTCAGTTCCGGATTACGGAAACCGGTCTCGAGGGTGCCGACGAGATGGGCCGTCCCTGAGAGACCGGCTTTCGATCACTTTCGAGCGATTGTATTCCGTGAACTCCGCTGTCCTCCACCGTCCGAGCGCAAAAAATACGACCGCCTTCGTCCGAGCGCGACCGGTCTAGATCTCGTTGAGCTTCCGCAGGAGCTGGCCGCGGTACTCCTCGTCGCTGGTGACGCCTTTGAGCTCTAAGACGTTGCGCTCGAGTTTGTCCAGCGCGACGCGGAAGGCGTTCTCTGCGCCGTAGCCTTCGCCGGTGCCGGCGACCTGGCCCTTGTTAGTGCGCAGGCGGATCTGCGCCTGCACGAGCGGGGTGCCACGGAGCTTCTCGTTGTGTTCGTGGAAGCGGACGTGTGCGTGCATCACCTGCATGTCGGCGTACTTGTCCGAGACGTCCTCGATGCTCTGGACGATCGACTCCCGGGTGATGGTATCGAGCATCGAGATGTTGGTGATCTGAACGTCCATGTGTTCTTCCTCGGTGAACGTCAGCGCGCGCAGGATGTCCGTCTTGGTGATGACGCCGATGACGACGCGGTCGTCGTCCGCCGGCGTGACCATTAGACCCGCGTAATCGTCATCGAGCATCGCCTCGGCAGCCTCCTTGGCGGTGGCGTCAAGCGTCGTCGTCTCGACGGGACTGTTCATGATGTCGTAGACGGGCACGTCGAGCATCCGCTGGCTGTCGCCAACCCGGTCACCGGTCGTCGTCGTGTCGTCCTCTCGGATGACGAAGTCGGCGATGTCGTGAGTCGTCACGACGCCGGAGAGGTAGCCGTTCTCGTTGAGAATCGGTAGCCGGGAGATGCCGTGCTCGCGGAGCAGATTGATCGCCTTGCCGATCCCGTCGTCTTCACGGAGCGTGACCGGGTCGTCGGTGTAGATGTCCTCGACGGTGAGGGTATCGAGGTTGTCCAGGACCGCCTCGAGGATGTCGTCGTTGCTGATGACACCCCAGAGGTCGCCGTGTTCGAACACCGGCGCGACCTTCGCGTTGCTCTCGACGAGGACGCGTGCGGTCTCACGGATGTCCTCCTGACGGTCGACCTTTGGCGACGGTGTGCTTCGACTTGGTTTAGTGAGTGCCGACACCTTGGCGTCGTCTTCGACGTGAGACTGGAGGACCTCTCGCTCGCTGATGACGCCCTCGTATTCCCCGTCATTGGTAACGATAATCCCCTTGGGGTTGCCGTTCTCGAACTGCGAACGGACTTTCCCCATGCGCGTGCCAGCGTCGACTTCGATAAACTCCGTAGTGGCGATATCAGCGATATTCATCCTTCTGTCCTGATGTACTGCCCCCCACGTATTTAAGATACTGCCCGTTTTGTCCGGGTGGCTCCAGCCCAGGGGTTTTTATAGCTGCCGTTGAATTGCAGCCGATGCTCGACATCAGCGTCTTCGGCCGGTACACCTACCTCGTCACCGAACTCGTGTGGGGCACCGTCGCCGCCATCCTATTACGTCGCGCGAACGCGCTCCGGAAGGCAGCGGTAACGATCCTCGCACTGTACCCGATCGCCTACGTCTGGGACCGGTACACCCTCGCCGTCGGCGTCTTCGACATCAACCTTCGGACCGGTGTCGACATCGCCGGGATTCCGCTCGAGGAACACCTGTTCATGGCGGTCGTCCCCGGGCTCGTCGTCGGGGTTCACGAGACGATTTTTGGCGACGGGGCGGAGACCAGCGGCTCCAGCTGAGCGTGCGCGTAGGTTCGGACAGCCTTGACATCCTCCTCCGCGTAAACGCGGAGGAATCCCGAGCGGTAGGTGTTTCAGGTTCGCAGTCCAGTCACCGGACTACCAGTCCTTTCGGGCACGGGTAGTCCCACACATCGAACTGGTGGACTGCTGGCGGTGCCAAACCGCCG
>Ga0207757_100996_pt1 | contig 14274 bp, 14 predicted proteins | sample A23P3SouthBayCA_2_FD_187752 | JGI IMG/M metagenome (GOLD analysis project Ga0207757, IMG submission 187752) | Aerobic enrichment media microbial communities from Eden Landing Ponds, California, USA - A23 P3 (2) (SPAdes) | ecosystem: Environmental > Aquatic > Marine > Unclassified | place...
CTCGTTCGGCTCCGGGAGCCGCCCCATCCGGACCGACGGCGGCGACTCCGACGGTCGCGGGAGCGAGGCGGGCCCTGATGGCACGCCACGGGCAGACGGCATGCCGCGAGCTGACGGTGGAACGGCCGCCAGATCGGACGAGCGAGGCCTCGGCTGGGCCCTACGTGTCCGCGGCGTGGTCGCCAGACGCGACCTCACCTCGCTCACGCGCGAGAAGACCATCGTGCTGGCGCTGCTCATCCAGCTGTTCGTCGCCGCGTTCTCCTCCTTCCTCGTCGTCGGGCTCACGTCGCTGTACGACCCGTCGGCGGTACAGGGTGAGGTGACGGTCGGCGTGACCGGCGAGGCGGCCGACGCGGTCGTCGCCGCCGGGGCCGGTCGCGAGGGGCTCTCGGCCGTCCAGTACGACACGCGCGACGACGCCCTCGCGGCGTTCGACGCGAACCGGGTCGACGCACTCGTCGCCGCCGAGCGGTACGCGGACGAGAGCGGCGGGAACCGCATCCGTATCGAGGCGACGGCGCCCGCCAACAGCTTCCGGGGGACGCTCATCGTCGCCCAGTTACGCGAGACGCTGGAGGCGCTCGAGCGCCAGGAACGGCAGGACCGCGCTCGATATCTCGACTCGCCCGTGGTTCCGCTCCCGGGTGAGGTGAACGCGAGCCCCTACTTCGGGTTCTCGTACACGGTGCTCGTCCCGCTGTTGCTGTTCCTGCCCGTCTTCATCGCGGGGTCGGTCGCGGTCGACATCGTGACCGAGGAGATCGAACGGGGGACGCTCGAACTCCTGCAGGTCGCGCCGCTCTCCCTGACGGCCATCGCCGACGGGAAGGCGCTGGGCGCGGTGTTCCTGGGTCCGGCGCAGGCGTTGCTGTGGATGGCGCTCCTGACGCTGAACGGTATCGGCATCGAGAACCTGCCGGGGCTGCTCGTGCTCACGGCAGGGCTCTCCCTGGCGCTGGTCGCCGTCGGTATCGGTCTGGGGCTGGTGATACGGGAACGCCAGCGCGCACAGCTGCTCTACTCGCTGGGCGTCCTCGGCGCGTTCGCCGGCGCGGCCCTGCTCCCCGAGCACCCGGCCACCACGGCCGCGCTGCTGGCCATCGATTCCCCCGGCGAGTTCTCCCGGCTGCTGGTCGTGCTGTACCTCGTCGCCGGCGTCGTCGTGGCTCTGGGGGTCCGCTCGTTCGTGACGCGCATCGACGCCGAGGGGCTGTAACCCGGCCGGGCCCGAACCGCCAGCGTCAATCCCCCGTCCGTCGCACTGGCGGGTATGCAGGTGTATGGACTCCTCGGCAACCCGGTGGGGCACTCGCTGTCGCCGCCGATGCACGAGGCCGGCTACGAGGAACTGGGACTCGACGCCCGGTACGTCACGTTCGAACCCGACCCCGACGAGTTCGACGATGCCGTCGCTGGCGCGCGGGCGCTCGGCATCCGGGGGTTGAACGTCACCATCCCGTTCAAGGGCGACGCGCTGGCACACCCCGAGGTCGACGCCGACGCGCTCGCCGAGCGTATCGGCGCCGTCAACACGCTCGATTTCGGCGGCGACGGTGTCACGGGCCACAACACCGACGCGGCCGGGGTCACGCGCGCGTTCGAGCATCACGATGTCGCGCTCGAAGGGCGAGGTGTCGTCGTGGGTGCGGGCGGGGCCGGGCGGGCGGCCGCGTTCGCGCTCGCGGACGCCGGCGTCGATGTCACCATCGCCAACCGCACCGAGTCGAAGGCCACCGACCTCGCCGCGGCGGTTCCGGGGGCCTCGGGCCACCCGCTCGATGCGGTCCCCGACCTCCTCGCGGACGCGGACCTGCTGGTCAACGCCACCAGCGTCGGGATGGAGGAGGACGCCAGCCCGGTTCCCGCCGACGCGCTTCACGGTGACCTCGCGGTGCTCGACGCCGTCTACACGCCCATCGAGACGCGGCTGCTGCGCGACGCGGCGGCGGTCGGCGCGACGACCGTCGACGGGGCGTGGATGCTCCTCTTCCAGGGGGTCGAGGCGTTCGAGCTGTGGACCGGCGAGCGCGCTCCCGTCGACGCGATGAACGTGGCGTTGCGCGGGGCGCTCTAGCGAGCCGCCCGGCCTGTCGGGTCATCGTGTTGGGGTTTAAGTCCAGCCCCGCCATCGCTTCGGACATGACGCTGTTCGACTCCATCCTGTCACTGCTGGGGCTGAAGTCGACGGACTCCGACAAGCGACAGGAGTCCACCGACGTGACCGTCGAGCACGACCCCGACGCCGAGAACGAGGCGGCGGTGAAGGGAACCGACGCCACCGGCTCGACCGGTTCCATCACCGAGGAGCCCCCCGAGGACGAGGGGGCCGCCGAACCCGCCGAGGCGGCCGACGGGACCGACCACGCCGGCACCGAACACGAGGCTGCGGAGCCGGCCGAGGCTGCCGGCCCGGCCGACGAGTCCGACCCGAGCGAGACCGAGCCCGCGCCGGTCGACGAGAGCCCGGTGGGCGAGCCCGAGGTCGAGGCGGATGCGGGTGAGGAGGAGGCTGCCGCGGCCGGTACGGACGCCACGGGCTCCACTGGGAGCGTGACCGAGGAGCCCCCCGAGGACGAGGGGGCCGCCGAACCCGCCGAGGCCGCGGGCGCCATCAGCGAGAACGACGACGAGCACGAGGCTGCGGAGCCGGCCGAGGCCGCCGGCCCGGTGAGCGACGAGGCCGACCCCGCCGAGGAGTCGGCGGGCGACGACGATGACCCGGTCGACACCGTGAGCGGTATCGGCCCCGCGTACGCGAGCCAGCTGGCCGATGCGGGCGTCGAGACGGTCGCCGACCTCGCGGCCGCGGATCCGGCGGCGCTGGCCGAGGAGACGGGCATCTCCGAGAAGCGGCTCTCGCGGCTCGTCGAGCGCGCCGGGGAGCGCCTGGCCTGACGCCGGCAACCACATCGATTAAGAGACGCCTCCGACTACGACACGCCATGTACCTACCACTGCAGGCCGTGAACGCCGGCATCATCGACACGACCGGCTGGCTCGTCGGACTCGCGAGTCTCGCCTTCACCATCGCGTGGGCGGTCTACCTGTTCCGGTAGCTCACGTCCCCTCGGTTTCCTCGACGACGTCGACCCGTTCGCGGAGCCACGCGGCCGCCTCCTGCACGACGCGCTCCTCGTCGCTCTGGAGTTTGATACGGACGTACTCGCCCGGGTAGGAGCCGACCTGCACGTCGAACTGCTCGCGGAGCTCGGCGAACCGGTCGATGAGTGCGCTCTCCGGCTCGTCGGCGGTGACGAACGCGACGTGGGTCTCGCTCCCGACGAACCGGTCGGCGATGGACTCGAACATCGACTCCATCTCCGCCGGGACGCCGGGGAGGACGTAGACGTTCTCGATGACACAGCCCGGCGCGACGCCCGCCTCGTTGTGAAGCGGCTGGGCGCCGGCCGGGATGTCCGCCGTCCCCGTCGCGAGGTCCTCGCGGGCGTAGCCACTCTCGGATAGCCACTCGAGTGCGGCCTCGCTCTCCTCGACGGCCACGTCGAACGCTGCCGCGACGGCGTCCATCGTCAGGTCGTCGTGGGTCGGGCCGAGCCCACCGGTCACGAGGACGGCGTCGTACCGGTCCCGGTACTCGGTGACCACGCCCGCGATGTCGGCCACCCGGTCGGGGACGGTCGTCACGCGCTCGACGTCGACGCCACGCTCGGCCAGCTGCCGGCCCAGCCACGCCGCGTTCGTGTTCACCGTGTCGCCCACCAGCAGCTCGTCCCCGACGGTGACGATGGCCACGCGCATGGCTCGGCGTTGGCGCCGCCTCGCAAAAAGGTCCTCGCGATGGGGTGGCCGCTGTCGCGCGATGCCGGGCCGCCGCTACCCCATCCCCGGCGGCGGGTCGCGCCCGTCGTCGTCCTCGATGTCGATGTCGAGGCCGACCTCCTCGCGGCGTTTGACGGTCTCGCGGATCTGGAGGTAGTAGTAGAGCGCCCCACCCGTGCCGAGCACCAGCATCAGCGCGACCAGCCCGCCGAACAGGAACAGGTCGCGCTGGAGGTAGTACCGGACCAGAACGGAACGCGCCCGGCTGACCGAGTCCCACCTGACGTGGACGTTGCCGTCGATACGCTCGGCGCTTGTCCGTGTGGGCTGGACCTGCGCGAGGACGGGCAGGCCGACGCGGGCGCCTTCGGGCAGGACCATCTCGTAGGAGCCCTCGACGAACGTGGGCGTGGCCACCTGCTTGCCGTTCTTCGGCGTGGTGAACGCCAGCTTCCCGGTCTCGTTGGTCGGGAGCCGGACCGTCGTCCGGCGGCGTGACTTCGAGACCGCGAGCTTCGAGTCCGGCACGTCGACCGTCTCGCCGTCCTTCAGCATGACGAGGTTCGCGTTCCCGTCGTCGGTCTTCTGGTACCGGAGGACGGTGCCGTTCTCGTACTGGAACTGGAGCGCGATGGGGTCGACCGGCTGGTCGGTTCCGAGCGCGTCGCGGGTGTACAGCCCCATCGTGAAGTTCTCGCCCGCCTCCCGGCTCCCGGTCGTCCGGTTGCCGACGGCGTAGACGGAGGTGAAGTTGTTCTTGTTCACCTCGATGTAGCCGTCGGCGTCATCCGTCCAGTCGTAGGGGCTGCCCGGGTCCTCGGCGAGCGCCCCGGACTGCACCGAGCCCGGGCCGAACACGGAGGTACAGCCACCGAGCGCGAGGAGTGCACCGAGGAGCACGACACCCGCCGCGAGCCGGCGTCGACTGCCCGGAGACGGGCCCGCGCCTCCGTCGTTCGTCCCGTCGTCGGGTACGTCTCCGGTCATGGGACGACGCACAGCAGCTCCGCGGGCAGGTACTCGCCGACGGCCGACAGCAGCCCCGGCGGGTCCGTCCCCTCCTTGCAGACGACCGACTGCTCCAGCAGACCGAGTCGCTCGACGGTCACGATATCCTGGGCGTGTCCGGCGCGGTTGACGGTGGCACGGACCTCCGCCCGTGTGGCACTGTTGACGTTGAGCCGGCCGGTGCCACGGGTCCACTCGTAGAGCCGGTCCTGCTCGACCTCGGCGAGCGACGCCATCTCGTTGCCCTCCTCGTCCTCAGCTATCGTGTAGCGGAGCGGGAGGTGCTGGACCAGGCCGAACCGCTGGCGGATCTGGGTGGCGTCGCCCGGCCCCATGCCGAGGTTCTCGGCCGGGACGCGGACCGTCTCGCCGAAGCCGACGTCGAGGGTGAACCCGTCGTCGTCCCAGCGCGCGAGGGTACCGACGTAGGTGCCGCCGGCCTCGCGGTGCGGGGTGAGCTCGCCCCACTCCTCGGCGAGCGCGTTGCGCGCGGCCGTCGCGTCCGGTCCGGAGATGGTGACGCTCGGGAAGTCGTCGTCACGGATGCCCAGCGACGACTCGACATCGAGCTCGCCGATGGTGTTGTCGACCTGCGAGCGCAGCGAGTCGAGCGCCCGCTCGCGGGCCTCGCCCTTCACGTAGAGTTTCGTCGCGAGAACGACCATCTACGCCTCGGCCTCGTCGGGTTCTGGGAGGTGAAGTTCATCGCGGAGTTCGGCGATACGCTGCTCCATCGCGTCGACGAGCCGCTCGTTGGACATCGAGGTGAGTTCGCCGCCGCAGTTGGGGCACTGGAAGCCGAACTCCATCGCCTCGCCGAACTCGAACCGGATGGAGTCCTGCTCGCAGAGGTAGAACTCGTTGTCGCGCTCGTAGTCCTCGCGCTCCTCCAGGGCCTCGAGCAGGCGGTGCATCTCCTCTTCGAGCCGCTCGGGGATGTTCTCGTACTCGAACGTCCAGAGGTAGGTGAGCCACCCGGAGTCCTCGTCGCGGAGTCGCCGGTAGCTCGCGAGGTCGTTCTCGTAGAGGATGAACAGGGCTCGACGCACGTCGTTGAGCTCCATCCCCAGCTCCTCGGCCAGTTCCTCGTCCGTTACCTCCCCGTCCGGGGGGGCCGCCGCCACCGGCATGCCGGTCGGCCCCACCAGCTCGTGGAGGTACTTCTGTATCACGGGGTCCTCGAGTAGATCCTCGAACGCCATTACGGTGTAATCCGCCGGTCCGCCGGGTAAAACTTCCGCTCGGGCCGTCTGTCTCCGCTCGGCCGGCCGGCGGCGGCCTGCTGGATTCGCGGGACCGAAGTAGGTCGCTCCCCGACACCGGGTATGGACGATGCGTCCGCGGGCGGTCCCGCTCCCTCGACGCCGTATCGTGGGGAGCCACACGGGTCGCCCGGGCGCCGACTGGCCGCCATCGCGGCACTCGCCGTCGTCCCGTGGACGGTCATCCTCGTCTACGGGGAGGTGACGCTCGTGTTCCCGTTCGGCTTCCTCAACACGAACCCGCCCGAGCTCATCGACATCTATCGCCTGCTCGTCGTCGCGAAGGGCGGCCTGCCGCGGAACCCGGAACTGCTCCCGCTCTCGATCCTGTTCTACCTCGTCGCACTCGCGAGCGCGACGGCCGGGCTGGCCGACCGCGAGGACCCGCGCTTCACCGCGGGCATCCTCGTTCTCGCCGGCCTCTCGCACCTCGGCGTCGCGTACGCGTTCAGCCACCGACTCGCGTACACGCCGGTCCCGTTCGGCGCGGTACTGATGTTCGGTGTCGCCTGGTGGTACTACTGGCCCAGCCTCCGGGCGCTGATGCTGGCGCCGGTCGACTGGTAACTGGAAAATGGCCCGGGTTATGCCGAGAGTGGGTATTTTTAGAGGGAATGGTGCGTGTAGAAGAATAATCTGCGAGTATATGGTCTAGTTGCAGAGGGTCTACTCCCACGTCTCGATGCGCCCCTCGCGGATGTCCTCGACGCAGCCCTGGCAGTCCGTATGTTCGGAGTCGTAGCAGACCGGCCGGGCCTGCTCGTCGAGGTCGACGGCCCGGCGCTCGGCGTAGCGGCGGCAGACGAGCTTCGCCCGGCCCTCGTCGTCGGTCGGGAGGTCGGCGAGTGCCTGGTTGCGGCCGCTCTCGTAGGACCGACGGGCCTCCTCCACCTGTCGGCCCGCCGAGCGGAGCTTCGTCCGGAGGAACCGTTTCCATCGTCCTCGGTCGCCCATACCGACTCACGGGTGCCCGGCCACAAAGACGCGTCGGCGCGGCCCCGGTCGCGCTCCGGCGAAAGCGATAGGTGGGTGCCGGGGGCAAGAGCCGGTATGCCGGGGCCCGTGTTCATCGAGACGGAACGGCTCGAACTCCGGACGGTCGAGGAAGGGGACGCGGATGTGGTACAGCGTGCCCGGATGCATCCCGATATCAGGCGGTACATCGCCGGATTCCGGGCGCCCCGGAGCGAGTCGGCCGTCGCCGAGGACGTTCCGAGCGACGACGGCGTCTCGCTGTTCGTCGTTCCGAAGGCGGGTGAACACGGGGGGCAGCCGGTCGGACAGGTCGAACTCGACTACGTGAACGAGGCCGACGGCTGGGCGAACCTCAGCTTCTGGTTGTTCCCCGAGGGGTGGGGACACGGCTACGCGACGGAGGCCGCGGCCGACCTGGTCGAGTTCGCCTTCCGGGAACGGGGGCTCCGACGCATCACGGCGAACGCCCTCGCTCCGAACGACGGGTCCATCAGCGTACTGGAGCGGCTGGGGTTCACCCACGAGGGGACCCAGCGCGAGAAGACGATGGCCGACGGCGAGTACGCCGATGTCGAGTTCTACGGGCTCCTCCGGCGGGAGTGGCCGGGCGCCGACGCCGTCCGCTCGGACTGACCGTCGACGGGCCGGTGGTCCGTCGGAGGTGGTCCGGCGGGAGGACCTGACCCGAGCCGAGGAACCCGGCGATAGATGCATCGAAGGCCACGATTACACTTCCACCCCGGTCGCGAAACTTCTTATACCATCCAGCGCCAACCAGCGTACGCCTCCCATTGAAAACACGCGGAGGCGGAACGAACCCATGGCAGACCTACAGCGACACGCCGAAGAGGTACACGACCAGTTCTCCGACCAGCTCGATATCACCGTCGAGGACGTCCAGGAGCGCCTCGAGACGCTCGTGAACGAGTACAAGGTGCCGGCCGACGAGGCCCGGCGCAGCGTCGTCTCGACGTATCTGGACGAGGCGGGCATGGAGCGCGATGAGATCGGCGGTGGCGGCGGTGGCGGTAACGCCTCCCTGCTGGTCAACGAGATCGACGAGGACGAGCAGTGGGTCGACCTGCGCGTGACGGTGGCCGACCTCTGGGAGCCCCGGAGTGACGCCGTCTCGCAGGTGGGCCTGCTCGGTGACGAGTCGGGAACCATCAAGTTCGTCGCCTTCGAGACCAGCGACCTCCCGCCGCTGGAGGAGGGGCAGAGCTACGCCCTGGGCAACGTCGTCACCGACGAGTACGAGGGCAACTACTCGGTGAAGCTCAACCGGACGACGAGCATCACCGAACTCGACGAGACCGTCGAGGTCGGCGACGACGCCACCGAGGTCGAGGGCGCCCTGGTCGACATCCAGGACGGGAGCGGCCTCGTCAAGCGCTGCCCGGAGGACGACTGCACGCGCGTCCTCCAGAACGGCCGCTGCAACGAGCACGGCGAGGTCGACGGCGAGTATGATCTCCGCATCAAGGGTGTGCTGGACGACGGCGACGAGGTGACGGAGGTCATCTTCGACGAGGAGGCCACCACCGATCTCACCGGCATCGGGCTGGAGGAGGCCATCGGCATGGCCAAGGACGCGCTCGACACGGAGGTCGTGGTCGAGGAGATGCGCGAGGACGTGCTGGGGCGCTACTACCGCGTCCGCGGCCCGACGTTCGGCCGGTACGTCCTGGCGAACGAGACAGAGCGGCTCGACGGGCCCGTCGATGCCGAAGCGACGCTGATCAAGGCGAGGTCGATCTGACATGAGTTCCATCCCCACCCGCGAAGTCGCGCGGCGCGCGTTCGCCAGCGAGTTCAACGACGCCGGCTACACGTTCAAGGAGAGCGACGACGACCGCGCGCCCCTGTACGCGCTCCTCCCCACGGGCGAGCGCGCCAACCGCGTCTTCGTCGTCGGGACGCTGATGGAGACCGAGGATGTCGGCGACGAGTCGGAGTACTGGCGCGGCCGCATCGTCGACCCGACGGGGACGTTCTTCACGTACGCCGGGCAGTACCAGCCCGAGGCCGCCGCCGCGCTCCGCGAGCTGGAGACGCCCGCGTTCGTCGCCATCGTCGGCAAGCCCCGGACCTACGAGACCGACGAGGGCGAGGTCCGCGTCTCGCTGCGCCCCGAGTCCATCACCGTCGTCGACCAGGCGACCCGGGACCGCTGGGTCGTCGAGACGGCCGAGCGGACGGTCGAGCGCATCGAAGCGTTCGACCCCGAGACCAGCGAGTACGCGGCCATGGCCGATGAGCAGTACGACCTGCCCGTCGACACCTACCGCGACCAGGCCATCGCCGCGCTGGAGTCGCTGGACGACGGCGAGACGGCCGAGGCGCCGGCGCCCGACGCGGCCGACTGACCGCCTCCGCGGTTCGTAGCGTTCGTCAATCGTTCTGCGATTTCTTCGCAACTGATAGCGACGGGTACGTTCGACGGTCCACGGGCCGGGAGCGCGTGGCCGAGCAACGCGAGGCCCGCGCGACCCGGGGAAGGGCAGGGCCGCCGCGCCCGTGACACGTTCTACGTCCCTGGTGGAATCGAAGGGCGAGCGCTCTCGGGGAAGCACGACGACGCAAGCACTGGACCGAGCGACCAACGGGAGCGAGGGAAGCGCGCAGCGAGGCGCGCGACCCGAGAGCGCGAGGGCTTCGTAGTCGTACCCGCCGGCCTCGGTGCGGCCGCTCCAGTCATCTGCTAGCACCCGAACGCTTTAGTGATAACCCACAGTTATCAGCCCTCATGGAACTGCCGACGGCCGCCGAACTCCGGGAGCGGCGGAAGACCGACCTCGACATGACCCAGAGCGAGCTGGCCGAGATGGCGGGCGTCTCCCAGCCGCTCATCGCGCGCATCGAGGGTGGCGACGTGGACCCGCGGCTCTCGACGCTCCGGCGCATCGTCAACGCGATGAACGAGGCCGAGGGCGCCATCAAGCGCGCCGAGGACATCATGAACGAGGACCTGACCTTCGTCTCGCGCGACGACAGCGTCGCGGCGGCCATCGACCTGATGGGTGAGGCCGGGTTCTCGCAGTTACCCGTCGTCGACGAGGGCGGGACGCCCGTGGGGCTCATCTCGAACTCCGACGTGCGCCACTACAGCGCCGACGAGGTCGACGAGATTCCGGTGGCGGAGTCGATGAGCGAGTCCATCGTCACGGTGGGCCGGGACGCCACGCTCGACGAGATCAACGACTACCTCGACCACAACCCCGCCATCATCGTGATGGAGAGCGGCGAGATGGTCGGTATCATCACCGAGGCCGACGTGGCGACACACCTGCGGTAGGTGTTGGGGGCCGCCTCCGAAGCCCTCGCGCACTTCGACCGGCACCGAGACTCTGCTGCTGGAGATTCCTCCGAAGCCCTCCCGCTCTCGACCGGTTGCGACTCGCTGCGCTCCTCGTCGCGCTCACTCCGTTCGCGCGTCTGCGGTGCTTGCGTCGTCTCACCGGGTCGAGAGCGCTCGCCCTTCGATTCCGCCAGGAACCGCACGCGGGTCAGTCGGGGCCATGAGCCTCACGCCTCCCCAACCGCCTGCGATGCTCACTCGCTCCGCTCGTTGCGCTTCTCGTCCCTCGCACGGTGCCGGCGGCTGGCCTCCGGCACAGCCGCCAGCGCGCGCCTACTGGACTGACGGGAGGCGCGGTTCGAACAGCATCCGGGCTACGCTCATCGATGTCTAATGCTGGAGATAAGTGACAAAAGGTAGAGATATAGGTTCAAGGACGAGTATAGAAGACTTAATCGAGTTTCAATCCGCGAACCTCGACCGTTGCGTCCTCGCTCTCGGCCTCCTCAACGTGCCCGATGACGCGGCCGTCCGTCTCGGCCACCACCGCCTCGGCATCGTCGGGCGCGAGCGCGGCGACGAAGCCGGTGCCCATGTTGAACGTGCGATGCATCTCCTCGTCGTCGACCGACCCCTCGGCCTGCACGAAGTCGAAGACGGGGTCGGCGTCGAACGGGTCGTCCACGGCGTAGCGGAACTCGCCGAGGCGGGTGAGGTTCGTCCAGCCGCCACCCGTGATGTGCGCGGCGGCATGCGCGTCGGCCTCGCGGAGCGGCTCCAGCAGGTGGGTGTAGATGCGCGTCGGCTCCAGCAGCACGTCGCCGATGCGGGGTGTCTCGCCGTCCTCGACGCGCGAGCAGTTCGGCGTCCCGTACTCCTCGACCGGGAACGGGTCCGTGTACGAGTGCTCGCGCGTGGTCGCCTGCCGCGCGAGCGTGAGCCCGTTCGAGTGGATACCCGAGGAGGGGAAGCCGACCAGCGCGTCGCCCGCCTCGGCGTCGCCGGGGAGCAGGTCTTCGTCGGTCGCGAGCCCGGCGCAGGTCCCGGCGAGGTCGAGGCTCTTCACGACCTCCGGCATGACGGCGGTCTCGCCCGCGACGAGTTCGATGTCGGCGGCCTCACAGCCCGCACGGAGCCCCTGCCCGACCTGCTCGGCGAACCCCTCGTCCGGTTCGTCGACGGCGAGGTAGTCCACGAAGGCGACGGGCGTGACGCCCGCGGCCGCGAGGTCGTTGACGTTCATCGCGATGCAGTCGATGCCCACCGTCGAGTAGTCTCCCAGCGCCTCGGCGACGAGCAGTTTCGTCCCGACGCCGTCGGTCGCGAGCGCGAGGTAGCGGTCGCCGATGTCCAGCAGGCCGGCGTAGTCCCCCGAGACGCCCTCCACCGCGCCGACGAGTGCGGCGGTGGCGGCCTCGCTCGCGTCGATGTCGACGCCGGCGTCGGCGTAGGTCAGGCCCTCCTCGCCGGTACCGTCGTCCGCGTCCCGGTTCCCGTCCGGTGCGTCGTCGTCCCCGTTCGCGCCACGGTCGGTCATGGGTGAGCGCGGGGGCGAGGCGCGCAAAGGCGTGTCGGTCGGCGCCTGACACCGTGGCGCGGCGGAATCGGCCAGCGAGCCAATCGCAAAAGGCTTATGCGGGTTTTGGCCCCCCGTTCGGGCAATGAGCCAGTCCTCGAAATCCATCTCGGAGCGGGTGGAGGCACTCGACCTCCCCACCGAGACGCTCCGGGATTACTACCACATCCCCGTGGTGGCAGCCCTGTTCGCGTTCATGCTCTGGGTCCGAGCGCGCAACTGGGGCGCGTACGTGCAGGGGAAGGAGGTCCTGTTCTCCGGGAACGACGCCTACTACCACTACCGGATGGTCCAGTACACGGTCGGGAACTGGCCCGCCACGATGCCGTTCGACCCGTGGACCAGCTTCCCGACGGGCACGAGCGTCGGTCAGTTCGGCACCCTGTTCGACCAGCTCATCGCCACCGGCGCGCTCATCTACGGCCTCGGCTCCCCCACGGAGTTCCAGGTCAAACTGGCGACGCTGTTCGCCCCGGCCGTCTTCGGCGCGCTCGTGGTCGTCCCGGTCTACTTCCTCGGCAAGCGCCTCGGCGGGACATCCGGCGGCGTCATCGCGGCGCTCATCATCGCCCTGACGCCCGGCCAGTTCCTCACCCGCTCTCTCGCCGGCTTCTCGGACCACCACGTCGGCGAGACGCTGTTCATGGCCACCGCCGTCGTGTTCGTCCTCGTCGCGCTCGACGTGGCCAACCGCGACCGGCCCATCTGGGAGCTGTTCACCGCCCGTGACTGGGACGCCCTCCGCCCGACACTGCTCTGGTCGGCCCTCGCGGGCCTGTTCGTCGGCCTCTACATCTGGGTGTGGCCGCCCGGCGTCTTCCTCGCCGGCATCATCGGGGTCTTCCTCGTCTGCTATCTCCTCGGGACGTACCTCCGCGGGCACAGCCCCGACCACGTCGGCATCGTCGGCGCCGTGATGATGTCGACGACGGTCCTCGTCACGCTCGTCCCCATCAACACGTTCTCGTTCTCCGCGACGCGGTTCTCCATCGCCCAGCCGTTCGTGGCGGCCGGCGCCGCGCTCGCGTGCGTGGTAATCGTGGGCGGGAGCCGCCTCTGGGAGGGCCTCGACCGGGACCTCCCCCGGGCGGCGTTCCCCGCGGCACTGGTCGCCGCTGGCCTCGTCGTCGCCGGCCTCGTCGCCGTCGTCCTGCCGGACGTGTTCCAGTTCTTCCAGCGCCAGCTGCTCCGCGTCGTCGGCTTCGGCGCCACCGACACCGCCCGGACGGTCGCCGAGGCGACGCCCATCCAGAACCCCGGGCAGTTCCTCTACAACTCCTACGGCCTGGCGTTCTACACGGCCATCGGGGGTGTCGTCTACCTCACCTACCAGTCGCTCCGCGAGGACCACATCGATCCGGTCGGCACGTTCGTCGTCATCTGGTCGCTGTTCCTGCTCGCGGCGGCGTTCACGCAGCGCCGCTTCGACTACTACTTCATCCTCTCCGTCTGTACCCTGAACGCCTTCCTCGCGAAGCAGGTGTTCGACCTGCTCGACGTGGGCCAGATGGCCGAGGACATCACGAGCATCAAGGGGTACCAGGTGCTCTCCATCGTGGCCGTCCTGCTCGTCATCACCGCGCCGCTGGCCATCCGGCCGGGTGGTGGCACGTACTCGAACGTCGTCGACACCTCCGAGCAGCAGTCCTCGCCAGGGTCGGTCCAGAACTGGCAGTCGGGCCTCACCTGGCTCGACGAACAGACCCCCCAGGAGGGCGAGTTCGGCGAGAACCCCGACTCCGCGCTCGCGGATGGGCGGTTCGGGACGTACGAGAAGACGGACGACTTCCAGTATGGATCGGGTGACTATGGCGTCCTCGCCTGGTGGGACTACGGCCACTGGATCACGGTCCTCGGCGACCGGGTTCCGAACGCCAACCCGTTCCAGCAGAACGCCGAGTACGCTGCCGAGGTTTTCCTCTCGACCAACGAGTCGTACGCCCACGAGTCGATGGTGGACACGAGCGGCGACGGCGAGCAGACCCGGTACGTCATGCTCGACTACCAGATGGGGCAGGCCGGGACCCGGAAGTTCAGCGCCCCGGCTGCGTGGCAGCGCCGCTACGCTGTCGACAACGACACCGGCGAGTTCGTCGTCGAGCCGTACCCCGGCGGGAGCGACACGCTGCCGGACGGCCTCCGGGCGCTCCGCGCCGGCGACCTCCAGCAGACGGCGTACGTCATCCAGCAGACACAGGCCGGTAGCCGCGTCATCACCCGGTACGCCATCCACTCCCAGCGGTCGATGGAGAGCATGCGGACGCGGCTCTACCAGTACCACGGGAGCCGCGCCGAGCCGACCTTCAGCGACGGCAGCGTCGTCGTCGCCGACTGGGAGCGCGTCGACTACCGCGGGACGACCCTCCCGGGTA
>Ga0207757_101000_pt1 | contig 14222 bp, 15 predicted proteins | sample A23P3SouthBayCA_2_FD_187752 | JGI IMG/M metagenome (GOLD analysis project Ga0207757, IMG submission 187752) | Aerobic enrichment media microbial communities from Eden Landing Ponds, California, USA - A23 P3 (2) (SPAdes) | ecosystem: Environmental > Aquatic > Marine > Unclassified | place...
CGATCAACGCATTGTTGCTCGTAGTTGGACTGTTTTCGACGCCCGTCGTCGCGGCGTTTGGAATCGGAACCCGTGTCTTCTCGGTGATCTTCCTCCCCGCCATCGCTGTCGCACGCGGGGTGGAGACGATGACCGGCCAGAATATCGGAGCTGGCAAGTACGACCGGGCAGAGCAAGCGAACTACGCTGCCGCGAAAGGACTATTCGCCATCCTCGCTATCGTTGGCGTTCTTATCTTCCTCGTCCCGACTCCCATTGTCAGCGTGTTTACTGATGATCCTACCGTCCTGAGAGAGGGTGCGACTTTCCTGCGGTACGTCGCGCTCTCGTTCGGCTTCATCGGTATTATGCGGGCGTTCACCGGCGGCTTCCGGGGAGCAGGTAAAACCATGGTCGCTGCAGCGATCTCCATCCTCACGCTCGCCGGGATTCGTCTGCCGATTGCGTACATTGCCTCGCAGTTTCACCTATCGCTGCCGTACATCCCCTCGCAGTACATTTTCGGCGTGCGTGGAATCTGGGTCGCGTTCTTTGTCTCGAATATCGCCGGTGCGGCTATCGCATGGGTCTGGTTCAATCGCGGGACGTGGCGCGAGGGCGATGTCCGTGACACTCCTGGTCCAGGCGGACTCGGCTCCGAAGACACGGATCCAACAGTATCAGACGACTAAGGTAAAGTAGTCTCACGGATTGCTGGTGGAGCGATTCCGGTCGTGAAACTGCTTCCAAGCCCTCAAAACGGCATAGTAGTGTGATGGCAACGGGCACATTCGGAAATGCCAATCCTAACTCAGTGGTACTCGACAAGTGCCAGTTTGAACGATTCCTCTTCGTCTTCACTCGCTTGCCGTCGAGCCGAAAAAGATCGGTCCCAACGAGCGGTATCCGTCCACCCAAAAAAATCACATACGTTCGGAGAGCGTTCCTAACAGATGGTGGAGTTCGCCTTCGCGGCCGCACGAATTGTAGTCGCCCTGTTTCTCGTGTTTCTGAATGGGTTCTTTGTTGCCGCTGAGTTCGCGTTCGTGCGGTTGCGGTCGGCATCGGTCGAAACGCTCGTCCAAGAAGGTCACCGTTCGGCATCCGTTGTCCAGGAGGCAATCCAAAACCTCGATGACTATCTCGCCGTCTCTCAACTCGGGATCACCATCTCGTCGCTCGGATTGGGCTGGATCGGAGAACCGGCGGTTGCAGTGCTCGTCGATCCTATCCTCACGCCGCTTCTTCCGGCCAGTGCAGTCCATGTCGTGTCCGTCGCAGTCGGATTTGGCATTATTACGTTCCTCCACGTCGTCTACGGGGAATTAGCGCCGAAAACACTCGCGATCCAGGAAGCAGAACGGATTGCGCTTGTGGTTGCACCGCCGATGAAAGTCTTCTATTATATTTTCATCCCCGGAATTATCCTGTTCAACGGTACTGCAAATCTTTCGACGCGACTTATCGGCGTCGAGCCGGCGTCAGAGACTGACGAGACCCATACCGAAGAAGAGATCATGACGATTCTCTCGGAAGCGGGGGAAGCGGGCCGGGTCGACATGGAGGAAGTGGAGATGATCGAACACGTGTTCGACCTGGACGATACGTCAGTTCGTGAAATCATGCGGCCCCGCCCAGATGTAACGAGTATTCCTGCGGATACACGACTGGCTGATCTTCGCTCCATAGCCATCGAAGCCGAGTACACCCGCTACCCTGTCGTCGACGAAAGTGAGCAGGTGATCGGATTCATCGATGTCAAGGATATTCTGCGAATCAGTGAATCCATCGATGAAACCGAAACGATCACAGCTCGTGACCTCGCTCGCGATATCGTCGTCGTCCCGGAGACACTCTATGTCGATGAGCTCCTGGCGAAATTCCAATCAGAACAGCGGCAGATGGCGGTAGTGATCGATGAATGGGGCGCGTTCGAAGGGCTAGTGACGGTAGAGGATGTCGTCGAGGAGATCGTCGGAGACATTCGTGATCAGTTCGACCTCAATGAGTCCAACCGTTCAATCGAGCCGCTCGATACCGGTGGGTACGCAATCGACGGGGACGTCCCATTGACAGCGGTGAACGAGGCGCTAAACACGTCCTTCGAGAGTGCAAACTTCGACACGCTTGGTGGATTCGTGTTGAGTCGATTGGGGCGTGCTCCTGAACCAAACGACACCATCGAAGAAGGAGACTATCAATTGCGCGTGACTGAGATCGATGGAGCGAGAATTTCAACCGTGACTGCGGCCGTCAAGAAATGAGGAAGGCGAATTGCTGTTCGTGGCCTTTACTGATTTCGACAGCTGTGAGCACAGAGCGCAAAGCAGCTAGTGAGATTCGCGAGTTCCCACAACCGATCCGCAACTACCGAACTCGTCGCCATGCCGACGTGACCGTCCTCAAGAAGGGGAGTGCGCGGTAGTGCGGATGGGACATCGAGTGGGCCCATGGGCGAGTTTAGAAAACGCAGACGAATCGGTCGAATAGGTTCCAGCCTCACGGGACGACGCTGGAGCGAATCGTGATGTCCGCTCGACGTATGATGGAACACCGGTATTTACACCGCCACATCTAAGTTTTAGATTCATCTAATCCAGAGTGAATGGTCAATATCGTCGCCCGCAAAGGTGATTGGCTGTGACTAGTCAGTCGCTCGTCCTCGCTACCGGGTTCCAGTCCGTCATCGAACGGTACGCTGGTTACGGCCCGCTACTGACAGCGTTCCTGGCGAACCTGCTAGCCACTTTCGGTGACAAGGGCCAGCTGGTCGTCGTGACGCTGGCGACGCGCTACGACGCCAAGCGCGTGTTCGCCGGGGGGATGGCCGCTTTCTCCCTGTGGAGTGCGACTGAAGTGCTTCTCGGACAGTGGATCGTCCAGGTCCTGCCGAGCGGTGTCATCTCGACGGCGACCGGTGGGATGTTTATCCTGTTCGGGATGTGGACGCTAGTCAGTGGTATCCGGACACTCCGCGTCGACGACGCACCCCACGTCCCCCTGGTGACAAACGGCGGCGCGAACGTGGGCATCCCGGGACGCCTGCTCCCTGATCGCGTCATCGCTCGAATAGGCGGGTTCGGCGGCGTGGTCACCAGCTTCGTGTTCATCCTGTTCGCGGAGTTCGGCGACAAGACCCAGGTGCTCACCATCAACCTCGCCGCGACGTTCCCCGACGCGCCGATAGCGGTGTTCGTCGGCGTCGTGGCGGCACTCGGACTCCGAACCGGCGTTGATGCCATCGTCGGTGGGCAGTTCGAACGGTTCGTCCCTACCGTGGGTATCGAACTGTTCGCCGCGGCAGTCTTCGTCGGATTCGGCCTGCTTGTGTTCGGCCTGATCCCTGGCGGCGTGCTAATTGCAGTACTGGGCGTCGGATTTCTCGCAGGACTCTGGTGGGCCATCTCTGAATACTTCGATAACGGTCCCGACGCAAACCAGTGATATCGCAGAAACGTGGCCGGAGTATACCACCATGATAGCACAAGATTCGGCGTACGCACTCGGCTTTACCCATCAGCAGTAGGGGCAGAAGTGATCCTGGATAGTATTGGCGTCTGGTCTGCTGTCCGAACCGTTAGTCCAGTTCGTCGATATCGTCTCGAGCGGCGTACCACGCGACCAGCGTGGTTGTCTGGAGGCTCAGTAGGATCAGGATTGCGACACCGAGGTGGCTTGTGACGATGACCGGTTGCAACGATTGTGTCACCGTGAGGCCGCCGAGGACAACCTGTACCGGAAGGAAACCCAGCGCCAGTGTCGCCGACCAGACGACGAGGCGATGCTCACGCTGGGACTGCCATGCGGCGATGGTGGTACCGAGAATCAACAGGCCAGTCACCATCGCTAGGCCCCGATGGGCCCACTCGGCAAAGATCTGTACCGCTGTGTAGGGTGCACTCGCGACAATTTCCGGGTGGAGAAAGGGTACCACCGTCCCGTAGCACGTCGGCCAATCGGGACAGGAAAGTCCAGCACCGATTGCACTTGTGTAGGCACCGAGCAACATCAGTAAATACGTACAGACGAGGGTGAACCCTGCGAGATGCCGGTACCTGAAGGGAATCCGTCGGCGATGTTGTTCAATCTGTTCAACGAGCGTGTCCGTTGGTGAATGCTCTGTCATATGTCGTTTGTAATGTGGAGATTGTAGGCGTAGTCGGTGGACTCGCAGGTCTCGGTTAACCTCGATGGATACTGAACATACTGACGTTCGTCTTCGAGGAGGTCTCCGCTGCCATAAGAGGTCGCGCGATCATTAGTGCCACTGGACGTGCCGAAACAGCCTGCACAGCCCGTCACTACACGTCGGATGTGCGCGAGGATATCACGACGAATCATTCTCTTCGAGCACGCCCATTGATGAAGGCGATCTAATCGACGGGTTAGCAGAGTGCCCTCAAACGAATTATGGTTCGCCTCTCGAAGGACCAGAGAAATCGACCTGATAGAGCTCCTAGTCCATCATTCTCATCGCGTGACAGGGTTTCGATCTTAGCGTCGTGGCTTTTACCCGCGTTGAGAAGCGACACTCGTTATGGACCTTCAGGTTGCTGGTCTGGAGGATCTCGAAAAGAGAGTCGGGAACGCACTCGATCGAATCGGTGAACTGCAGGCGGGCACCCGAGTCCAGTCGGATGCGTTCTTCTCGCAGGCGTTTATGGACGACCACACTGATTTCGACTCGTTCGCTGCGTTTTGTAATCAGAGTCCGTGGCCGCTCGACGAGGTTAGCGACGTACAAGACGTCTCTCGAGAACGACTCAATGAATATATCGACGCCACAACCGATTTCGAGACGTGGGAAGGGATGAAAACGCAAGCTGCGGAGGAAGAGATCATCGACCAGATCGTCTCCTGACTATCCGACGCCGGGCACCGTGTTCAAGAGGTGATAGAGTCCGTAGCTGACGAGGCCCGCTCCTACCATCGAGCCGACCCACGATCCGATCGTAATGCCGACTTTGCGGGGTGAGACGCCACTTGTCCCCGAAGAACTGGCAGCGAGGCCGCTCCCCACGATACTCGCGATCATCACCTTATTGAATGAGATAGGAATTCCCAGCACAATCGCGAGTTGCGCGATCAGAAACGCGGGAATCAGGGCTGCAATCGATCGTCGCGGTCCAAGTGATGCATATTCGTTCGAGACGGCCTGGACGAGTCGTGGCCCCCGTATCCAGGCACCGAGGAGTATTCCGCCTCCACCGAGTGCCAGCAAGTAGATCGAGGGCAGCTGGAGGTCCGTCTCGAAGATCGTCTCCAGCGGGCCGGTCGCCAGCCCGACTTGCGTGCCACCACTCGTGAACACGACGACGAGTCCCATCACAACGAGGAACTGATTGATGCCGGCCGTCTCGTCGCGCTGCAACAGTAGACGTGTCCCGGCGAGCCCGAGCAGGCCAAACGCAACGCTCACGGCGACCATCCCGAACGTGTAGGATCCGCCGACGCTTGTCGGGAGGAACTGGTACGTGGTCGCGAGGTAGCGGGCTACCGATCCCTGTGTGCCGCCCGCGGTCGGGATGATTGTCAGCTGAATATTCGCCAACGCATATCCGACTGCACCACCGAGAAGCGGGATTCCCACAGTTTCGGGGACAGCGTCACTTCGAAGGCCACGCGCGAGCCCATACGCGAGAACTCCCTCAACGACGGGTATCGCGAACCAGAACCCGAGGATGACGACGTATTCGTGGACAGCGAATCCTCCGCCAAGAGCAATACCGGCCCCGATCATCGCCCCGGTGACGGTGAACGCGGACGGAATGGGATAGCCGTAGGAGTTTCCGATCGTGATGAGCGTTGCCGCCGTCAGGAGAGCGGCCGCCGCCGCGAGCGGTGTAATCGTTACCCCGGTCACGAGATCTTTGCCGATTGTCTCGGAGATACTGCCTCCCTGAAGTATTGCACCCAGTCCGGCCACGATCCCGACGATCAGGGCCGCTCGGAGAACTCCGAGTGCGTTCGCCCCGACGGCGGGCGCAACGGGGGCTGAGTTACTGTTCGCTCCGACGGTGAACGACATAAACAACGCTGCTATCAGCGCGATACTCAACACGAGAATGACAGATGCCATCGAATTATCCTACCTCACATTAGCTATGTCGCGGTCACTTGACCTCCGGCCCACAGTACCGCAATTCTTCCTATTTTTGAGTCAGATTCGACACGGTTTGAAAGCACCGATGTGAAGTGTATCGGCCCGTCTTATTTCGATAGTCGCGATAACTAATGTTGATATTCTATCGAGTTGTTCACAGGTAGAGGAGGTCAAGAGGATAGGAGTTCGACCGGAAGGCGTTGGACAATATCTCAGTCGCTGAATTCGTCGTACATCACTGCTTCCCGATCGACGATGGTCTGACTGTCCGGGACCTCGCCATCCGGTGGCGAACTGCCCACCGCTGGGCCACCAGATTCGCCGACGACGACACGCCCGACCATCCCGAGACGCTTGTGCGGGATGCAGAAGTAGTCGTAGGTCCCCGGTACCTCAAAGGTATGTTCGAAGGTGGCACCGGCTTCCGACAGTGTCTCACTATCCCACCCTTCGGCGCCGTCCGGAATCCGCGTCACGGCCGCCGGCCCTGTGCCCTCCTTGTACGCTGTCGACGAGTGGGCACCACTCTCAATCTCCCAGGTGACAGTCTCACCCGTTTCGACGAACAACCCGATCGGATCGAAATAGTAGTCGCTACCATCGGTTATCATGGCGATTGTGTTCGTCTCCGAAGGGTTGGAGGTTGGCGTCGAGCCGCCACCATCTCCACCTGTGCACCCAGCGAATGTCGCGAGGCTCCCAGTCGCTATTGCACCGGTCGCTCTGAGGAATGAACGTCGGTCCATATCTCGGGTATAACAGTCTGCGCCGAAAGGGGATTCTGGTATAGACATCGAATCTCGAGACAACTACGCAATCACCCTTCGATGAGGGAATCCACGAGGCGCGTGAACCGGTCAAGCATTCGGTCGGAAAGCGACGGGGTGACTTCCTTGAGGAGTCGAACTGTCTCAGTCGGCTTCGGCACGACCAACGTCACGTGATTGTTCTTGTCCCGCTGTTTCACGACGAGGTCCTGCTCGACGAGATGTCGAGATGCCACTCGAGGGTGCTTCGAGCGATGTCGAGGGCGTCTACGACGGAATCCGGAGTGGAGGAGCCATACTCAAGCAAGTAAAACAGGATATCCCGAGCAGTTTCACGACGAACGACGGCGATCGCTCCCCGTTCCCGCTCGTCATACTCGGGCGTGTAGTAGTGGGTCCGACCGTAGAGGTGTTCCTCGACGATCTGGTCCTGGCGTTGGAGTTTTTTGATGTGGTACTGGACCTGGCCGGGCGCGAGGTCAAGCGCCCGCGTGAGCGCGTTGAAGTGTTCACCCGGGTGAGTAGCGAGATAGTCGTGAATCCGATCCCGTTGGTGTGTCATAAACTCATTTCAGCCCTCGGCAAGTTCGTGTTTGACCTTCACGTAGCTCTTAGCCGCTTTATCTGTGGCCAAGAGATATGCGAATACCAGGACGACGCATCCGATGACAGCGACCCACCCAGCAAGGAGGGTTTGGCCGCTCTGGGCGGTCGTGAGTGCGAACTGTTCGATGTACAGCCCCGCCACCGACAGGCCAGCTGAGCCGAGACCGAACACGACGAGTTCGAGTAGTTCCGGGAGTATCTCGAGCGCTGATTCCATAGTTACTATTGAATCTGGAATCAGCGGGCTTCACGTTTTCCAAATAGTAAATCTACTTGCCGTTGAGAGTGTCACTCCGATATATGCAAGGGCGATACGGTAATCTCGACTATTCACGGCTCACGAAGCTGAGTTTCTTACTCGGCATCGGGTTGTTCGTGGTGGGTGAACTCGGTGAGTTCGGGATTAGAAAGGCTGGGATGTCCGTCCCGGCTTGGGAACACAGTCTGTTGATGACAGCGGTATGGGTCGGTATCCTTGTCGCACTTCTCTCGCCATTCGTATTCGGTATCGTCCTCCCACTGACCGAATAGACGTCTCGTCGTGATCGCCAGCCGGCTGGCGGATAACGGACTACTAGACGACCTACCTTCGAAAATCAGCTCTTTGCCGAAATCTTGTTCGGAAACAAACACGCCGTGGGCGACACCTATCCGGGAGAATCCGTGGCCCGGATCACCGAGAACATCAATTTCAGGTGTGAGCGTTCTTCTTTGTCACTTTGCACCACGAGCGAAGGATTGACCCCTCGCAAACCACTACGAATCCGGGAGGAGTAGATTCGAGGGAGATCGATAGCAATGAGTGACAGTCTCGGCCTGAAAGAAGGCGTCTCAATGGCACTCGGCGGCATGATTGGGGGCGGGATCTACGCCGTCCTTGGCGTGGTGGCAGGGATTACGATGTCCGCCATCTGGATTGCGTTTCTGGCCGCTGGTGTCGTCGCCATGTGTGCGGGCTACTCGTACAACAAGCTCAACAGCCTCACGGAGAACCAGGGGGGCTCTGTGACGTTCGTCCAGTGTTATCTCGGCAACTCCACTATCGCCGGGATCGTCGGGTGGACGCTCCTGTTCGGATATATCGGATCGATGGCGATGTACGCCTTCGCATTCGGGGAGTTCACGGCCGCGTTCGGCGTCGTCCCGACGAGCATCGCGAACCTCCCAATCCGGCCGCTCATCTCGGTAGTGGCGGTGGCTGGATTCGTCGGCCTGAACTTGCTCGGGGCGCAGACCACTGGCACCACAGAGAACGTCCTCGTCGCGCTGAAGGTCGGCATCCTCGTCGTGTTCGGAATCCTCGGGCTGGTGTATGCGTTTGGCTTCAGCGGTGCGCCGTTCGAGTACGGCGTCAGCCATCTCGGCGGATTCGGTCCGATCATGGCGGCTGCTATCTCCTTCGTCGCGTTCCAAGGGTGGCAGCTCCTGTACTACGATCAGGAAAGCATCGAGAATCCCGTCGACACCATCCGGAAGGCAGTGTACGTCTCCATCCCGGTCGCCGTCGCCATCTACATCCTCGTGGGGATGGTGACGGTGAATCTCGTCCCGCAGGCGCTCGCGTCACACCCACACGTCGCGCTGAAGGACGCCGCTTCGATGATGATGCAGCCCTACGGGCTGGCGCACGTCGGTGCGGTCGTCCTCGCGTTGTCTGCGTTGTTCTCGACGGGGAGTGCAATCAACGCGACCCTGTTCTCGGCGGCGCACTTCGCCAAGGGGATGCTCAGTGAGGACCTTCTCCCTGATCAGATCGGGAACTCGGATGCTGACGGGGTTCCCGAACGGACGGTTCTGGTCCTCGGGGCCATCACTGCGGCGTTCACGTGGTACGGGGGCCTCGGGGCCATCACCTCGTTCGCGTCGCTGTCGTTCATACTCGTGTTTGGGTCGATGAGCTACCTCGCGTTCCGCCAGCGTGACCACGATGAAGTCAACGCTGTCATCCCGGCGGTCGGGACTGTCGGCGCGCTGGCGTTCTTTCCGCTCATGCTGTACAACCTCTACACTCGCGAACCAAACACATTCTATATGGTGCTTGGTATCGCGGCCGCCGTGCTCGCTGTCGAACTCCTCTACTTCGAGCACGACTTCATCGAGGAGGAAGTCACGGAATTCGAGCCCGCTGTCGGATCTGTTTCTGACGGCGACTGACCCTGCCTGATTGTTGTCTCTTCCATGACGGCCAGCAAATTCGCTGGTTAGCCCGCTCAGGATTAAGCTCCTCGGCGAGGTAGTCGGGGCCCTATAGGAACGTACATCCCCAAGAGAGCCTGTCGGGCAGTATCTACCTAACAGAACATCCCAAAATGACGGAAATGGTAAGAATACCCCGCTTTCTATCGGATCCGCGAATATCGATAGTTACCCTTGATTCGGCGATGATGGTACTTCCCGTGGGAGGATGCGGCCATGAGTCCTTGATATATCTCCTTCGGGACGTTGTAGTATTGATAGACTCGGTCGCCATGGAACTCAACCTCCAGGGTATTCGAACTCGAGTCGTAACCGACGCTTTTCAGGTTACTCGACGAAACCGGTGTCCGGTTCATAGCTGTGGAATGTATCGGGCTACCGTCCTCCTGATACGAGCAAGCAGGCCACGCTGTTTGGACGGTGATTCATCACGTCCAGACCCAACCTCATCCTCGGCTGGCTCGTTCTCTGGGACTGCGTCGATGCCCAGTTCTGCGACGATCCCTGTCTCGACAGTCGACGGCGCTGTCCGATGCAGGCCAGTCTTCGCTATTGGGACGCCACGATCACCGGCGGCTGTGAACGTTCCGTCACAGAACCGACAATCGGGATCGGCCTCTGCGTCGTTCACAAGGCGATCAGCAGTAGCGCTGTACGAGCCGGTTCGGAACCCGTGCCGGTCAGCAAGTAGCCCCGTGAGGAACCGGTGCAGCGCGAACGTCAACCGTTGTACCGGTTCCTGATTGATCGTGATGACCGACGGTTGTTCTCCGGCAACGAGGTCAAGGCCGTACTCGAGATCCTCCTGGTCTTCACCTTCGGCATCGATCCGATCTTCGTTAATGGCGTCCAAGCAATCCAGACACGCCCGGTTTGCGCCGGACACCTGGAAGCTAGTCGCGATGCTTCGGAGTCCGGCGTCCTCGTCGACATCAATGTCGGTGCCAGCGTTGAACAGTGGCCGAAGGTACTGCTGGGCGGCCTCCGACACGAACCGACGTGATGTGGCCGTATCGGTACCAGTGACAATCACGTCCGCAGTGACGACCTGCTCCAGCGCTCTCGGTGCCTGAACTTCCTCGTAGATGCCGCGATAGTAAATGGACGGGTCAATGTCAGAGACAAAACGGCCTAGAACCTCCGCCTTGGGCGTTCCGCACCCATCGATGGCCTCGGCCCACGCGGCTGGAACGACGCCGTCTTCGTCGGGTGTCCGCTCGGGATCGCCAGCATCTGCTGGTCGTGCACCGACGATCCGGGAGCGGTTGGATTCCTCCACGACGTCGGGGTCCACGACAGTAATTGCGCCGACACCGAGATGAGCGAGGGTCTGGACGATCGGTGCGCCGAGACCGCCAGCACCGACCACGGCAACATGAGCGTCACGCAACCGAGCGTTACCGCTGTCACCGTGGAGCAGCGCCTGCCTGTCGCGCATCTCGTCGTCGTTGTCTGAGACGGGAGGGAGTCGCGAATCAGTAGTCCGAATCCGCTCCAGTTCGCGGTCGTGTATGACTACGAGTTCATCAATCGGCGACGCAGCGGCCGTGATCGGCTCGTGCCGGATCGTCGGAACGTCAGAGATCCATGCCCGGCCGGTCAGACCCCCCTGACCGAAGATGAGACTTCCATGTGGGCCGGCGGTTCGACCGGTCAGCGACGCCATATGGGCCGGCTCGTTCTCGTCGTCAGTGCCGGAGTAACACGGCTGGCTGGAGCGGGGATGACTATGGCACATTAGAAGGGCCATATCGTCGAGATACCGATGGTCGGTCTCGCTCGACCGCATCATTGACCGAATCGTCGTATGATCAAACTTGACGATGCCGGTCGACTGATCGAGATACTCGTCCCGGTCCAGCAGTTCGACCTCGCGAACGAGATACTCGAAGACCCGCTCCCCACGATGGGTGTATTCCTGGGTGCCAGCGACGAGATAGGCCGCATGTTCTTTCGGACACGTCTGCTCCGGACGCACGAGGTGTTCGCGCAGTCGCTGGTAGTCTCTGCCACGTATTCGAACGCGAATCCGATCGGCGACTGGCCACTCGTGATCCGGGTCCTCCACCACGGAGCGAAGCCAGTGGGATCGTCGTGAATTGCTCCCCATTGCTTGCTCTTGGCTACCGTTAATCTCGTATTCCTGCATTGATGTAGCGTCGAAGGATTCCTTACCGAGTCGACGGCCCGTGTTAGTCACCCTGGCGGAGTCGGCCGTTCACAATAGTTTCTAGGTACCACTCGAGATCAGTCTCGTACGGCTCCCACTCGACACCGTCCAGTTTGTTGATGTGCCAGGACAGAGCCAGCCAGCCACGGACTCGGTCGTCGCGTGACTTCCGAAGTTCTCCGCCTCCTTCGAGCTGGAGATCCTCGTCGACGTAGACCCAGTCGGGAGCCTTCTGGGGGTAGTTCTCGTGGACGCGGATCATAACGTCCGTCGTTTGTTTATTGTAGGCTTCCGACGGAATCTGGTAGTCCCGAACGATAACGTGGGTAAACTGTGCTTCGGCCTCGGTGTCGACATCGACCTCGTGGTCGTCTCGGAGAACCTCGATATCGGTTGCGAGCACGTCGTCGAGCTGCGTGCTCCCGTAGGCGGTGTCGACTGGGATCGCGTCGAAGACGTCCTCTTCGGTGAGGTCGATTTCGCTATCCTTGGGGACGCGTTCGTCCTCGTCGGGCGGGTAGAGGACGTATTGGTTGGGGTCGTAATCGAACCTGCGGAGCAGTTCGATCGGCTCGATGCGCTGCTGGTCGAGTACTTTCGTTTCCCCGCTGACAGTCACCTCATAGCCGTCGGTCTCTTCGCCATCATCGTCACCGGCATCGAGCTCCAGGAGCGCCTCGTGGAGTCCATCTTCGACCTCCTCGATGGCCTCCTCGAGTGCTTCGAGTTCCTCAGCGTAGCTGACATCGAATCCAGCCGCGTCCTGGAGAGTGGTGACGTTGTCTTGCGCTGATTGGATGTAATCTGCCGCACGATCGAGCGCGTCGTAACGAGACTCCTCTTCGTCGGCATCGTCAGCCTCGTCAATAGCGTCCTCAGCAGCTTCGAGTGCCGCACGGAGGTCATCGGCCGTCTCCTCGTCCAGGGATTCAAGCTGGTCGCTCAGTCCCCGGTAGCGGTCCTGGGCATGCTGGGTAGCTTCCTCGAGTTCGGTGGGTTGCATGCACGTCTACCTACCAGTTACAGCCCATTAAATACCACGCGGCCTCAACTGCCAGGGAGCGCATTAAGCGCATAAACCGCACCAAACGCATAAATCACAGTATGTTCAATTCCAATTTATGCGCCCCAGTGAGCGAGTCCATATCGCACCTCTCGGGTTCGAGCGCGATCGGGTCGTTGAAGCCGCAAAGCAACTGAAAGCTGATCGACTGATTCTGCTCGAATGGGGAGAGGGGAATCGACCGCCCTTCTTCGAAGATATGTATGAGGATATCGAAGCGGCGGGAATTGACCGAGAGACACGGTCCTGCAACATCTTCGATATGTACGAGGTCGTCCGAGTGACTGCACGAGAGATCCAACAGCACGAAAATGACGATGTATTCGTGAACATCTCCACCGGTAGTAAGATCTCCGCAATCGGGGGTATGATCGCGTGTATGGTGACCGATGCTGTTCCTTACTACGTCGAACCCGAACGGTATGGCGAAAAAGAGGCTCAACGAGTCAAACCAGTTTCCCACGGAGTTGAAAATATCAAGCAGCTACCTGCCTATCCAATAGATGCCCCCGAGACGCAACTCATCTACGTAATGGAGTACATTTATCGAAACGGGCCGGTCACGAAGAAAGAGTTGATCGAATTCGGGCTAGGGAACGGGAAATCCATTCCAGCAGGAACGCCACCAGATGGATTACCATTTATCACTGACCACGGTGCAGATTCAGATCGAGCCCGCTACCGGTTACTCGAAACACATATACTCGAACCATTGACTAAGAAGGGGTTCATCGAAACCGAAGAGGTGGGGCGCAGAACGGATGTAGACCTTACTGAAGAGGGTGAAAATACACTCTCCGCGTTTAGACACCTAATCGAAGCATAAAACAGATTGTTAGAAATTGGCCGAATCGACCTCTTCAAGCGCTTCCGTAGCGACATCGCCTAATTCTCCAGCTTCAATGTGTGAGTACCGCTCCCGCACCATTTCCTCCGAGTTATCGAGATACCGAGCCGCCACCGTGTACCCAAACGCACGGACAAGTACCTCCCCCATCCCACGTCGACCACCGTGTGGAGCAAGATAATCGTGTTTCGGATGGTCGATGGCGATCTCTGCAGCCTCTGAGAGCCGTTGGAGAATCGACCGTGCGCCGTCCGTCGTGATTGAGGGCGGCCGGATATCCTCATCGAGCGCCAGCAGGAGGTCTCGAGCGTACTCATCACGCCGCTCAGTAATTGCTTCTGGGCGTTCTCCCCGCTCTTCGAGCTCATCCTGGACGAGTCCTGCGAGCGTCCGTTGGTCGAACGTCGGAAACACCGGCCAGCGCTCCGTCGGTGGGTCCATCAGCTGGCGATAGCTTCGCAGCGGAGAGATCACCGGATCGGGAAGACTCG
>Ga0207757_101008_pt1 | contig 14152 bp, 13 predicted proteins | sample A23P3SouthBayCA_2_FD_187752 | JGI IMG/M metagenome (GOLD analysis project Ga0207757, IMG submission 187752) | Aerobic enrichment media microbial communities from Eden Landing Ponds, California, USA - A23 P3 (2) (SPAdes) | ecosystem: Environmental > Aquatic > Marine > Unclassified | place...
GAGGCCTGCCGGGAGCGGATCGCCGCGGAGATGCGCCAGCATCTCGTGCTGGGCCTCTTCTACCACCGCGCACTGGCGGAGCTCTGAGGGTCGGTTCCGGGTGGACATCCCCCATACGTCGCCGGGCCGCCCGACCGCTCGCGGTTTCAGTCCGCTTTTGGGTCTCGAACGGCCAGTGGTCACTATGTCCCCCAGGAGTTCCTCCGAGGCGATGGCCACGTCACACGACGACGGTGATGCCGGACCAGCGACCCCGACATCGCTCGACAGCGACGGGGCGTTCTCGACCGGTCAGCTCCTCCTCATGCTCACGCTGGTGCTGCTGACCGTGGCCTACTTCGTGACGCTCGTCGTGTAGGCCTCACGTCCACGTCAGAACTGCTATGTGGGAGGCCCGGTCGTTCCCGGTATGCGACAGGTCCTCGTCGCCGTACTGGTGCTCATGCTGGTCCTCCCGACCTTCGCCGGCGTCGCCTCGGCACAGTCACAGCAGCGACTCGGTGGCACCGTCGTCGTCCAGGAGGGCGAGACGGTCTCCGGGTTCACCGCGTACGCCGGTCGCGTGGTCGTCAGTGGGCGCGTGGAGGGCGACCTCACCGCGTTCGGTGGCCGGGTGGTCATCGAGGAGGGTGCGACGGTCACCGGCCGTGTCAGAGCGTTCGGTGGGTCCGTCGTCGTCGCCGGGTCCACCGGCGGGAACACGGTGACGTACGCCGGCCACGTCGAGGTAGCTGAATCCGGCCGGGTCGGCGGGTCGTTCGGCGCCGTCGCCGGGAGCGCCGTCCTCGCGGGGACGGTCGACGACGACGCCACGACGGTGGCGGGAACCGTCACGCTGGCTCCGTCGGCCGATGTCGACGGCTTCCTGACGTACGTCGGCGAGTTCGACGACCGTGGGGGCACCGTCTCGCTCGGGGCCCGCCACGTGAGTGACCTCTCGCTCCTCCCGCCGTTGTCGGGTGCCGGCGGGGTGTTGTTCACCCTGTACCTGCTCGTCGCCGACCTCCTCGCCGGGTCCCTGTTGCTGTACGTCTTCCCGGCGTTCGCGAGCGACGCGGTCGAGACGGTGGGGGAGCAACCAGAGCGCGTCGCGGCGGCGGGCGCAGCGGCCATCGTCGGCATCCCTCTCGCCGTGGCGCTGGCCGCGCTCACCATCATCGGTCTCCCGCTCGCGCTCGCTGGACTGGCCGCGTACGTCGTGCTCCTCTGGGTCGGGAGCATCTACGGCCGCTACCTGCTCGGGTCGGGGGTCCTCTCGTACACGACCCGCGAGGACCGCTATCTCGCACTCCTCGTCGGCGTGCTCGTGATGGCCGTCCTCTCGCTCGTTCCACTCGTCGGTGATTTCGTCCGCCTGCTCCTGGTCGTCGCGGGGCTGGGCAGCGTCACGCTCGGGCTCTACGTCGCCTACGAGTCGGTGGGCGACCGACGCGCCCGGCAGTCCAGCGCGCTCTGACCGGGTGCGGACGACCTCCCGAGACCCGGGGGCGGGGCGACCGGTGAGCCACCAGAACGCCAACGTTGAGGTGGCCGCGGTACGCGGTCGCTCCCATGCTGCTGCTGGACCTCGAGGATTTCATGTTCGAGCTGAAAGACGGTGCCATCAAGCACGCGGGGGCCTCGAACCGGAGTGCCACCGCGAAGCTCTACGACGTCGAGGGCATCGATGTCCGGGAGTACGGCGACCGCCGGGTCAAACTCACCTTCGAGGACGAGGACGGGAGCGAGGTCGAGATCGCCCTCGCCCCGGACCAGGCGAGCGAGGTTGCCCGGGGCATCGAGATGTTAGAGGAGGAGAGCCGCGTGTTCGAGTGACGACAGGACTGCTGTCGGACGGCGCTGCCGCCGTCCGCCGGCCATCCGGAGGACCACTTTTGCCGGCGGCCCGCGTACCCCGGGCAGATGAGCCGGAACGACGACAGCGGGAGCGGGACCGTCGGCACGGAGCGGTGGCGATTCGATACCGGTGACCCGATAGAACAGCTCGCAGCGGCGGACGGGACCCTGTACGTCGGGAGTGGTCGGCACCTGCACGCGGTGTCCGCGACGGACGGCACCGAGCAGTGGCACGCGTTCACCAACGGGACCTCCCGGCCGGCGGTAACGGCGGGGACGGTGTACGTCGGTGGACGCAAGGGAGGGCTCCGCGCTATCGACACGGTGACTGGCGAGGAGCAGTGGCGCTTCGAGACCGGGGGCCCCATCCACGGGTCGCCGACGGCCGCGTCCGGGACCGTCTACCTGGGGAGCAACGACGACCATCTGTACGCGGTGGACGCGACGACCGGCGAGGAGCAGTGGCGTTTCGCGGCCGACGGTGGAATCGCGACATCACCGACCGTCGCCGACGGGACAGTGTACGCCGGCGGGTACGACGACCATCTGTACGCGATAGACGCCGCGACCGGTGAGGAGCAGTGGCATCTCGTGACCGACGGTCCCGTCGTCGGCTCGCCGGCGGTGGCCGACGGGACGGTGTACGCTCCGAGCGAGGACGGCACCCTGTACGTGTTGGCCGCGACGACCGGCGAGGAGCAGTGGCGCTTCGAGACCCGCCGGAACCTCCGGTCCCCGCCGGCCGTTTCGGGCGGCGCGGTCTACTTCGGAGGCGACGACGGCCACCTGTACGCGGTGGCCGCGAACAGCGGCGAGGAGCGGTGGCGCTTCGAGACCGACCTGTACGTCCGGGCCGGGCCGACGATCGCCGCCGGAACGGTCTACGTCGGAAGTCACGACGGCCATCTGTACGCGGTGGACGCGGCGAGCGGCGAGGAACGGTGGCGCTTCGAGACCGACAGCCGGGTTAAGGCCACACCGGCGGTAGCCGGCGGGAGTGTGTACGTCGGTGGCACCGACGGTACCCTCTACGCGCTCAGGGCCAGCGATGACGCCGCACTCCCCGGTGATCAGCCGTCGACCGACAGGGTGGCCTCTGAGGGTGACGAGTCGAAAGGCCTCCCCGAAGACGAATCGGAAACCGGTAAGCTCGACGACCGCGACCGCTGTCGGGAGTGTGGTGGCGACCTGTCGCCGCTCGACGACCCGGCGTTCTGCCCGGACTGTGGTACCGAGCTGAACTAGGTGGGCGACCGACGGCGGTCACTGCCCGATTCGCTTGGTTCGGTTCCCGCGTCGCTCCTGCCGCATCTCAAGTACGGACGGAGACGACCCCAGCGGATTGAAATCCGGACCGGCATCACTCGAGACTCCGTGTAAGAACACTCTACGGGGCTGGCGGCGGCAGCATATCCGACTCCCTGTCACATCACGGCGGGACGAGGCCTGAGAGATTGGAACCACGGTCGGACGTGCTCGCTTCGCTGCGTGCGTCCTCCCTGATTCAAATCCCGCGGCCGCCGCTCTCGGTCACATCTGTTCGCGAGAAGCGAGGCCTGAGGGATTTGAACCCCCGGCAACGTGGTCCGAAGCCACGCACTCTGTCCGAGCTGAGCTAAGGCCCCTCATCGAAGCGAAGCGCCCTCCCGGACATAATTCTGTCCATACCCCGCGGCCGGCTCGTGAGCACGGCCCCGCCGTTCCACGCCGTTTATGCTTCGACCCCGACAGCCGACGGGTATGCGCGAGACTGCCGGGGGGCTGCTCGAACTCACGCGGCCGGGGAACGCCGTCGCGTCGGGTGTCCTCACGTTCATCGGTGCGTTCGTCGCCGGGCTCGCGGGGTCGACCGGCGGGCTCGTCGTCGATACCGCGCCCGAACTCCGGGCCGGCGCGGCCGTCCTCGCGACCGTTCTGGCCGTGGGGGGCGGGAACGCCATCAACGACTACTTCGACCGCGACATCGACCGCATCAACGCCCCGGGGCGCCCCATCCCGCGCGGGGCCGTCTCGCCACGTGGGGCGCTCGGCTTCTCGGTGGGCCTGTTCGGACTCGCGGTCGGACTGACGCTCCTCCTTCCCCCGCTCGCCATCGGTATCGCACTGTTCAACCTCGTGGCGCTGGTGGCGTACACGGAGTTGTTCAAGGGCCTGCCCGGGGTCGGGAACCTCGTGGTCGCGTATCTGGGCGGCTCGACGTTCCTGTTCGGCGGCGCGGCCGTCGGCGGTGATCTCTCGACGGCGGGCGTGCTGTTCGCGCTGGCCGCGCTCTCGACGTTCGCGCGCGAGGTCGTCAAGGACGTGGAGGATATCGCTGGCGACCGCGAGGAGGGGCTGAACACGCTGCCCATCGCCGTCGGGGAGCGCCGGTCGCTGGTCGTGGCGGCCGCCGCGCTGGGGCTGGCAGTGCTCGCGAGTCCGCTGCCCTACGTGACGGGCACGTTCGGCGCCGCGTATCTGGTGCTGGTGCTCCCGGCGGACGCGGTGATGGCCGCCGCCGCCTACGAGTCGTTCTCGGACGCGACCGCAGGCCAGTCGCGGCTCAAGTACGGGATGTTCCTCGCGATGGCCTCGTTCGTGGTCGGACGGACTGTGGTGGTCCTGTAGGAAACGGTCGGACACGCGCCGGCCGTTGCAACTCCCCTCCCGCATGTCACACGTTCACCAACCTTTATCAACACGTCAACCAACTCTGGAAGTGTGGTTTACGAGACAGGCAACCGGACGATAGACGACGCCGTCGAGCGCGTGCTGGCGGGCGAGCAGCTCGGCCGCCGCGATGGGCTGGCGCTCATCGCCCAGCCCGTCGAGGAACTCGCCGCCGCCGCCGATATGGTGCGCAGGGAGTTCTCCGACGGGACGGTCGACGCCTGCTCCATCGTGAACGCGAAGGCCGGCAACTGCGCGGAGGACTGTGGCTTCTGCGCCCAGTCGGCCCACTTCGACACCGGCATCGACACCTACGGGTTCCTCGAACCCGAGGAGATCCTCGACGCGGCCAAACGCGCCGAGGCCGACGGCGCCCAGCGGTTCGGCATCGTGGTCGCGGAGAAGGGCGTCTCCAAGGAGCAACGGCCCGACGAGTGGGAGAAGGTCATCCGCGCGGTCCGGCTGGTCCGCGACGAGACGGACGTGGAGGTCGACGCCTCGCTGGGCATCCTCACGGAGGAGGAGGCCGAGATACTCGTCGAGGAGGGGCTCAACCACTACAACCACAACATCGAGACCTCCCGGCGCTACTTCTCGGAGATCGTCGAGACACACGACTTCGAGGACCGACTCCACACGCTCCGTGTCGCGAAGGAGGCGGGGATGGACCTCTGTGCGGGCGTCATCCTCGGGATGGGCGAGTCGCCCACGGACCGCGTCGACGCGGCCATCGAACTGCAGGACATCGGCGTCTCCTCGCTCCCGGTCAACATCCTCAACCCGGTGGCAGGGACGCCGCTGGGCGAGGAACACGACACCGCGCTCATCAGCACGGAGGAGGTCATCGCGACCATCGCCGTCTACCGGCTGCTCCACCCGCACGCCCGCGTCCGCCTCACGGGCGGCCGCGAGGTGAACCTGAAAGGCGACGAGCAGCACCTCCCCTTCGAGGCCGGCGCCGACGGGATGCTCACCGGCGACTACCTCACGACCGAGGGCCAGGACCCCGCCGACGACATCGAGATCATGCGCAAGGCCGGCCTCGAACCGAACAAGTCGGTCAACGACTTCGACGAGGCGGCGGTCCGGGCGCGACACAGCGACGACGGCCCCGCGACGGCGGCTGGGTCGGCGACCAGCAACGCGGAGCTCGACGACTGACGAGATTATCGTTCGATTCGACGCAGAAGCGAACAATCTGAACACTTCACGACGAACACAGCGAATTACGAACCTATGCACGAAACGACGTTCGCGGTACTCGGCACGGGCGGCATCGGGCGGCGAGCACTCGAGGTCTCGAAGGACAAGGAGGAACTGACACCGGTCGCGGCCTGTGACCGCCACGGCGTCGCCGTCGACCACGACGGCCTCGACGTGGACGAACTGCTGGCGGCGACGGAGGGCAACATCGCCTCCGACGGTGGCACTGCAGCGGCCAAGAGCGAGGGCGGCATCAAACAGGCCGGCACCGACAAGGGCGTCGCTGCCTCCGTGCAGGCCGACCCGACAGAGACGCCCATCGACGACATCATCGACGAATCGGATGCCATCGACGCCGTCCTCATCGCGCTCCCGAACCTCGAGCACGACTTCATCCCGCGCGTGGCCGAGCGCTTCGCGGAGGCCGACTACGAGGGTGTCCTCGTGGACGTGCTCAAGCGCTCTCGCGTCATCGGGATGCTCGACGACCGCGAGGAGACGCTGCAGGACTCGGGCATCACGTTCGTCTGCGGCGCGGGTGCCACGCCGGGCTTCCTCACCGGCGCCGCCGCGCTCGCCGCGCAGTCGTTCGTGGAGGTCCACGAGGTCGACATCTGGTGGGGCGTCGGGCTGAAGTCGGGCTACGAGGACAACCGCGGCACCGTCCGCGAGGACATCGCCCACCTCGACGGCTACGACATCGAGACCGCCCGCGCGATGACGGACGAGGAGATCGAGGCACTGGTCGACGAGCACGACGGTGTGCTGGAGTTCCACGACATGGAGCACGCCGACGACGTGCTGCTCGAACGCGCGGGCATCTGCGACGCCGAGGACGTGACCGTCGGCGGCGTACTGGACCTCCGCAACGACGAGAAGCCGACCACGACGACCGTCACCGTCACCGGCGAGACGTTCGACGGCGAGGTCGCCACCAACACGTTCGAACTCGGCGACGACACGAGCATGGAGGCCAACGTCAACGGGCCCGCGCTGGGCTACCTGAAGGCCGCCGTCCGGCACAACCGCGCCGGCGACTACGGCGTCTTCGGCCCGGCCGAGCTGATGCCCGGCTTCTGAGCCAACCTCCGAACGCTCGATGAGCTTCGAATCGCGACACACCGACGACGCCCGGGAGGCGCGTGTCGAGCGGGGCTTCGACCTCGATGCGCGCCTCGCCAGTCGCGAGGCTGTCGACCTCCGGCGCGACCTCGCCCCCGTCGACCGCGTAGGTCCCCGCGCCCGGACCGCGCCCGACCCGAAGGGCCAACCGGCGGAGTGGACCGAGGAGCGCCTCGTCCTCGCGTCGAACGACTACCTCGGACTCGCGGGCGACCCGCGGCTGGCCGAGGCCGCCGCGAAGACGGCCCGCGAGGTCGGCGCGGGCGCCGGGGCGTCACGGCTCGTCGTCGGAGACACGCCCGCGCACCGTGCGCTGGAGCGTGACCTCGCTGCCACCAAACGGACCGAGCGCGCGCTCGTCTTCTCCTCGGGCTACGCTGCCAACGTCGGTACCATCACCGCGCTCGACCCGGACGCCGTCTTCTCGGACGAACTCAACCACGCGAGTATCATCGACGGCTGCCGGCTCTCGGGCGCGGACGTTGAGATATACGACCACTGCGACCCCGACGCGCTCCGCGCGGCGATGCGCGAACGCGCTCGCGAGGTCGACACGGCCGACGAGTCGTGGCTCGTCGTCACCGACACCGTGTTCTCCATGGACGGCGACGTGGCCCCGCTGGCGGCGGTCTGCGACGCGGCCGAGGACTTCGGCGCGTGGACGATGGTAGACGAGGCCCACGCGACCGGCCTCTATTCCGACGGCGGTGGCATCGTCCAGCGCGAGGGCCTGAGCGAGCGCGTGGACGTGCAGCTCGGCACGCTCTCGAAGGCACTCGGCGCACAGGGCGGCTACGTCGCGGGGAGCGAGACACTCGTCGAGCACCTGCTGAACACGGCGCGCGCGTTCGTCTTCTCCACGGGCCTGGCGCCGCCGGCTGCTGGCGCCGCACGCGAGGCCCTCCGCATCGCTCGCGCGGACCGGCGCCGTGACCGGCTGTGGGACATCGTCGAGCGGACCCGCGAGGGACTCGAAGCGCTGGGGTACGAGGTGCTCGGCGAGACACAGATCCTCCCCGTCGTCGTCGGTGATCGTGCCGATGCCGTCGCCCTGGCCGACCGCCTCCACGAGGCCGGCATCGTCGCGCCGGCCATCCGGCCGCCGACCGTGCCCGAGGGGACCAGCCGTATCCGGCTCGCACCCACGGCCGCCCACGCGCCCGACGACGTAGACCGCTGTCTCGCGGCGTTCGAGGCCGCCGGCACCGAACTGGACCTCCGCTGAGCCCGGTGCGACCCGCCGGGTTTCAATACCTCGTCCGCTCTTCGCGTTCCCATGTCGAACATCGCTGTCGTCGGGACCGACACGGGCATCGGGAAGACGGTCGTCACCGCCGGACTCGTGGGGCGCCTCCGGAACGAGGGCGTCGACGCGGTCGGGGTGAAACCCTGTCAGACGGGCCACCCGCCGGACGACGACGCCGGGTTCGTCCGCGAGGCCTGCGACGACGAGGCGGCGGGGGTCTGTGGCCGCTACCTCGGCCCTGCACTCGCACCCGAGGTCGCCGCAGACGAGGCCGACGAGGAACTCTCCTACGACGAGGTCCGTGACTTCTGTGCGACCGAACTTACCCACGCCGAAGTGGGAGTGCTGGAGGGAATCGGCGGGCTCCGGGTGCCGCTCGCAGAGGGCCGCGAGGTGGTGGACCTCGTCGCCGACCTCGGCGTCCCGGCGGTCGTCGTCTCGCGCTCCGGACTGGGCACGCTCAACCACACCGCACTGACCGTCGAGGCCCTGGAGCGCCGCGACGTGCCGGTCCGGGGTATCGTCCTCAACGAGTACGAGGGCGCGTCGGTCGCCGAACGGACGAACCCCGCCGTCCTCGAGGAGATGACGGGCCACGAGGTGGCGACGCTCCCGCCGAGCGACCTCTCGGACCCGGCAGCGGCCGTCGACCTGGCCGCGGACCTGCCCCGATACGTCGACATCGCGTGACCCGGCGCTGGCGAGCGATGAGAACGGGGAAGAGGTCGAGCGTGGTCGAGACGCGGGGGTGTGTGCCCCGCGTGTGACACTACGGAGCCGACTTGGCTCCGTGGACTCGTAGTGCGGATTCGGTCATAAATTCCCGGGGACACGGCCGGGGCGGCGCACACTGGGCCGAAGGCTCATACTGCCTGCCGTTCTGTCCGCGGGTATGTACGAATCCATCCTCGTCCCCGTCGACGGGAGCGAGGCCGCCGAACGCGCGGCCACGGAGGCGTTCGATGTCGCCCGCGAGCACGGCGGCACGGTCCATCTCCTCTTCGTGCTCGACGAGTCGGCGACGGCGCTGCTCCTCTCCTCGGAGTCGATGGGCCACCGGTTCGACCGGCTCCGGGGGGAGGCCGAGGAGTTCCTCTCCGAACTGGCCGCTCGTGCCGACGGCGTGCCCGTCGAGACCGCCGTCGTCCGGGGGATGGGCGTCTATCGGGGCATCATCGACTACGCCGAGAATCAGGGGATGGACCTCATCGTGATGGGATCGACGGGCCGACACGGCCCGGGTGGGGTCCTCGGGAGCACCAGCGAGCGCGTCGCCGCCAACACCTCGCTCCCGGTGCTCCTCCTCTCGGAGCCCCGGAAGTCCGGAACGGACGCGAGCGACGATTCCGCCTGAGCCGACTACCGAACGACATGGCGGATGCCCACGGCCCCGGTCGTGGGGACCGCCGCTCTGCATCTCCCGACCGTGGGCGTCGGATATCCTCAGTCGCCCGTTCCCAGCAGCATCGCGTCCACGTCGGCGTACTCCCCCAGCAGGTCACCCATCCGTTCGACCGTCCGGGCGTCGCGGGCCCGCCCCGAGCGGATGACTCCCTCCAGCCGCTCGATGGCGGTCGTGGTGTCGGCCTGGACCAGCAGGACCGGGACGCCGGCCTCCTCCGCACGGCCGAGGACCGCCGCCGGCGGCTGGAACCCGCCGGTCAGGAGGATGGCCTCGATGCCGGACGCGTCGAGCGCCGCGGTGACGATCTCGGGGCGGTCCCCGCCGCTGACGAGGACCGCCGAGCGAGTCCGCCGGAGGGCCGGCAGCGCCTCGCCCGCGCTCATCGCCCCGACGACGAACCGCTCGACGATGGCGTCGGTCGGTGCCTCGTCCGTCAGCGTCCGGGCCCCCAGCTCCTGCCCGAGGTCGGCCACGGCGACGCCAGCGAGTTCCTTGACCCGCGGGAGCGTCCCGAAGGTCCGGACACCACGCCCGGAGAGGAACGGGACCACGTCGCTGGCGAGGTCGTCGAACGCGGCGTCGCCGACCGCGTTGAACAGGATCCCCGAGAGGCGGTCGCCGAACCGCTCGCTCGCCACGAGGACATCGTCGACATCCTCGGGGCCGCCGTACGGGGCCACCAGCAGCACCCGCGCGTCGAGCAGGTCCGCGACCTCTGGGTCCGTCAGGCCGACGGTCGCGCCGGCGTTCAGCCCACCCCCCTCGACCACCAGCAGGTCGCGCCCGGCCGCGAGGCCGTCGAACGCCTCCCGCACGGTCTCCCGGAGCGCCGCCGGGTCCTCGCGGCCCCGGACCGCCTCGCGGATGAAGGTCGGCGAGTAGACGACCGGCTCCAGCTCGTGCATCGGGTCGTCGAGGTCGAGGAGTTCACGCGCCAGCATCGGGTCGGCGTCGAGCGTCTTGCCGACGTTGCTCTCGAGGCGGGTCCCCTTCGGCTTCATGTAGCCGACGGACTGCCCTTCGTCACGCGCGGCCAGCGCAAGGGCGAGCGCGACCGCCGTCTTCCCGGTCGAGTCCGCGGTCGACGTGACCAGCAGCGTCTCGGCTGCCCGGTCCCCACCGCCGTGTTCGTCGGGGTCGGTCGCCGCACTCGGCTCCGTCTCGGTTCGCTCGTCGGATGTGTCGTCGTGTTCGCTCATCGGTCCGTCTCCGTGGTGTCCGCGGTGTCGGTCGTCGTCCGGTGCTGGTCGCCGTCGGCCGCTTCCCCCGCGGCCTCGGGGTCGATGCCCGCGACCTCATCCGGATCGATGGTGAGCCGGATGTCGACGGCCGTCGCGCCCTCGGGTGTCACTACGAGTGGGTTCACGTCCAGTTCGAGGATCGCGGGGAAGTCGGTCACGAGCTGGGAGAGCCGCCCGATGGTCTCGACGATGGCGTCCTCGTCGACCGGCTCACGGCCCCGGGCACCGCGGAGGAGCGGCGCCGAGTCGATGTCGTCGAGCATCCGCCGGGCCTCCGGTTCGGCCACCGGTGCCACCCGGACGGTGGTGTCCTCCAGCACCTCGACGAAGACGCCGCCGAGACCGAACAGGACGAGCGGCCCGAACTGCGGGTCGCGGTTCGTCCCGACGATGGTCTCGACGCCGTCCTCGGTGTCGAGCAACTCCTGCACCTGGACGCCGAGGACCGTCGCGTCGGGCTGGTAGCGCCGGGCCCGCGAGACGAGGTCCTCGAACGCGTCGGCCACGTCGTCGGGCGGGACGCCCACCTTGACGCCACCGATGTCGCTCTTGTGGAGGATGTCGGGGCTGACGAGCTTCATCACGACGCCCGCCTCGTCGTCCGTGCCGTCGGCCGTGTCGCCCACGATGTCGCGCGCAACGCGCTCGGCCTCACTCGGGGAGTCGACCACCTCGCCGGCGGGGGTCGGGATGCCGTACGCATCGAGCAGGTCCATCGCCTCGACGCCGAGGCGGGTCTCGTCGTTCCGTGCGGCCTCGGCGAGGCGCTCGCGGACGTGCCCGCGGTCGACATCGAACTCGGTCGGGGCGGCGTACTCGCGTTCACGCACCTCGCGGTAGCGCCGGAGCGCGTCCAGCGACCGGACCGCCCGCGCGGGGTCGAAGTACGTCGGGACACCGGCCTTCGCGAGTCGTCGGTTGGCGTTCGCCGCGTCGGCGCCGCCCATGAGACAGGCCGCGAGCGGCACGCCCGACTCGTTGGCCGCCACGACGGCGTCCCCGAAGTCGTCGAACGAGAGCGTCGCCGTCGGACAGGTGATGACGACGCAGGCACCCACGTTCGGGTCGTCGAGGACGATGTCCATCGTGTCGGCGATGCGCTCGACCGGCGCGTCGCCGATGACGTCGACCGGGTTGTAGACGTTCGCGTTGTCCGGGAGCCGCTCGGAGAGTGCCTCGTGGGTCGCGTCGGTGAACGAGGCGAGCTCGAGCCCGCTGTCACCGACGGCGTCGGTCGCCATCACGCCCGGGCCGCCGGCGTTGGTGACCACGGCGACGCCGTCGCTCTCGGGCACCGGCTGGCCGGCGAGGGCGGCCGCGGAGTCGAACAGCTCCTGGACGCTCTCGGCGCGCAGGACGCCCGCCTGGTCGAGGCCGGCCTCGTAGGCCGCCTCGCTCCCGGCGATGGCGCCCGTGTGCGAGGCCGCGGCGTGGGCGCCGGCCTCGGTTCGGCCCGACTTGACGAGGACGACGGGCGTCTCCGCGGTCACCTCGCGGGCCGTCTCGATGAAGCCCGCGCCGTCGTCGATGCCCTCGAGGTAGCCCAGCACCACGTCGGTCCCCTCGTCGGCGCCCCAGTGTGCGACGAAGTCCGATTCGTCGAGGACGGCCTTGTTCCCCAGCGAGACCACCTCGCGGAAGCCGAGGTCGCGCTCGGCCGCCCAGTCCAGCACGGCCGTCACGAACGCGCCGGACTGGCTCATGAACGAGATATCGCCCGGCAGCGCGTTCCGGGGGGCGAACGTCGCATTCAGCCCCACGGGCGTCGAGATGATGCCCAGGCAGTTCGGCCCGACGAGGTTGAGGTCGTACTCGTCGGCGACGGCCACGAGTTCGCGCTCGCGAGCGACGCCCTCCGGTCCACCCTCGCCGAACCCGGCGGTGATGACGACCACGTCGTCGGTGCCGGCCTCGCCGGCCTGTTCGACGACCTCGACCGCCGCCGCTGGCGGGACGATGACCACCGCGAGATCGGCATCCGCCTCGGCGACGCTGTCGACGGCCGACAGCCCCAGCACAGCCTCGGCGGAGGGGTTCACCGGGACCACGTCGCCGTCGAACGACCGTTGCAGGTTCGCCGTCACGGCGCGGCCGACGCTCCCCTCGCGCTCGGTGGCGCCGACGACGGCCACGCGCTCCGGGGCGAACAGGCCCGCGAGCGGACTGGCATCCGCCACCGTGTCGGCCGCTCCGGCGTCAGGGCTCGCCTGCCCGCTGCCCTCGTCCTCCCCGTCGACACTCGCGCCGTCGCTGCCGTCCATCGTGTACCTCCCACGACTCGGCCTCCGGGGATAAAACCACAGCCGAGGGCCGTGGATTGCCTCTTCTCGAGCGGCGCGATTGACCTGGTTGTGCGGTAATAGACGCCACTGTCCAGAAGAAGTTCACATTGGGGGCGAAATGGATATGTTTGTAGAAAATCACTTCGGCCGGATGGATACGCTCCAGTCAGCCGCCGGAGGCGACCACGACGACGGCGCCCTTCATGCCGAGCGACTTGTGCGGAACGCACTCGTAGAGCGCGACTCCGGCCTCCTCGAAGGTGAACTCGTAGCTGTCGTCCGCTTTCGCGCTGCCACTGTCGAGCGCGAAGTCCGAATCACCGGTTGCTACGACGTTGTGCTGGTTCCCCTTCCCGGTCCACTCCCAGTTCACGGTCGTTCCCGTCTCCACGGCGATGGCGGCGGGGGCGAACGCGTAGTTGCCCTGGTTCCCCTCCGCGCCGACCATCACGGTCCCGTCGCCGGCCGCCGCGATGGTGCCGTCGTAGTTGCTGGCCGACGGCTCGGCGGTGAGGAAGTTCTCGACGACGTCGTGGCCGGCAGCCGTGAGCACTGACTCCGGGTGGAACTGCACGCACTCCAGGGGGTGCTCGCTGTGGCGGACCCCCATCGCGAGGTCGTCGTCCGCGACGGTGGCGGACACCTCGAAGCAGTCCGGAATCGACGCACACGACAGCGAGTGGTAGCGCGCCGCCGGGAACCCCTGTTCGATGCCCTCGAAGACGCCTTCGCCGTCGTGCTCGACTGGACTGGTCTTCCCGTGCATCGGTTCCGGCGCTCGCCCGACCTCGCCGCCGTACTCGTAGACGGCGGCCTCCATCCCGAGGCAGACGCCCAGCGTCGGCACGTCGGGGCTGACCTCCGTGAGGACGTCGGCACTGACGCCGACGTCGCGGTCGTTCTCCGGGTGGCCCGGACCGGGACTGATGACGATGGCGTCCGGGTCGACCGCGCGCACCTCCTCGAGGCTCGCGGTGTTCTTCAGGACCGTCGTCTCCGGGCGCTCCCCGTCGACCGTCTGCTCGGAGACGTACTCCACGAGGTTGTACGTGAACGAGTCGAAGTTGTCGACGAAGAGGACGTTCACTGCTGGACCTCCGGCGTCTCCGCCTCGCGGTCGGAATCCGAATCGTCGCCGGGTCGCTGGTCGCCGTCCACCCGAATCCGG
>Ga0207757_101010_pt1 | contig 14130 bp, 11 predicted proteins | sample A23P3SouthBayCA_2_FD_187752 | JGI IMG/M metagenome (GOLD analysis project Ga0207757, IMG submission 187752) | Aerobic enrichment media microbial communities from Eden Landing Ponds, California, USA - A23 P3 (2) (SPAdes) | ecosystem: Environmental > Aquatic > Marine > Unclassified | place...
GCGGCCGGTGCCGTGGCCGCGACACCCGGCAACGCCCCGGACGACGCGGGCTCGCAGGGCGACGACCACGCACAGGCGGACGACCATGATGCGGACGACGAGACGGACGGCAACGAGACCGAGGCCGACGACTCGGACGCCGAGATGAACGAGACGGACGACGGTGAGCGCCCGGACGCGGCCGGGAACGACTCGGCCGCCGAGCGCCGGGGTCCGCCGGCGAACGTCTCCGACCGCGCTGACGACAACGCCTCGGCTGCGGCCGACTCGGCCGGCGAGCGCGGCCCGCCGTCCGAGATGCCCGACCAGGTGCCCGACCACGTCGGCGCCATCCACGACACCATCAACCAGTACCTCGACGGCAGCATCGACAACCTCGGCCAGGCGCTCGCTGACGTGACGCCGGGCGACGAGGACGCCGATGCTGACGAGGAGGAGAGCGAGGATGCGGACAGTGAGGATGCGGACAGCGAGGACGCGGAGACGGAGACCGCGGACGCTGACGAGGATGAGGAGACGACCGAGACGGAGACCGCGGACGCTGACGACGAGGAGACCGAGGATGCTGACGAGGACGAGGAGACGACCGAGACGGCGACCGCGACGGCCTGATGCGGCCTGACGTCGACGACTGACACTCCTTTTGCTGCCGTTCTGCTGCTGACACACTGAGAACCCCCAGTGTCCCGAGCGCGACCTGCGAGGACATTTATACGACGAGGATAATCTCCGGGTATGACTCGGAGCGCACTCGAAGATGAACTCGGGGGTTCGGGGGTCGCCGGAACGGAGCGGGTCCTGCGGGTCGGCCGCGACCGGCCCATCCGCATCAGCACGGGCCACCGCATCCTGCACCACGACGGGAAGTGCAGCCGTCCGCACGGGCACAACTACGAGATAGCAGTCGAGGTCCGGGGCGAACTCACCGAGGAGGGCTGGGTCGTCGACAAGGGCGACGTGACGAGCGTCATCGACGAGTGGGACCACCGCTTCCTCGTCGAGGCCGGCGACCCGCTCGTCGAGGCGTTCGAGGCCAGCGGCGACGCCGACGCGCTCGTCGTCATCGACCACCCGCCGACGGCGGAGGTGATGGCCGTCCTCCTCGAAGAACGGATGCTCGAGGCGTTCCCGGACACCGTCAGCGACGTCTCCGTCGAGGTGGCCGAGACGGGCGAACTCTGCGCCACCTACTGATACCGATGCCCGTCAACGCCAACGAGGAGACGGTTCCCGCGGATGCTGACGCAGATACCGGGGCAGGGGCGGGGCCGGAGGACGGGGCGGCACTCCCGGTCAACGAGCTGTTCTACTCGTTGCAGGGCGAGGGGAAACTCGCGGGGATGCCGACCGTCTTCGTCCGCACCTCGGGCTGTAACCTCCGGTGCTGGTTCTGTGACTCGTACCACACCTCCTGGGAGCCGACCCACGCCTGGATGGACCTCGACAGCATCGTCGAGGAAGTCGAGGGCCACGACGCCGACCACGTCGTCCTCACGGGCGGCGAGCCGATGATGCACGAGGCGTCGGTCGAACTCCTCGGCCGTCTCGGTGCTGCCGGCTACCACACGACCGTCGAGACGAACGGCACCATCTACCGCGATACCCACATCGACCTCGCGAGCATCAGCCCGAAACTCGCCAGTAGCACCCCGACGCCAGAGCGCGACCCGACGGGCGAGGGCGAGTGGGCCGAACGACACGAGGGCCGCCGCATCGATATGGATGCGCTCGCGCGGCTGGTGGACGCGTACGACAGTCAGCTGAAGTTCGTCGTCACCGGCCCCGAGGACATGGCCGAGATCACCGACCTCGTCGAGCGCGTCCGCGCCGCCACGAGCACCCGCGTCGCCGACTCCGATGTCCTCCTGATGCCCGAGGGCGTCACCCGCGAGCACCTCGAGGAGACCCGGTCCACGGTCGCCGAACTCGCGATGAAGTACGGCTACCGGTACACGCCGCGCCTCCACGTCGACCTCTGGAACGACGCCCCCGGCACCTGACCGGGGCGCGTCTCGCGGTTGTTCCGCTGCCACTCGGGTGGTACCTGCTATACATATAGCACCCTCCGGCGCGAGCGCTACGTGCGTAGGCGCCAGCGTGGAAGGCCCGAGCGATGTAGCGACGCCCACGATGAGTTATGGCTCCCGACAGGCGTCGAGTCGCGACCGGTCCGGTGGCGGAGCGGCCGGCCGCCCGGTTCCCCGCGTCCGTGTCCCGGCTCCGCGTCTCGCTACTCCGTCCGCCGCTCGGCGCCCGCCACGAGCGCCCTCGCGACCGACCGGTGCGGGTGTGGCCCGGCGGTGAGCGCCGTGTCGACCGACGGCGACGTTCAGGTGCTGGTCGTCGGTTCCGGGGTCGGCGGGCTCTCGCTCGCCGGCTTCCTCGACCGTGCCGGACTCGACCCGGTCGTGGTCGAGCCTTCGGAGACGCTGGACGCTCCGCGTGGCCCCGTCGCCTGCTGGCCCGACACCGTGGCGTTGCTGACGCGACTCGGCATCGCCGACGGCCCTGGCGACCTCGGACAGCCCGTGCGGACGTGGACCCGACGCCGGCCGGACGGGACGGTCGCGACTCGACTCGACGCCGCCGGCGAGTTCGGCTTCGTCGCCGTCGAGTACGGGCGGTTGCGGGCCCGGTTGCTCGACGGACTGCCCGACGGGACCGTTCACACGGGTTCGACGCTCCGGGCCCTCGATTCGGGGACCGGCGGCGTCGCGGTGGAGTTCGGGAACGGCGTCCGCGAGCAGTTCGACGTGGTCGTCGGCGCCGACGGGGTCCGCTCGCGCACCCGGGCGCTGCTCGGCGGCGAGGGCCCGGCCTTCTGTGGAACGACGAGCGTGGCGCTCCCGCTCGCGCCGGACGCCGGCCTCGAGGGCGCCGGCGAGGTCTGGACCGACGACGGCGCCGTGTTCCGTGCCGTCCCCGTCGACGACGGGGCGATGGGGTGGCTCACTCTCCCGACGACGGCCCCGGGTCTGGGCTGGAGCGACACCGCCACCATCGAGGCCGCGGCGCCCACTATCGACTGGCACCTCCCCGCGGCGCTCGCTGCCGCCGACCTCGGGGCGCTGTGGTGTGGGGACGACTTCCATCACACGACGGCCCGCTGGGCCGAGGACCGGGTCGCCCTCCTCGGGGATGCCGCCCACGCTCACCACCGCCTCACCGCCGCGGGGACGGCGCTCGCCGTCGAGGACGCCGCGGTGCTGGCCGCGGAACTGGTCGGACGGACGGACCCGCCGGCCGCGCGCCTCGCCGCCTACGCGGCCCGCCGCCGGGAACGGTTCGACGGGCTCGGTGCGGGTGACGACACGGCGTCGCCGCTCGCCGACATCGAGTCCCCGCTGACCGACCGCTGTCCGAGCATCCTCGCCGTGCGCGGCGAGCGGTTCGCCGCCTGCTTCGGCACCGACCTTCCCTCGCCACCGGTCGATACGGTTCCCGACGACGGATGAGGCGTGGGGCTGCCGATGGGGCGAGAACGAACCGTAAGCGGTCCCGGCGCGCTACTCGTCGGTCGCTGGGTACTCCCGGTCGAGAAGCATCCGGAACGCCGACTGCTCGGCGATGCGGAGGTGTTTGTTGAACGTGGGCTGCGAGACGCCGAGCAGTTCGGCCACCTCCTGCCCGCTGGTCTCCCGCGGCCAGCTGAAGTAGCCGGCCGAGTATGCCGTCTCGAGCGCCTCCCACTGCCGGTCCGTCAGTTCGGTCTCGAGGGCGTCCTGCAGTTCGAACAGCGACCGGATGGTCCGGTCGCGCTGGCGCTGGGCGACGAGTTCCGCGTCGGGATAGCGCTCCTGGAACCCCTCGACGAGCGCCCGCACGTCCGTTCCGCGGGGCGCCTCGACCAGCAGCGTCCCCCCGTCGGGCGTGGCGGTGGCCTCGCGGACGACGGCCCCGTGCTCGGTGAACACGGAGCCGAACCAGGTGGGGGCGGTCACCTCGACGAGGCCGCCTGCCTCCGCCTCGTCGCTGCTGACGACCTGTGCCGTCGCGACGCTCGGGGCCGCGTCGGCCAGGTCGACCACGGCCGCCGGCTCGGCCCCCTCGACCGTGTAGAACATCGAGAACGACCCACCGGTCCGCCGGATGGTGCGCTCGAGGTCGACCCGGCAGTCGGCGGTCGTCGCGCCTCGAATCATGAACAGGCCCTCGTCGGCTGCGTCGAACTCCAGTTCGGTGGTGCCGTCGGATTCCAGCGCCTGCTCGCGCTCGGTGACGGTGATGGCGTAGCCGATGGAGCGGCCGAGTTCCGCGAGCACGTCGCGCGTCGCCTCGTCGAAGGCGTCCGGCTCGGCCGAGGCGACCGTCAGCACGCCATGGGTCGTCGTCTCGTAGCGGATGGGGACGGCCACGACCGACTGGACGCCGTGTCCGAGGGCGTGTTTCCGCCACTCCCCGCCCGAGACGTCGGTCGCGACGTTCTCGACCGCGTGCAGCTCGCCGGTCCGATGGGCCGCGACCGCCGGATGGCCGCCGGGGTCGGCTGCCGACCCGACGACGCTCGTCAGCCCGTCGACGTACCCCTCGGACCCGCCGGCGCCGGTCCGCGGGACGAGGCCGTCGCCGCCGACGGCCGGCTCGGCGACCCACACCACGTCGTGGCGGTCGACGTCGACGAGACGCTCGCAGACGGCCTCCTCGATACCCGCCCGCGAGGACTGCTCGACCGTCGCCTGCTCGATGTCCCTGATGATGGTGTTGAGCTGTTCGAGCTGGTCGGCCCGTTCCTGCTGACGCCGGAGCTCCGCCTCGCGCTCGGCGAGCGCCCGCTCGCCGGCGACGTGGTTCAGCGCCGCCTCCAGGGTCGCGGCCAGTATCTGTGCGAGTTCGATATCCTCGGCGTCGAACTGCTCGTCGGGGGCACCGACCAGCATCACCCCGTGCGAGCCCATCGGGAGCACGATGTCCGGGTCGGGGACGCCGGGGCCGTACACCGAGGTCGTCGGCTCCGAGCGGGTGATCGCCTCCCCCTCGACGAACACCTGCCAGGGCAGCGAGTCGCCGGGGCCGAACGACGGCGGGTCGACATCCAGCTCCGACAGGCGCGGCGTGAGTGCGGTCGGCTCGAGCGCGCCGCGTTCCTCGTCGTAGCGATACACCGACACGAGCGGGAATCCCAGCACCTCCTCGGCCGCCTCGACGGCCTGCCGGCAGGCCGCCTCCTGAGAGTCGGCGGCCGTGAGCTGCCGGGTCGCCTCGTGGAACGTCTCGAGGGTCTGCTCGCGGCGCTTGCGCTCGGTCACGTCCTCGACGATGCTGACGAACTGGTCGGGGTCGACGGTCGCGCCGAGGATGGGGTAGCCGGTCGCCTCCAGCCACCGGGTTTCGCCGTCCGGACGCCGGATGCGGAACGCGAACTCGTAGCGGTCGTCGGGGTCACCGGCCGCGATGTCGGCGAGCATCGCCTCGAGGTCGGCCTCGTACGCCTCGCGGTCCTCGGGGTGGACCGCCTCCACGAACGCGCGCGGGTCCTCGTTCAGCTCCTCGACGGGTCGGCCGTATATGTCCGCGTACGAGGGGTTGACGTACCGTACCTCGGTCAGATCGGCGTTGGCGAGGTAGATGACCTCGTCGACCCGCTCGGCGATGGTCCGGAACCGGCGCTCGAGCTGGCGGCGCTCGGTGATGTCGCGCTGGATCGAGACGATCCGGTCCTCTCCACCGATGACCGCGGGGGTCACCGTCGCCTCGATCAGGAGCCGGTCGCCGTCCTTCGTCTCCTGGGCCCACTCGACGGTCTCGGGTTCGCCGGCCTCCATGACCCGGTGACACAGTTCCCGGGCGCGCTCCTCGGTGTAGCCCGCGTCGGTGGCGCTGAGTCCCGCGTTCCCCTTCTCGAGGACCACCTCCATGTCGTCGTATCCCAGCCGCTCGACGAAGGTCCGGTTGGCGTCGAGCAGTTCCGCCGTCTCGGGGTCCTGGATGGCGATGGCGTCGGTGACGCCGTCGAAGATCTGTTCGAACTCGCGCTCGCGCCGTCGCTGTTCCGTGATATCGCGGTTGATGGAGAGGACCCGGCGCTGGCCGCCGATCTCCGCCATCGTCGCGTAGGTCTCGAGGATGCGGTGCTCGCCATCACTGGTTTCGACCTGCCACTCGAAGGGCCCGCGTTCGCCCTTCTGGGCGACCTCCTCGAGTATCTCCTCGGACCGTTCCCGGGTGAACCCCTCCTCGCTGACGCTGAACCCGGCCGTACCGAGGTCAAGCACCGTCTCGTAGTCGTAACCCACCAGCTCGCAGAACGTGTCGTTGGCGTCGACGATGTTCTTGGTCTCCGGGTCGTGGACGACGATCGCGTCGTGGACGCGGTTGAATATCTGCTCGAACTCCCGCTCGCGCCGCCGGCGCTCGGTGATGTCCTGTACCCGGCCGACGATGCGGTCGACGACCCCCTCGTCGTTCGCGACGGGGAAGCGGGCGACCCGGACCCACCGGACCTCGTCGTCGACCGCGAGCCGGTACTCCCCCTCGTAGACCGCCCGCGTGTCGCCGGCCTCGACGTCGGCGACCAGTTCGGCGACGTCGGCCTCGTAGCGCTCCCGGTCGTCCGGATGGGCGGCCTCGACGAAGGACCGCGGGTTCTCGGAGAGTTCCTCGACCGGCTGGCCGTAGATATCCTCGTAGGCCGGGTTGATGTAGCGGATCTCCGAGAAGTCCGCCGTCGACAGGTAGACGACCTCGTCGATGTGCTCGGCGATGAGCCGGAGCCGTCGCTCGCTCTCCCGTGCTTGGCGCTCCCGGCGCCGGAGTTCGGTGACGTCGTTGAACGTCGCCAGTGTCGCCGGTGCGCCCCGATATCGGATGCGTGAGACGTGCAGGTCGATGATTCGGGTCTCGCCGGCCGCCGTCGCTATCTGAATCTCGTAGTTCTCCGGCGGGTCCTCGCCATCCCCGTGGGCGCGCTGGTCGTAGCGCTCCTCGACCAGGTCGCGGTACTCCGGGGTCATGAGTTCGGAGAACTGCCGGCCAAGCAGGTCCTCCTCGTCGTAGCCCGTCAGCGACACCATCCCGGGGTTGACGAAGGCGATCTGTCTGTCCTGGACGATCATCACGCCGTTGGGGCCCTGCTCGACGAGGGTCTCGTACAGCCGTCGCTGCTCCTCGAGTTCGCGTTCGCGTCGCTTGCGCTCGGTGATATCCCGGACGCTCGCCAGGACCCGTTCGGCCCCGTTCAGTTCGACCACTGCGAGGTGGACCTCGACGGGGTAGTGCTCGCCATCGCGACGCTGGTTGCGCCACTCGAACAGCTGTGTGCCCTCCCGGCGGGCCTGTTCGATGCGCTCCTGCGCTGCCGCTTCGTCGTACCCCTCGCCGTGTGCCGTCACGAGGCCAATATCCTCGCCGACCAGCTCGGACCGCTCGTAGCCGTTCATCTCGCAGAACCGCTCGTTCACGTCGAGAATCTCGCCCGTGTCGGGCTCGTGGACGACCAGTCCGTCCGAGACGTTCTCGAACACCTCGCGATACGGCCGCTCGTCCGTGACCGTGTCGCCCGCCGACCGGTCGGCAGCCGTCCCGTCCGCCGCCGGGCCGCCGCTCGCATCGTCGGTCGTGTCCGGACCGTCCTCGGCGAGCGCCGCGATGCGGTCGACGATGCGCGCACACTGGCGCTCGGCCGCCGTCCGCGGGAAGACGTCGGCGGCGCCGGCCGCGAGGGCGTCGTCGACGGTCGACTCGTCCCCGGCGTTCGCCAGCAGGACGACCGGCTGCCCCGGTTCGTCCGTGCTCCGCCGCACGACCGCGACCGGTGTCTCGACGCCGCTGCCGACCACGAGTCCGTCGGTCTCGCTCGCCGTGGCCCGATCGACGGGGTCGGCGCCGGGGCCGAGGAGCGTCGCCGTGACGCCCGTCCGGGCGGCCTCGAGCCCGTCGACCACCGCCCGCCCGAACGACCGCTCTCCGGCCACGACCAGAAGCTCCAGTTCCCCCGCACCCTCCGTACCCATGGGCCAATCGTGCGGGCACTCCGTGTTGAAGATTGCCCCCTCGGGGCCGCGGAATGTGGTGATATCGGCCGCAGGTGGCGCCAGTTCGTGTAATCCATCGTCACCTTGCGAGCCATCCGGCCCCACGGGTCAATACCTATAGCCCCCGTCGCTCGTGGAGTGAACGCGTGTAGCGAGCAGGTTCCTGGTGGGTCCCTGTCATCGAACGGGTGTAACGATGATACACCATCCGCCACCGCCGTCTCGAACGACCGACCAGCCCGCCGCCGAGGTGGTCTCTAGGTCGCTCCTCCGGTCGTTCGGGTCCGAGCGCTACGGTGCCGCCGGCTCCCGGTGGACGGGGGGAACGTGACGATGGCGCCCCAGTCCGTCTTCCCGCACCGCGAGGCGGTCGAGCGGGAGGAGGTCCCGTCCGAGGCCGTCTCGCTGGACGACGCCGGCGACGTGGTCAACGCGCTCACGAGCGAGACCGCCCGGAAACTGGTCGACCGCATCTACGCCGAGCCCGGGACGGCCTCCGACCTCGCCGAGGACGTCGACACCTCCCTGCAGAACGTCCAGTACCACCTCGGCCGCCTCGAGACCGCCGGCGTCGTCGAGGTCGTCGGCACGTGGTACTCCCAGCGCGGGAACGACATGGACGTGTACGGCCCGAGCAACGAACCGCTGGTCATCGTCGCCGGCCCGCTGGACTCCGAGGCAGTCGTCGAGGAGGCAACGGTCGAGTCACCCGCCGACGAGGACCAGTCACCCGTCGCCATCGGCCCTACCCCTGCCCCCGAGACGGTCCCGGATGCGACGGCTCCCGACCGCCCCTAACTGTCATGTCCCGCTGGCAACGCTTCCCCTCCACCGCGGATTCGACGGTCGACTGCATCGCCTGCGGCGAGACCGTGGCCCGCTCCGACGCGCGCGAGTACGACCGCCACGGCGACCGCTGGGACCGCGACGACAAGCGGTTCGAGTACCTCTGCAAGCCCTGCGACGACGCGCGATGTCACCTGCCCCGCGACGGCCTCGAGGAGACGCTGGTCGAGGCCGGCGCCGGCGAGGTCGGCCGCGACGCGTTCCTCCGCTCGTTCCTGCAGCTCGACGGGCAGACGGCCGACGCGGAGTCGGATTGGTAAGTGGCGACCCGCTGACCGCCCCGGTTCCGGGGCCCCGCTGCGCTCGGCCCTCCCCTTCTCGGACTCGCGCCTTCCGAACGCGGCGCCCCGACCCACACACTCATCCGCCCGCTGCGCGAACCGACGCCCATGAGCCGACTCGACGGCGAACGGATCGTGGTCACGGGTGCGAGCGCGGGGCTCGGCGAGGAGATGGCACTGCGCTACAGCGAGGAGGGAGCCCGCGTCGCCCTGCTCTCGCGGAGCGAGGCGGACCTCCAGGCCGTTGCCGACGAAGCGGCCGCCGAGACGCTCGTGCTCCCGACGGACGTGACCGACGCCGGGCAGGTCGGCGACGCTGTCGACGCCGTCGTCGATGCCTGGGGCGGCGTGGACACGCTGGTCAACAACGCCGGCATCGGCCTCCTCAGCATCTACGGTGAGGGGCGTCCGCTCCACGAAATCGACGACACGGACTGGGAACGCATCATCGACGTGAACCTCCACGGCGTCTTCCACTGCACGAAGGCCGCCGTCCCGCACATGCTCGACCAGGGCCGCGGGAACCTCGTGAACATCTCCTCGGGACTGGGTCGATACGCGGCCCCCGGCTACGCGCCGTACAACACCTCCAAGCACGGGCTGGAGGGGCTGAACAAGACACTCGCGCTCGACTACGAGGACGCGGGTATCAACGCCAACTGTCTCGACCCCGGCGGCCGCGTCGCGACCGGGTTCTGGGACCACCTCCCCGCGGACGAGCAGGGAGAGATCCTCGACGCGGACGTGATGAACGAGGCCGCGGTGCTGCTGGCTGAACAGGGTCCCGACGGCGTCACCGGCGAGTCGATGGCAGCCGACGAGTGGGAGGCGCGCCTCGGCTGAGGCCGGTTCACGGTCGGCCCATGGTCGCTACCGGAAGTTCTGTGTGGCGTAGACGGCGCCGTCCGTGTCCACGAAGACGCCGAGCCCCTCGGCCTCGAAGCGCTCCCGGAGGAGGTTCTCGCGGTGGCCGGGCGAGTTCATCCACCCGTCGACGACCGCGGCCGCGATGTCGGTGGCCGACGCCGTCGGGAGCGGGTGGCGGCGCGCGATGTTCTCGCCGACGCTCCGGTCGTCGTGGCCGAACCGGCGGTACCGCCCGGCCGCGTCCTCGTCGTCGGGCGAGGTGTGGTCGAAGTAGTCGCGTTCGGCCATGTCGCGGCTGTGCTGGAGCGCGACGGCGGCGAGGTGGTCGCTGTACGAGAGCGGTGCGAGGTCGTGTTGCTCCCGTCGCCGGTTCGTGGCCTCGTGGATGGCCCGCTCCATGTTCGCGGTGGTGTCCGCCGGGTGGCGGTCGAGCGGGAGCTGGTACTTGCGCGGCCTGATGTCGTGCCCACAGTCGGGACACCGGCTGGTGGGCGCGATCCGCGCGCCGCAGCCGCCACAGCGCCATTCGCCGCCTATCGAGAGAATCGCTCCGCTGCAGGCGCCATCCTCGTGGTAGCTCACCCCGGGCGTCGCGCCGCAGTGCTCGCACTCGTAGATGGCGGCGGCGACGCCCTTCCGTTCGCGCACCATGCTCGTCCCCAGGGCGACGACGGTATTGAATCACCGGGGGCGACAGGGTCGCTGCGGGGAACGGGTCACCGCTCCAGCCACTCGATGACGGTTCCGAACCCCTGGACCTCGAAGCCGCCCTCACCGTCCGGCGTCAGGTTCCCCGTCTGTTCCTGTGGGCTCCCCTCGTCGGGGACGGCGACGCCGAAGAAGTCGACCGTCTGGTCGCTGGCGGCGTAGTGGAGGAGGTTCGTCGTCCGTCTCGCCGTGCCGGCGTTGAGGACCTCGTTGAGCCGTTCGAGCAACTGCTCGTCACGGATACCGGACGAGAACACCTGTGTCGCGACCTGCCGGAGTATCCCGCCGTCGTCCCCCGCCTCGTCGGGGTCGTAGCCGACCAGGTCGACCGCGGTGGGGACCACCGCGACCGACTCGAACTGCTCGGCGGCGTGCTCGATGTCGTCAACGTCGTACGCCAGGTCCAGGTCGACACGGTCGATGACCGTGTGGAGGTTCAGCAGGAAGACGACCCGGTCGGCCGTGTAGTAGTGGTGGAGCAGGACCGTCTCCCAGTCGTCCGGTGTCGTCGGTGCGTGCCCGCGCTCGAACTCCGGCCCGATATCGTCCTCGTATCGCTCTCGAACCGTCTCCGCGTCGGGGGTCGCGCCGGACCGAATCCGGGCGAGTAGCGGCGCGTCGTGTGACGGGTGGCACATCCCCCAGTGGACCCGCGCCGGCGGGCGAACGGCCGAGATGGTCGCTCCGGGACGGGCGAAGGAGTCGCCGCGCAGGTCGAACGACACGGCGTAGCCGCCGTCCCTGGCCTCGGGATACTCGTGGTGGGTGAACAGCCGCTCGATGTCACGCTGATACGCCCGGCTGCTCCCCGCCACGTCGCTGATGAGTGTGAGCCCGTCCTGTTTGTCGACGTGGTGGCGTAGTCCACCGAGGAAGGTCGATGTTCCGCCCGACGGGCCGCCGATGACGAGTGTGTCTCCTGGCATGTGGTCCCCCCAGAACCGGCCACGCGGCCGGTCGGTGTGTCGGCATTCCGACCCGGGCCACTTATTTCCTCACGGCGTTCGCCCCGGACGATTCCACGACAGAACGTATATGCGGGTCCCGCCTGGATGGAGGGGTATGGATGCGACACAGGCGCGCAATCACGCGCTCGTCGTCGCGCTCGGGGGGATGGCGACCGGGGTGACGTACCTGCTGTTCCAGCGGCTCCCGGCGCTGGTCATCTCCGGGACGTACCTGCGGGTCAATCTCGGCATCGTCTTCCTCCTTCTCGGGTCGACGCTGGCGACGTGGGCACTCGCACAGGAGTACTGGTACGAGATCGCCGCGGAGTTCCTGCTGGTCTACGCGGCGACCAGCATCGCCGCGTTCGCCGTGCTGGAGTTCTCGGTCGTACCCGCGCTCCTGTTCGTCGGCGTCGGGGTGGTTGGTGGACTCGGGTCCTGGTGGCTCGGGAGCCGTGTCGAGCCCGTCCTGAGCTACCTGCTCACGACGCTCCTGCTGACGATCTCGTTCGCGTTCGTCATCGTCTACCTCTCGGCGTCGCTCGTCGAGAGCGGGAACCTGAATCTGGTGCCGCCGTTCCTCATCTTCACCAGCATCTTCGCGGTGACCGCCTACGGGCTCCAGCAGGAGATCCGAGCGGTCGCCCCCTGACCGTCCCCGAACTTTCACGGCCCCCGGTTCCGAGAGGGAATGTATGGGGCTCGACATCAACGCGAGCACGAATCTGGACGAGATATTCGTGGGGCAGGGGACGACGGCGAACGGCTCGGTGAACTTCGAGATCACCGGCCGGACCCAGGAGTACCCGCTCCACATCGCCTTCTGTGTCGACACCAGCGGCTCGATGAGCCAGGAGGTCGACGCCAGCGGGCTGACCGGTATCGTCAAGGCAGCGCTCTCGGACGCGGACGGCCCGAGCAAGATGGACGTCGCGAAGGAGGGGCTGAAGAACGCCCTCGGCGAGCTCTCGCCCGACGACAGTTTCGGTATCGTCTCCTTCAGCAGCAGCGCCAGCACCGCGGTCAGTTCGACCAGCGGCAGCCGCGCCGGCGGGGTCGACTCCGACATCAACTCGATGAGCGCCGGCGGCGGCACCAGCATCGACGCCGGGCTGGACCGGTCCCGGGAGATGCTCAAGCGGATGCCCAGCGAGGAGGCCGTCGAGTGGATCGTCCTCATCTCCGACGGGAAGGGAAGCGTCCCGAGGGACCGGGACCTGCAGCGCAACTACAGCGACGAGGGCATCGTCATCCAGGCGGCCGGCGTCGGTGACGCCTACGACCGCGACCAGATGCTGTCGCTCGCCCAGCAGACCCAGGGCGAACTCGAGGACATCGAGTCCCCGAAGAACCTGGGCCAGTTCTTCAAGCGCGAGGTGCGCAACGCGAAGCAGGTCGTCGCGCTCGACGCCGAACTGGAGCTCCACCCCTCGGCCCTCACGACCATCAACGAGGTGTACTACTCGCTGGCCGAGCAGACCAGTACCGTCGACCCGGAGTGGCGTGGTGACACCTGCGTCGTCGACCTCGGGGACGTGAACCACGAGAACCCGCCGGAGGTCGCCCTCGAGATGGACGTCGACGCCGAGGACGCGGACCCCGACCTGTCGGCGACGCTCGTCGAGGCCGTCCTCAGCACCCGCCGGGACAGCGCCCGTGACGAGATGACGACGACCGTCGACCTCGCGCCGACGATCACCGACAAAGACGACGAGGACGGCGAGGACGAGCCGGTCGCCCGCCCCTCGCCCTCGCCGGACCCGGAGTTCATCGTCAAGAAGGTCTCGACCCTCTCACAGGACGGGAAACTCGACGAGGCCCGTCGCTACCTGGAGGACAACAAGCAGCACCTCTCACAGCGGAAGTACCAGGAGGCCAGGGACATGATCGACGACGGGGACGTCTCCGGGCTGAGCACGATCTGATTCGGGCGCCCGGCCTCAGAGGACGCGGATGTTCGTTCCGGCCTCGGTGAAGTCGCCGTCGCTCTTCCGGGCGGTGATGCGCCGGTTCCCGACCTGATTCGAGAGCGTGATGTCGGCCTCGCCGCTGCCGTCGGTGGTCCACTCCGTGCCGGGCTGCATGCTCGAGACGATGGTTGCGTTCGACACGGCGCTTCCCGTGTTGTCGGTCACGCGGACGGTGACGGTGTCGCCGGGGTCGGGCAGCCCCTGCTGGAGCACGGCGATCTCCATCTCTCGGGTGAACTCCTCGATATCGACGTACTCCGTGTCGCTCCCGTAGTCGACCTCGTCGGTCTGTTTCGACACCTCGATCTGGAGCCGCCCGTCGTCGCCGAGCGAGAGCGTCGCCTCACCGTTGCTGTCGGTCTCCGTGTCGTGGCCCCAGTTCGTCGTGACCGACGCGCCCTCCAGGTCGTTCCCGGCGCCGTCGACGACGTGGACGGTGAGGTCTGCCCCCTCCATCCGCTTGCCCTCGATATCAGTGATGCGCAGGCTCCCGTCCGTCCGGTCGACGTCGATGGTCACTCCGGCGTCCGGGTAGTGGCGG
>Ga0207757_101011_pt1 | contig 14113 bp, 14 predicted proteins | sample A23P3SouthBayCA_2_FD_187752 | JGI IMG/M metagenome (GOLD analysis project Ga0207757, IMG submission 187752) | Aerobic enrichment media microbial communities from Eden Landing Ponds, California, USA - A23 P3 (2) (SPAdes) | ecosystem: Environmental > Aquatic > Marine > Unclassified | place...
GTAGGTGAGCGAGCCGTACTCGCCGTCGGCCGGCTCGGGCATCACGCCCGGCGTCATCGAGCGGTCGCCCAGCCCGCCCTTGTACATCTGACAGGTCGTGTCGCGGTGCCGGTCGACGGATTCGAAGAACAGCGCCGGAATGGTGTTCTCCCCGATGACCTCGTCGTCGTACTCCAGTTCGGCCTGTCTCCAGTCCCCGGTCATGGCTCCGGATGCGAACGATTCTCACTTAACCCTGACCAATCGTCGCAACTGAACACGCGTTCATCGTGGTCCGGCCGCGGACCGCCGGTCGAGCGGTCACGCCGCCCCTCGGAGCGCTCACGTGGCCACGCTCCCCTGGAGTGCTCCCACAGCTTCAGGTACGTGGCACGCCCGGCCTCGGTATGGTACGACGCATCCGTCGGCTCACCGTCGGGGGCCTCCGACTCTTCGAAGACGACATCATCGCCTTCGGCGACGGCGGGTCGGGGTCGGACCTGCATCTCGTCGTCGGGGACAGCGGAACCGGGAAGACCACGCTCTGTCACGCGCTCCGGCTCGCCCTCTACGGCACCACGCCGTGGGTCTCGTCGGCGAACGTCTCGCTTGCGCGCCACATGGCTACCGACGATCCGGCCTCGGCCACCGTCTCTGCGACGGTCGAGACCGACGACGCCCGCCACCGGGTCGAACGGACACTCACCGAGGAGACCGCTGACGGCCAGGGTGACGCGACGGTCGGGCCGCCTCGTGTCGACCGGTGGGACGGGGACTGGACGGCCGTCGACGACCCGTCGGCGTCGGTACGGCGACTCGCACCGCCGGAGACCGAGGCCATCCTCGTCAACGACCCCGGGCTGCAACGGGGCGCCCAGCCGACCGGCTGGGCACCGGTCGCACAGGGACTCCTCACCGCAGCGGCGGCCGGCCGTGGCGCGTCCGAGACGGACCCCGTCACGCCGCCGGGCCTCTGGGACGAGTTCCAGCAACGGGTCTCGGCCTACGTCGATCTCGTCGGTCCGGCGCCGCGCCACGAGGTCGAACTCGACGCGGAGCCGTTCGGTATCCGGGTCTCCGCGAACGGAGACTCGGACGCCGCAGTGGGGGGGCTGCCGACGGGGGCATCGATCCAGCTGGGGCTCGCGATGACGCTCGCCGCGGGTGACTGCGCGAGGCTCCCGCAGTGGTTCGACGTGCCCTTCGGACGGCTGGACGGTGACGCGACGGCCCGTGCCATCGAGGGGTTCGAGGCGGCCGCACGACGGCGGCAGGTCGTGCTCCTCCCGCATCAGGGCACGTTCGTCGAACAGCAGGGGCTGGCGCGGAACGCTGCGACCGCGCACCGACTCGAACTGGTCGCGGACCACCGGGCACGGATTTCGGGGCTGGAGCCGAACTGAACCGGGGGCTCTCGTCGCGACGTGGCTTCCGAACGACCCTTGTCCGGTGACGCATTACCGACCGATATGAGTAAAGTGAGTATCGGCCTGCGCGGCTGGCGGTTCGACGAGGAGGAGGTCTTCACGGAGGACGGCGACCTCCGCTCCATCGACCAGGTGTCGCCGGACACGCGCGACCGCCTCGTCCGGCTGTCGGTCGTCGCGGGTCAGCCCTGTAACGCCTGCTGGCTCATCCACGGCGACGAGAACATCCAGGAGTGCAACGTCGCGCGCGTGGTCTACGGCGAACCGCTCCACGAGGTACTGCTGTGCAACGAGCACGAACCCGATTTCCTCTACTGGTACCAGGAGGAGGGCGGCTCGCAGTACCGGGGCGAGGCCGAGGCGTTCGAGGCTGCCTTCCAGGAGTGGTTCGCCGACGGGAACCGTGCGCCCGAGGGCTTCCGCGGGGTCGAGCACGTCGAGACGGACCCCGACAGCGTCCCCCAGCCCGAACCGGATGTCGAACAGGACACGCTGGAGGAGGCTATCGCCGAACTCGACGACGAGGAACGCGAGGCACTGGAGACGGACTTCAGCGACCTGGATATCTGAGCGACAGTTCCACCCGTCCGCGAGCCATATCCTTTTGCCGGGGGCACCCGACGCCCGGGTATGCATCCGACCGAGGGCGACGACGCGCCCGACTTCGAGGCACTACTCTGCGACGGGGAGACGTTCCGCGGAACGACGCTCGAGGCGGCCGGTGGCGACCGGGGGACCGTTCTCGTCTTCTTCGGCTTCGTCTTCTCGGCCATCTCCGACAACTGGTGGCGCCGCTACGAGGCCGGCGACTGGCACGAGTTCGACGACGTGCCCGTCTACGGCGTCTGCCGCGACGGCCCGTACGGCATCAACGCCTTCCTCCGCGGCATCGACTCGCCGTTCTCCGTCTTCGCCGACGTGGACGGTGAGGTGGCCGACGCCTACGACCTGCTCGTCGAGCGCGAGGGGATGGCCGGGACGAAGACCCCGCGGCGCGCGGTGTTCGTGCTCGACTCCGAGGGCGTGGTCCAGCACGCGTGGAGTACGGATGAGTGGATCCACCCCGTGCCGGTCGAGGAACTGGAGGAGAGTATCGAGGCGCTGTAGAAGAGGCACCTGCATACGCGCGCCGCAGGCGCACCGGAGCGAGCGAAGCGAGCGGAGGTCGGCAGAGGTTTTCCGCAAGTTCTTGCGAGGAGTGGTTCGTCGGCAAAGCCGACGAACCCGACGAGTAAAACGTGCGTGTTAATTGACGCCCATCTGCTTCGCGATGGTGTTCAGCTGGATCTCGTCGGTCCCCTCCACGATGCGCAGCAGCTTCGCCGTCTCCAGTTCCGTCATGAAGTCGTTGTCCTCGGCGAGGCCGTTGCCGCCGTGGACCTGCACCACGTCGTCGGCCACGTCGAACATGACGTTCGTGGAGAGGTACTTGACGATGGAGGAGTCCTCGATGGCCTGCTCGCCGTTGTCCATCTTCCAGGCGAGCTGGAGGCCGGCGGCGTCGGCGGCGTACATCCGGGCCTTCCCCTCGGCCAGCTTGTGCGAGATGCCCTGGAACTTGCCGATGGGGCGCCCGAACGCCTCACGGTCGTTGGCGTACTGGGTGCCCTCTTCGAGGAGGTACTGGGTGTGTCCGACCGCGCGGCCGCCGATCTCCAGCCGTCCCAGCGAGAGGAAGTCCATCGCGTCGTAGAACGCCGTGTCCACGTCGCCGAGGACGCGGTCCTCCGGGACGCGCACGTCGTCGAGGGCGATCTCGCCCTGTCGGCCGATGGCCGAATGGGCGTTGTTGAGCGAGGCGATCTCGAACTCGTCGGCCTCGACGATGAAGCAGGTGATACCCCCGTACCGGCCCATCTCCTCCTGGGGGCTCGTGCGGGCGAACACCTGCACGAAGTCGGCGTACGGGGCGTTCGTGATCCACTGCTTGCGCCCGTTGATGACCCACTCGTCGCCGTCCTTCTCGGCGCTGGTCTTCATCGCCGGGGAGTCCGAGCCGGCACCGGGCTCGGTCTGGGCGAACGCCGTGGACTTCTCACCCCGGACCGCGGGCTTGAGGTACTTCTCGACCTGGTCGCCCTCGGCCTGCATCAGGAGCGGCTTCGGGCCCTCCGGCCCGGCGAGCATCGCCGAGTGGAGGCCTGGCCCGCGCGAGGCGACGTGCTTCATCGCACGGTACCAGGTCACGTTGGAGACGCCCTCGCCGCCGACCTCCTCGGGGAGGTTCATCGCGTAGAAGCCGGCGTCGGCCGAGCGCTTGCGGACCTCCTGGAGCGCCTCGACGACCTCGGGGACCATCCGTCCGTCGTCCTCGTGGCGTTTGCGTGGGTTCGACCAGGTGTCGCCCAGCTCGTCCTCCAGCGGCTCGACCTCCTGCTCGATGAAGTCGTCGATGGACTGGAGGATGAGCCGTGTCTCCTCGTCGGTGTCGAAGCTGACGCCCGCGGGGGCGGCGTCCTGTGTTGCCATACCTCGCCCTACGGCGGCGGCCTCTTAATCCCTGCGCGCGGGGTACACGGCATGTTTAAACGGACCGCGCGTGGTTCGTTGTCCGGGTCGGACGAGCGTCTCAGTCTTCGAGGTCGAGGGTCACGCCGAGGTCCGCCAGCGCGAGGTCCAGGTTCCGGCGGTGCGCGCGGAACGCCACGTCGAAGAGGTCCCCCACGACGGGGATGGAGCCGACGGTCGCGTCGATCAGGATGTTCAGCAGCATCCGGGCGATGGTGAGGAAGGAGACGCCCTGGCGGGCCGATTCGGCCACGATGTAGAGCCCCACGACGGCCATCGCCGTGTCGCCGGCGACCGGGAGTACCCCCACTATCGGGTCGAGACCGACACGGACCCCGACCACGGGGAGTCTGATGCCGTCGTCGAGCAGGCGGACGACCGCGTGCATCCGCCGGATGGCAGCCTCGTCGATATCGGTCGCCGCATCCACCTCTGCGATCGCATCACGCGACACGTCGGCGGGGAGTTCGTCGTCCACGGTCTGCTCTGGGCCGGGCGGCCGTGAAAGGATTATGGGCCGGATAGTGGACTGTCACTCTCTGTTATGTGACAGTCTGTCCATGCTCCCCTTGCCGCGAGTGAACGGGGAGCAGCCGGTCAGTCGGCGTGCTCCTCGCTGAGCGTCAGCTCGTCGAACCGGTCGCGAAGCACCTTCTTGTCGAACTTCCCGGTCGAGGTGCGCGGGATGGCGTCGACGATTTCGTAGTGGTCCGGGAGCCACCACGCGGGGAACCGCTCGCCGAGGAACTCGTCGAGTTCGTCCTCGGTCACCTCGTGCCCTTCCCGGAGGACGATGCAGGCCATCGGCCGCTCCTGCCACTTCTCGTGGTCGACCGCGATGACGGTCGCCTCCGAGACGGCCTCGTGGGCCATCAGCTCGTTCTCCAGTTCCACGCTCGATATCCACTCCCCGCCGGACTTGATGACGTCCTTCGTCCGGTCGACGATGTCGAGATAGCCCTGCCCGTCCATCGTCGCGATGTCGCCGGTCTTCAGCCATCGCCCATCCTCGTCCTCGACGAACGACTCCTCGGTCGCCTCCGGCCGGTTGTGGTACGAGTCGGTTATCCACGGCCCACGGACCTGCAGTTCACCGAACGCCTCGCCGTCGTGGGCCACCTGCTCGCCGTCGTCGTTCACGATACGCGTGTCCACGGCGGGGACGGGCATGCCGGCCTTCGCGCGGTACTCGTACTGCGTCTCGGGGTCGGCGTCTGCCAGCTCCTTCCGGAGGATCGACAGCGAGCCGAGCGGGCTCATCTCCGTCATCCCCCAGCCCTGGATGATGGGCGCGTCGAAATCCTCGTCGTAGCGTCTGATGAGCGACTCCGGCGGGGCCGAGCCACCGACGGTCAGGCGGTCGATACTGGAGATGTCCGCTTCGGGGTTCTCGTCGAGGTACTCGGCCATCTCCAGCCAGATGGTCGGGACGGCGGCCGACATGGTCACGTTCTCCTCGTCGATGAGCTCGGCGATGGGGCCGGGGTCCGTGTGGACGTTCGGGAGGACCTGCTTCGCGCCGACCAGCGTCGAGGCGTACGGGATACCCCAGCCGTTGGCGTGGAACATCGGCACCACGGGGAGGACGGTGTCGTGTTGCCCGACGGCGTTGGCGTCGACGTGCCCGCACATCAGCGTATGGAGGTAGACGCCCCGGTGGGAGTACGCGACGCCCTTCGGCTTGCCCGTCGTCCCGGAGGTGTAGCACATCCCGCACTCGTCGTCCTCGTCGATATCGGGCCACTCGTAGTTGGTCGACTGCTCCGCGAGGAGGTCCTCGTAGGAGACCACGGGCTCCAGCGACGTGTCCGGCACCGTGTCGCCGAGGACGACGTACTGCTCGACGGTGTCGAGCTCCGCCGCGTTGGCCTCGACCTTCTCGATGAACGCCGGGTCCACGAACAGCACCTCGTCCTCGGCGTCGTTGACGATGTACTGGAAGTGCTCGTCGGGCAACCGCATGTTGCACATGTGGATGGAACGCCCGGAGGCCGGCGGGCCGAAGTAGAGCTCCAGATGGCGGTGATTGTTGAGTGCAACCGTCGCCACGCGCTCGCCCTCCGCCACGCCGAGGTCGTCGAGCGCGTTCGCGAGCTGGGATACCCGGTCGCCCATCTCGGCGTAGGTGTACCGGTGCTTCGATCCGTCGGGCCTGACGCTCACGATCTCCCGGTCCGGGTAGAGCGATGTCGCACGGTCGAGTATCTTCTCGAGCGTCAGCTGGTAGTCCATCATGGCGTGTGGCGGTTGTTGGCAGGTAGCGTATTCGTTCTTTCGCCGACGGCGGGTCGGTTCGGCCGGCACCGAGCGGCCGGCACGACGTGGATCCGTCCGTTCATCGCAGGGGATTTAAGCCGGGCCAGTGGCAGGCAGGCCCATGGACCTCGACAGACGGACCGTGCTCCGGCGGGCCGGCGCGGTCGGCCTCGCCGCCCTCGCTGGCTGTACGGGTGGCGACGGCGACGGCAGCGACGGGGCGAGCGGTCCGGGTGGTGGGTCCCCTTCGGACTCCCCCACGGGCGCATCCAGCCCGTCGCCCACCCCCGCTTGCGGCGACTCCAACTACATCGACGAGGGCGAGTTCAGCTTCGAGTACGGCGTCGTCACGCACAACGACCCGAACAACTACGAGGGGACCGTGCGCATCTACCACATCCGGACGCCGGTCTGCAACTTCCCGGAGGCGAACCCGACGCCGGCGTTCCCGGGAGCGGGGACGCCGACGCCGACCGTCGCGTCGGCGAACTGCGAGGGCGCCTCCGAGACGCTGCTCAAGGAGCAGACCTACCGGGTCACGAGCGACCTCACCTACGACATCGTGGATGCGCCGGTCACCCCGGATGTCGACACCTACCGGCTGGAGTGGGAGGCCGCCGGCGGCAAGGACATCAAGTTCGGGGTCGAGGAGGGGGCCCGGGCGTTCGTGGACACCGACCTGAAGTACGAGTTCCTCGTCTGCAACCCCGGCGCCCGCCGGTTCGGCTTCGCCGTTGCTGACGGGAAGCCGCGTATCGTTCGGTCCCCGACGGCGGATTCGGAGTGAGGCGTATATTTGCGTATAAACTATCTGGCAATGTATGGGGTGCGTAAACATCTCAATAATTTTGAATCCTTGTCAGTAATGAAGAGGTTAGTTCATTTTTCTACTGGTGCTATCAGATCGAAACGCCCTGGTAGCTCTCACCGCGACGGCTACGACCGTGATGATCGAGTCCTGTTGAAAGCCCCCGGCCGCTCGACTTCCGTCAGAGCAAGCTCTGACGACTTCTGGCTCACTACGCTCGCCAGAACGGCCGGGCCTCGCTGCGCCCCTCACTCCGGTCGCTCCGCTCCCTCCGTTGCGGTGCTTGCTTCGTCCGGGCGGGGTCGACCGGCCGGCCCCTTTCAGTCCCACCCTGTTGCCTGTTTCACTAAGCGTTCGTACGTGATGGTTCCAGACGAGCAGGGAGAGACCCCACACCTCCCCGCGCGAGCGCCGGCGTGTTCCAGCACGCTCGCTGACGCTCACGGCTTCGCCGTTCGCTCGGGGGAGCTTCGCTCCCCCGCTGCTCGCGGCTTCCACGGGAGGGCGCTCGCGCGCTTCCTGTTCGTGGAACCGGCCAGCCGAGCAACTGTTCTCCGGCCGGGAGCGCGTGGTGAGCGCGGACGCGCGAATCCGCGCGACCTGGGGAAGGGCAGGGGAGCCGCGACCCTCGACGGGCCATGTTCCTGGCGGAACCGAAGGGCGAGCGCTCCCGACCCGGCCCGGACGACGTAAGCACCGCAGGGTGAGCGAAGCGAACCCGAGGAGCGCAGCGAGTCCCGGCCGGTCGAGAGCGCGAGGGCTTCGTAGGTGGTTCACCCGTTGCTGTTGGAGTTGTGAGGGAGCGAGAGGGCTTCGTAATGGGTTCGATTCATCTCGTCGCCATCCCCACCGAACCACGCGACATCCTGCCTGCCATCCGAGCGGGAGTCTTCAAGTGTGCCCCCCGACAGCGGTGGGTATGCGACTCGACGACGTGCGGGTGCTCGACCTGACCCGCCTCCTGCCGGGACCGTACGCCACCCAACTGCTCGCCGACATGGGCGCCGATGTCGTCAAGATAGAGGACACGGGCGCGGGCGACTACGCCCGCCACACCCCGCCGGTCACCGACCGCGGGACAGGCGCGCTGTTCGACTCGGTCAACCGGGGCAAGCGCTCGGTCGCGCTCGACCTCAAGAGCGACGAGGGGCGCGCGGCGTTCATGGACCTCGCCGCCGACGCGGATGTCGTCTTCGAGCAGTTCCGTCCGGGCGTCGTGGACCGACTCGGCGTCGATTACGAGAGCGTCCGCGAGGTCAACGACGAGGTCGTCTACTGCTCGCTGTCGGGCTACGGCAACAGCGGTCCCTACCGCGAGCGCGCCGGCCACGACCTGAACTACATCGGCGTCGCCGGTCTGCTCGACATGACCCGGAACGGCGAGGACGACGCACCCCGGGTACCGGGCTACCAGATCGGCGACCTCGGCGGCGGCCTGTTCGCCGCGTTCAGCATCGTCTCCGCCCTGCTCTCCCGGGAACTCGGCAACACCGGCGGCGAGTACATCGACGTCTCGATGACCGACGTGGTGGCGTCGTTCTCCCAGTCCATCGCGTACGAGGCACTCGCGGGCGACGACCCGCGCCCCGGCGGGACGGCGCTGACCGGCCTCTACCCGTGGTACGACGTGTACGAGTGCGCGGACGGGAACTACATCACGCTGGGCGCGCTCGAACCCGAGTTCTGGCAGGCGTTCTGCGAGGAGGTTGGCAAGGAGGAGTGGGTCGGCGAGCACATGACCGGCGACCCGGACCGGCGGGCCGCGCTCCGCGAGGCGCTGGAGGAGCTGTTCGCCGAGCGCCCCCGCGACGCGTGGCTCGAGGAGCTGAGCGACCAGACGATGACCGGTCCGGTCCTCTCGCCGGCCGAGGCGTTCGAACACGACCAGCTCGCCGAGCGGGTCGTGAAGCGACCCGACGACGCCCCGCCGCGGGTCGGCTTCCCCGCGGCCGGGACGGACGCGCCAGAGGACACCGACGAGTCCGTTCCGGGTCACGGCGAGCACACGGCCGCCGTCCTCCGCGAGGCCGGACTGGACGACGACGAGGTCGAGGCGCTCCGTGATGCGGACGCCATCAACTGATGCCGGGGACCGACGCGGCCGACAACGTCGGCTTCCTGCTCCCGCAACTGGGTCGGGACCCGGCGGACGTGGCGGCCCGCGCCGAGGACCTGGGGTACGACTCGGTGTGGCTCGGCGAACTCTGGTTCACCGCGTCGCCGGTGAAGCTGGCGCAGATCGTCGAGCGCACGGAGACGGTCGACGTGGGCTCGGCCATCCTGAACACCTACTCCCGGTCCCCCGCGGTGCTGGCGATGACCGCGGCCACACTCCATCGGGACTCGGGTGGCCGCTTCAATCTCGGCCTCGGGACGAGCACCCCAAAGGCCGTCGAGGACCTCCACGGGATGGACTTCGACGACCCGAACCCGGCCCGCCGGCTCCACGAGTGCGTCGAACTCTGCCGCGAGTTCTTCACCGGCGCCGGGCGGGTCGACTACGACGGGCAGGTGTTCCACGCCGCCGATTTCCCCGCGCTCGGGTCGGACGTGCCCATCTACGCCGCCGCGCTCGGGAAGGCGAATCGCCGGGTCGTCGCGCGGCTCTGCGACGGCTGGATTCCGCACAACGTCCCGTTCCCGGACCTCGCGGAGTCGTTCGACTACATCCGCGAGCATACGCCCGACGAGCGCGACGCCGACGACATCTCGGTGGCGCCGTACGTCCCCGCGGCCGTCGACGAGGACCCCGCAGAGGCCCGGGACGCGATCCGCGGCCACGTCGCCTACTACGTCGGCAACGGCGAGGGGTACCGGCGCGCGGTCGCCTCGCGGTTCCCGGAGGGTGCGGAGGCAGTCGCGGAGGCGTGGCGGTCGGGCGAGCGCGCCGCGGCCCGCGAGGCCGTCGCCGACGAGATGGTCGACGCCCTCGGAATCGCCGGCACGCCCGAGGAGGCCCGCGAGCAGTTCGACGAGCTCTGTGCGATGGACGTGCTCGACCAGCCGCTGGTGACGATTCCACAGGACGCCTCCGGCGTGCTGGACGCGACCATCGAGGCGCTCGCGCCGGCGAACCGTTGAGTCCGGCCACCCTTCTCGCTCAGTCGCCAGGCCGGACCACCGCGTCCTGGTAGCCCAGCAGGTCCGCCAGCTGGCGTCGCTTCAGCAGCGCGAAGCCGAGGAAGACGATGGCGAAGCCGCCGATGGTCGCCAGCGTGATGGACTCGTCCAGCAGGACGACACCCGCGACGGTCGCCACGACCGGGACGAGGTAGGCGACGAGGCTGGTCTCCAGGGCACCGTAGCGTTCGAGGATGGTGAAGTAGATGACGAACGCCAGGGCCGTCGAGAAGACGCCGAGGTAGACGATGGCGCCGATGGCCGTCTGCGAGAACGTCGCGCCCGCCAGTCCTTCGCCGGCCGCGAGGCTCCCGAGGTGGAGCAGGACCCCGCCCAGCGCCATCGACCAGCCCGTGAGCGCGCTGCTCGCCATCGTCGGTTTCGCCCGGTCGACGAGGACGCCGCCGAGCGCGACGAACAGCACCTGCCCGAGGATGATGACCTTCCCGACGAGGTCGGTGGCCAGCAGGTTCGACGGGTCCGGCCGGACGATGAGTCCGACACCGACGAAGCCGAGCAGGATGCCGGCCGCGCCCGCGGGTGTCAGTTGCTGGTCGAGCAACAGGAGCGCCCACAGCGTCGTGAGGATTGGCACGAGCCCCTGCAGGATGGCGGCGACGCCGCTGGGCACGGTCTGCTGGCCGACGAACAGGAGCGCGTTCGCCGCGACGAGGAAGGTCCCGCCCGCGAGGACGGCACTCACGTCGCGGCGCTCGGTCGGTCGGCGGTCGCCCGGTGCCGCCGTCACGGCGACGTACGCCAGCAACAGGACACCGGCCACGTCGTAGCGGAACGCGGCGAACAGGATGGGCGGGAGGTCACGCAGGCCGACCGTGATGGCAGGGAACGACAGCCCCCACATCGTCGCGAGGGCGCCGAACAGGAGGACTGCAGAGCGACGGGACACATCGGTGAATCGGACGGATGCCGTATCAGTCCGTCGGAAGGGTGGGTACGGGTGGCGTGGGACGGTCCCCGAACCGGGGCCTTACAGCCCGTCGCCGATGCGCTCGCCCGTCTCCAGTCCGTTCCGGAGCGCGGCATGGATCCGGGCCTCGCCGGCGACCCAGTCGCCCGTGAAGTGGAGGCCGTACTCGGCTGCCTGGTCGAGGAGGTCCGTGTCCGCTCCCTCGTCGGGGAGGGCGTACCGCCACCCCTGATGGTCGGTCCAGTCGGGGTCCGTGAGATGCGGCTCGCCCAGCAGGTCGGCCGTCGCGTCCGCGACCGACGTACAGACCGATTCCGTGTCGTCGTCGTACCGTTCGCGGGACCACTCCGGCGACAGCTGGACGACCAGCAGCGACTCGCCGTCCGGGACGTGGCCGTCCTTGCACTCTTCGCGCGCGAGCCAGCCGATGTCGTGGTTCTTGTCGACGTTCACGAGCGCGTACCACTCGCGGTCGAGCGCCGTGTCGTAGCCGAGGACGGCCGTGACGATGGTCCGGTAGGAGACGGAGGCGGCCTCGCTCGCCAGGTCCGTCCGGAGGTCCCGGTCCCACTCGGCGTCACGCAGGAGTTCGGCGGTCTGTGGCGCCGGCGGGTTCAGTACCAGCCGGTCGAACGGGCCGTACGACTCGCCCTCGTCGTCGAGGAGCGTCCACGTGCGGTCGGTGTTCCGCCGGACGGTCTCCACGCGGGTCCGCCGGTGGACCGTCGCGTCCGTGGTCCCGAGAAGGCGTTTCGCGATCTGCGTGAGGCCACGCTCGTAGCTCCACTTGTGCTCGTCGGCGTCCTGTCCCTCCGAGATTGTTCCCTCGGCGTCGAACGTCCACACCGGTTCCGTCACGTCCACCAGTCCCTCGCTGTCGAGGTCCTCGGTCAGGAGCCGGCTGACCCGTTCGTCGTCGGATTTCACGTAGTTGGCGCCGTAATCGTAGACGTACTCGTAGTCGCCGCGCCGGCGGGTCGCCGCGCGGCCGCAGACGCCACCCGACTTCTCGACGACGGTCAGGTCGGCGTCCGCGTTCCGGAGCGCGTATGCCGCGGCGGCGGCCCCGGCCCCTGCCCCCACGAACCCGATTCGTGTCATGCGATTCCCTAGCGGTGGACGGCGGGAAAACGTTCCTCTCCCGGCGAGACGAGGGGGATGACGGAGACGATTCCGGGGCGGTCCGGAACCGGGTGCGTCGCCGACCGGGGGGACGAGGGGGGCGCCCTGCTCGTCGCGTACCCGTTCCGTTCAAGTGTGGAAGTCGCATATCCCCTGGCAACGAGATGAGCGAGGACTTCTACGAGGTACTGGGGGTCTCACGCGATGCGAGCGAGGACGAGATCAAGCAGGCCTACCGGAAGAAGGCGGCCGAGTATCACCCGGACGTGAGCGACGACCCGAACGCCGAGGAGAAGTTCAAGCAGGTCAAGAAGGCCAAAGAGGTGCTCACGGACGAGGAACAGCGACGCGCGTACGACCAGATGGGCCACGAGCGCTTCGAGCAGGCCGAGAAGCGCGGTGGCTTCGACGGCGGCGCGGGCGGTGCCGGTGGCGGCCCCTTCGGCGGTGGCGCCGGCGGCGACCCGTTCGGCGGTGGCGCGGGCGGGATGGGCGACATCTTCGAGCAGTTCTTCGGCGGCGGTGGCGGCGGCGGTGGACGCGGCGGTGCCCGGCAGGGAGCCGACCTCCGAACGTCGCTGACCATCACCATGGAGGAGGCGTATCAGGGCGTCACGAAGCAGCTGAACATCACGCGCCCCGAGCAGTGCCCGGACTGCGACGGCTCCGGTCATCCACCGAGCGCTGACTCGGAGACCTGTCCCCAGTGTAACGGCCGCGGCCAGGAGACGACGGTCCGGCAGACGCCGCTCGGGCGCGTCCAGCAGACCCGGACCTGCAGCCGCTGTGAGGGCGAGGGGACGCTGTACGACGAGACCTGCTCGACCTGTGGCGGCGAGGGCGTCACTCGCGAGGACGCGAGCCTGGAGGTGGAGATCCCCGGCGGTATCGACAGCGGGCAGACCCTCCGCATGGAGCGCGAGGGCGCGCCAGGCGAGGGCGGCGGGCCGAACGGCGACCTGCTCGTCGAGATCCAGGTCGAGGACCACCCGGAGTTCGACCGCGACGGCGCCGACCTCCACTACACGCTCCCGGTCTCCTTCCCGCAGGCCGTCTTCGGCGACACCGTCGAGATACCGACGCTCGACGGCAAGGTCGAGATGGACCTCGATGCGGGCGTCCAGTCTGGCGAGACCCGGCGGCTCCGCGGCAAGGGGATGCCCCGACTCCAGCGCCGCGGCCAGGGTGACCTCCTGGTCCACGTGCAGGTCGTCACGCCCCAGAACCTCAACGAGGAGCAGCGCGAGGCACTGGAGGCGTTCGCCGAGGCCTCCGACGAGGACCTCTCGGTCGACCAGAGTTTCTTCGAGAAGATCAAGAGCAGCTTCTGAGTCGGCCGCATTCCTGCCGCTTCACTTCCACTCCGGTCCGCCCGCGAATTTAAACGTGATGCGGCCCATATCTCCGGTAAGAGGGCCCCATGAGCGAGCAGTCGGACGCCGACCCGGACCTGTCGTTCTCGACCGCGGCCGACCTCCGGGAGGCGCCGGACGACGGTCCCGGGACCGGTCCCAGCGACGCGTTCGCGGACCTGCGCCATCCCGAGCGGACCTTCCCCCGCGCCGGCGGGATGCGCTACGAGGGTGCGACGGTCATCGAACTCACACCCCGGGACGGACCGGTCGACGAGGCCGAACTGGTCGCGCTGACCGACACGGTGCTGTCGGCCGACCGCTACCGGGTCGGTGACTGGTTCGACCTGCCGCTCCCGGTCTTCCTCGTCCACGACGACGAGACCGGGGACACGTTCCGCGTGGCCGTCCGCGAGGCGGCCATCGAACTCCACGTCCGGTCGGAGACGGGCGCTGGGGGCCTGCGCGCGTTCCACGACCGACTCGTCGAGGTCGCGGCCGGAGAGGCGACGGGGACGAGCAGTCGCCCCGACTGGCGGGTGACACGACGGACGGACTGAGAGCGGACGGACCGAGAGCGGACGGACCGAGAGCGGACGGACCGAGAGCGGAC
>Ga0207757_101017_pt1 | contig 14067 bp, 21 predicted proteins | sample A23P3SouthBayCA_2_FD_187752 | JGI IMG/M metagenome (GOLD analysis project Ga0207757, IMG submission 187752) | Aerobic enrichment media microbial communities from Eden Landing Ponds, California, USA - A23 P3 (2) (SPAdes) | ecosystem: Environmental > Aquatic > Marine > Unclassified | place...
ACATGGTCATTTACAGTCTGGTAGAAGCATCGACAGAAGACGAAGCACTATCCACCGGAAAGACGGTGTTCGACCGCCTAGTCGGCGCCGACCCACACGTCGGCGCAGTCTTCGACTACCACGTGACTTTCAATGAGGAAGACACGTCCGTTGCGGGGAAGGCTCGATGGGGTGAGCTCCCGACTGCAGCCCCCATCGACTCCGACGACGGCCAGGACCTCCTCGAGCGTGGCTGGGAGGCGACGAAAGAAGAGTTCGAGCGCAACCTTGAACGAGTGAAGGAAGCCATCGACGAGCTCTCCGACGAGGAGATCATGCGTGACGAAGACCTCGCCCGCCACGCGTTCCACCAAGTCGGCGCCTACGACGGACCGACAGTATTCCTGTACAACGAACACGCGAACGGCATTCGTCACCGCGAACAGCTGGATCGAGTCCTCGAAGAGAGCGAGGATCTCTGGATCGTACCTGCCGATGTCCACTTTTAGCAGATGTCCCGGATCACAAACTGGCGGCGTGAAAGTCGCACGCCGACGCTCGCGTATCGAAACGGCGAGACTGGCGCTTGGGCTGTCCTGCACAGAGCGCCAGACTCCTACCGCTACAAGTGGCGTGGCGCGATCCTCGTCGACGGCTACCCAGTGTGGTCGCAAGGGTACAAGACAAAGGACGCGAAAGCGTTCAGGAACGTTCTCCGCGACCAACCTGCTCCCGAGATGAGTTGTCGGGAGTGTCTGAACGGCGACGTGGCCGTCGGTGATAAATCGGCTGACGGTGCGAAGGTCCAGCGCTGGTTCGAGTGTCGGAACTGTGGGTACGAAGCGCCCTCAAGGATTGTGTACGGCGCCGAGCGCTGAGGGACATCCCCACCTTTACCGTGCTAAATATCGGTTTCGTCGAGAACTTTTCTGTCGGAATTGTTCCGCTGGTCTTCCAGCCAAGTGCCGATATCTGAAGGAGACTTACTATCAAGTTTTCTATTTAATGACTTTGCACGAGAATTGAATGCCTTCTGTTGGAGATTGAACTTGTCCTCGTTATTCTTTTTGAACGTTACCAGCACAAGCGCGATGTTGTGTTCGTCACCGGCAAAGTACCCAGAAAACGCTCTCGCACCGCTACCATTTCTAGGAGACCATTTGAACTGCCATAAATAACTCTGCAGCGATTTTGCAAAAGCGGCCTCAGGACGCCAAGCATCGAGAAAATCCGTGATTTGGTTTTCTAGCCGTGTCGCCATATGATTCCCCATCGCATCAAGATTCGCTAGAGCTGGCTCAAAGAACACGACGTATCGTCGGCCCATCTATACGAACAGCAATCAAACAGGAGTAATAAAGGCGAGTGGTAAACAGCCTCGGGCGCGGTGGCCCGAGGCTTTTCTACTTTCCTCAGCCGTGCGCTAGCACTCCCTGTTCCGCGAGGGAACGGGATGAGGTTGGGCGGCTTACGCGCCCCGACCCGGACAGACGCACCAACCGAACCTGTGGTTGGGTTTTGTGAGTCCGGTAATTCGTCGTGTTACCGTCGAGTTTCGCCGTCTCACGCCACGCGATGTTCACCGACGCATTCCGGTCAGCGTGGTCTTGCACCACATCACACTCGTCGTTCGTACACCGGAACCGCCGCCCCTGCCGATACCCACGCTCACCACAGCACGAACACGTCTTCGAGTTGTGGTACGCGTCCATCGTATCCGTGGGAATCTCTCGCCACGTCGCCTTGTACGAGACGAATTTCTCGAACTTGTGGAACGGGAGTTTGTGCAACCGACGGTTCATATACGTCCCGTACTGCATTTCCTCGCGGATACCGCTCATATCCTCAAACACGATAACCGGGTTCGAGAACTGCTCTGCGAACTCCACAACAGCACGGGAGAGCCGATGCAACGCCCACTCAGTGAATCGTTCTTCCTTGTCACCGAGTTTCCGGTGGATGCTCGTCTTGCCGTGTTCTTGACAGCGAGTGGTGATGGTGTGATAGCGTTGGCGTTCCTGTTTAACTCGCCCGTAGTCGAGGACGAGCGTGCCCTTCGTTCGCATCGTTTCACGGTCGAGGGCGGTGAGTGCGACGTTGCGCTCGTTGATGTCCACGCCAACCACAGTATCAGCGGTGTCGGGTTCGGGCACGTCGAACTCGCGTGTAACCGTGACGTGTAGGTAGTACACGCCATCGCAGTACAGGAGTTCGGACTGCCCTACATCCACCTCATCCGACGCAAGAGCGTCTCGAAGTTCGTCCATCGCGTCCGGCTCACCGCGCAGGTGGCCTATTACCTTCTTGTAGGGTTTCGGGCTGATGCGGAACTGGACGCGATTCGTGTCGTCGTCCACGGTGAGGCGATAGCCTTCCCTGTGCGCCATCACGAGCGGGTACGCGCCTGATTTGTCCGTACTCGGCGGCGTCGGCTTGCCGCCATCGCGGTCGTCTGGGTTTTCCCACCACTCTTTGAGCGATTGGTAGGAGTCCCACGTTTGGAGGGTTTTGCCGACGACCGCGCACTTGTTGTTCCGCAAGAAGTCGTCGCGGTCAACTTCCCGCTGGATCTCGGTGCGAGTGTACCCTTGCTGTTTGAGGCGGATGGTTCGGTTGAATATCTCGCGTGAGGCGAGGCGGGCGTCGTGAAGCCACGACCGTTCACCAGACGCTATGTGAAGGCGCGTCTGAATCGTCTTCGTGGCTTCCTCACCCATACTTTGACGGTTGTTCCAATTGATCATAAATGTAGGGACTAGGGATAGAAGAGTACCGCAGTCACGCACATTCGATTAGTTCTTGCAAGTATCACTTCGTGTGGTGTCCCAAGTACCGCCACCCAGTTCTCGACATAGTGAAGGGCGATGTGCGAGAATTGTTTGCGGAGACTGCCGACCACTTCGGACACGAGATTCTGGCGTTGGAGATTGCAGACGACCACGTACACTTGTTCGTACAAACAGACCCAAAACACAGTCCAGCGGATATTGCTCGGCAATTCAAGTCGTACTCTGGCAAGCACCTACTGGAACGGTATCCCGAGATTCGGGAGTCGTATTTCTGGGACGGCGGATTCTGGAAAGTCGGGTACTACGTGGGAACGACAGGAGCGGTGTCGGAGGAAGTGGTTGAACGGTATATAGAGGGAACAGAACAATAGGCCGAGTGTCGGGGAACTCTCCCTCGCGGGTTGTTAGAATTCGGCCTCAAACTCGTCTTCGTCAGGCAGCATCTCAAGTGCCTCCTCAGCAGAAACAGCTTCAGGAGACTCATTATCGGCTTCGTCTCCGGCTTCTCCGGCCGTGGGAGCGGACATACAAAATCATACACAGTGAGGTCTGATAAACCTTTGCCGGCAGTACAGCACCAATCGACATCCTTCACGGCGAATGACGTTTATTTGTGGGCCGGAATGGGTGGCCCGTCTCAATCGGGCCAGATCCACAGATGAGTCTGGAAATCATCGACCGTCATAGCGAAGCACTATTCGAGTTCCTCTGGTGTCCCGTCTGCGGGCACGAGGTATTCAGTCACATTCCGTTCGAAGGTGTGTTCTGCAAGAACTGTAACACGCAGGTCGAACTCCAAGAATCCCGAGAGACACGCGGCTACGAGGAGGCCGTCCTCGCCTGCTTCGACACCCACTCAACGTGGAACCTCCACGTCGACGAGAAGCTGCGTCGCGATTTACCCGATGGGTCGGCACGCGTGAAGATCCTCGGCGCACCGGGCGCCTATGAGGTCGACTGGTGGAGTCCAGCACCTGGGGAAGACTGGGGGCCGGTCGAGCGCGGCGAGTTCGACGATGTCGACGAGCCAGACAGGGTGTCACATCTGGCTTAGCGATGTTTGTTCCAGCATTCAGATAGTAGCTCAACAGATCATTAGAGACTGCGATCGCAGATCGCATCAGCGAATCGTTGTTGAATCAGGTATCATCAACCTAAATCAAGAAACGTATTTATAGGTATGGTACTTACAGTAGACACAGATGTTCACTAAGGCCGGACTCGCCGTCATCGACGCGTTGAGCACCGGCCAGGAAGCAACAGCAGCTGATCTCGCGATGGAAACCGAGTATTCGCAGACTCATCTCTACGACGTACTCGACGAGCTACTCGAATCGGGGTTGCTCGCCGAACACCGTGGGGCAAACAACCAGCGGAAGGTCTCCCTCACAGACCACCCGGTCGTCGAAGCGTACCGGGCCCTTCGATCCGAACTCGGACACGTCGAATGGCCCGACCTTCTCTCGCCGGCCACACTCCGGGTATGCTGGTATCTCGACGAGCCCAGACGTGTGTCTGAGATTGCCGAGCGACTCAAGATTACTCGGCAAGGCGTCCACAAGGCGCTGTCACCGCTCAAGCATCGCGCGATGCTATCCCCTTCCGGCCCGGAGTACGCGTTGAGTGAGGACCTCTCGCCGCTGCTGACGTTCGCTCGTGCAGTCGTACAACACGAGCACCGGTCACGCGTCCGAGGACTTGCACCGAGTGCGACCGTCGAATGGTGTGATCCAAAGCGAGCACTCGTCCGCGTGCAGACAGCCGAGGATACGGATGCACTCGAGGCAGCCACCGACTGGCAACTGACCGGACTTGCCCGGTTTGCAGAGTATGGCCTGCAGTTCTTCCTCGCCGGCGAACCCGCGTTCTGGTATGCGCCCGACGAGGAACTCACACCTGCCCACGTCGTGTGCCACACGCTCGTCCTCGAGAGCGGCTCCCGCCGCGTTAGCTATGCGATGCTCCTGATCGAAAATCTGGATATCGACCAGAAGACGCTAACAGAGACTGCGCAGTGGTACGACCTGGAGTCGGCGGTGACCTCGATGTATCGGCCACTCCACAAAGAGTTCGACGTCTCTGAGGACCTCCCTGTCGTTCTCCCGAGTGAAGCAGAATTCATGGCGCTCAAAGATCAGTACGGTGTCAAATGACAGTATTTAGTGGTGGCGAGGCAATCAAAACGTTTCTCGAAGAGTTCGATAGCTGGCTGTCGGAGTCCGTAACTGTGTATCTCCTTGGGGGATCGGCGATGACAGTTCATGGCTTAAAAGACCAGACGGAGGATATCGACCTCGCGCTGGGTGTGGTATCGGAGTTCGAACACGTCTATCAGACGCTCACATCCCAGGGATTCTCAGTGGTCGGCGAGCCAACGGAGTCATTCGAGGGCGTCGGGAAAACCGTCGAACTGCATCACGCAGAGCGTGGACTCCAAATCGACCTCTTCGAACGGCAGGTCGTCGGGAAAGTGTGGATCACCGACCGAATCCATGATCGGGCCGAAAAGTTCTGGACCGGCAGCCACGTAACAGCACGTATCCTCTCCGATGAGGATATGTTCCTTCTGAAAGCGGTCTCCGGCGGAGACCTGGGGAGTGGCCGGCGCCGCGACATCGAAGATATGCGGACGTACGCCCAGCGGGGGCTGGACTACGAGGTAATTCTGACCGAGATTGACGACCAACGACCATTCAATACTAGCTCCACTGAAGCACGACAGATCCGTGAGCGCTCCCATCCATTGTTCGCAATCGAGATAGCGGTGAGCTCACTGTCCGGACTTCCAGATACGTTTACCGACCGTATCGAAGCGTTCGCAACAGCATTCGAGATCGAATACACCATTTTGAGGGCTGTTAACGGGGGGATTAGCGATATCGAAGCAATTCAAAATCGAGTGTTTTCGGATGTACAAGCGCTTTCTGACGACCAAGAAGACGCCGTCGACGACGCAATTGAGCGACTGGTCTCGAAGGACATTCTCGACCGAGACGGAGATACAGTTCGACTCCGGTAAGCAGGCACTCTACGGTCTGCTCTAAGATTGGGATTTCGGCCTCATCTCGAAGCTGACGTGAGATACAAGCACCCCAGACAAACGACCTCCACACGGTACAGACTATCTTCAGTCCCGCAAACTACGCGATGTACTTTCCCCGCTCGATCTTGTCGTCTATACAATTGTCGGGTCTCGGATACGCTTTCCACTGTTGAGGATCCGCCCGTCTGTTTGTCACCCCCTGAAGGGTGCGGGGGTGCTCAAATGAGTACTCCTTGATCTGACCTATGAGTGGAATCACCGACTCTCACTCGATCGAACAGCTACGGGGTGCAACAGACGCCGAGGTCGTCTATATCGGTTCCCGTTGTCGCGGCCAGACCATCGTCGAGAAACACCCTGACAAAGAACGCCTCACACCGGACCGGAGTCTCGCGCTAGAGAACCACAGTCCCTCAGGTTTCGAGTGGGGATACGGCGGAAGCGGACCGGCCCAACTCGCGCTCGCACTCCTTCTGGACTACACCGGTAGTGAGGAGGTTGCCCTCGCGCACTACACTGAGTTCAAAAATAGGGTCGTGAGCCAGTTGAGTTGTACAGAACCCGATGGATGTTGGCGACTCACTGGGCGTGAAATCGACGTAGCCCTCCGCGAGGTTGCCGACGAATCGGTTGCACTGTCCGCCTAATATCGATTTGGGAGAGAAATCCATGTCAGAACACAATCCGCAGTCTCGAACGTCCACCGAATCGAGAGGAAACAATGATCGACAGACTCCAACGGAATACGTCGAGCGAAGCGATATTGGTGTCTCACTCACTGTAACACTCACTCGTGGGACTGGAACCCGTGATCAGGACAAACTCAAAGCGAAGGTGAAAGCAAAGACGCTCGAAGACGCCCGCGAGGATATGGAAACACTCCGTGAATACATCCACGATCTCGCTGTGGACGCCCGCCAGATCCAACCCGAAGAAGAAGACGGGTAGCGACGAGCGCTGTTTTTAATCGCTTCGGCAATAGCGGAGGCGATTGTCAAAGGATTTCAATCTCGTCTCTCAACGTGATTTCACCCCATCGGTGGAGTTTTTGGGATTCCGGAAAAAGTAAAATGCGTGGCAGAATCCGCTGTCTCGTACTCACACCCTCTTGATACGATGCTGGCTGTGTCCGAGGTGATTCGGAATGACCGGCTCGCCCAGATCTACACCCGTGTCCTCGAACTTGATTCTCCGACTGTCGAGGAACTGGCTGAGGACGTCGAGAGCTCGACGACGACGGTCTACGAGGATGTCAAACGTCTCGTAGAGCTCCGCCTCTTGGAGCGTGTCACGGAGACACAGCCCCACCGCTATCAAGCGAGCAGCGTCGATCTGACGGTCCAGGCTGGCGGGGAGACCGTCCAGATAACTCCGACGCTTCTAGTCGCCCTTGCCGAACGCCAGTCGAACGAGAATATCAACCTCTACATCGACCGCCATGGTGTCAGCGGACTCGCAACGGCGATCGAGTACGCTCGAGCGTACACGCAGTCGAAAATGAATGCCCGGATCATGGCCCGTGGACAGGATATCCCCGTTCTCGAAGCAGAAACTATCCTCCAAGAGCTTCAGGAGATCATTCTGGAGGCTGAGCCAGATATCTCGGCGAGTCTCGACATCGAGGAGCTTGATAGCACCGTCGATGACCGAATGGGCGAATAGTATCGCGGGATGTTGAACGTGAACGGCGAGTATTCGCCTACCGCCCTCAACGGTTAGAACGAGAGTCCACGCTGAATGCCACGCCCTCCAGGGTGTGGTAGCTACTCGCGGCAGTCGGAGCAGAGAAGGCGCTCGGTTGGTGGAGTGGTGTTCTCTAGGACGCTGGCAACGTCGTAGGAGACGGACTGGCATCCCTCACAGATTTCGGGGACGTCGTGCTCGAGCCACTGGCTGATAACCTCGTAGGAGAGGCCACACTTCGAACAGTTCGAGTAGGCCAACGACTGTTGGTCCTCCTCACGTTCGAATTTGTGTTCTCGCTCGGCACAAGCGTCTTCTCGGGGGTGTGTCCCTTCGCCTGTCTCGACGAGCTCGAACTGGCTCTCCTCCCCTATTCCCATCACGTGCCGGTCGCTGAGCCCAGTATCATCCACGCGAGCGATGTAGCTGATATCTCCATTCGCCGCGTTCCCCCGCTGCCGTACTTCGAGTATCTGGAAAGGGATACCCATCTCGCTATCGACGTAGGTTGCACCGACGACGTGTTCGTTGACATACTCCAGCGCGTCTGTGTAGTGATCCTCGAACTCCCCTGTGAGTTCGTCTCGGCCGTATTCCGTACTCCAGTGGTGGCCTTCCAGCGCGAAGCGCATTGTCGTGAATGCGATTGCCGGCGCGTTGATCTCTTTGAGTTGCAGGAGCTGATGTCGTGCCTCGAGCCGCGCTTCGTCCTCTTCGGGCATCTGATACACTTCCATCAGTCGCTCACGGGCCCGTTCCCTGTCGCCCGCTTCCGCGAATTCCAACGCGTCAATGACCACTCCGTACTTGTACTCAACTACGTCACTCGTCGATGCAAGTTCGATTTCGGGTGGCGCATCGAACGTTCCCCGTCGCGCTATGGAGACGTACTTACGCATCGAGATACGGCGCCGTGCATCCCCAACGGCATCGCGGAGAGCCGACCGTTCGAAGAATGCATCCGTTTCCGACGGTTCAGAGGGCGCATCCCTGTCTGATTGTTCGATTCGAACCCGTACCGTTTCTTGATCACGCCAGCCCTCTTTCTCGGCGTCCAGAACGTCCCAGCAGTAGTTCTGTAGCACACACCAATTGAACTCGTCATTCGCCCGCTCGTAGACCATAGGTACGACCGGAACCGAGGCTCGTAAGCAATCCTCCACGAGATAGTCTACCGTGAAGTCGTGATAAACGGACTCTGAGTTCTCGAAGTCCTCGTGTGCTTTCAGCTGGACGTAGAAGGGAGACTGGGACACGGTGTCTGGTGGATCCTCTGTTCGCGACGCTAAGAGTCCTCTTCGCGGCCGGACTTCGAAATCGAACGCGTAGTCCTCGTCAGCAAGCGAATTGAGTACCCACTCCGAAAAGCGGGTGAAGAACCGCCCCCGTGAGTACTGCTCTAATTCGTGATTTGAATTCTTCCTCTTTCCCATTCGCATATTGTATGGGAGTGACGTTTCTGTATTCTTCGCCGGTATCTGTCCAACCAAGGTGTACACTGTCTCCCTCGTGTAAATCCTCCGGAAGCACATCCCCAATCTCGCTGAGGACGCCCGCCAGATCCAGCCAGCAGACCCACACAAAGAGTAATACGTTTGTCTGTTGCACAAATTTGTGTAGCTATAGGATGTACGAAGTGTGCGGTGAGAAGGAGTTCAAGGTCCTCCTCGCGCTCGACCCAGGCGATTCCATTTCCGGCGTCGCGCGGAAGATCGACGAGAACCGGGAGACGATTCGGCGCGTCGTGAACCGTCTCGAAGAGGCCGGCTACGTCGCGTATGATGATGGTCTCCAGTTCCTTGATCAGACGATTCGGGACGTCGGGCTCGATTTCCTGGCCGCAGCAGCGGCTACCTCACCGCCGTCAATCCCGGAGGCGTACGTCCTCCCGCAGTTCGCCGGTATGGACTACGCATTCACCGCTATCGATGCAGTCTACGTCTGGACTCGCGGTGGCTATCAGGTCGCTCGCGAGCCAGATGACTATCCGCTGTTCATCGCCGTCCACGAGTCCGATATTGACGCCTGGATGGCGTTCTTCGACCGATTTGGGATCCCGACTGCGGAGGAACGCCAACCTGCCGACGAATTCGACGGTGCCATCCAGATCGTCCTCGAGCCCCGTTCAGAAATCGAGGCCGAGATGGTCGACGGACGACCCGTCATCCCACTCAAAGAAACCGTGGCGTTCGCAAACGAGCACTACGCGCACTTCCAATCAGCGCTCGACATGCTCGGTCGCATGTACGACAGCGTCGACACTGACGCGAACCACTGTCCAAACTAACCTGGAGTTCTGAGAAGGAAATTCTTCGACTGGGAGTGGCCTGGCCACTGTTTGTTGTCGCCTTGAGAGGGCGGAGGCGAACAAAATGAGCGACTCGTCGTATCTATCCGTCGAATCAGACGGTCTCACACCGCAACAGCGTCTTGAACCACCAAACACCCGACTCATCAACGCTGGTATCGTGACGATCAACGATATGGAGACGCTGCGGGCCTGCGTCGCCTACGAAAACGCGAATCAGCAGCGCGTCCAGATCCTCCGACGACTCGAACAGCGGGCCTGCGAAATCCGCGAACAAAATGATTGAACCGATAGCCGTGGGCTGTTTGTCGGAGCCTCGGTGGGTGGAGGCTCAACATGAGCGGTAGCGCGGAGTCCCCTTCCTCAAGGAGCGAGCGAAGCGAGTGAGTAGGGAGGAGCGCGTTCGTACTGGCCATAAGCACTAATGTATAAGTAGCCACGTGTCTACATTGAATGTGTGGCAGACGACTACGTGCGTCGGACGGCAATCACTCGTCTCGAAGTCTCGGACGAGCAACGCAACCTTCTCGAAGAAACTATCTCCGAGTGGAAGCGTGGTTGCCAGATCGCTACCGACATGGCGTGGGGCAAGTGCAATGCGAAAAGCGACGTACAGCCCCTCGCCTACGACGACGTGCGCGAACACACCGACCTCGGTAGTCAGCACGCGATTCTCGTCACCCACCAAGCCGCACAAGCCATCACCGGCTGTATCGAACGCCGGAACAAAGGGAAGAAGGTGAGCAAGCCGACCTTCACCGCACCCACGGTGAAGTACGACACCCGGACCATGACGCTGTTTGACGACGATACGGTATCGCTCTCTACCACAGAGAGTCGCGTCCGATGCGACCTCGCCCTCCCCGACGCCGACGACGGCTACCAACGGCAGTACCTTGACTCGGACACATGGAGTGTCACGGAAAGCACGCTCACCGCCCGAGACGGCGACTACTTCTTGCACATCGGCTTCCGCCGACCCAAGAACGACACCGAACGGAATACCGCCGAGGACGGAACGGTCCTCGGGGTTGACCTCGGTATCGAGAACCTCGCCGTCACAAGCACCGCCTACTTCTTCAGCGGGCGAGAGTTAGCCCACGACCTCCGCGAGTTCGAGAAGGTCCGTGCCGGACTCCAACAGGCCGGGACGCGAAGCGCCCACCGGACACTTGAACGGTCGAGTGGCCGCGAACTGCGATACATCCGCGACGTACTCCACCAAGCGTCGAACGCTATCGTAGATGAAGCACTCCGGTACGAGTGCGACGTAATCGCATTCGAGGACTTAACCCATATCCGTGACCGCACGGGAGCGTCGTGGGGTCACAAGTGGGCGTTCCGAACGCTGTATGAGCAAGTGGAGTACAAAGCCGAAGCGGTCGGCGTCTCGGTGAAGCAAGTGGGGTCGGCGTACACATCGAAGCGATGCGCCGAGTGTGGGTTCACGGCGGACGAGAATCGCTCGACTCGCAACGATTTCCGGTGCGTAAAATGCGAATCGGAATCGAACGCGGACTACAATGCAGCAAAAAATATCGGCATGCGGTATGTCCGTCGGGGCCAACAGTCGTCTCGACGGACGGGCAACAGTCAGCTTGCCCTGAAGTCTGGGGCTGTGACGCCGAGTGGCGGATTCACCGCCCACCCGGAAGGGTTCGAGGCCGAGTCCACGGACAAGCCCCACCCTCCACGAGCGAACCCGTCAGGGTGAGCGAAGTAGGGTGGGGTAGTTGACCGACAGACCGCGTTCGGCGACGATGGCCAGCTCGAAGTGACCGAAACAAGCGTCGAGACCTCGCTTGAGGACTTCGGCGCTGACGTGGATCATCGTGACCGGGATTCGCGTCTTGATCGGCCAGAGGCGAGTAAGTTCGGCGTCGACGATCGACCCGAAGTCGAGCAGTCGTCAGAGGGCGAGCAGTCTAGTCTCTTCGCTGACACGGCCGAGAACCAGCAGACGCTCGCCGGCGACGATGCGGCCGCTCGCTGTCCCTTCGAGGAGTAACTAAGACACGACTCACCTTGGACGCGAGAAAGCCGTACACCCACCCTGGCGTACCGACATACAGAGACCAACGCGCGAGCAGTCCTCCACCGAGCGCCGAACTCGTACGTCTACAAATGGCGGGCTGCAATCCTCGTCGACGGCTATCTGGTGTGGTCGCACGGCTTCGCGACGAAGGACGCTACGTCACTTCGAGACGAACTCAAAAAGCGCCCCCAGCCCGCGCTTGCCCAGAGTGCCCGAACGACGAGGTCGTCTTCGGCCAGAAGAGTGCTGACGGCGCCAAGATCCAACGGTGGTTCGAGTGCTGGGAGTGCGGCTATGAAAGCCGCTCAGCGATCGTCTACGGTCCCGAGCGCTGATTTCCAACAAGGAAGCAGACGACGATGGAAGACGCAGTGAACTCGATCTGACCGGTGGGTTCAAGACGCTTCGTAAGGAAATCTTACGTAGAGTCGCTCATGAGTACTGACGACCCTGAAGTCACGACGGTAACGTCGAAGGGACAGATCACCATCCCCAGTCGGCTCCGCAAACAGTTCGGCCTCGAAAAGGGAACGAAGCTGATGGTCGTTCCGACGGACTACGGCCTCGTGCTGAAAAAAATCGAGCTTCCCTCCGTCGAGGAGTTCCAACAGCGGGTCGAAGCGCGCGCTGAAACGGCCGATCTGTCGATGGAGGAGGTCAACGAGCTGGTCCACGATGCGCGGAGCGCCGATGAATGAGAGCCGTTCTCGACACGAACGTCCTCATTTCGAGTGTCATCTCCACGGGTGTCCCCCACAAAATCGTCGTCAAGGGGTTTAGCAGCGAGTATCAGATCGTCGTCTCCGTCGCGACGCTTACGGAGTTTCGAGATACCCTGCTTAAATATCCGGAGAAGTTCCACATGGACGAGGAAGACGTCCAACAGGAGGTCGAAACGATCCGCTACTTCGCGGAGTTCGTCGATCCAGACGAAGAGATCACGGCAGTCGAGGACGACCCTGACGATGACAAATTTCTCGAAGTTGCCGTGGCCGGGAACGTCGACTACATCGTCTCCGGCGACCGCCACCTACTCGATCTCGATTCGTTCCGTGGGATCGGGATTGTCGAGCCCAGAGCGTTCTACGAACGCCTCACGACCCAGTGATCAGCTACGACTACGTCCAGCAGGCGGACGCGCCAGACTCGGTCAGATCGACGGTGACGGCGATGTTCGTCACGGAACGCTGGCCAGAGACGACCTACGAGTACAGGTTATGCGAGACGCTATTCGATACGGAATGAGAGCACGCCCTCCACTGCTGGGATGCTCATCTGTGGGTGCCGAATCCAGAGCAGGTTCGCCGACGGCGTCAGCCTAACGAGTGAGATCGTGAGTTGAAGCCAGGGGTCGAGGCCGTTCAGATGGTTAACCAACAGAGTGCCGGTTCTGGGAAGAATGTTGGTTAACATCTGACTGCAGCGCCGTTTTTCGCCCCTCTGAGAGGGTGCAGGGCGGCCGGAGTCGCCCTCGCTACTTCCAACTCATGTCGCTCGATACCAGCCCCAGCAGTAGCTGTGCGCGTGAGATTGCTGCTGCCAGACAAGCCGACAGCGTGGCGTTCCTTCATCGGGCCCCGTACGCTCTCGATGCCTACAGGCTCGGATACGTACCCGGGTTCCGAGAGGACTGTGGGTATCAACAGACCCAATTCAATCACCTCGACATCCCTGTCGGGATGTTAGATAACGACTTTCGGAATCCCGATCTGGACCGATTCGTCGATCGGTTCTTCAAGCACGAACCACAGATCGGTGTCATCGGCGACGTCTACAAACGCGACGACGTGGACGCCCACATCACCGCTGCTCGCGAGATTCAAGCCAGCTACCCCGAGGCTGATCTCATCATCGTCCCCAAGTGCCGCGAGGTGATCGACGCAATTCCGGACGACCTCGTCCTCGGCTACTCCCGAGGCTACGCCGACCGCCTGGCTCACGAGTTCTCCGACCCGGCTGATTGGAGAGGGCGGCGCACCCATATCCTCGGCGGGAGTCCGCCGAAACAGCTCAACGTCATCGAGCAACTGACCCGACCGACGCTCACGGACGACCCACCGGCCGACATTGTCGGTCTCGACTGGAACGGACTCCATCGCGGCGCACAGTTCGGCGAGTTCTGGACAGTTGACGGCTGGGACGACAGTGGACGCGACGCCGACCACGTCACGGTTCGCAAGACGGTCCGCCACAGTCTCGCCCGTCTCAAGGAATTCTGGCAGGCCCAAGG
>Ga0207757_101027_pt1 | contig 13932 bp, 13 predicted proteins | sample A23P3SouthBayCA_2_FD_187752 | JGI IMG/M metagenome (GOLD analysis project Ga0207757, IMG submission 187752) | Aerobic enrichment media microbial communities from Eden Landing Ponds, California, USA - A23 P3 (2) (SPAdes) | ecosystem: Environmental > Aquatic > Marine > Unclassified | place...
GAGCGTGACACCCTCGTCGTTACCGGCCGTCTTCTGGACGCCATTCGAGATGGAGCCGCCCAGGAAGACGTCGGACTCGCCCTGGAAGACGGTCGCGCCCTCGAAGACGTAGCCCGTCCCGTCCTGGGTGTCGAACGTGCCGGTGCCGTCGGAGTTGAGCGCTCGTTTCTTGCCCGTGTTCACCGAGAACGACCACGAGGAGGTGTTCGAGTTGGTGGCGCCGTCCTCGATCGTGACGCTCACGGAGGTCGTGCCGCTGTCGAGCGTGTCGGGCGTTAGCTGTGACACGTCGATGCTGACTGTGCCACTGCTCAGCGAGACGCCGGTCGCGCCGGTGTCCGCGTTGGAGAGGTGGGTCGTGCTCCCGCCGCCGCTCGTCAGATCGACGCGCAGACTCGACGTGCTGAGGCCCGACCCGGTGTCGCTCACGTCGACGGTGATGGTCGGCTGGTCGTCGACGATGTTGCCGCCGGGCGTGGGTGCCCGGTTGGAGAACGTCGGCTCAGTGGCGTCGACGGTGATCGTCGGGCCGAACGCGGTCGGGCCGAACGCGTTGGAACCGTCGTCACCCTCGTCGACTTCGACCTGGAACTGTCCCGTCGCACCGTCACTCGCACCGCTGTAGTCGACGGTCACTTCAGCCGTGATGTTGACCGTGACGTCGTTGGCGGTGTTCCCGGTCGGTGGGTTGATGAGCAACTGACCGTCGGACGAGGAGCGAACGGAACTGGAGCCAGTGATGTCGGTGCTGCCAGAGACGTTCCGTACTTGGTTGATACTGATGCCGGTGACCGTCCCGACGTCCGACGAGATGTTGACGGCGTCCTGCGTGCCGTCGGCGTCGACGTTGTCGATCTGCACGCCGATCGTCTGTGTGACTCCTGTCTGTTGCGGTACGTCAGTAGGCGATGCATCGGTCGACGATGTCACGAGCGATGCGTTACTCGGATTCGGTGCCGCGACGGCTGATCCCGAGAGCGCGACGGTGCCGGCGAAAACCGAGAACACCATTAGCGCCGCGAGAACGACCGCGCGGACCTTGTGATTTTTGTCTGACATGTTTTTGGTCGTGACTGTCTGACAATCCGGAGGGAGTCCCTTTCATGTCAGGTTCGTGGCCGGGGACCATCGACGTGGCCACTGGAGGGGTGTTCGAAAACGGTGTGCACGGACCCAAATATTTTGTGTCTCCGCGGCTGCCCAGCGGTCTCCCCGCGCCATCGTGGGGGCCCGGACCGCGTTCGACGCACGGCAGATCAGTCCCGTCGGCGCTCCGTGGCCGTTCGTCGCAACCGCTCGACGCGTTCGGCCATCGGCGGATGCGACGCCAGCAGATCGATGAGCGGCCCCTCCTCGTCGCCGTGGATGACCAGCGTCGACAGGAGGCCGCCGGGCGTCGTCGCGCGTTCGATTTTCTCCAAGGCGCGCGCCAGCGCCAGCGGGTCGGTCAGACGCGCCGCGCGTTCGTCGGCCGCGTACTCCCGGCGGCGGGAGTACGCCTGCACGACGGCAGTGAGCAGAAACAGGCAGACGACGACCAGTCCCGTCACCGCCGTGTCGGCAGTGCGAATCGTTCGACGGACGGCCACGGGGTCGTCGTCCCGGAGCAGGGCCACCGCGCGGGCGACGCCGCCGACCAGGAGCGCGACGGGCAGGAGGACAAACCAGACGAGACCCGTGGCGGTGCGGACGAGGCTGTAGCCGAGCGTCTTCACCAGGCTGTCCCGCCCCTTCAGGTGTGCGAGTTCGTGTGCGATGATCGCCTCCAGTTCGGCCGCGGTGAGGAGCCGAAACAGCGAGCCATCGATCACCACGTCGCCGTCGCGGGCGCCGCCGAGGGCGAGCGCGTTCGGCCCCGGCAACGACGCGACCATGAGCCGCGGCGTCTCGACGCCGATCCGTGCGGAGAGGGTGTCGATCCGGCGGTAGAGCCCCGGCATCTCGCCGGGCGGCAGTTCGACGGCATCGAGGGCGTACCGAATCCGCGCCGTGCCGATCCGATAGCTGGCGTAGCCCATGCCGAGGGCGAGGCCGACGACAACCACCACCGTCGTCACGGGGTCGGGTCGCTGCGCCCAGAGAAAGAGCAGCGCGCGGTAGGTGGCGAACGCGAGCGTGACGTAGACCAAGAGCGTGACGACCGCCGCCGAGGCGAAAAGGAGTGACGATCCGGGTCGTCGCATGCCAGGTCAGGACACGTCGGTGACGGTGCCGACGCCCTTGCTCCGGCCTTCGCGGAAGACGAAGCGCTGGCCCGCCTCGATCAGATAAGGGCGGAACTTGAACTCGACCGTGGCAGTGCCGCGGTCGCCGGGGAGAAGATGGCCGCCCTCGGGACGAAACACCGCCGCCTCGCTGATCGTCTCCAGGTGGACGACTGGTTCGTAGCCCGTCCCGATGCGGGTGGGGTGGTTGAGGACGACCACTTCGGCCTCGAACTCGCGGACGGGGGTGGGGTCGGCGTCCGCGGGCAGGAGGACCATCCCGCGTTCGATGTCGGTCTCCGCGACGCCTTTGAGCGCGATACCGACGATGCGGCCCGCCTCTGCGCGGTCGACGCGGTGGTAGTGCATCTCGATGGATCGCACCTCCACCTCGCGGAAGTCGCCGTCGGGCATCGGCCCGAGGAGGAGATCGTCGCCGGCCTCGACAGTCCCGGAGTTGACGGTGCCGGAGGCGACGGCGCCGACACCGGTCACCGAGTAGGTGCGGTCGATGTACATCCGGAAGTCGCCGTCGCCGCCGTTGGTCTTGGGCAGACGCTCGAACAGATCGTCGAGATCGTCCAGTCCCGCACCGGAGACGGCGCTCGTCTTCAGGATGGGCACCACGTCGCCGATCTCCTCGGCCGCCGTCGCGACGCCGTGGCGTTCGATCCGGAGCGGCGTCTCCTCGACGTCCCGCAGGAGGCGTTCGACCTCGCGTTCGACTTCTTCGACCCGGTCCTCGCTCACCACGTCCGTCTTCGTGATGGCGACCATCGTCGGCAGTTCCGTCGCGAGTAGGATGCCGAGATGTTCACGCGTGGTCTTGGTCGGGCCGTCGTCGGCGGCGACGGTCAGCAGGCCGTAGTCGAGTTTCTGGCCGACTAGCCCCCTGATCGTCGTCCGGAGCCACGGTTCGTGGCCGACAGTGTCGACGAAGGAGACGAGACGGTCCGCCTCCTCGACGACGCGGGCACGATCCGTCTTCCGGTGGGGATTGTCCATCCGCACCGGGCCCGACTCGTCGAAGCCGTACACGGCGTAGGAGAGATCCGCCGAGAGTCCCCGCTCCACCTCGTGTGGCTGCACGTCGAGATACGCCCGAGTGCCACCCTGTCCGTCGTCGGCCTGGCCCGTTACCAGCGTCCCGACGAGCGTGCTCTTGCCGTGGTCGACGTGGCCCGCGGTGCCGACGACGATGTGGGAGTCGTCGGTGTCGAGGATCGCCCCCTGCCTGATCGTGGCGACGCCGACGAGGCCCTCCTCGTCCGCCCCGCCGACACCCCACGTCTCCACGTCTTCGATGTGGGCGCCCGCCTCCTCGGCGAGCAAGGAGAGCACGTCCATCGACTCCGAGAACGCCGCCGGGGGGATGCCCGCCACGTGGCCGTCGTCCGTGACGCCGACGACGTACGTCGCCTCACCATCGCCGGAGAGGACGCGGTGGCGCAACTGCGCCGCCAGACTCTCCATCCGGCCGTCGACGAGGTGGACCTCGCGGGAGAGTCGTTCCTTGAACTCGATTGGGCCACCCTCCTCCTCGCCGCGTTCCAGGGCCCGTTTCAGCGGGGCCCGATCGGCGGTCATGTGGCGTGTTAAGCGGTGACTCGGCAAAACGCTTTCCGTCGTTTGGGTATAATTAGCACACGAACTCAGTCCCGCAGACGCTCGTACGCGCGATTCACCCGCTTGAACGCCTCCTCGTCGCCGCCCTCGGTGTCGGGATGCACCTCCTTCACCTTCGCCCGATAGGCTCGCCGCACGGCGTCCTCGTTCGCATCGGGGTCGAGACCCAGCGTCTCGTAGGCCTCGCGCCTGCTCGGTCCGGTGTCGCCGGGAACCGAACCGGCACGCTGGCCGGTCGTCCGCGCTCCCGACGTGGCACCGCGGGCCGTCGCGCCGAACCCACCGGGGGCGCGGCGCTCGCGCCGTCCGCCTGCCGCCCGACTCGCTCGTGCCTCCCGCCGGGCGCGGGCCTCGATCCGGCCCGTCGCGTGATGCCACATGAGATACGTCGTCGCTGCGAACGGGATCGCCAGAAAGAGCAGGAACAGCTGTCGGACGAACGCGACCACTACGAGTACGACCGTGAGACCAGCGAACACCGCCGCGAGGCCGAGGACGAGACGGTCTCTGTCCACACGTCATCTCGGAGGCCCACCACTGTAAGCGTCTCGCCGAGTGGAGCGAAAGATACACCACAGTTCGCCAACGAGTCGGTCGGCGTATGCCCCTCCAGATCGGTGCCGCCCTGAAGAGCGGTGGCTATCGCCTCGCGAGTCGAACCGGTGCGCTACTGACCGCGACCTACCTCGTCCTGTACGCCGCCTACCAGGTGGCGTACAACAGCCTGTTGAACGTCCTCTACGCACACTGGGGCGTCGACGCGACGCTCCCCACGGTTCCCGTCCCGGGTCCCGTCGCTGCCACCGTGGTCGCTGCCTCGCTCGTCGGGCTGTCGTATCTGAGTGTCGTGGCGATTCGGACGTTCGTTGCCGACGAGCGCGACGCGATACCTCGGCCGTTTTACACGGAGGGCGTCGTCTGGGCCGTCCCGAACCTCTTCCTCGGGGGCCTCGTGACGATGCTCCTGATGACCGTCGGCTTCGCCCTCCTGATCGTCCCCGGCATCTTTCTGCTGGTCAGTTTCGTCTTCATGCCCGTGTACGTCGCCGTCGAGGGGGACGACTTCGTTACTGCGATGCGACGGAGCTGGGCCCTCGCCCGCGGCGACCGACTCCCCATCCTCGGGTTCGTCCTCGTCGTCATCGCCGCCGGCCTCGCGCTCGGTGTCGTCTTCGCCATCACGAACATCGTCGCGGCGCTCGCCGGCGCTCGGATCGTGACGCCGCTACTCGCTGCCCTCGCCGTTGCGCCCGTGACGATGTACAACCTCGCGGCGGTGGCGTCGGCGTTCGAGCAGCTCACCGAGCCGCCAAACGCTGAAGTCGCGTGACGCCGTATCGTCACCATGAGCGTCACGACCGTCTGTCAGGTCTGTGAGGCGGCCACAGCCACCCACACCTGTGACGCCTGTGGGGCGGCCGTCTGCGCGGCCCACTACGACCGCGAGACTGGCCTGTGTTCGGACTGCGCCGCCGGAATGCGGCAGGACTAGCGGAACTGGTTGAGCCGCTTTTTGAGTCGCTTGGCCGCCTGCCCCGCCGCGCCGAAGTACGCCTCCTCGTCGTCGCCCGGGGCGTCGGAACCGGCGTTCCCGGACTGCGTCCGAGAGCTCGGTGAGGCCTGCTCACCGGCGAAGATGATGCCCCGCGAGGAGTTGACGAGGCCGACGCCGTCCGCGAGGCCGTACTCCACCGCCGCCTCGGCGTCGCCGCCCTGGGCACCCACGCCGGGCACGAGGAAGGGAAGGTCCGGCACCTCGGTCCGCAGGGCTTCGAGTTCCTCGGGCGCCGTGGCGCCGACGACGAGTCCCACGTTGCCGTGTTCGTTCCAGAGATCCGCCAGCGCCGCCACCCGGCGATAGAGCGGTTCGCCGGAGGCGAGTTCGAGATCCTGCAGATCCGCGCCGCCGGGGTTCGAGGTGCGACAGAGGACGAACACGCCCGCCTCCTCGCGGGAGAGGAAGGGATCGAGCGAGTCCCGCCCCATGTACGGGTTCACCGTAATGGCGTCGGCCGTGTCCAGCAGGTCGGCATACCGGCGCGACGTGTTGCCGATATCGGCCCGCTTGGCGTCCAACAGGACGGGCACGTCCTTGCCGCCCGCGTAGGCGATCGTCTCCCGGAGCGCCCGCCAGCCGTCGGCGTCCTCGTAGAAGGCGGCGTTTGGCTTGTAGCAGGCGGCGTGTTCGTGCGTGGCGTCGATGATCCGGCGATTGAACGCCCATCGCGGCAGATCGTGGTCGGACAGGAAGTCGGGAATCCGGTCGGGATCGGCGTCGAGGCCGACGGAGACGACGCTATCGACGCGGTCGATACGCTGACCCAATCGGTCGAAGAAGGCAGTCATTGGGTCGAATCGGCCGGGAGAGAACTACAAGCTTGCGACCCCGTCGTAGACGATCCGCCCGTCGACGACCGTCAGCGCCACGTCGATGTCCCGGATCGACTCGGGCGATCCCCACGGCGAGCCATCGAGGACGATCAGGTCGGCGCACTTGCCCGATTCGACCGTCCCCAGCCGAGCCTCGTCGAAGCCGGCGTACGCGCCCCCGAGAGTGTAGGCCCGCAGCGCCTCGGTCACGCCGAGTCGCTGGGCGTCGGTCGGCGCGTTGACGGCGTGGTGGACGCCGACGAGCGGATCGAGCGGCATACAGTCGCTTCCGAACGCGAGGTGGACACCGGCGTCGGCGAGTCGCCCCAGTCGGTTCGTGTCGGCCCGGCGGTCGCCGAGGCGGTCGGCGTACAACCCCTCCGCGCCGGCCCAGCGGTGGAAGTTGGGCTGGACCGAGGCGACGACGTCACCCTCGGCCAGCCGGTCGATGGCATCGTCGCTCGCGAGTTCGGCGTGTTCGATCCGGTGACGAGGGCCAGGATCGTCGGCGCCAGCGCCGGCGTCGGCACTGTCGGTTCCCCGGGACGGTTCCGACGCCTCGCTCGCGAACGCGTCGACGACTTCGTCGACTGCCTCGTCGCCGATGGCGTGCGCGGCGACCTGGAACCCCGCGCGCTCGGCGCGGTCGAGCAACTCGCGGAACTCGGCGGGCGTGACCGCCCACTCGCCGCGTTCGTCGGGGGCGTCGGCGTAGGGGGTCGAGAGCCGGGCCGTCCGCCCGCCGAGGCTCCCGTCCGTGAACGTCTTGATCGCTCCCACGCGAACCAGCCCAGCACCGTGGTTCGTCCGCAGTCCCGTCTCGGCGAGGGCGTCGAGGTGGTCCGCCCAGTAGTTGCACCGGACGCGGAGCGTCAGGTCGCCGTCGTGCGCGAGGTCACGGTAGACGCCGGGCGCGTGCGAGCGCCGGACCATGTCGTGAACGCCCGTGACGCCGCGCTCGTTGGCGTGGCGCTGGGCCGCACGAAGGAGTTCCGTCATCTCCTCGGCGTCGGGAGCGAGGGCGTCGAGGACGGCCCCGGCCCCCGCCTCGACGACGACACCCGTCGGCTCGCCGCCCTCGCGTCGGACGTCGTCGGCCGGTAGATCGTCGCCGAACCGCGCCAGCGCCGTGGCGTCCAGCGAGGCGACGTGCATGTCCTCGCGGACGGCGACGACCGGCCCTTCGGCGTCGACGGCGTCCAGATCCGCACGAGTCAGATACGCCGTCTCCCCCCACGCGTGCTCGTCGTAGCCGTAGCCCACGACTGGGTCGCCATCGTCGACGGCGTCGGCCCGGTCGCGCAAGCGGTCGAGCGCCGCCGCACGGCTCGTCGTGTCCGAGAGGTCGGCGTGGACGAGACGGCGTCCGAGATGTTCGAGGTGGGTGTGGGCGTCGATAAAGCCCGGCAGGACGACGCCGCCGTCGCAGTCGACGACGCGTGTGTCGACGCCGGCCAAAAAGTCGAGTTCGTAGGCGTCGCCGACGCGGGTGATCCGACCATCACGGACGGCGACCGCCTCGTGGGCCTCGTCGGGACGCGCGAGCGTGTGGACCTCCGCGTTCGTCAGGAGGAGGTCGGCGGCCTCGGTCATGGCTCACCACCGGCGGGCGAACGCGTTAATGCTTTGGGGCGGTCAGTCCGGCGGGAGCGACGGGAGGACGTGGGAAGCGATCAGTCGTCGCAGTCGGGACATTCGAGCCGCTGTACTCCGTCGAGATCGAGTGTCCACTCCATTCGGGACCCGCACTCGTTGCAGATGTCGTCTGCCGGTTCGGGCTCCTCCTTGCACTCGTCTCCGAAGAACGGTTGCATGGATGCGTTCTGTCGGCCGCTCGCTGGTTAAGGGTGGCGACGGTTCGTGTGGGGTCCCACCTCGAAAGCCCCCGACCGGGTGATCAGCGCCGCACCTTGCGGACGCCGTACGCAACCATCTCGGCCGTGTAACAGAACACACAGCCCCGGAAGCGGGGGCGTGTCAGGTCGTCGGTGTCAGTGGAGTCGGCGGTCTTTTCCATGGGAGTGGGTTGCACGGCGATAACCTAAGCGTGAAGCGGTCGTGCGCGGTCGGCGGACGAGCGTTCGGAGGGACCGCTGTAACTGTTTACTGCTGCTCCGCCACCTGTTCGACGGAGCAGGGGGGCTTTTTATTTCGCCCGCTCTCGCTCTCTCCATGCAGACGTTCCTCCATCTCGTCCACGAGTACGAATTTGACCTCCCTGACAGGTTCGACGGCGACCCACGTACGTCCGCCGCCTATGTCGAGCACTTTCTGTCTGAGTTCACCGACTCTGGCGACACTGTTCTCGACCCGTTCGCCGGATTCGGGACGACCCTCCGGGTCGCAGAACGTATCGGACGGGAGGCATACGGCATCGAGTACGACGCCGAGGTCGCGTCGTACGCTCGTGAACAAGTCGACCACCCCGAGCGGGTCATCCATGGCGACGCGCTAGACGCTACGAGCTACGACGATGTGCCGCCCGTCGACTGCTGTTTCACCTCGCCACCGTACATGGTTGAGGTTATGGAAGCAGACCCTCTGACGAACTATACCGAGACGGGACGAGACTACGAGCGGTATCTCGCAGACCTTGGGCGCGTGTTCGACCACGTCGACGGTCTACTCCGAAAGGGTGGTCACGTTCTCGTCGACATCTCGAACCTGAAGTTCGAAGGAGCGGTGACGACGCTCGCATGGGACGCCGCGAGCGAGGTGGCCGAGCGGTTCCGGTTCGAGGGCGAGGTAGTGGTGACGTGGCAGGCCGACAACTCCTCACGCGACCACGGTGAGGGCACCTACGGCTACGGTTACGACCACAGCTACTGCCTCGTGTTTGAACAAGAAGGAGACACTGCTGAGTCCTCCGATAATCCGCAATAGGCACACTCTGTCTCTGTTTCTCAGTTCGCCCTGTCAAGCGTGAAATCACGGGTGGCAGGACTGCTGAATATACCTTCTGTATTCAGCACGACTGCTGAAACCTATCACTAATTGAGGGTTTCAACAAGGCCGGATTATCGGAAGTCATCATAGATTCTCGCCGGGACGATCCGGCGAGAATTTATGCACAGTTACCATAACCCCTATGACTTACAGTAGGCCCTATCAGGGCGCGTAGTAGTACTCGCCCGCCCGCTTCTGTTTCCGATCCAACTGGCTCTCGGGCTTGTTGATCCGGGGGCGGCCCGTCCGCTCGTCGCGGCGGAACGTGATGTTCAGATCCGCGAGGAAGTCGTTCATGCCCGAGCGCATGTCCTGCGGTTTCGAGGCGTGCCCGTGGTCGGCGGGTTCGCCGTCGAACACCATCAGCCGGTCGGCCAGCAGATCGATCATGTAGATGTCGTGGTCGATGACCATCGCCGTGGCGTCGTGGTTCTCGGCGTAGCGACGGATGGCGGAGGTGGCCTGCACCCGCTGTTCGACGTCGAGGTGGGCCGAGGGCTCGTCCAACAGGTAGAGGTCGGCGTCCTTCGAGAGACAGGCCGCGATGGCGACGCGCTGGCGCTCTCCGCCCGAGAGATCCGTCAACTGCTGTTCCATGATGCGCTCCAGTTGCAGGGGCTTGGCGATCTCCGTGTTCCAGAAGGAGGTCCCGAAGTCGTCGGTGATCGAGGAGAGGAACGTGTCGACCCGCATCGGCTGGTCCACCTCGACGTACTGCGGTTTGTACGCGATGTCGAGGCGGAAGTCAACGTCGCCCGAATCGGGTTCGAGCGACCCCGCGAACAGCTTCGCGAGCGTCGACTTCCCAATGCCGTTCGGCCCGACCACGCCCAGTACCTCGCTCTTGTAGATGGTGCCACCCTCCACGTCGAGGGAGAACTCCCCCTCGCCGTAGGACTTCGAGAGGTCGGGGTACTCGACCAGCGGCGTCCCCGTCACCGCCTCGCGAGGGGCGTGTTCCTCGAACGTGATCTCGTTCGGGCGGATGCGCATGTTCTCGTTGTCGAGGTAGCCCTGGAGATACTCGTTGATGCCGCTCCTAACCGATTTGGGGTCGGTGATGACGCCGTACGCGCCGGGTTCGCCGTAGGCGACGTGGATTCGGTCGGCCAACAGGTCGAGGACGGCGAGGTCGTGTTCGACGACGAGCATCGAGCGATCCTCCTCATCGGCGAGTTCGCGGACGAGGCGGGCCGCCGTGACGCGCTGCCCGATGTCGAGATAGGGGGTGATCTCGTCGAGAAAGTAGAAGTCGGCGTCGCGGGCGAGCGTCGCCGCGAGCGCGACGCGCTGGAGTTCACCACCGGAGAGGGTGTCGATGGGCTGGTCGATCACCGGTCGGATCGAGAGGCGGTCGATCAGGTCGTCGACGACGCCACGTTCGTCGGTGCCCGCCAGTAACTGACGGGTCTTCCCGTCGAACTGGTCCGGGATGCGATCGATGTACTGGGGCTTGCGCGCGACCGTCACCGCGTCGTCGGTCAGGCGTTCGAGGTAGTTCTGGAGCGCCGTCCCCCGGTAGCGATCGAGCACCGTCTCCCAGTCGGGGTCGGCGTCGTACTGGCCGAGGTTGGGAATCATCTCGCCCGCGAGCGCGTGGACCGCCGTCGACTTCCCGATCCCGTTCGGCCCGAGCAGCCCTGTCACCGTCCCCGATTCGGGGATTGGGAGCCCGTAGAGCGCGAACGCGTTCTCGCCGTAGCGATGGACCGGGTCGTCGGTCAACTCCGAGGGGAGGTTGATGATCTCGATGGCGTCGAACGGGCACTTCTCGACACAGATGCCGCAGGTCTCGCCCAGACAGAGCTCTTCGGAGATGCTGATCTGCTCGGGACCGCCGTCGTAGAGGTCGGGGTCGTCGTGTCGCTCCTCCAGCGTGACGATGCACTCCTCGCCCGTCCGATTGGGCGGGCAGAAGTTCGCACATTCGTAGTTACAGCGGTCGGGTTGACACCGATCGAGGTCGACGACCGCGATACTGTCGTCGGCCATCGTTACAGGGAGACGCCGGTGGTGAGAAGAATTGCGAACGTGATGAACCAGAGCGTGACCGTCATGAACGCCACGTAGAGGTGGTCCTTCGGGCCGAAGTCCGAGATGTCGATGCCGATTGCCTTCAGCACCGGGTACTGGCCGACGACGGCAGCGACTGCGAGCACGAGCGCCCGTGTGTCGGACGCCGCCGCCGCTCCGGTGCCGACGACGACGCCTGCGGCGAGTGCGGCCGCGACGCCGCCGAGACAGGCCAGCGTGGTGACCGTCACCCCGCGGACGTGGCTCGAGAGGCCAGTCTCGGTCTGCGTTTCCGTAGCCATACACGTCCCTGCGGCGGCGGGCATGAAAAGGCGTTCGATACGGCGAATCGTCGGATTCGGCGGCTCAGTCCGTCCGCACGAACGCGTCCACGCACATGCTCCGCTCCGGGCGCACCATCACGGGGTTGAGATCGAGTTCCACCACGTCCCGGCGTTTGGCCACGAGATTTCCGACCTTGGTGATGAGGTTGGCGAGGCTGTCCAGCGACGCGCCGGGGCCGAACTCGTGTTCGAACCGGGCGGGGATGTCCGTCCGGTCGAGCGCACCGTAGGCGTCCCCCTTGCCGAACGGCGCGACCAGGTGGGTGGTGTCCTGCAGGGCCTCGACCTGCGTCCCGCCGGAGCCGAGGGTGACGACCGGACCGAGGTTCGGGTCCTGTGACGCGCCGACCAGCGCCTCGACGCCGCCCTCGACCATCTCCTGGACGAGGACGCTCTCGATGGTCGCGTCGGCGTCGTGTTCGAAGACGTTCGCGACGATCTCCTCGTAGGCACGCTGGGCCTCCGCGGGGGAATCGACGCCGACCCGGACCGCGCCGATCCGGTTGCGGTGGGCCACGTCCGGCGAGTCGACTTTCATCACGACCGGCGTCCCGATCCCGCTGGCGTAGCGGGCGGCCTCCTCGCTCGACGTGGCCGATCGCGTCGCCGGCAGGTCGACACCGTAGTCTTCCAGCAGCGCCGTCGCCCGCGACCACGTGAGCGTGCTGTCGCTCGGCAGGTCCGAAGCGGACCCCTCGCCGAGTTCGAACGGCGGTCGGCCCACGAGGCGGTCACGCGCCTCGTCGAACCGCACCAGCGACGCCAGCGCGTCGATCGACTTCGTGGGCTCGTAGAACAGCGGGTATTCAGCGCGGATTCGCTCGTACGGCTGGGGGTCGTCGAGGTCGGCTGGCTCCCGCCGCCCAGTCCACAGGAAGATCACGGGGTCGTCGGTCATCTCGGCGACCTCCAGCAGGTGGTCGGCGATCACGTCCGCGTCCTCGTCGACGGCCGAGAGACCGATCCCGAAGACGTAGGCATCGAAGCCGTCGTCGGCGAACAGCGCGGCTGCGACATCGGGGAGTATCTCCGCACCCTGTGCGCGGATATCGACCGGGTTGTGCAGTTCGCCGAAGGTGAGCAGGTCGTCCATCTCCAGCAGCGCCGTCTCCGTCTCGTCGGCCAGTTGCGGGAGGTCGAGTCCGCGCTCCTCCGCGAGGTCGGCAAGCAGCGTGGCGAGGCCGCCGCTGGTCGAGGCGATACAGACGCGCCGGGAGTCCGGCGGATCGAACGCCGCGTGGGCCTGCGCCCGGGTGGTGAGATCCGGGATATCCGGCACGCGCTCGATGCCCGCCTGGCCGAAGGCGGCGTCCCAGACGGCGTCGTTGCCGGTGAGCGATCCGGTGTGGGACTCGGCGGCCGCCTGCGCCACGTCCGAACTCCCGACTTTCACCGCCAGCACGGGCGTCCCGGTCGCCACCGTCTCCCGTGCCACCTCGATGAACCGCCGGGGCTCGGTCACGCCTTCGATGTAGGTGCAGATCACCGCCACGTCCGGATCGGCGGCCATGTACTCGACGTAGTCCGCGAGGCTCTGATCCACCTCGTTGCCCGTCGAGACGATGTGGGAGAAGTGGGTGTCCTCGTCGGCGGCGTTCTCGAAGAAGGTGGCGAAGGAGAGCGCGCCGGACTGACTGGCGAGACCGATGTTCCCCGGTTCGGGCTCCCGCGAACAGATGCCCGTCAACACCGTCCCCGCCTGTGTGTTCGCGAGGCCGATACAGTTCGGCCCCGCGACGTTGATCGCGTACTCCGCGGCGGTGGCTTCGAGTTCGGCCTCCAGTTCGGCGCCGCGTTCGTCGGCCTCGCTGAATCCGGTCGTGATGACCAGCGCCGCGGGAACTCCGAGTTCGCCCGACTCACGTACTACGTCGACGACGTGCTCACGGGGAACGACCACCACCACGAGATCGACGACCTCCGGCAGGTCCGACACGGCGTCGTAACACCGGCGATCCCACGCCGACTCGCGATTGGGGTTGACGAGATACAGGTCACCGTCGTAGCCGTACGACGTGAGGTGCTCCGTGATTCGCGAGGAGTACCACGAATCCGGACTCGCGCCCACGATGGCCAGCGACGCCGGATCGAACAGCGGATCGAGCTTTCGACGTGTGTCTTGTACACCCATAGACAACAGTCGATATGCATTGCCCATTAATGATGGGAGTTGCGGCACTATTGACACCGCGCCCATCTCCGTGAACGGCGCGTATCACCGGGTCGGGTCGCCGGCCGACTCGTCGGCGGCGCGTATCACCGGGTCGGGTCGTGAACCTTTAAGCCGGTGGCCACGTTCGATTGACGTGATGGCTGGAACTGATGAGGAGGGTCTGGACGACCTTCCCCCGAGCGCGAAACTGGTTTTCAAGGTCCTCGAATACAACGGATCGCTGACCCAGAAGGGGATCGTCGAGGAGTCGATGCTG
>Ga0207757_101033_pt1 | contig 13795 bp, 10 predicted proteins | sample A23P3SouthBayCA_2_FD_187752 | JGI IMG/M metagenome (GOLD analysis project Ga0207757, IMG submission 187752) | Aerobic enrichment media microbial communities from Eden Landing Ponds, California, USA - A23 P3 (2) (SPAdes) | ecosystem: Environmental > Aquatic > Marine > Unclassified | place...
TGAGTCCCACCCCGCCCCGCACAGTACCTCACACCTCCCCAGCCTCGTCGGCGCGGCGCTCATAAGCGCCGCGCCGACTCCCTCGCACCGTCGGTGAGCGGCCCGCTGGGCCGCTCACCGGGGCGCGCCACCGCAGTTCTTTATAAACGATCGCGCCACCACTCACGGCTACTTAAATACACTCTCCGCCGCCGATCTGAAACACTCTCTTAAACATTCAGTCAAGAAACAATCCTCTCGACCAGTACTTCGGAGTGAAAGATCGCTGAACAAGTAGATTTCAACAGAGCGGTTTTAACGCCGATCTCACCGGTCCGACGCGTCGGTTCCGTCGCGCTCACGGACCGCGTCGAGCAGGTCGTCAGCGCCGAAGTTGTCGTCGACGCGCACGATCCGGTCGCTCGCGGCCAGCACCGCCGCGTTCGCTCCGGGTTCGTCGCCCGTCTCCGGTTCCGTCCGTCCCGCTCGTCCCGCCTTCCCGACCGCGACCGTCACGTCGGCCTCCCGAGCGAGGGCGACCGCCTCGTCCCGCCGCTCGGAGGGGACCGACGCGAACGGGGGCGCCGCCACTGCCCTCGCGTCCGCGTCGGCGGCGACGCCGGCGGCAGCGTCGCCCTCGGGGACGACGCCGACGGAGACGGCGTGGCCAGCCACGGCCAGGCGCGCGACGGCCCGCCCCGCCGATCGGCCGCGTCCGACGACGTGGACGCGGCGCGGCTCGACCGAGTCCGTCGGTTCGCTTCCGGAGTCCGTCGGTTCGCTTCCGGAGTCCGTCGGTTCGCTTCCGGCACCCCCGTCGTCCGGTTCGCCCCCGTCGATCGCGTCGAACGCGGTGACCGTCGGCGTCCCGGTCGCCGGGTTCTCGCCGACGAACGTCTCGGCGTCGAACGCGTCTCGGAGCGCCGCCGCCGTCAACACGTCCTCGGGCGGGCCGGCGGCCCGGACGCCCCCGTTCGCGAGGACGACGAGTTCGTCGCAGTACCGCGCGGCCACGTCGAGGTCGTGAATCGCCGCGAGCGCGGCGCGCCCGTCGTCGACGAGACCCCTGACGAGTTCGAGCGTTCGGACCGCGTGGTTCACGTCGAGGCTCGCCGTCGGCTCGTCGAGCAGCAGCGACGGGGCCTCCTGTGCCAGCGCCCGCGCCAACAGGACTCGTTGGCGCTCGCCGCCGGAGACCTCGGTGATCGCCCGGTCGGCGAAGCGCGCGACGCCCGCGGCGTCCATCGCCTCCCGGACGGCGCGCTCGTCGTCGGGCCCGTGACCGTCGAACCGCCCGAGGTGCGGCGTCCGCCCCATCTCGACGATCTGTCGGACTGGGAAGTCGAACGCGAGGCTCGTCTCCTGCGGGACGCTGGCGACCCGTCGTCCGGCCTCGCGCGCGGACAGCGACTCGGCGGGGTCGCCGTCGAGTCTGACCGCGCCGGCGTCGGGCGAGAGCGTCCCCTTGATCGCCCGGAGGACCGTCGTCTTCCCCGCGCCGTTCGGCCCGACGAGCCCCACGAGCGACCCGCGCTCGACCCGGAGGTCGACCCCCGAGACGACCGGCACGTCGCCGAAGGAGACCGACAGGTCGCTGACCTCGATCGGCGGCGGGTCGGCGCCATCGGGCGTGGGGGACCCCGCCTCGCCGACCGCGGGCAATTCGGCGGTCACAGCTCGTGCACCTCCCTGTTCATGAGCAGGTAGATGAAGAAGGGCGCGCCCACGGCGGCGGTGACGATTCCCACGGGGAGCTCCGTGCTCCCGGCCCGGGCGACCGTGTCGGCGGCGACGAGGAACGACCCGCCCGCGAGCGCGGCGCTCGGGAGCAGGACGCGGTGGTCGGGGCCGACGACCAGCCGGAGCATGTGCGGGACGATCAGGCCGACGAAGCCGATGACGCCCGCGAAGGCGACGCCCGCGGCCGTGATCAGCGCCGAGGCGGCGAGCAAGATCCGCTTCGTGCGCTCGACCGCGATACCGAGCCCCTGGGCCTCCTCCTCGCCGAGCAGCATGACGTTGAGATCGCGGGCGTACACCAGTAGGACGACGAAAAGCGGCGGGACCACGACCGCGGTGACGGCGACGTCGCTCCACGCGGCGCCGGAGAGGTGACCCATCAGCCACGCGACGATCCGGCGGAGCGACTCGCCGGCCTGCAGTTGGAGGTACGAGATGACCGCGCCGAGGAACGTCTGGATGGCGACGCCGGCGAGCAGGAGGGTCGCGACCGGTGTCCGTCCGTGCCGCGTCGCGATGGCGTACACGCCGAAGGCGGCGGCGAGCGCCCCGACGAACGCGAAGAGGCTCACGCCCGCGCCGTGCGAGAGCGTCACGTCGACCGCGCCGACGAGCGGGAGCGTCAGCGTCGCCGACAGCGCGACGGGGAAGACGATGAACGCGACCGCGCCGACCGCCGCGCCCGAGGAGACGCCGATGATCGACGGGTCGGCCATCGGGTTGCGGAAGAACCCCTGCATCACCGTGCCGGCGGCCGCGAGCGCGAATCCCACGAGCGCGGCCATGAGGATCCGCGGGAGCCGGACGCCGACGACGATCTGTTGGTGAACGCGATCGACGGGGAAGGCGAACGGCGACCGATACGCGATGTTGACACCGGAGACCGTGAGCGGTCCGACGCCCTGTGAGGTCGTCTCGACCCCGGCCGGGAGGATAAGCGCGTTCAACACCGCCTTCACCACCTCAGTAGGCGGGATACGGACGGGGCCGATCGCGGCGCTCACGACCGCCACGAGGGCCAGCGTCACCGCTAGCCCCGCGGACCAGCCCGCCGACCGTCGCCAGGCGTGCATTCGTACCCCAACAAAACTTGTAGTAGGTAAGTACTTATTGGACGAGCGTCGTCGTCGATGTAATGCGAGACAGGTACGTCATCGCGATGGCCCTGCTCGTGACGACCGCCCTCGTGGGCGGCGTCGCGGGCTCGGCCGCGGGCGCACAGCCGACGATCGAGGCGACGTCGACCGAAACGACGCCGGCCTCGGACGCGGGCGCCGGGTCCGGGATCCAGCAGGCGGACGGCGGTGACGGGGACACCTGCGGCTTCCCCGTGGAGCTAACCGACGCCACGGGGACGACGGTCACGCTCGACGAGCGGCCCGAGCGGATCACGACGACCAACCCGTCGTCGGCGCAGACGCTCTGGGAGATCGGTGCGCGAGACCGCGTCGTCGGCGTGACCCAGTACGCCGCGTACCTCGACGGGGCCAGCGAGCGGACGAACGTCTCGGCGGAAGGGTTCGGCGTCAGCGTCGAGCGCGTCGTCGGCACCGAGCCGGACCTCGTGCTCGTCCCGAACGCGTCGTCGGCGAGCACGGCTGAGACCCTCCGAGAGCAGAACCTGACGGTGTTCCACTTCGCCGCGGCGACCTCGGTCGAGGACATCGCGGAGAAGACGGAGACCACCGGGCGGCTCGTCGGGAACTGCGAGGCCGCCGCCGAGACGAACGCGGAGATGAACCAGGCGGTCGCGGACGCCGAGAACCGGACCGCGGACCTCGACCGACCGAACGCGCTGTACCCGCTCGGCGACGGCTACGTCGCCGCGAACAACACCTTCATCAACTCGATCATGGAGATCGGCGGCGTGAACAACGTCGCCGCCGCGGAGGGCGACGGCTACCCGCAGCTCTCGAACGAGGTCATCCTCCAGACCGACCCGGAACTCATCCTCGTTACCGGCCCGGAGGCGACGATCCTCGACGAGGAGCCGTACGCCAGCACGACCGCCGGGGTCGAGGATAACTACGTCGTGATGAACGTGAACTACCTCAATCAGCCCGCCCCGCGCAGCGTGATCGAGTCGACGAACACGCTCGCGACCGCGGTCGAGGAGCTACAGACGGAAGGCGAGGGGACGACCGATGGCGACGACGGATCCGAGAGCCAAGCGCCCGGGTTCGGCGTCGTTACCGCCCTGATCGCGGCGCTCGCGGCGGCGCTGATCGCGCGGCGACCGTAGACGGACCGCGACTTCCGACGAGGGTCGGTACTCGCGCGGTCTCCCAGCGATCCCTTCGGTAGACAGCGAACCGTGCGAGACGGCGGCGCAGACGCTCGCGGCGGATCTTCTAGTTATAAAGATGCAGTTCCGTCGAGCTCCTCTTCTTCCGAGATGTTGTCATCTGAAACAGTCAGTCGCCGAGGAGTGCTTCTTGATCGACTGCGGGAGTATGTGTCTTGATTCGGTTGATCGGTTGTTTATAACGGATCGAGTGGTGTTGCTGTCGGCTGTTTATAAATGGTTGCTGGTGGATCTGCGGAGAACACTTTCAAAGCCCCAGCCGGCGAGGCGGGCGCAGGCGACGTAAGCACCGCAACGAGGGAGCAACGCGACCGAGTGAGGAGCGCAGCGAGCGTGCGCCCGCCTCGCCGACCGCCCCTTTGAGTCCCACCCCGCACCGCAACCGCACCTCTCACCTCCCCAGCCTCGCCGCTCGCTGCGCTCGCGGCGTCCCTCGCGCCGTCGGTTCGCGGCCCTGCGGGCCGCTCACCGGGGCGCGCCACCGCACCGTCATTTATAAGCGATCGACGCTATCGCTCACGGATTTTTAAATACGCTCCTGCCACCACCAATCTGCAACACTCACTCCCGCAATTGATCGCCGCTCTGTTCGTACTGAGCGATCGAACGGATGTGAAAGCAACGCCTCGGGGCCCCGACGGAACTGACGATACGTATGAATCGTGCCCGGGCTACGCGACGACTGAGGGGCGTCTCAGCGGAGGCGGCGCTACTGGTTCGCCGAGCGCGCGTCGAGCGCGACGGGGATCGAGCGCGCGGCCACGTCGCCCGCGAACGCCTCGCCGTCGGCCTCCAACTGGTCGAAGGTGTCGTAGTGGATCGGGACGACGAGGTCCGGATCCATCGCCTCGGCCAGGTCCGCGGCGGCGTGGCGGTCGGAGACGAGCCCGCCGCCGCCGATGTTCGCGAGGAAGATGGAGACGTCCAGCTCCGCGAACCCGTCGAACGCGTCGGAGTCGCCCGGCCAGAAGACGGTTCGGTCGCCGAGTCCGAGGAGGAACCCGCAGCCGAATCCGGGCGGGTGGATGACCGAGCCGTCCGGCCCGGCATTGGGGCCTTCGGGGTCGTTGTGCGCGGCGACCGACCAGAGCGCTACCTCGCCGGCCGGGGTCGCCACGTCGACGCGCGCCTCGTCGTCGACCCGGATCACGTCGTAGTCGTCGGCAAGCGACTCGATCGACTCCACGTCGCGGTCGATCCCCGCGGGATCGACCGCCTCGTAGATCACGAGCGTCGCGTCCTCCCGCGCCACCGACCGGATCCCGTCGGAGTCGTAATGGTGGTCGTGGGTGACGACGACGAGGTCGCCGTCCCGGGCCCAGTAGTCGTCGAGGACGCCGTATCGACCCGGATCCGTGTAGACGACGGGACCGTCTTCGGGCTCCAGTCGCGCCGTCGCGTAGCCGAGCCACTCCACCGTGAAGTCGTCGTATCGAACCGTCATACGCGGGGATCCGACCGCGGGCGCCTTGAGAGTGGCTATGGACGTTCGGTTGTCCCGCGTTCTCACTCCGCTCTGTCCCCGTGTCCCTACTCCGCCCCGCGTTCTTACTCCCCCACGTCCTCACTCCGCTCCATCCCCGGCGAGCCGCGCGACGCGCTCCAGCGAGTCGGCGTCGTCGACCGACTTGTCCTCGCGCACGCCGACGAACCGCGGGAACCGGAGGGCGTAGCCCGACGAGTAGGTCGGCGAGGTCTGGATCTCCTCGTACCCGACTTCGAGGACGACCGCGGGTCGGATCGCGATGTCGGTTCCGTCCTCGCTCACCACGTGAGGCTCCAGCCGCTCGGTGAGGGCGGCGATCTCCTCGTCGGTGAGGCCGGTCGCGACCTTGCCGATCGCGGCGAACTCGTCGTCTCCCGCCCGCACGCCGAGCAGGAACGTCCCGAACAGCTCCGCGCGGCGCCCCTCGCCCCACTCCGCGCCGACCACGACGGCGTCGAGCGTCTCCACGTCGGGCTTGCGCTTCAGCCAGTCTCGGCCGCGGTCGCCGGGCGTGTACGCCGCCTCGGGGTTCTTCAGCATCACGCCCTCGTGGCCCGCGTCGAGCGCCGCCGCCTCCGCCGCCTCGATCGCCGCCGGATCGGTCGCGAACTCGACGCTCGCGGCCGCCTCGGGGAGGACCTCGGCGAGCCGGTCGTGGCGCGTGCGGAGCGGTTCGTCGAGCAAGTCCTCGCCGGCCGCGTGGAGGCAGTCGAACGCGTGGAGTCGAAGCCCGACTTCCTCGCGCATCCGGTCCACGTCGTGTTTGCGCCGGAAGCGACGCAGTACCTCCTGGAACGGGAGCGGGTCGCCGTCGTCGCCGACCGCGACGACCTCCCCGTCGAGGATGACCGGGACCGAGACGCGCGCCTCCACGTACTCGACGACCTCCGGGAGCGCGTCGGTCACGTCGTCCATGTTCCGCGAGTAGATCCGCGGGCCGAGTCCGGAGTCGTCGTCGCTGTCGTCGGTCTCGTGGTCGCTGTCGTCGGTCTCGTCGCCGACGTCTCCGCCGTCGACGGTCGACGCCGGCACGTAGTGGACCTGCACCCGCGCCCCGTCGAACTTGCTCTCGACGGCGACCTCGCCGAACGCCTCGACCGCGTCGGTCGCCGTTCCGGCCTGCGCGAGCATCGCCTGTACCGGCCGGCCGACCTCCAGCCCCTCGGCGCTCAGGCCAGCAAGCCCCTCGTCGCGGGCGAGGACCGCGACGTGTCCGTAGTCGTTCGTCACCTGGAGCGCGCGCTCGACCGCCTCGACCGCCTCGTCGTCGGCGTGGAGGGTCGGATCGTCGCCGTCGCCGTCGGCCTCCGTGTCCCCGTCACCGTCGGTCTCCGTCTCGCCGTCGTCGCCCGCCGGTGTCTCCGCGAGAAACGCCTCTGCGATCGCGTCGCGAACGGCTCCCTCGCCGACGCCGAGCCGCATCTCGCCGAGCACCAGCCGAGCGAGGATCTTCGCCTCCGCGGGCTCGCACCGATTGAACAGCCCGAACAGGATGTCCCGCTTGCGGGACTCGCTGCCGTCGCCGGCGGCGGCGGCCAGCTCGCGCAGCTCCGCGTCGACCGCGGCGACGGTGAGCCGGTCGCGCCCCTCGCCGAAGGCGGCGAGCCCGCGCTGGCCGCCGAACTCGAACCCGGCGGCGACCGCGCCGATCTCGCCCTCCTCGGCCAGTCGCTCCTCGACGTCGTCCGCGGTCACGTTGGGGCCGGCGGCGCGGGCGATCGCCTCGCGACAGCGGGCCGGTCCCACGTCCAGCGTTCGGGTGTCGTGCGCCGGGAAGACCCGGCCGAGCAGGAATCGGGAGACTGTCGCGAGGTCGTCGCCGTCGCTTCCGCCGCGATCCCCGGCCGCGAGCAGGTCAGCGACGAGCCGAGTCGTCTCGATGTCGGCGGGCTCGGCGGCCAAACGCTCCGCCCGGTCGGCGAACGCTGCGAACTCCATGCGCGGAGTCGGCGATCGCTCGGCAAAAGCGCCCCGGTCCGATCCGACCCGGGCCGGCCGGTCGGGGACGCACCGCGACCGTTCGCGAACGCCGTCGCGTCGCGTGCCGATCGCTCTCACGTCGCCGATCGGGCGTAGGCCTTTTTACTGGCCGGGGTCGTCGACCGTCCCATGAGCACCGAGTCCGCCCTCGCCGACGGAGTTCGCGAGGCGCTCGCGGTCGACCCCGACGAGTTCGACGCCCGCGCCGAGGAGGAGGCGGAGGTCGTCAAGCAGGCGCTCCGGGACGGCGCCTTCGACAACCAGCAGTCGATCGTCGGCTTCGAGTACGAGTTCTACGCGGTCGCCGACGGGCGGTGGAGCGAGGAGTCGCGGGCGGGCGAGTACGCCCTGATGCGAGTTCCCCGTCGCCTGCTGGAGCTGATGGGGTTCGAGAAGGAGCTCGGGCTCCACAACGCCGAGATGTCGACGAGTCCGCAGCCGCTGTCGGACCACGGACTCCGAGCGCAGCTCGCCGAGGTCCGGGCGCGCCTCGAGGCCGCGGAGAACACCGCCGGCGTCGAGGGGATGCGGCTCGTCTCCGACGGCCTCTGGACCATTCCGCCCGCGGGCGAGACGGCCCGCGAGTACCTCACCGACAGCGTCGACGTCGACGACGTCACCGTCGCCGTCAACATGAGCGACGCGGTGCGGTACCACGCGATGGCGAACGCGGGCGACGACGCGAAGCGCGGGACGGTCGTCGAGGCGCCGGGAGTGTCGCTCGAAGCGGACACGGTGATGCCGGAGAGCCTCATCACCTCGATCCAGCCGCACTACCAGGTCGCCCAGGCCGAGACCCTGCCGCGGCACTTCCGGTACGCGCTCCGGGTCGCCGGCCCGCTGCTCGCGCTCGGGGTCAACTCCCCCTTCTTCCCGCCGGAGCTGTACGACGAGGGCTGGGACGGCGAGCGGGTCCTCGCGGAGGGCGCCACGGAGAACCGGGTCCACGTGTTCGAGTCGGTGCTCAACGGGCGGACCGACGAGGGGAAGGTCCGCTTCCCGCGGGACGTTCACGACCTCGAAACGGCGGTCGATCGGATCGCGGGCGACGAGACGCTCATCCCGATGCCGGAGCCCGAGGGGACCGACCGGTTCGACGACGAGTTCGCGACGTTCCGGACGAAACACGGCAGCTACTGGCGGTGGGTCCGTCCCGTCTTCGAGGGCGCGAGCCGGTCGAGCGCGAACGCTCGGATCGAGTTCCGACCGATCGCGGCCCAGCCGACCGTCCGCGACTCGATCGCCTTTCAGGGAGCGTTCGCCGGGCTGATGCAGGCGCTCCCGCAGCGCGAGCATCCCGTCATCGGACTCGACTGGGAGACCGCCCGCGAGAACTTCTACGCCGCGGTCGACGACGGGCTCGACGCGGAGATCGAGTGGATCGGACTCGACGGCGAGCGCGTCACCGACACCGACGCGGTGTACGCGGACCTCCTCGACCACGCCGAGGCCGGCCTCCGGACCGCGGGCTGTCCCGAGGAGGAGGCCGCGGCGTGGCTCGCTCCGCTCCGGTGGCGGGTGGCGAACCGGACGACGCCGGCGAGTTGGAAGCGGGACCGCGTCCGCGAGCGCCTCGACGCCGGCGAGGAGTTCGAGACCGCCGTCCACGACACCCAACGCGAGTACATCGACCGACAGGCCGAGACGCTGATCGAGGGCGGCTTCTCCGCGTGGACGAACGCCGAGTGAACCCCTGAGTCGGTACGGGTGCGAAATACCGGCAACCAGTTCCGGATTCGCGCACGACGGTTCTCGGCCGTATTGCCGATCGATATCCGATTTCGACGCGTGGAAGCGGCGTAAGGAGACTGTACTACCGGATCTCTCTGTGTGTCTGCGTTCCGCCCCACAGTTCATAACTGTAGAACATCATAGATGCAATTGAATATTATCTATAGCCATATTAGTTTATGAGTGGGGCCGGTACGAGGAGATACGATGGAGCGAAGACAGTTCCTCAGCGGAACCGGCGCGGCGATCGGCGGCTCGCTGCTCGCCGGCTGCGTCGGTGGGAACGACTCTCGGACGGTGACGGTCGACTACGCCTACTACAACCCGATCAGCCTCGTGTTACGCGAGAAGGGGTGGATGGCGGAGGCGTTCGCCGACACCGACGCGGAGATCGAGTGGGTGCTGAGCCTCGGTAGCAACCAGGCCAACGAGTACTCCCAGAGCGGCGAGGCCGAAGTCGCCTCCACTGCCGGGATCGCGGCGCTGATGGCCCGGTCGAACGGCGTTCCGATCACGACGCCGTACGTCTACTCCGAGCCCGAGTGGACCGCGCTCGTCACCTTCGAGGAGACCGGCATCGAGACGGTCGCCGACCTAGAGGGCAAGCGGGTCGCCGCGACCCGGGGCACCGACCCGTACTTCTTCCTCTTGCAGGCGCTCGACGACGCGGGCCTGAGCGAGGACGACGTGGAGGTCGTCCATCTCCAGCACCCCGAGGGGCAGTCCTCGCTGGTGCAGGGTAATGTGGACGCGTGGGCGGGGCTCGACCCCCACATGGCCGAACTAGAACTGGAACACGACGGCGCGGAGCTGTTCTTCCGCGAGCCCGCGTACAACACCTACGGGTTCCTGAACTTCCTCGACGAGTTCATCGCGGACCACCCGGAGGACGCCCGTCGCGTGATCGACGCCTACGAGCGCGGCCGCGAGTGGGCGATCGCCAACCCCGAGGAGACCGCGTCGATCCTCGCGAGCGAGTCGGAGATGTCCCAACCGGTCGCGGAGCGCGTGTTCACGCAGCGGAACGACCTCTCGGAGCCGATTCCGGGCGACGCCCACCGCGACCTCCTCGCGAACCTCGCGCCGATCCTCGAAGAGGAGGGCCTCGTCAACGACGACGCCGACCCTCGGGGAAGCATCGACGCGCTGCTCGACTCGGAGTTCGCGGCAGACGCCGCGGGAGGCGAGTGAGATGGCGACCACGCGGGAGACGGAAAGCGGCGATGTCGGAGCGGCCCTCGCCGCCGCGCTCCCCGACGCCGACCGGTTCCGGTGGCTGCTCGGGCTGGTCGTGCCCGCGCTCCTCGTCGTCGTCTGGCACCTGCTGGTCGCGACGGGCGTGTTCGCGGCCCACCAGCTCCCGCAACCGCTCCGCGTGGTCGAGACGCTCTACGGGATGGCGGCCACCGGCGAGCTGTGGGGTCATATCGCCATCACGCTCCAGCGCGTGTTCTTCGGGACCCTCCTCGGCGTGAGCGTCGGGATCGTTCTCGGAACGATAACGGGGCTGTACGGGCTTGCGCAGGATCTGCTCGACCCGCTCTTCCAGAGCCTCAAGAACATCCCCTCGCTGGCGTGGGTGCCGCTGTTCCTGCTGTGGTTCGGCATCGGCGAGGGCGCGAAGGTGCTGCTCATCGCCGTCGGGGCCTTCTTCCCCGTCTACCTCAACCTCTCTACGGGGATCGGGAACGTGAGCGAGGACCTCTTGGAAGTCGCGGAGGTGTACGACCTCGGTCGGATCGAGTCGCTTCGGCGGGTCGTGTTCCCGGCCGCGGTGCCGAGCCTGCTCGTCGGGATCCGCGGCGGCGTCGGGCTGGCGTGGATGTTCGTCGTCGCCGCGGAACTGATCGCGGCGAGTCAGGGGATCGGGTTCCTGCTGAGCGACGGCCGGGTGCTCGCCCGGCCGGACATCATCGTGGGCTCGATCCTGCTTTTCGCCTTCTTCGGAAACCTCTCGGATCTCGCGGTCAAGGAGGTGGAACAGCGTGTCGTCGACTGGTGAGGAGGTGGACGCGGCAGGAGACGGAGGAAGCGACCCGACGGGCGACCCCGCCCTCGCCGTCCGCGGGCTCACGAAGCGGTACGGCGACACCGTCGCGCTCGACGAGGTCGATCTCGCGGTCGACGACGGGGAGTTCGTGGCGGTCGTCGGCCCCTCCGGCTGTGGCAAGTCGACCCTGCTGCGCGTGCTCTCGGGGTTGGAGGAGCGGTTCGAGGGACGCGCCGCGGTCGACGGGGTCGACGTGCGCGACGGCGGCAGCGACGCGGTCGGGATGGTGTTTCAGGAGCCGCGTCTGCTCGCGTGGGCGGACGTGCGAGCGAACGTCGCGGTCGGGCTCCCGACCGACGTGGACCCCGACGCTCCCGCCGCACGCGACCGCGTCGACGATCTGATCGAGACCGTCGGGCTCGACGGGTTCGCCGAGAGCCGGCCCGGGTCGCTCTCGGGCGGAATGGCTCAGCGCGTCTCGCTGGCGCGGGGGCTCGCCTACGAGCCGGAGGTGCTGCTGTTAGACGAGCCGTTTTCCGCGCTCGACCAGTTGACGAAGTACGAACAGCAGGACAACCTCCTCGACGTGTGGCGCGAGCGCGGGGCGACGGTCGCCTTGGTCACCCACGACGTGGAGGAGGCAGCGTACCTCGCGGACCGCGTCGTCGTGCTCGGCGGGCAGCCCGGCACCGTCGAGACCGTCGTCGACATCGAGGCGGAGCGCCCGCGCGACCGGACCGACGAGGCGTTGCTCGCGGCCCGTCGCGAGATCACGGACGCGCTGGGGGTCTGAAGCGAGCGACCGATCGCGTGCTCTCCGTCACCGACCGCGCGCCAGACCGGTTCGGAACGAAACGAACGTCGATTCGGCTTATCAATCGGGTTCCGAAACTACATCGCATCGATCGACGTGTGGTTTATATAATGTGTATAAGGATGTGGGATCCCGTTGGTGTCTGGCGGTTTTCGCAATCGCCGGCTGGCCGATGCGGCGATCCCAGCGAGTCGTTTTTGCGATCGGCACAAGTGTTAAGTTCTCGACCGTGCTTTCGATAGCCGATGACAGACATCACGGAGGATTCGTCGGACACCCCGGCGGATCGAGTTCTTCCAGGGCACGATAGCTTCTAACATCGATATCGGTCCTGTACGGATCTTCGACACGACGTTACGAGACGGTGAACAGTCACCACGTACATCGTTCAGCTACGACGAGAAACGCCGCATAGCGGCGACGCTGGACGACATGAACACCCACGTCATCGAGGCGGGGTTCCCGGTGAACTCGGACGCGGAGTTCGAGGCCGTGAGCGACATCGCCGCCGCGACGGACACCACCGTCTGCGGGCTGGCGCGGGTCGTCGAGGGCGACATCGACGCCGCCGTCGACTCCGGCGTCGAGATGGTCCACGTGTTCGTCTCCACCAGCGACGTACAGCTGGAGGACTCGATGCACGCGACCCGGCAGGAGGCGAAACAACGCGCCGTCGCCGCCGTCGAGCAGGTGAAGGACGCCGGCGTCGAGTGCATGTTCTCGCCGATGGACGCGACGCGGACCGACCCCGACTACCTGCGGGAGATCGTCGAGGCGGTCAGCGACGCGGGCACCGACTGGATCAACATCCCGGACACGTGCGGCGTGGCGATGCCGACCAGCTTCGGGAAGACGGTGAAGGCCGTCGTCGAGGCGACCGACGCCCGCGTCGACGTGCACACCCACGACGACTTCGGGATGGCCGCGGGGAACGCCGTCACCGGCTTCGAGAACGGCGCGGAGCAGGCGCAGGTGTCGGTCAACGGGATCGGCGAGCGCGCCGGCAACGCCGCCTACGAGGAGGTCGTGATGGCGGTCGAATCGGTGTACGGCGTCGACACCGGCATCGACACGACCCAGATCACCAAGCTGGCCCGGATCGTCGAGGAGGCCTCGGACATCCCGGTGCCGGCGAACAAGCCCGTTACCGGGCGGAACGCGTTCGCCCACGAGTCGGGTATCCACGCCGCGGGCGTCATCGAGAACGCCGACACGTTCGAGACCGGCGTGATGACTCCCGAGATGGTCGGGGCCGAACGCGAGTTCGTGCTCGGGAAACACACCGGCACGCACAGCGTGCGCAAGCACCTGGAGGAGGCCGGCTTCGATCCGAGCGACAGCGAGGTCCGGCGCATCACCAAGCGCGTCAAGGAGTACGGCTCCGGCAAGCGCCAGGTGACCGCCGGCGACGTCGAGCGGTTCGCCGAGGAGGCGGACGTCGACCGCGAGGAGGAGGTTCGGGTCTGATGGCCGCCCCCCTGGACGGGGAGTCCGCCGAGCGACCGCCGTCGACCGCGGCGCTGGGGGACGATCGCCCGACTCGGTCCGCCTTCCGAAACCGGCGGACCGGTCTCGCTTCCCGACAGGGATTTATACCTCGGCTGCGTTGGTGGAAGCGAGATGCGACGGCACACCGCGATCCCGACGACAGCCGACGTCGCCGGAGCCGTCGCGCCGAGTATTGTAGGGGTATAATCCCCTACAGCACCCCTTCCTCACCGACGCCACGCATCGACGAACGCCGACGGGCGAGCCGGTTCTCGTCCGGCG
>Ga0207757_101036_pt1 | contig 13764 bp, 16 predicted proteins | sample A23P3SouthBayCA_2_FD_187752 | JGI IMG/M metagenome (GOLD analysis project Ga0207757, IMG submission 187752) | Aerobic enrichment media microbial communities from Eden Landing Ponds, California, USA - A23 P3 (2) (SPAdes) | ecosystem: Environmental > Aquatic > Marine > Unclassified | place...
ACGGCCGAACGCGCCGCGCTGGTGGCCCGCCACACCGAGGAGGTGGTCACGGAGGAGGAGCTGCGTGCCCTCTTCGAGGAGCAGGACGAACCGACGGCGTACATCGGCTACGCGCCGACGGGCGAGATGCACATCGGCCACTTCACGACGATGCGCAAGCTCGCGGACTTCATCGAGGCCGGGCTGGACGTGACGGTCCTCATCGCGGACCTGCACGCCCACCTCGACGACGAGAAATCGCCGTTCGAGCTGCTCGACCCCCGCTCGACGTACTACCGCATCGCCATCGAGGGGATGGTCGAGTCGGCCGGCGCCGACCCCGACGCCATCACGTTCAAGCGCGGGACCGACTACCAGCTGGAGGAACCGTACACGCTCGAACTCTACCGGATGCTCGCGGACACGACCATCTCGCGCGCGCAGCGCGCCGGGAGCGAGGTGGTCCGGCAGTCGGACAACCCGAAGCTGGGCGGGCTGGTGTACACGCTGATGCAGAGCCTCGACGTCGCCGCCCTCGACGCCGACATCGCCTACGGCGGCATCGACCAGCGCGGCATCTACATGCTCTCGCGCGAGGTGCTGCCCGACCACGGGTTCGGAAAACCGCTCTGCGTGTTCGCCCCGCTCCTCTCCGGGCTGACCCGCTCCGACGAGGAGGGGGAGGCGGACAAGATCTCCAGCAGCGACCGCTCCTCGGGCATCTTCCTCACCGACGACCGCGAGGCCATCGAGGAGAAGGTCCAGGCCGCGTACTGCCCGGCCGGCGAGGTCGAGGACAACGGCGTCCTCGAGTACCTCCACCGGCTGGTGTTCCCCGTGCTGGATGTCCGTGAGGAGGAACTCGTCGTCGAGCGCCCGGAGGAGTACGGCGGCGACCTCGAGTACGGGACCTACGACGAACTGGAGGCCGACTTCGTCTCGGGCGAACTCCACCCGGCCGACCTGAAACCCGCCGTCGCGTACTACCTCGACGAGGTCATCGCGCCCGTCCGCGAGCGCCTGCTCGACCGCCCCGAGGTGCTGGCCCAGGCCTACCCCGACCACTGGGGCTGAGCGGGGGGCTCCCGGCTGTTCTTTCCGCGGCCCGTCGTGTCACCGGCACGCCCAGTAACATCGCTGTCACCCGGGAGCAGCGCCCGTAACCCGGTCACCCCACTGTCAGCGAGGAGATAAGTACCCGTCCCGAGTAAGTGGTAACGCGATGAAAGCAGTACGCATTACCGAACCCGGTATCGCCTCGGAACTATCTCGGACGGAGGGTGGTCGATGACGGACCTCGTCCTGCAGGCGGGGCCCGCGGTGTTCGACTCGGCGGGCGCCGGCGAGGTCTTCCTCCTCGCGCGACTCCTGTTCGGTGGTGTCCTCGCGTTCATGGGGCTCAACCACTTCATGGACATCGAGGGGATGGCCGGCTACGCCGAGATGAAGGGCCTGCCGGCGCCGACGTTCAGCGTCGTCGCCTCGGGGGCGATGCTCGTCCTCGGCGGGCTCGCCATCATCACCGGTGCGTTCGTCGTGCTCGGCGCGGGAGCTCTCGCCGTCTTCCTGCTGGCCTCCGCGGTCGTCATGCACGACTTCTGGACCGTCGAGGACGAACAGCAGCAACAGACCGAGATGACGCAGTTCCTCAAGAACGTCTCGCTGGCCGGCGCCGCGCTCGCGTTCCTCGGCCTGGCGTCGCTCCCGTGGCCCTACGCGGTCGATATGGGTCTCGTCTGAGGCCGTGACCCGCCGTGGGGCGCCCGGCCCGCCACCCGTTCCCTGACCCACCCCCTTTTGCCGTCGACAGCCCTGTCGAACGCATGGAGTTCGACCCCGAGTCGGAGTCGATGTACCGCTGGCTGAGCGGCGCCGTCGTCCCACGCCCGGTCGCGTGGGTGTCCAGTGACGGCCCGGCCGGCCGGAACCTCGCGCCGTACTCCTTCTTCAACGTGATGTGCGTCGCCCCACCCGTCCTCGCGTTCGCGCCGGGGCAGGCCCCCGACGGCGAACAGAAGGACACGCTCCGGAACGCGCGCGAGACGGAATCGTTCGTCGTCAACCTCGTCACCGTCGACCTCGCGGAGGCGATGGTCGCCACCGCCGCGACGGGCGACGGCGACGAGTTCGACCTCGCAGGCGTGACGGCCGCCCCCGCGACCGAGGTGGACGCACCGCGCGTGGCCGAGGCGCCAGTCTCGTTCGAGTGCCGCCTCCACGACACGCTCGAACTCGGGTCGAACACCGCCACCTTCGGCCGGGTGGTCCACTTCCATGCCGACGAGTCGGTCCTCACCGACCGGAAGATGGACACGGAGCAGTTCGACGCGCTCGGGCGCCTGGCGGCGGACGGCTACTGCACCACACGCGACCGGTTCACCCTGTCTCGCCCCGACTGAGATGTTATCAGATATCCGAGTTCATCGGCGTGAAATCGCGCCACGGCGTGCAATTCTGCCGGCTCGTGGGAGGCCACAGCCAGCCACAGGACAGTTCGTTACGCCGTAGCGCACGGTAACTGCCGTTGGCGTCGGACGGCCGTCGTACTTGAATCCCGGACATGGAAAGCACCACACATATTACGGAGGCATCTGGAGCGTCTAGTATGACGCACGTCTGCAGGGACTGCAAGCGGACCTTCAGTACGGAACTCGAGCTCGAACTCCACAAGGACACCTGCGATGCGGCCTCCCTCCTGGTCTGCCAGGAGTGCGGCGAGAAGGTATCCGAGCGGAAGGCTACACGCGACGGGTGGCATTATCGATGCCCGAACGATGACTGCTCCGGCTCCGGTCTCGGCGAAGACCTCTTCCGCGCCGACGATTTCTCCGTCACGCCCGCTTCCTCGACGCGATAACCCACGACCCACCAGCGACCGGTCCGCCGCGGCCCTGCAGGCCACCCCTCGCGCCCCTCGACCTCACATTTCTCGTCTCCTTCTCGCATCCCAACCGAACATCCGAATCTCGGTAGTAATATCTTGATTTTCCGACGAATCCGGACAGTTCGATGATTGCCCGGGCGGCGGAACTCACCCATCCGCATCGTCGCCCGCCAGTGCGACCCGGTCCAGTCGGGGGAGTGCTCGTCGGCAGACCGCCCCGTAGGGCGCGGCGGCGAGCGGCACCTCGAAGGCCGCGATGGCGGGGTCCGTCCCCTCGACCCGGTGGCCGGTCGCCGGTATCCCCGCCACGTCCCAGGTCCAGCGTCCGTCCGTACAGCTCGTCACCTCGAACGGGACGCGGAGGCCGCCCACGGTCGTGATGCGTCCCGTGGAGCCACGGCTGACGAGGCGGTCCGAGCAGTCGACTGCCCGGACCGAGGGACCCCACTCTGGCCAGCACCTGGTGTCACGGAAGGCCCTCCAGACGGCGTTCCGGGCCGCCGCCATCGGGCGTGCGACCACGAGCCGGCGCCCATCGGGAGTCCGTTCGATGCGGGTTCCGGTGCGGCGGGGCACGGTGGGCTGGAGGAACCGCGGCGGCATCAACCCCGTGCCACGGTCCCCCTCGGGAAGCCGAGCGACGGTAACGAACATCGTTATCCACCCCCCGGAACTTCGAACGGATATGGATCCGCGGGACCTCGCCACGTTCGCCTACGGCGACCGGGGGTCGTCGAACGCCGCACGCCAGCGCCGGCGCATCGCGCTCTACCTGGTGGGGCTGGTGGGCATCGCCGTCCTCTACGCGCTGGCGTATCAGGCGGCACTGTTCTACTTCGAGGGGGTCCGGATCTCGTTCGCCAAGGCCGCCCTGACGGTGGTCGAGTCGTTCACGACGACCGGTTACGGCGAGGACTCCGAGCTCTGGACGACGACACCGGTCCAGATGCTGCTCGTCTCGATGCAGCTGACCGGCGTCACGCTCATCTTCCTCGCCCTCCCGGTGTTCCTCGCACCCTGGGTCGAGGAACGTCTCTCGCAGACCGCCCCGACCGCCGTCGAGAACCTCTCCGACCACGTCGTGCTGGCGGGCTACTCCTCGCGCGGCGAGGCCCTCATCGACGAGCTCGACACCCGTGACCATCCGTACGTCGTCGTCGAGCCGGACCGCGACGCGGCCAACGAGTTGCACACGGAGACCGACATCACCGTCATCCACGGCGACCCAAAGCTGACCAAGACCCTGCAAGCCGCCAACGTCGACCGGGCCCACGCCGTCGTCGCGGACATCGGCGACGAGGCCAACGCGTCCATCGCGCTGGCAGCCGGCCACCTCGACGGTCCCGACCCCGGAATCGAGGACGCCCAGCCGGAGACCGACGGTGAGACCCAGCGGCCGCAGGTCGTCACGTTCGTCGAGGACGACGACAACGCCGCCTACCACCGGTACGCGGGCGCCGACGACGTCTTCTCGCCACGCCACCTCATCGGGGAATCCATCGCACGGAAGGTGTCAGCCGGCGTCCGGCCGGAGCTGGACGGCTCGGTGCAGCTCGGCGAGGGCGAGGACTTCGACATCGTGGAGCTGCCGGTGCAGAGCGGTTCGGAGCTCGCGGGCGTGACCGTCGCGGAGAGCGGCATCCGCGAGCGCACCGGTGCGAACATCATCGGCGCGTGGTTCCGCGGCGAGTTCGTCTCCCCGCCGCCGCCGGACGCCCGTATCGACGGGCAGACCATCCTCGTGGCCTCGGGGCGCGAGGAGAGTCTGGAACGGCTGAAGGGGCTCACGCTCTCGCAGGCGCGGGGACTCGGCACGAAAGGGTCCCGGGTCGTCCTCGCCGGGTTCGACGAGGTCGGCACGACCGTCCTGGAGGACCTCGACGCGCACGTGCCCACGACCGTCATCGACCTGCGCGACAAGGACGGCGTGGACGTGGTCGGCGACGTGACCGAGCCCGAGACGCTCCGCGAGGCCGATACCGAGAACGCGGGCACGGTCATCCTGACGGTTTCGAGCGACGTGACCGCCGTCTTCGCGACGCTCGTCATCCGCGAGCTGTACCCCGACGTGGAGATCATCGCCCGCGCTGATGCCACCGAATCCGTCCGGAAGCTGTACCAGGCCGGGGCCGACTACGTCCTCGCGGTCGCAACCGTGGCCGGGCGGATGCTCGCCTCGACCATCCTCGAGGAGGACATCATCTCCTTCGATCAGCAGGTCGAGCTCGTCCGCATCGACTGTGGTGACCTGGCGGGCAAGTCGCTGGGCGAGGCCGACGTTCGCGCCCGGACGGGTGTGACGGTCATCGCCGTCGAGCGGGACTCGACGTTCCTCTCGGATATCGGCCCGGCGTTCGTCGTCGAACCGGGCGACAGCCTCATCGTCGCCGGAACGGACGAGGACGTCAACCGGTTCAATGCGCTGGTCGAGACGGACTGAAGCGAGAAGCGGGCCGCGCGCCTACGAGGAGTCGGCCTGCCGGGCCTCGTCGAGCCACGGCGGCTCGGAGATATCGACCTCGTCGATGGAGTACGTCCGCAGGTCGACGCGGACGACCAGCTGTTCGTCACCGCGGTCCACGACCGCCTGATAGCTCATCCGGCGGACGATGCCCTCCTCGTCGACGACGAGCCCCGCGTCGAACCGGGTCACGTTCTCCGGGTCGACCGACGGTCCGAGAAGCGACCGGAGGACCGAGCGGTCGACGGAGGTGGCGCTGTACGCGTAGAACGTCCCGTTCTCGGTCGTCGTGACGTTCGCCTCGCCGAAGGTGACGTTCGTCAGCACGGGTGCGAGGAAGCCGCCCCCGGTGAAGCCACGCGGTTCGAGGGTGGCGTTCGTGACGTTGTAGCGGGTGTTGTTCGCCCCCGGCGGGTCGACCCGGAGGTAGCGCTCGCCGCCGCCGAAGTAGCTGGTCCGCTCGACCCCGCTGGTCCCGTTGACGGCGATGAGTGCCCGGTCGTCGTCGATATCGACGGACTGGAGCTGCCGGAGCGCCTGCGTCCCGTTCGGCGTGGCGACGCTCCCGTTGATATCGACGATGAACGACTGATGGTTCGCGAGCGAGTCGACATGACTCGACAGCGCCGCCTCGGAATCGTCGATGCCGGTCTCACCGTAGCCGGCCGGGAACGACTCCGACGGGTCGGGTGTCGGTGTCGGCGTGGCCGTCGCCGTGGCCGTGGCCGTCGATGTCGGCGTGGCCGTGGCCGTCGGTGTCGGCGTCGAATCGGTATCGGTCGGTGTTGCACCACCACCACCGAGGAACGAGCAACCGGATGTCAACATCAGAACTGCGACGGCTGCTGTGAGCAGCGAGCGTCTCATACGTCGCCGTACAGGAACGGGGGGGTCCTATGCGTTTTGGCCGCGAATCACACGACAGCCCGTTCACGGTGGCGAGTCCCCGGTTCGCGTCCGGAATCAGCCCCGCTGTGCCCACGAGGGGCGCTGCACGGGGGTCCGGTCGACCCCGGCGATGGCGAACGTGACACCGTACCGGACGGTCCGCCCGTCCTGCTGGACGGTCGCGCGGTACCGGACCGACTGGACGACACCGTCCGTCCCGACGACCAGCGTGACGTTCCCACCGGTCACGTCACCCGCGTCGATGCGGGAGGAGAGCAGTGCCCCGGGGTCGTCGATATCGGATGCTGTGAAGCGGAAGAACGTCTCACCCCCCTGTTCGAACCGCTCGGTCGCGTCGTAGCTGACGTTCGTGATGGCAGCGTCGGTGTACTGCCGCCCGACGAACGCTTCCGGCGGAACCGTCCCGTTGATGGTACCGTACGAGGTGTTGCCGCCCTGCTGAACGCGGACGTACTGGGTCCCGTTCGCGTAGAACCGCGTCCGCCGCAGGCCCCCCGACCCCCGGTTCCCCGTCGCCGAGATGACCGTATCCGTCAGCGCCCGGGGCTCATCCGGGGAGACGGCCTGGACGAGCGTGATACGCGAGGTCCCGTTCTCCCCACGGACGGTCGCGTTGTAGCCCAGCGTGAAGTTGTCCGTCGCCAGCAGGCCGCTCACATGTGCGGCACGCGCCGCCGTCGCGTTCGTGACACCCTCGGCGGAGTACCCGGTCGGGTACGAGGCCGGCGTGGGCGTCGCGGTCGATGTCGCCGTTGCCGTCGGCTCGTCGGCCCCCGTCGGTGTCCCGCCCCCGAACAGCGAACAGCCCGAGAGCACGACCAGCACCGCCACTGCCACCACCGCAGCCTGTCGTCGCATGGGCGGTAGTCCACGGGTCCCGAGTAAAACCCTGTGGCTCGGTACCGTGGGGCTGCGGGTCGACCGGCGGAGGAGTCGCCCGACCGACGGACCGCACCGACATTCAAGCCGGAGCGCCACGAGGAACGCCCATGACCGAGGACACCGGGTCCGGGGCCGTCCCCGAACTCGTGGGGATGGTCCACCTGCCGGCGCTGCCGGGCACCCCCGGGTTCGACGGCGACCGGGCGACGCTCCGCGAGCGGGCCGTGGCCGACGCCGAGGCGCTCGTGGCGGGCGGGATGGACGCGGTACTGGTCGAGAACTTCGGGGACGCACCCTTCCATCCGGGCGAGGTGCCGCGCCACGTCGTGGCCTCGATGACCGCCCTCGTCGGCGCCGTCCGCCGGGCCGTCGACGTCCCGGTCGGCGTGAACGTGCTCCGGTCGGATGGCCCGGCCGCCATCGCCGTCGCGGCCGCGACGGGCGGGCGCTTCGTCCGTGTCAACGTCCACACGGGCGCTCGTGTGACCGACCAGGGCGTCGTCGAGGGGCGTGCCCACGAGACGCTCCGCCTCCGCGACCGGCTTGACGCGACCGACGTGCGCGTGCTCGCTGACGTGGGCGTGAAGCACTCGGCACCGCTGGCCGACCGGCCGCTCGCAGAGGTGGCCCGCGAGACCGTCGAGCGGGGCGGTGCCGACGGCCTCGTGGTCTCCGGGCCCGCGACGGGCACAGGGGCCGACCGGGACCGACTCGAACGGGTCGCGGCGGTCGCCCACGAGACCGGCGTCCCGCTCGTCGTCGGGAGTGGCACCACCCCGGAGACGGTCGCGGAGTTGCTCGAGGTCGCCGACTCGGCCATCGTCGGGACGGCGCTGAAGGCGGGCAGCGAGGTGACCGCACCCGTCGACCGTGAACGGGTGGAGCGGCTCGTGGCGGCTGCTCGCGACGGCTGATCAGAACCGAGCGGCCGACGCGCCGAGACGGGGGCCACAACGTTGACGCGTCGGCCGGTCGTGGGGCCGCGTGATGGCACCATTCCAGAACTCGCTGATCGTGTTCGTCGTGAGCCTCCTCATCGGGGGCCTCGGCGTCTTCGTCGGTGCGAGCCTGCTGGCCGGGAGTCGGAACTACAGCCACGCCGTCGTGACGGCGGCGCTCGGGTCGCTGGTGTGGGCGATCGTCGCCTACCTCATCGGTGGGGTCCCGGTGCTGGGGCCGGTACTCGTCTTCCTGGCGTACCTCGCGGTCATCAAGTGGCGCTACCGGACCGGCTGGATCACCGCCGCCGGCATCACGCTGGTCGCCTACGTCACCGTGCTGGTGGTGCTGGCCATCCTCTCGAACGTCGGTGCGGGCCTCGGGACCGACATCCCCGGTATCCCGGGCGTCTGACCGGCGCGGCTACTCTTCCTCACCGTCGTCCGACTCCGGCCGCGTGCCCGACCCGCTCGCCATCGCGCCGAACAGGCCGATACCTGTCGAGAGGGCGTCACCGACGTGGCTGGCCGGACCGTCCGGGAAGTTCCGGTCGGCCAGTCGCGTGAACGGCGTCAGGTCGACGCTCCCGGGGGCGAAGGCGTCGGTGAACGCGAGCCCCGCACCCGCGAGCGGATACTGGATATCGCCCGGCGAGGCCGGGTCCGAGAGCGTCGCCAGCCGCCCGACGTGGCTCAGAGCCAGCAGCTGTGCGGGCAGGTCGATATCGTCGGCCGACGGCCACCCGAGCTCCGTCCGGACGAGGTCCGAGGCGCGACCGATGGCGCCGACCGAGCCGAGGTGCCCGGCGCCGATGACCGCCTTCGCCGCCTTCGCCGGCTCGCCGCTCATCACGACGGGACCGACCTGCGCGACGGCCCCGTCGCCGACGCTGACGACCCAGCCCGGCGAATCGTAGCGGTAGGTGTCGAGCCGTGGCTCGAACCCGTCCTCGCCGCCCTCACCGCCCTCGCCGTCGCGGACGAGCTTTCGGATGTTCGCCGCGGCGACCTTCGCCTCGCGGAGCGCGGTCTGTGCCGCGGCGGGAACCGCCTCGCCGGCCTCGTCGACGACCCGGCCCGCGTCACCGACGACGAAGGTGGTGTCACCGACGCGGAGGTTCGCGCGGACCTCGGGACGGTCGCCGCCGGTCGCCGCCGGACCCTGGATGCCGCCGGCCCAGACGAACGTGTCGTACCCCAGTTCGTGCCCGTCGGCGAGGTTGACGGTGTCATCGTCGGCGGACTCGACGGTCGCGCCGGTCTCGATGTGGACGCCGCGCGCCTCCAGTTCCGCCCGGACGGCATCGGCGAACGCGGCGTCGAAGCCGGGCGCGATGCGGTCGGCCATCTCGACGACCGTCACGTCGAGGTCGAGCGACTCCGCGTCCGAGAGCGCGGCCAGTTCGCCGGCGACCTGGATGCCCGAGAGGCCGCCACCGCCGACGATGGCCTCGCCGCCGGGGGCGGCCAGGACCGACTCCCGGATGGCCCCGGCGTGTTCGAGTCGCTTCAGGGGGATGGCATGTTCCTCGACCCCGGGGAGCCCGTAGAACGCCGTCTCGGCGCCGAGACAGACCGCGGCGTAGTCGTAGTCGAGTTCCTCGGTGCCGTCGTCGGTGGCGAGCGCGGCGACGCCGGCGTCGGTGTCCACGTCCGTGACGCGGGCCTTCCGGACCTCGGAACGGGCGAGTACATCCTCGAGCGGGACCGTGATGACCTCACGGAGGGCCGGTCGCCGGATGACGCGGTGGAGTTCGTGCTGGACGAGATGCGTGTCCGACTCGTCGACCACGGTGATGTCGACGTCGTCGGGGAGACGGCGCTCCAGCCGGCGTGCGACGGTCAGCCCGGCGTATCCCGCACCGAGGACGGCAACGTGCATACGCCCGATAGGGGAGCGAGCCCCAAAGCCCCTCCGTCGTCGGCAGCCGGCACTCGACAGCCGGGGTCGAGTGGCCGGCTGCCCTCTGCGGGGGCCGCCACGCTTTCGCCGTCCGCCCCCGAGCCACCGCTATGGGCTACCATGTCCTCGACCCCGACGACCTCCCGACATCACCGGACCATCCGTGCGACCGTCGCTCCATCTCGGAGGCCGCCGAACTCGCCCAGCTCGCGCTCGCCGTCTACACGATGGCGCCGGGCGAACAGCTCCCGACGACGTACCACTACCACGAACAGCGCGAGGAGGCGTTCTACGTCGCGGCCGGCACGCTCACCGTCGAGACGCCCGAGGACGAGTACACGGTCGAGTCCGGCGAGGTGTTCGTCGCCGAGCCGGAGAGCCCACACCGGGCGTACAACCCGGACGCCGCCGAGGAGGTCCGCGTTGTCGGGATGGGGGCGCCGAAGTTCGACATCGCGAAGCCGTACGACCCGACCGGCGACAACCCGACCGACGACCAGTAGCTACTCGCTGCCGTCCTCCTCGACGACCTCGCGGAGGTCCGCGAGGTGGGACTGCACCACCGTCAGGGTCGCGTCGGCGTCGGCGTACCCCTCCTCGTACTCGTGGAGCGCGAGGTCCACGTCGTCGACGAACGATTCGACCGCGTCTCGGAGTTCATCGTCGGTCATGCACGCAACGTCGGCGTGCAGCGGCAAGAAACCCGACCGTCCACGGCGCATCGGCCCGGACGGTCACCTCACATCCCCATGTCGGTGGCGGCCTCGGGGACCGGCAGGTCGTGCGGGGAGACGCCCAGCAGCTCGGCGGCGTGGTCGAGCGCCATGTCGAAGCCGTAGTACCGCTCCAGTTCGTCGCCGTCCGGCCCGTCCCGGACCTTCAGCATCGCGTACCCGTCGGCGTTCTGTGCGACGGTGGCGACGCGACCGTCGCGTTCGAACGTGAGCCGCCGCTCGCCCTCGGTCTCGTCGTAGCGGGCCGACACGTCCCCCTCGGTGACCGTCTCCGTCATGGCGGTCGCTAGGGGTGTCGGGGGTACCAACCCATCGGTCGGCGAAGCCCGGCCCCGGAACGCGGGCCCTCACGGTGGGGGCGCGGGGACTCGCATGACGGAACCGACGTGCCGTTGTCCGACCGCGTGTGACGGAACGGCATGTCGCTATCCGACCCTGTCCTGCCCCTCCCCATGTGTCGAGGAGCCGAACGGCGTGACCAGGGACAGCGTGTCCGCCTCGAGGTCCATCTCCGAAGCGGGCTCGATGGAGACGACGGAGCCGACCTGAGCGAGCAGCGCCACACAGACGCCACAGAGGGGTTCCTCGACGGAGTAGGAGCCGTTGAGCGCTCGATAATCGAACCGGCCGACGGACTCGTTCGTACACATCGCACACGTCGTGTTCGCCGTGTCTGCGCTCACGGGACGACGTGGCGGCCGTGAGCCCCATTCAGTACCGCCGAATGGTTCGGGACTATTTATCGGGTGAGGGCGGGGGCGTCAGCTCAGCAGGTCCTGGCCGATGGTGTTCCGGAGCACCTCGCTGGTGCCCTCGTAGATCTCGTTGAGCTTCGCGTCGCGGTAGAATCGCTCGGCGGGGAAGTCCTTGGTGTAGCCGTAGCCGCCGTGGATCTGGATGCCCTCGTTGGCGACCTCGCGGGAGACCTCGGAGGCGTACAGTTTGGCCTGCGCGGCCTCCTTGCGGAACCGCTCGCCGCGCATCTTCTTGTCCGCCGCGTCGTGCATGAGGAGGCGCGCGGCGCGGGTCTTCGTGTCCATGTCGGCGAGCTTGTGCTGGATGGCCTGGAAGTCGCCGATGGGCTGGTCGAACTGCTCGCGCTCGCCGGCGTAGTCGACGGCGGCGTCGAGCGCGGCCTGCGCGATGCCGACCGAGCGGGCGGCGATGGTGATGCGGCCGCCGTTGAGCGTCTTGAGCGCCTGGACGAACCCCTCGCCCTCCTCGCCGAGCAAGCGGTCCTCGGGAACGAAGCAGTCGTCGAAGCGCAGTTCCGCAGTCGGGCAGCCCTTGTCGCCGAGTTTGTCCTCGGTGCCCTCGACGATGAAGCCGTCGTCCTCCTCGGGCCGGACGACGAACGCGGAGATGCCCTTGCTGCCCGCGTCCGGGTCGGTCTTCGCGAAGACGGTGACCGTGTCCGCGACCGAGCCGTTCGAGATCCAGAGCTTCCCGCCGTTGATGTAGTAGCCGTCACCGTTGCGTTCGGCGGTCGTCTCCATCGATGGCACGTCGCTGCCCGCGCCAGCCTCCGAGAGCGCGAACGCGCCGATGTCGGTCCCCTCGGCCAGCGGCGTGAGGAACCGCTCCTTCTGCTCGTCGTCGCCGAACTCGTAGACCATGTTGCCCGCGAGCGAGACGTGCGCGGCCATGATGGTGCCGAGGCCACCCGAGCCGCGAGCGATCTCCTCCAGCGCGATGGGATAGGCGTGGTAGTCGAGGCCCGCGCCGCCGTACTCCTCGGGGAACGGCGCGCCCATGAGCCCCAGCTCGCCCATCTCCTCGACGAGGTCCCAGGGGAACTCGTCCTCGTGGTCGATCTCCGAGGCCCGCGGGACGACCTCCTCGTCCACGAAGTCGGCGACCATCTCCTTGATCTGTTTCTGCTCCGGCGTCAGCGAGAGGTCCATACCCCGTCGGTCGGCTGGGGCTCACTTGAGGGTTGCGAGCGCTGGGGGCGTCCGACTGGAAGCGACACCGACATGCGGGGGGCGGCCGAACCCGTGCCCATGGCGACAGCCGACGCCGGTCCCCTCTCACGGACAGCGAAGGAGTACCCGCGAGCCCTCACTGCGGTCCTCACGGTCGTCGGGTACGCGCTGGTCATCGGGACCCTCTACGTCGGGCTCCCCATCTACCCGACCATCAGTCTCGAGACGGTCAACCTCCTCTCGCACGCCATCGCCCTCATCAACACCACGACGGTCGTCCTGCTGCTTGCGGGCTGGACGTTCATCCGCGATGGTGACGTGCGCAAGCACCGGGCGGCGATGGTCGGCGCGTTCACGCTCATCCTGCTGTTCCTCGTCCTCTACCTGCTGAAGACGGGGGGAGGCGGGCAGAAGGAGATCGTGGCTCCCGACGGTGCGACCATCGCCTATCTCGCGATGCTGGCCATCCACATCCTGCTCTCCGTGCTGGCGGTGCCACTCGTGCTGTACAACATCATCGTCGGCCTGAGCCACAGCACCGAGGAGATCCGGCGGACGGCGCACGCCCGCGTCGGTCGCTGGGCGGTGGCGGTCTGGTCGGTGTCGCTGACGCTCGGCGTCGCGGCGTACGTCCTCCTCAACCACGTCTACACGTTCGAGTTCGTCCGGCTCCTGGTCAGGGTTCCTGCTCCGTTCTGACCGAGCCGTTCCCGTTCGACCCCTGGCTGTGAGAGCCCCCCTCGGAATCGGCCATTCCGGACGGCATCGGCCCCTTCTGGGCCTGCTTGCGCGACATCCGCCGCGTGACCCGCCGTCGCATCCGCCGGACCCGGGTCTTGCGCGCGTGGGTGTCGAGCCGCCACCCCGCCACCAGCAGGAGCGTGGCGAAGACGGCCGCCACGATGAACGTCATGAACACGGCACCCGGGTCCGCCAGGAACGCGGGGAGGCCGTCGAGGGCGAGCGCGACGGAGACGGGCCGGGCCAGTACGGCGACACCCATCAGGTAGAACCCCTCGGCGAGGACGCCGGTCGGGAGCTTGCGCCGCAGGAAGGCGATACCGGACCAGAGCGTCGTCGCGACGGCCGCCACGGCGTACAGCGGGAGTCCCGCGACCGGTGTCGAGAGCGGCAGGAGTGCCCAGCCCA
>Ga0207757_101037_pt1 | contig 13689 bp, 9 predicted proteins | sample A23P3SouthBayCA_2_FD_187752 | JGI IMG/M metagenome (GOLD analysis project Ga0207757, IMG submission 187752) | Aerobic enrichment media microbial communities from Eden Landing Ponds, California, USA - A23 P3 (2) (SPAdes) | ecosystem: Environmental > Aquatic > Marine > Unclassified | place...
CGCGAAGAATCGGCGGACGACGAGTTCGTACACTTCCCACTCGTCGTCGGAGAGGTCGCCGCGGTCGGGCAGTTCGCCGGTCGGGTGGATCGGCGGGTGGTCGGTCGTCTCGTCGTCGCCCTCGGTGGGCTCCAGTTCGTCCAGCGCGAGCAGCGTCTCGGCCGCGTCGCCGAAGGCGCGACTGTCGCCGAAGGCCGCGACGAGCTCCTCGGGATCCAGATCCTCGGGGTAGACGGTGTTGTCGGTCCGCGGGTAGGTGATGTAGCCCGTGGTGTACAGCTCCTCGGCGATGGACATCGCGCGCTGGGCCGAGTAGCCCAGCGACCCCGCGGCGGAGATGAAGGCGGTCGTGTTGAACGGCGCGGGCGGCCTGTCGGTGCGGGTCCGCCGGCGGACGGTCGTCACCTCGGCGCTGTCGGCCGCGAGCAGACGCTCGTGGGCGTCGTCGGCGTCGGCCTCGACCCAGACGCGCTCGGCCTCGCTGCCGTCGTCGTCGTAGAAGTACTGCGCTTCGAAGCCGTCGTCGCTCCCGCCCTTCGCGAGGTTGGCGAACAGCTCCCAGTAGTCGTCGGGTTCGAACGCCTGTATCTCGCGCTCGCGGTCGACGATCAGTTTGAGCGTCGGGGACTGCACGCGGCCCACCGAGATGAAGTCCTCGCCGAGCTGTCGCGCCGAGAGGGAGAGAAAGCGCGTGAGCGCGGCGCCCCAGACGAGGTCGATGACCTGTCGGGCCTCGCCGGCGGCCGCGAGGTCGAAGTCGATGTCGTCGGGTTCGGCGAAGGCGTTGCGCACCTCGCGGTCGGTGATCGAGGAGAATCGGACCCGCTTGACGGGCACGTCGGTCTCCTCGCGGATGAGCTCGTAAGCCTCCTTGCCGATGAGTTCGCCCTCGCGGTCGTAGTCGGTGGCGATGACGGCCTCGTCGGCCCGGCGGGCCAGTTGTCGGAGCGTGCGGACGATGTTCTCCTGGGTGGGCGACTTGACGATGTCGGCGTCGATCAGTTCGACGGGTTCGACGTCGCGCCAGTCCGAATATTCCTCGGGGAAGTCGACGCCGACGACGTGGCCGGAGAGGCCGACGCAGGTCTTCGTGCCCCACTCGTAGACGTTGACGCCGTTGCGCTGGGTCGTCGTCGCGGCCCCGTCGCTCAGAATCTCCGCGATGCGCCGGGCCGCGTTGTTCTTCTCGGTGATTATCAGTTCCACCGGGGGTCACCTCGGGGCGAGAGCGGGGGAGTCATCGGGAGTGGATAGGTGGCCGTCAGTTCATAAGGTTTCGGGAAATCGACGGATAGCGCGGGTATGCGTGCGATCGAGCGGGCGCGAGCGCGGCGCGCTCGCGAGCGTGCGGGGAGCAATCCGTCCCCCTCGATAGCGCTACGAGACGGTCCTCAGGCCGTTCCCTCGGCGGCCGGCGCGGCCTCGCGGTCGCGCGGGAGTCGACAGGCCGGGTCGTAGCTCGCGCGGATCGCGCTCCCCGTCAGCACGACGACGCTCGCGGCGAGGAAGATCCCGCCGACGGGCGAGGTGGGGTCCATGAACGCCCAGTAGACCGGCGTCGCCGCGGCGCCGAAGAGGACGCCGACCGCGCCGTAGAGCGCGGGCGCACAGCAACAGCAGGCGGTCGCGCCCGAGGCGGCCAGCGTCCCGAACATCGCCCGCGGCGAGTCGGTCGCCCCCTCGGCGGCCAGTTGGCGTGCGACCAGCCCGGCGTTGAGCGCGACCAGCCCGCCGAGGAGTGCAACGAGTACGACTGTCCCCGGCGAGACGTAGCCCGCGAGCGGAACCGCGGGCCAGTAGAACTCGACGGCCGGCCAGTAGACCAGCGGTCCCGCGACCTGCTGGGTCGTGACGAACCCCTCGCCCGCGATCTCGGGGGTCACGTCCGGGTTTATCGACATCGTGCCCGCCGAGACGGCAAAAAAGACCGCGAACATGGCGAAGGCCACGAGCGAGACGGCCTTCGAGCGCGCGTCGGCGAGCGCCGTTCGGAAGACGTCGTTCCCGTCCAGGGAGAGGACCGCGGCGACCGCGAGCGGCACGCCGAGGACGAGCAGGTAACCGAACGGATGCGAGAGCCCCTCGTTTGGCATCATCGCCGGGTAGCCGATCCAGCAGGCGAGCAGGAAACCCAGCGCGACGTAGCGGGGGCGTTCGGGCCACTTCCAGCGGACGACGACCAGGCTCCCGAGCGCGACGACGATGGCCGCGACGGTGTTGACGACGGGGAACCAGCGGGTCCAGTCGGGCGTCGACTGCGGCGCGATCTGTATCTCGACCAGACCGATCAGACCGGCGAGAGTTACGACTGCGCCGATCCCGAGCGCCGCCGCGCCGAGGCGGCCCGGATAGTCGTCACCCCGGAGGGCCACCCAGCCGCCGACCGCGACGGCGACGCCCGCGAGCGTCAGCGCCCCCAGGAGCCAGTGGGGCGTCCCCGCGTGGGTCGTCCCCGAGTGCGCGACGACGCGCCCGAGCGCCGCCGGGTCCACGCTGTATGCCATTGCCGGTACTCGGTCCCGGACGCTCAAGGACGTTCTGATACGCGCGTCGAACGACGGCCCAAACAGTACGTTTACGCCACCGTAGTCCTTGCGAGCCGACAGTGACAGAGTCGGACCGCGTCGACATGACCACCGGTGCGGTGACCCCGCGCCTGTTCAGTCTCGCCTGGCCGCTCGTCGCCGGGAACCTCCTCCAGACCGCCTACAACCTCGCCGACATGTTCTGGGTCGGCCGCGTCAGCGCCGACGCCGTCGCCGCCGTCTCGCTGATGTTCCCGACCGCCTACCTGTTCGTCTCGGTCGCGATGGGGCTGACCGCCGCGACGAACGCGGTCGTCTCCCAGCACATCGGCGCCGGTGAGGAACGACGCGCCCAGCGCACCGTCGCCCAGTCGGTCCTGCTGGCTATCGGCGTCGCCGCCGCGCTCGGTACGTTCGGCTTCGCGATCCGGCGCCCGCTGGTCGCGCTCATCGGCGCCCAGGGCGCCGTCTTCGACGCCGCCGTCGCCTACATCGAGTTCGTCTTCCTCGCGATCCCCTTCACCTTCCTCTTTTTCGTCTTCCGGGCGTCGCTGCGGGCCGCCGGCGACACCAGAACGGCGATGTGGTTAGTGGGAGCGAGCGCCGGCCTCAACATCGTCATCGACCCCGTCTTCATCCTCGACTGGGGCCCCTTCCTCGGTCTCGGCGCACAGGGCGCCGCCATCGCGACGTTCGTCTCCCGCGGCGTCGCCGCGGCCGTCGGCCTGTACATCCTCGTCGACGGCGGCTGGGGCATCCGCCTCCGCGTCGGCGACCTGACCCCCGACTGGGCCATCCTCCGCAGACTCGTGAACGTGGGCTACCCCGCGACGCTCGACGGCCTGAGTCGCTCGCTCGCGGCCGTCACGTTCGCCGCGCTCGTGGCGCGGTTCGGCGCGGTCGCGACGGCCGCCTACGGCATCGGCATCCGCCTGATGTCCGTCTCCTGGACCGTCTCCGGCGCGGTCGGCCAGGCCGCGGCGACCGGCGTCGGCCAGAACCTCGGGGCCGACCAGCCCGACCGCGCGGCCGACGTGACCTGGAAGGCGACCGCCGGCGCGATGGCCGTCCTCTTCGCCGCCGGCGGCCTCGTCTACGCCTTCCCCGCCATCGCGGTCGGCGTGTTCATCGACGACCCCGCCGTCGTCGACGCCGGCGTCACGCTCCTCCGGATCATCGCTCCCTTCTGGGCCATCCTGGGCGGGCTCATGGTGATCCAGGGCGGCTTCCGCGGCGCCGGACAGACCAGGGTGGCGTTCGTTCTCTCCCTGCTCTCGCGATGGATCTTCCGCATCCCGCTCGCGTTCTTGCTGGCCTACGCCGTCGCGCTCGACCCCGTCGCGTTCACGCCCGTCGACGTGAACGGCCTCTGGTGGGGCATGTCCGCGTCCGCCGTCGCCTCCTTCGTCGTCGGCGTCGTCTGGTTCCACCGCGGCGACTGGCGAACGAGCGTTATCGACGACGGCCCGAGCGATGGGGCGGGCGAAGCGGTCGCCGACGACGTCGGCGACGACGTGCCCGCAGACGACCCCGTGACGGACTGAGCTGAAACGGGCCGAAACGATGAAACCCCGACACGTTCGAGCTATGGCATGGTCGACGAGGAGCGCGCGGCCGACGCCTTCGGGACGCTCGGCGACCCGACGCGGATCGCCGTCCTGCGAACCTTCGCGGAAGCGATGGACGAACAGGAGCTCTCGCCGGCGGGCGGGATGCCCACGCTGTCGTTCTCGGAACTGTACGACCGGGTCGATATCGACTCGACGTCACAGCTCTCCTATCACCTGAACGAACTCGCAGGCGACTACCTCAGGGGGACCGACGACGGGTGGACGATCACGTTCGCCGGCAACGCCATCGTCCGGCTCGTGCTCTCGGGCGGGTACGCCGGCGGGATCGAGTTCGACCCGGTCGAGACCGACGGGCGCTGCCCCTACTGCGACGGGGAGGGACTGCGCGCGACGGTCGAGGACCGCGCGCTGCTGTACGTCTGCCGGAACTGCGACCGGAAGGTCGGCGGAACGCCCGTGACGCCCGCACAGGTCCGCGACCGCGACCCCGAATCGCTGCTCGCGAGTACGACCACCAGGACCGTCCAGATGGTCCGCCAGTTCCGCGAGGGCGTCTGCAGCGAGTGCGGCGGGATCGCCGACGTCGAGGTGATCGCGCCGGACGTCGAAACCACCGGCGAGGGCGCGCAGTACGTCGCCACCGGCCGCTGCCAGCAGTGCTGGTGGCGCGTCAACGCCCCGCCGCCGATGTGGCTCGCGACCCACCCCGCCTCCGTCGCCTTCCACTGGGACCACGGCGTCGACGTCACCGCCGAGGGCGCCCGCGACATCGGCGCGAACCTCGAGAGCGGCCGCTGGCGCACCGACCGCGTCGCCACCGACCCCGCCGAGTACGAAGTGACCTACAGCGTCGGCGGCGACGTCCTCCGACTGACGACCGACGACGACCTCTCCGTCCGCAGCGCCGAGCGCGTGCGACGCGATCCGGGCGTCGATCGCTGATCCTGTCAGAACCCGTACTTAACTGCCGTTGAGCGCTCGCCGTCGCGAGCGACCGGACCGCCGAGTATGCGCCGCCCACCGTGGCGCTCCGCTCAAGATCGTTTTTGAATCAGTCGCGATATATGTCATTTCTTCAATAATACTTACGTGGGTCTCGCCGAGAGGCCCGAACGCGGGGAACCCCCGCAGTAACCGATGATAGCGATAGAAACGACCGATCTGACGAAGCGAGACCGGGCCGGTGTCCGCCTCGACAATGTGGACCTGACCGTCGAGCGCGGCGAAATCGTCGCCCTGCTCGGTCCGAACGGCGCCGGCAAGTCGACGCTGCTAGACCTCGTCTGCGGCGACGCTCGACCGACCGCCGGAGACGTGTCCGTGTTCGGAGACGATCCCATCGACGAACGCGGCGACCTGTGCGGTCGCGTCGGTCGCGTCCGGGCCCGGCCCGCGCTCGACCCCGACCGAACTGGACTGGACCACGTCCGGTCGGCCGCCGGGGCCGCCGAGTCGGCCGCGGCCGCCGGAGACACGGCGACACCGATGGCCGTTCTCGATAGCGTCGGCGTCGGCCCCGACACCGCCGTCCGGTCGGCCGGGACCTACGCCGCCGGGACCGCCCGCCGGGTCGCGCTCGCGGCGGCACTGGCCGGCGACCCTGACCTGCTGGTCCTCGACGACCCGACCGCGGGACTCGACCCGCTCGGCGTCGCGAGAGTCCGCTCGGTCCTCCGGGCGGAGCGCGAGGCCGGAACCACAGTCCTCCTCGCCGTGCGGCGACTCCGCGGGCTGGCACCGCTGCCCGACCGTGTCGGCCTCCTCCGCGACGGGGAACTGGTCCGCGTCGCCGACGCCGATGAGACGACCGACGCTCCCGGCCTGACCGCGGTCACGCTCCGCGTCGACCGCGTCCCCGAGGTCGACCTCGAAGCGATCCCGGGCGTCGAGGCGGCCCACGCGACCGACGAGACAGTCACCGCCGTCGTCTCCTCGCCCGCCGCGAAACCGACCGTCGTCCTCGAAGTCGCCCACTCGGGCGTCCCCGTGCGCGACGTCTCGCTGACCGCACTCGACTCGACGACCGAACTCGACTCGGCGGCCTCCTCCGTCGATCCGTCGACCGACACCCCCTCGACCGACACCCCAGACAGATGAGAGACAGTAATCCACTCGCGCGGATCCCCGCGTTCGTGACGGAGCACAGCACGCTAATTATCGTCGTCATGCTACTCGCGACGGTCGCCGTCGGCAGCGGTATCACCGCCATCTCCGACGGCGACCAGGGCGAACTCGCCGCGGACTCGTCGGCCGCCAACGCCAGCGAGTACGTCCGGGCCAACTACGACGTCGGCGCCGAGAACCGGACCGTCGTCTCGGTGTACGTTCGTGACACCGACGGCAACGTCCTCTCGAAGCCGTCGCTACTCGCTTCCCTTCGCTACCAGCAACGCGCCCTCGACAACGAGACGGTGGCCGGGAAACTCGCCGACCGCCGCGGCGTCGTCGGCGTGTCGAACCTCGTCGCCCGACGCCTCACCGACGGTGAGGCGGCGACGCTCGCCGCACAGACCGACGCGCTCGCCGCCGCCGAGTCGGCGGAGGTGCGCCGTGCCGTCGAACAGGTCCTCGCCGACGACACGACCGCCTCGAGACTGCTGCCGGCCTCCTCCGAGCCCGGAACGGCGACCGCCGAGAGCCGCCGGATCGCATTCCGGTTCGAGTCCGACGGCACCGCCGCTCGCCGCGGCGCGGTCCCCGTCGCACAGGCGGCGCTGTCCGACGCCGCAGCCGTCGCCGAAGCCGACGCCGAGACCGACGCGAGCGCCGAGTACTTCATGCTGAGCGGGCCCGCCATGTCCGACGTCCAGTCGAAGCTGATCGGCGACACGCTCGAACTCGTCGGGCCGGTGGCGCTCGTGTTCGTCCTGTTCGTCCTGGCGGTCGCCTACCGCGACCTCGTCGACGTGCTGGTCGGCTTCGCCGGCGTCGTGCTGACGCTGGTCTGGATGCTCGGGCTCGTCGGCTGGCTCGGCGTCCCCTTCACCCAGGCCAGCATCGTCGCGCCGATCCTCATCGTCGGCCTCTCGATCGACTACGGCATCCACGTCTTCATGCGCTACCGCGAGCAGCGGGGCGCCGACGGAGAAGCCGACGAGATCCGCCCGGCGATGCGCGCGGCCGTCCGCTCGGTCGGCACCGCGCTGGTGCTCGTGACGCTGACGACCGCCATCGGCTTCCTCTCGAACCTGACGAACTCGCTGTCGACCATCCGCAGTCTCGCGCTCGCGACCAGCCTCGGCATCGTCGCCGCGCTCGTCGTCTTCGTCACGCTCGTCCCCGCGCTCAAAGTCGAGATCGACGACTTCCTCGAAGGCCGGCTCGGCCGCGACCGGACCCGCGAGGCCTTCGGCGTCGGCGGGCGGACGAGCCGCCTCCTCTCGCTGGGCACCCGCGCCGCCCGGCGCGCCCCGCGAGCGATCATCGTCTTCGCGCTCCTGACCAGTGCCGTCGGCGCCTACAGCGTCACGACGCTCGACTCGAAACCCTACACCCCCATCGAAGAACCCGCCGAGTGGAAACAGGACCTCCCCGAACCGCTGGGCGCACAGGATTACCCCTACGCCGAGCACAGCTCCTACGTCCGGGACACCTACCGGTCGAGCAGCGACCAGTTGCCCGTCCAGGTCCTCGTTCGCGGCGACGTGACCGACCCAGCGGTGTTACACGGGGTGGGTGAGGCGACCGACCGACTCCGGAACGCCGAGATAGCCTACCGCCGCGCCGACGGGAGCGTCCCGGTCCGGACGCCACTGACCGTCCTGCACGCCACCGCCGCGACCGACCCCGACCTCCGCGCGACCCTCGACCGCGCCGACACCGACGACGACGGCGTCCCCGAGTCGAACGTCACCGCCGTCTACGACGCGCTGTTCGCGGCCGCCCCCGACACTGCCGGCCAGGTGATCGAGCGGACCGGCGGCGCCTACGAGTCCGTCCGCGTCGTCGTCCCGATGCGAGGGAGCGCCGGCTACGACGACCAGACCGCGGTCGCGACCGACGCGGCCGCCCTCGCCGAGCGCGCCGGCGAAGGTGAAGGCGACACCGCCGAGACGAGCGTCACCGCGACCGCCACCGGCGAGGCGGTCGTCGCGCAGGCCGAGGTTCGCGAGATCCGCAACAACATCTTCGTGACCCTCGCCGTCGCGCTCGCGGCCGTGGGTCTCCTGCTCGCCGTCGTCTTCAGGCTCATGCACGACAGCGCCACGCTCGGCGCGGTCACCGGGCTGGCCGTCGTGTTCGTGCTGACCTACGTCTTCGGCGCGATGGCACTGCTCGGCGTCCCGCTGACGCTCTTTACCGCCCTCATGGTGAGTCTCGCCGTCGGCCTCGGCATCGACTACAGCATCCACGTCACCCACCGATACGTCGAGGAACTCGCCGACCACTCGCCCGGCGCGGCCCTCCACCGGACTGTCACGGGCACCGGCGGCGCCTTGCTCGGCAGCACCGCCACCACCGTCGGCGCCTTCGGCAGCCTCTCGCTCGCGACGTTCACCCAGTTCCGGAACATGGGTATCCTCGTCGCTCTCTCCCTGGTCCTCTCGCTCGTGACCGCGCTGGTCGTCATCCCAGCGTTCCTGGTCGTCTGGACGCGCTGGACCGACCCGCAGTCCGCGGACCAGCCCGCCGGAACGCCCGTGACGACCGACTGACCGCTCTCCCCCTCTCGACTTCCCCGCTGACGGTCCTTCGCTCCCCGCTGACGGTCCTCCGCTCCCCGCTGATAGCTCTCATTTCGTCGTGAAAATCCGAGAACCGCCGTGACTCCTACCCGTCCAGTTCGTCGCGCAACAGCTGATTCACGTCACCGGGGTCAGCCGATCCCCCGGTCTTCTGCATCACCTGGCCGACCAGGAAGTTTATCGCACCGTCGTCGCCGCTATGATAGTCCTCGACGGCGTCGGGGTTCTCCTCGATGGCTTCTGCGACGGCCTGCTGGACCTCGTCGCCGCTCGTCTTGCCGAGCCCTTCGCGCTCGACGATCTCGTCGGGCGAGTCGCCGTCGTCGAGCATTCCCCGGAGGACGGTCTCGCGGGCGTTCTTCGTCGTGATCTCGTCGGTCGCGACGAGTTCGACCAGCCGCTCGATCTCGTCGAAGCGGTCGGCCACGTCCGTGATCTGCATGTCGCGGTAGTTCAACTCGCCCAGCAGTTCGTCGGCGACCCACGTCGCGGCCAGGTCCGGGTCGAACTGCTCGGCCACGTCCTCGAAGAAATCGGCGACCTCCTTCGTGCTCGTGAGTTTGTCCGCGGCCTCCTCGTTGAGACCGTACTCGGCCTGGAAGCGCTCGCGCCGGGCGTCCGGGAGTTCCGGAATGTCGAGTTTCGCCTTCCAGTCGCTGACCTGCAGCGGCGGGAGGTCGGCCTCGCGGAAGTACCGGTAATCCTTCTCCTCTTCTTTCGACCGCATCGAGAGCGTGACGCCCTTCGATTCGTCCCAGTGGCGGGTCTCCTGCTCGACCGCGCGGCCGCGCTCGATGGCGTTTTTCTGTCGCGTCTCCTCGTACGCGAGGGCTTTCTCCGCGCCCTTGTGACTGGAGATGTTCTTGACCTCGGTGCGGTTCGGGTCGGCGTCCTCGAGCACCGACTCGTCTATCTCGTCGGCGTCCACGTCGCTCATGTCGACGATCGAGAGGTTGGCGTCCACGCGCAACGACCCGTCGCGGGTGGCGTCGAACACGCCCAGGTATTCGAGCACCTCGGTGAGTTTCGCGAGGAAGGCGCGCACTTCGCCCGGCGACCGGAAGTCGGGTTTCGTGACGATCTCCATCAGGGGCGTGCCCGCGCGGTTGTAGTCGACCAGCGTGTAGTCGGCGGTGTCGATGGAGCCGCCCCTGTGCTGGAGACTGCCGGGGTCCTCTTCGAGATGCGCCCGGCGGATCGAGACCGAGCGCCGCTCGCCCTCGACCGAGAACTCCAGTTCGCCCTCCTGGCAGATCGGGGCGTCGTACTGGGTGATCTGGAAGTTCTTCGGCAGGTCTGGGTAGTAGTAGTTCTTCCGGTGGAAGGTCGTCTCCGCGGGGATGTCGGCGTCGATGGCCTTGCCGATCTTGACGGCCGCCTCGACGGCGCCCTCGTTGACCACCGGGAGTGCACCGGGCAGACCCAGGCAGACGGGACAGGTGTTCGTGTTGGGCTCCTCGGAGGGGTCGGTCGAACAGCCACAGAAGATCTTCGTGTCCGTCTCGAGCTGGACGTGGACCTCCAGCCCGATGACGGTCGCGAGTTCCTCGCTCGCGACGGCTTGCGCGGTCATTACCCGCGGTTCGGTACCGCGGGGCTAAAGGCTAACGACCGGCCGTGCCCGCGTCCTCGTCGGCCGGCGGAAAAACTGGAGCTTCGGGCGGTCGCTACGCGCCGACCTGCGTCCCAACGGCGAGGTCGTAGTCGCCGACGCGGACGGTGATCGTTACCTCTCCGGAGAACGCCGTCGCGTCGTCGGGCAGCGTCGGTCGCTGCCCGACCGACGCGGCGTAACTCACGTCGGCGCCGGAACCGGTCCTGTAGACGTACACCGTCTCGCCGGGCGAGACGGACTCGGAGAGGGTGACGTTCGTCGACGCCGCCGAGCCGAACCCGCCGGAGCCGACGGTGAGGTTCGACCCCGCCGGGAACGGCCGGTCGCCCGCGTACTCGTAGGCGAGCAGTCGGTCGCTCGACTCGACCGAGAGAGTCGGCTCCGGCACGGCCTCCAGCCAGTCGGGTTTCGGGATCGACTCGGCGCCGTACGGGCCGATCGTGAACTCCAGTCCCTTGGTGTAGGTCTCGCCGCCCCGTTCGACCGTCGCGCTGACGTTGCCGTAGCGGACGACCCCGCTCGCGGTCACCTCGATGCGGCCGGACGCGCTCCGGAACTGCTCGCCCTCCGCGACCAGCGAGGGCGCGAAGATCCCCTCGCTGGCGGTCTCGTTCCGGCCCGCGGACTCGAGGACGAGTCGCTGCTCACCGCTGTCGGTCGTGTAGACGCCCTCGGCCTCCCACTCCAGCGAGCCGACGTACCCCTGCGGGAAGAGCGCGAAGATCACCGCAGCGAATCCGGCCGACGTGCGGACCGGCGTCGGCCCCTTCCCGTAGGCGACCGCACCGGTCGAGGTGTTGTGGACGCCCACCTCCGTCGGGCCGAGGTAGTACTGTTCACTGAGGTCCATCGCCGGCACGCTCGCGTTCAGGAAAGTCGCCTCCGTGTCGTTAGCGATGTGGAACCTGACGTCCGGGCGCGTCGTGTTGTAGAGCCGCATGTCGTACTCGAACCCGGAGTCGGCGAACGCGCCCGACTCGACGTCGAACAGCGCGCTGACGTTCGTCACTTTCTCCGCGGTCACGCCCGCTGGCAGCGACTCCATCGCCGACACCGGCTGAAGGTCGCCGCTCGGCGTTCCGCCGTCGGTCGGCGTGGCCCCCGATCCGGGCGTGCCCGTCGGCGTCCCGGCCCCCGGCGTGACCGTCGGCGTCTCGGCACCGCTCGGTGTCGATCCTCCCCCTGTCGGCGTCGGCGTGGCGTCACCCGGTGGCTCGGTCGGCGTCGGCCTCTCCGTCGGTCCCCCTTCGGTCGGCGTGGACGACCCACCGTCCAGGGAACAGCCCGCGAGGACGACCAGCACCACCACCGCAGCGACGGCAAGTCGATGTCGCATGCGGCCGCTCGTTTCACCCCCGCGAAAATAAGTGTACTGTGACTTGGCGATTCGCGCCGCCGTCCGGCGAGTCGGACGGGCGGCCGTGTCGGCCTACCCGGAACTCGACGCCTCGGACTCGTCGAACCGGTCCGGGTTCTCCACGCTGATATCGCTCCCGTCGGCATCGATAGCCTGAGCTCGACGTCTACTTCCGTCCCGGACTCGGCCGTTCCCGAGAGGGTCACCGACCCGGTCCCGACGAGTCCATCGGAGCGGGAGGTGACGTGGCCGCTGCTGGTACCGGGACTACTCGTCGGAACTGGTCTGGCTCTCGGCCTCGGACTCGTCGAACCAGTCGGGCACTTCAACGGTGACGTCGTCGTCAGTCATCGTCATCGAAACCGAAACCTCCGCCGTCGTTCCGGCCTCGTTGACGTAGGTGAGGTTTATCGATATCTGGGGGAACAGTACGTCTTCCGTGACGACCATCCTCCCCTCGGCCGACTGGATCTCGCCGCTACTCTGGAAGTCGCTCTGGTCGAGGGCCGTCTGATTGATACTGTTCGACTCGTAGACGTATCGTTCCTGACCGTCCACGGCCCGAATGTCGGTCACGGACCAGTTCATCACGCCCACGTACGAGAGCGGGATGAACGCGTAGAATGCGGTGAAGCCCGCTCTGAGTTCGATCCCCTGGTCGCCCTGACCGTACAGGATCTCGCCCGTGGTTTCGTTGTACATGGCGTTGTACTCTTCGGTCAGATAGTAAGTCGTCGTACCGACCGTTGACCGCGTGAGTTGGATGAGTGCTCGGTCGGCGTCGGTGTCGTTTTTGAGGAGGAAGTCGACGTTCTGGCCCGACGAATTCCGGATGCTCACCTCTATCATCGTCGCGTTGTCGAGGAAACTGGACGAACCCCCCGACGATACCGACCCGTTCCGCAACGGGTCCTCCTCGGTGTCGGATGAGTCGTCCGAGTCGTCAGTCGGGGTCGCCGTTGGCGTCGGCCTCGCCGTGGCAGTCGGCGTCGCACCTTCGGTCGCCGTCGGCGTCGCACCTTCGGTCGCCGTCGGCGTGTCGCCCGGCGTCGGCGTCGCAGTGGGCGTGCTCTCGCCCGGAGCGTCAGTCGGCGTCGCTCCCCCGTCGGCCGGGGCGTCGGTCGGCGTCCCCTTCGGTTCGACCGGCGTATCGGTCGGTGTCGGTTCCCCCTCCGTGGCTGTGGACGACCCGCCGCCGCCCGAACAGCCCGCGAGGACGACCAGCGCCACGACAGCCACCACCGCTAATCTGTGTCGCATACCCCGAACCTGCCACCCCAGTGAGATAAATGTGGGCTAAAACTGTCTAGACCGGACACGCGTTCAGTTCTGACGGCCGTCACGGAACCGGAGCCACCGACTCGCGGGACGCGACCGTGGCGGGGGAAACTCACCAGCCACCCGACACCTGTCAGGTTCGATGTGAATGTCTGACGTACGTTTATGTCGGGGGACGACCCTCATGGTGGTATGTGCGGCAACCGAGTCGAGGAACTCGAATCACGCGTCAAGGAACTCGAGGCGTCCGTCGAAGGCCTGACCGACGAACTCGTCGAGTGTAAGGTCCGCCTGCGAGAACTGGAAACCGCCGTCGACGAGGATCTGGGCTTCGTTCCGGAAGAGCCGAACAGTTCGGTATCTCCAGACGAAGCGCAGGCCGACACTACTAACACGGAGGAAGACGACGGGGAGGATAGCACGGAGACCGGCCAGAGCGACATCATCGTCGCGTAGGGCGGTCTCTCCGAGGACCATGCACATCAAAGAACTCGTCCTCGACAACTTCAAGAGTTTCGGCCGGAAGACCCGGATCCCGTTCTACGAGGACTTTACCACTGTCAGCGGCCCGAACGGTTCGGGCAAGTCCAACATCATCGACGCCGTCCTCTTCGCCCTGGGACTGGCGCGCACGTCGGGCATCCGCGCCGAGAAGCTC
>Ga0207757_101040_pt1 | contig 13681 bp, 10 predicted proteins | sample A23P3SouthBayCA_2_FD_187752 | JGI IMG/M metagenome (GOLD analysis project Ga0207757, IMG submission 187752) | Aerobic enrichment media microbial communities from Eden Landing Ponds, California, USA - A23 P3 (2) (SPAdes) | ecosystem: Environmental > Aquatic > Marine > Unclassified | place...
CCCGCGACTCGCTCGTCGTCGACCTCGACGCCGTCCGCGAGTGGCTGGCGGACAAGTACGACGACGCCGACCTCGTGCTCGACTCGCACCTCGCGCACCTGCTCGACGTGGACCGGGTGGTCGTCCTGCGTGCGCATCCCGAGCGCATCCTCGAACGGCTCCGCGAGCGCGGCGAAACCGAGGCCTCGGCCGCGGAGAATGCCGAAAGCGAGGCGCTCGATGTCGTGCTCTCCGAATCCGTCGACCGCCACGGCACGACCGCCGTCCACGAGGTCGACACCACCGACCGGGACCCCGATGCGGTCGCTGACGAGGTCGCGGCGGTCGTGGCCGGCGAGCGCGACCCGGCGGTCGGCATCGTCGACTTCACGGACTACCTCGTCGGCTCTACGCTCCCGGAGCCGGGAGCGGAGCCCCCGCCAGAGGATGGAGGTGACGGCGCGTGACGCTCGACCAGTACCGCTCGACCGCGAAGCGCGTGGCCGACCCGTTCGTCTCGCTGTTCGTTCGCCTCGGCCTGACGCCGAACCAGGTGAGCGTCCTCGCGGTCGTGCTGGCAGGCGCGGCCGGGGTCGCGTTCGCGCTCGGCGGGTCGAACCCCCTGTTCTACCTGCTCGGCGCCGTGTTCGTCTTCTTCAACGGCGCGCTGGACGTGCTGGACGGTGAACTCGCACGCGAACTCGGGACGGACTCGCTCGCGGGGGACCTCCTCGACCACGTCCTCGACCGGTACGCCGACATCCTCCTGCTCGTCGGGCTGGCGGCCGGGAGCGGCCGGTACGCGCTCGGCCTCGCGGCCGTCACGGGCGTCCTGATGACCTCCTACCTCGGGACGCAGGCCCAGGCCGTCGGCCTCGACCGCGTCTACGGCGGCCTCGTCGGCCGGGCCGACCGGCTGGTCATCATCGGGCTCGGGGCGGCCGCCGCCGCGTTCGTCACCGGCACCGTCGCGGCCGGCCCGTTCGGGCAACTGGGGGTCGTCGGCGGCCTGCTCGTCTTCTTCGCCGTCGTCGGGCATCTCACCGCGCTCCAGCGGTTCTACTACTCCTATCGGGAGCTGGCATAAGTCCCATCAGGGTCAGCCTTCGAGAGATACACGGCATCTTTGGCGAAGAACCCGAGGGTATCTGGAAGATCCGTTCCGCTCAGCCTCAACGATAGAGTCTCAGCTGGCGCCCGAGTTCGGCCGCGGCGGCGTGTCTGAGCGCCGTGTGGTCGCGGTCACCGACAGCCGCCGTGATATCTACGTCGGTGTCGAGGGCGTCGAATGCGGCCTCGGCGGCGTCGTAGCCTGCCATCGCACCGGTGACGAGCGCGGCCGTCGCGTCCGGGAGGTCGGTGTCGGTCAGTCGCTCGCGGAGACGTGGCACGTCCGCCGAAACCTCGTCGTCGGGGCCGTATCCGGCGGCCCCGCGGATGGCGTCGCCGGCCACCACCAGGGCGGCGGCGTCGGTCCAGGGGTCGGTTCCCTCGGCGGCGTCGCCCAGGGCCTGCTCCGCGAGCGCCATCCCGCGCCAGATGTCCCGCTGCGCCGCGGCGAGGAAGGCGGCCCGGACCCGGTGGGTCGCGGCCGTCTCGCCCGCGCTCACCTCGCCGAGTTCGATCAGGACGCGGAGCCCCTCGTCGGGTAGCTCGTCGACCCGGTCGAGTGCAGCCTCGTAGTCGGTGGCGGCGGCGTCCTCGTCACCCAGTCGGCGGTTCGCGTTCCCGCGGTTGAAGTACGCTCGTGCGGTGTCGGTGCGGTCGATGGCACGCGTGAAGTCCTCGCGGGCGTACTCGTCGGCGCCCGCCTCCGCGTACGCGTTGCCGCGAACGAGGAACGGGTGCCCGGTTCCGGCGTCGGCCGCGCGTTCGAGGTCGGCGGTGGAGGCCTCGCGCTCCCCGAGGCGGGCACGGGCGAGGCCACGGTTGAACAGGGCTTCCCCGTTCTCGGGGTCGGCATCGAGCGCGGCGGTGTAATCAGCGACGGCGGCCTCGATGGCCGTCCGGACCTCGTCGGCGTCCGGTTCGGCGCGTGGGTCCCCCTCGTCGGAATCGGCCCGCTCCATGCGGACGTTGCCGCGGTCGGTCAGCACGCCCGCAACGAGCGCGTCGTTCCCGTCCTCGAGAGCGAGTTCCAGGGCCTCGTCGAGGTGGTCGAGGGCGCGCTCCACGTCGTCCGCGCCGAGCGCGCGGCGGGCCGCCTGCCGGTGTTCGACGGCCGTCTCGGGCTCCGGATCGGGAGCGCGGTCCGGTCCAGCGTCGACGGGGGTGCCGTCGGGACCGAGCTGATAGCTCTCGCGCTCGTCGTCGGCCCCGGTATCGTCGTCCATCCTGCCGGCAGGTCGGGGCCGGAGAGAAAGAGCGTTCCGGCGTTCCGGCAGGCCACAGATATTGCCAGAAATTCACATACACTGACTGAAACGGCAAATTTCGCACGATTTTTGGGGTCCCCCTCGATACAGCGGGTCATGAGTGACCGCGAGACGTGGACGACGCGGCTGGGGTTCATCCTGGCGTCCGTCGGGAGTGCAGTGGGTCTGGGCAACATCTGGCGCTTCCCCTTCCAGACAGCGACGAACGGTGGCGCAGCCTTCCTGTTCGTCTATCTCGTCGCCGTGGTGGTCATCGGGCTTCCGGCGATTCTCGCCGAGTTCGTCGTCGGCCGTCGGGCCGAGATGAGTGCTATCGGCGCGTTCGACGAACTCGGCCATCCCGGCTGGCGAGCGGTCGGCGCGCTGGGTGTCTTCGCGGGCTTCTGGACCCTCTCGTACTACAGCGTCGTCGGCGGCTGGGTGATCCGGTACATCGGCCAGGCCGCGATGGGGAGCTACGGGTCGAACCCGAAGGTGTTCTTCGGCAACGTCTCGGCTGGGCCCGAGGCCGTCGCACTCCACGCGCTGTTCATGCTGTTGGCGGTCGGCATCGTGGCCTTCGGCATCGAGGGGGGAATCGAACGAGCGACCAAGGTGATGGTTCCGGCCATCGTCCTCATCCTCGTCGGGCTCGTGGGCTACGGGGCCTCGCTCGCGGGAGCCGGCGAGGCGTACGACTACTTCCTCACGCCGGATTTCGGCGTCATCGTCGCGAACGCGCCCAGCGTGATCCCCGCAGCGGTCGGGCAGGCGCTGTTCTCGCTCTCGCTGGGCTTCGCGGTCATGATAACCTACGCCTCCTACATCGACGGGGACGAGAGCCTCCCCGTCGACGGCCTCTCCATCGCCGTGACGAACACCGCCATCGGTATCCTCGCGGGGCTGGTCGTCTTCCCGCTCCTGTTCACGCAGGGCGTCGGTCCGGATACCTCCGGTCCCGGCGCCGTGTTCATCGCGCTCCCCACCGCACTGTCCGACTTCGGGGCAGCCGGACGGGTCGTCGGTGTCGCCTTCTTCGTCGTCATCCTCATCGCCGCGCTCTCATCGGCCATCTCGCTGCTGGAGGTCGCGGTGTCGTATCTCGTCGACACGCACGGGTTCGAGCGCAGGCGGACGACTGCCGTGCTCGGTGTGCTCCTCTTCCTCCTCGGCATCCCGTCTGCCTGGGACACCGCCTGGCTGAGCTGGTTCGACAGCATCGCGGTGAACCTGCTCCTGCCCGTCGCAGTGCTCCTGCTCGTCCTGTTCGTCGGCTGGGTGCTCGCTCCCGATGCCGTTGACGAACTCCGAATCGGTTCGGGAGACTCGTTCGACGACCTCGCCCCGCTGTGGCTCTGGTCGCTCCGGACCGTCGTTCTCCTCGCGGTACTGGTGACGGTCGCGCTCAGCGTCACCGAACTCACCGGCGCACCCGTCTGAGTTCTCCACTGGCGGACCGGCGCGTCCGGCCGTCGACCCACCGGCAGCCGCCGGACGCTCGGCGCGTCGAGCTGCGGTCCTGTCGCCGTCTGTGATATCCGTAGCCGACCGTGGGCCGTATCCCGGCTGGACTGACACGAGCCCACTGGCTGGCGGGTCACCCCCAGTGCATCCCGGAACGCATTTGCGGGGGCCGGTCGTTCGCCCGCCCATGATTCGCGTTGGCACGCACACGGCGCCAGTGTCCGGGTGGTCGTCGTGGTAGACGAGGAGGATATCGAGGAACTGCGCGAGCGCAAGCGGCAGGCCGAACTCGGCGGCGGCGAGGAGCGCATCGAGAAGCAACACGAGAAGGGGAAGATGACCGCGCGCGAGCGGGTGGATTACTTCCTCGACGACGACAGCTTCCGCGAGGTCGATACGCTCCGCGAGCACCGCTCGACCAACTTCGACATGGCCGAGAAGGAGTTCCCCGGCGACGGCGTCGTCGTCGGCTACGGGACCGTCGAGGGTCGGCAGGTCGCGGTCTTCGCGCACGACTTCACCGTCCTCGGCGGCTCGCTGGGCGAGGTGTTCGCCCAGAAGGTCTGCAAGGTGATGGACCAGGCGATGGACACGGGTATCCCCATCATCGGCCTGAACGATTCGGCCGGCGCGCGCATCCAGGAGGGTATCGACTCGCTGGCCGGCTACGCCGACATCTTCCACCGCAACCAGCAGGCCTCGGGCGTCGTCCCGCAGATCTCGGCCATCATGGGCCCCTGCGCGGGCGGCGCGGTCTACTCCCCCGCCATCACGGACTTCATCCTGATGGTCGAGGAGAGCAGCCACATGTTCATCACCGGGCCGGACGTCATCGAGACGGTCACCGGTGAGGAGGTCACCTTCGACGAACTCGGTGGCGCGGGCGTCCACTCCTCCGAGTCGGGCGTCGCGCACTTCACCCGGGCGGACGAGGAGGCCGCGCTCGACGACCTCCGCTACCTCCTCTCGTACCTCCCGCAGAACAACATGGAGGACCCGCCCCGCGTCGAGCCGTGGGATGACCCCGACCGCGCCGACGAGGGCCTCAACGACGTGGTCCCGTCCTCGCCACAGAAGCCGTACGACATGCACGATGTCATCGGGCGTGTCGTCGACGAGGACTCGTTCTTCGAGGTGGCCGACCGCTTCGCCCGGAACCTGCTCACCGGGTTCGCGCGCCTCGACGGCCGGTCCATCGGCGTCGTGGCCAACCAGCCCCGCGTCAACGCGGGGACGCTGGATATCGACGCCTCGGTGAAGGGCGCGCGCTTCGTCCGCTTCTGTGACGCGTTCAACATCCCCATCCTCACCTTCGTCGACGTGCCCGGCTTCATGCCCGGCAAGGACCAGGAGCACGGCGGCATCATCAAGCACGGGGCCAAACTCCTGTACGCGTTCAGCGAGGCGACCGTCCCCCTGATGACGGTCATCACGCGGAAGGCGTACGGGGGCGCGTACGACGTCATGTCCTCGAAACATATCGGCGCCGATGTCAACTACGCGTGGCCGACCGCCGAGATCGCGGTGATGGGTCCGCAGGGCGCCGTCAACGTCCTCTACCGGAAGGAGCTCTCCGAGGCTGACGACCCCGAGGCGCGCCGGCAGGAGCTCATCGACGACTACCGCGAGACGTTCGCGAACCCGTACAAGGCCGCCGAGCGCGGCTTCGTCGACGATGTCATCGAGCCGCCCGAGACACGCCCGCGGCTGGTGCAGGACCTCGAGATGCTATCCCGCAAGCGTGCGGACACGCCCGACCGCAAGCACGGGAACATCCCGCTCTGAAATCGCTTCGACCTCCCTCTCACCTCACCGCTCTGAAGCCGTTCCGAACCATCTCTCAACGGCCATACCACCCGCTAGACGGGTGTCGGCGCCGCTCCAGCGGACGTGGTCACCGTGACATCGTCAACAACCAGACGACAGTTGGTAAACATACAACGCGTTGTTCCTGGCCGGAACCGGTACACTAAGGGGGAAGGCACTGGCACCGTCGCCTGATAATGTTCGACAAGGTTCTCGTCGCCAACCGGGGTGAGATCGCGGTTCGCGTGATGCGAGCCTGCGAGGACCTCGGTGTTGGGACGGTCGCCGTCTACAGCGAGGCCGACAAGCACTCCGGGCACGTACGGTTCGCCGACGAGGCGTACAACGTCGGGCCCGCGAGAGCGGCCGACTCGTATCTGGACCAGGAGGCCATCGTCGAGGCCGCGCAGAAGGCCGGCGCCGATGCCATCCATCCGGGGTACGGCTTCCTCGCGGAGAACGCGTCGTTCGCCGAGCGCGTGGAGAACACCGACGGCATCACCTGGGTCGGGCCCGCCTCCGAGTCGATGGAGCAGCTGGGCGAGAAGACCCACGCCCGGAAGACGATGCGCGAGGCCGACGTGCCCATCGTCCCCGGGACGACCGACCCCGTCGAGGACCCCTCCGAGGTCGAGGAGTTCGGCGAGGAGTACGGCTATCCCATCGCCATCAAGGCCGAAGGTGGCGGTGGCGGCCGCGGGATGAAGGTCGTCCGTGGCCCCGACGAGGCCGAGGAGAAGCTGGAGACCGCGATGCGCGAGGGTGAGGCGTACTTCGACAACGACAACGTCTACATGGAGCGGTACCTCCAGGACCCGCGCCACATCGAGGTGCAGATCATCGCGGACCACCACGGCAACGTTCGCCACATCGGCGAGCGTGACTGCTCGCTCCAGCGACGCTACCAGAAGGTCATCGAGGAGGGGCCCTCGCCGGCGCTGTCCGACGAGCTCCGCGAGGAGATCACCGAGGCCGCCCGTCGCGGCGCGGACGAGGCGGGGTACTACAACGCGGGGACCTTCGAGTTCCTCGTCGAGGAGGAGGACGACCGCGACGGCCCCGACGAGCTGCTGGGTCCGGACACGGACTTCTACTTCCTGGAGGTGAACACCCGCATTCAGGTCGAGCACTGCGTCTCCGAGGAGCTGACCGGCATCGACCTCGTGAAGTGGCAGCTTCGCGTGGCGGCCGACGAGGAGATCACCTTCGACCAGGAGGACGTGGAGCTGGACGGCCACGCCATCGAGTACCGCATCAACGCGGAGAACGCGGCCGACGACTTCGCGCCCGCGACGGGCGGGGAGCTGGAGACGTACGACACGCCGGGCGGCATCGGTGTCCGACTGGACGACGCCTCCCGGCAGGGTGACGACCTCGTCACCGACTACGACTCGATGATCGCGAAGCTCATCGTCCACGGGTCGGACCGCGAGGAGTGCATCGCCCGTTCGCGGCGCGCGCTCGCCGAGTACGACATCGAGGGCATCCCCACCATCATCCCGTTCCACCGGCTGATGCTGGAGGACGAGGCGTTCCTGAACGGGACCCACACCACGAAGTACCTCGACGAGCATATCGACCGCTCGCGCTTCGATGAGGCCCAGGAGAAGTGGGGGACCGGGGACGCCAGCACGAGCAGCGACGAGGAGACCGTCGAGCGCGAGTTCACGGTCGAGGTCAACGGCAAGCGCTTCCAGGTCAACCTGGAGGAGAGCGCCGACGCACTCGTCGCGGCCGGTGCCCAGGGTGGCGGCGGTGGCGGTCGCCCGTCGGGCGGCGGTGGTGGTGGCGGCGGAGGCGGAGGCGGTGGTGGCTCCGGTGGCGGCGGCCAGCAGGTCACCGCCGAGGGCGAGACCATCAACGCCGAGATGCAGGGCACGGTGCTGGAGGTCAACGTCGCCGAGGGCGACGAGGTCGAAGCCGGCGACGTGGTCGTCGTGCTGGAGGCGATGAAGATGGAGAACGACATCGTCGCCGAGTTCGGCGGGACCGTCGCACAGGTCCCCGTCGAGGAGGGCCAGTCCGTCGACCAGGGCGACGTGCTGCTCGTCCTGGACTAGCGGACGGTCCTCGTTTCTGTATTATTCCTGGTTCTGTTGAACTGCGCCACGTCTCTAGTGGATATGCCCGGAGTATGAACTATTAATCGGAGATAGCAGGATTAGCACAACGGTGGCCGTACGGCTCGGGACTCAGTTACCGCGTTCCCCGGACCCCGTGTCGACCGCGTCGGTCGCCTTCCGGAGTCCCTTCTCGGCCTGTTCCTTGCTCACACTGGTCCGCTTGCTGACCGTCTCCGCGAGTTCCTCCTCGTGGCCCTCGACGAGGCCGAGCAGCCGCTTGAGCTTCGTCGTAATCCCCATGGTACGTCCGAGTGGGTCCCGGAGGCCCGAAAGCGTGATGGCTGTCCCGTGGCCCGCCGGTCGACTCACGCGACCGACGGGCGCCCCTACTACCGCAGTCACTCCCATTCCGTCGACGGGATGGCCTCGCCGTACTCGATGGTGATCCACTCGGTGGTGAGGTTCGGGCCCTCCGGGCTGAAGATGGTGAGCTCCTCGGGGTCGTCCGGGTCGTCGGTCCCGTACTCCAGGTCGTGGGCGCCCCAGGACGCTTCGGACAGGGACTCCCCCGTGCTCACGGGCGACCACCCTCCGGGTCGGTGCACTCCGGACAGTACGGGCCGCCCTCTCCCCGACCGCCAGCGATCGGCCCACTGCAGGCGAGACAGTGGCCCCAGTTCTGACTCCCTCCCGTCTCCTTCCTTCCATCGTTCCGTTTCATATCTCCGGGTACTGGACAGAGTGACTAATATCTATTGGTGTTCGTAAGGATTGTGGGCAGAAATAGCGACAAACGAATGGTGATTCGTCGTGGAACAGTCCAAACGTTTCTCCAGTTCCGGTCGATGGATGGATGTCCGAGCGTGAGAGTCGAGTCCGGCTGAGGAAGGCCGCCCGTTCTCGCGAGCGGCGCGACGGCCTACAGGTCCTCGTCGAGGTGAGTCGCACACTTCAGCGCGAGCGCCGCGATGGTCAGGGTCGGGTTCATCGCACCGCTGGTCGCGAACACGGAGGCACCCACGAGCGACAGGTTCGAGATGTCGTGGGTTCGCAGCCGGCCGTCAACGACCCCCTTCGACGGGTCGACGTGCATCCGCGTGGCGCCCATCTGGTGGTACGCCGGGCCGGTCCCGTCGTGGCCGATGGTGACCTCGACCGTCGCGCCCAGTTCACGCAGGATGCGTGTCTGGATGTCCAGGGCACGCTCGATGGTGCGCTCGGTGCGGTCGTCGAGCGCCCACTGGATGTCGGGCACGGGGTTCCCGTGGTCGTCAGTGCGCGAGGGATCCAGCGTGACGCGGTTCTCCTTCCGGGGGAGCTGTCCGACCAGCCCGCCCATCGCGATGTGGGTGCCGTAGTCGGCGCGCAGCCGTTCGAGCAGGTCGTCACCGAACTCCCCGGCGTCCATCGCCAGCTCCACGGGGGAGGGGCCGGCGTAGTTGAGGAACTCCAGCTTGATGGGGCCGAGGTCGGCGTCGCTCCCGGGGATGGCGCCGCCGGTCCCCTCGGTGGCCCGTCCGGGGTCGTCGTAGAACGCGTGGCTCTCGCTCGTGAGGAAGCCGATGTGGTTCTGCCGGGTTCGCTGGTCGAGTCGTCCCCCGGCGCCGACGAACAGGTGGTCCATGAATCCCCGCCCGACCCAGCCCGACGAGTTCGCCAGGCCGTCCGGGTGACCACGGTCGGCATTCCGGGACAGCAGGAGGAGCCGCGGCGTCTCCACCCCGCCGGCGGCGACCACGAACTGGCGGGCCTCCTGGCGATACTCGCTCCCGTCCGGCGTGGCGTAGACGGCGGCCTCGACCGTCGAGCCGTCACGCGACGGGACGAGTCGCTGGACCGGCGCGCGGTCGATGATGCGGGCCCCTGCGTCCTCGGCTGCCTCGGCGGTGTAGTCGGCGCTGTACTTCGCGCCCGACGGACAGACCGGCTTGCAGGTGCCGTAGCCGACGCAGGCCGAGCGGTCGTCGTTGGGCTCGGAGTTCCGGGCGTTCGGGACCGTGTGGGTGGCGACACCGAGCCGCTCGCAGGCCGCCGCGAACAGCGCGTCGGAGTAGGAGGGCTCGAACGCCGGCAGCGGGAACGGCTCCTCGCGCGGCGGCGCGAACGGGTTGTCGCTCGCGCCCGCCACGCCCATCGCGGACTCCGCCGCCGCGTAGTACGGCCGCAGGTCGTCGTACGAGATGGGCCAGTCGACGCCGACACCGTCGGCACTCTCCCGGCGGAAGTCGTCCTCGTGGAGCCGCATCACCATCCCCTGCCAGTGGAGCGTCGACCCGCCGACACCCTTGACGCGAGCCTGATTGAGCGGGTAGTAGCGGGGGCCCGTGGAACTGAACGCGTCGCGCTCGCCGCCCATCTCCCACACGTCCTCGGGCCCCCACGCGGGGCGGATGGCGCGTTCCATCCGCTCGAGTCGTTCGCCGCGGTCGAAGCGCGGGCCGGCCTCCAGTACGACGACGGCGTACCCGGCGCTGGCCAGTTCCCGGGCGACGAGTGCGCCGGCCGGGCCGCTTCCGACGACGCAGACATCGGCCCGCTCGCTGGGCGTCCGGTCGCGGCCGTCGTTCCGGGTCACGCGACCCGATTAGGCAAACCTAAATTTATGTCTTGGCTTCCGACCTGCCGAGTCCGCCCCGCTCGGCCGGGGGGTCACCCGGACGCGGAGTCCGTCTCGTGCTGGTCCCGTCCGCGGTACACGACGAACGAGTACACTGCCGGCACCAGTGCGGCGATGGCGGCCGCGACCCCCACGACGAACTCCGTCGGGAACGGGAGGAAGGCACCGGCGGCGATGAGCACGCCAGCGAGGACGAACACCGGTGCGGCGACGCGATGGGTCCGGCGCCACACCTCGTCGTCGGAGAGGGTCCACGGCGTCCGGATACCGACGAACCAGTTCGGCTCCGCACGGCGGAACAGGACGCCGAGGCCGGCGAACAGGAGGCCGACGCCGCCGAGGACGAGCGCGTTCTGTGGGTAGTCGATGCCGAGGTTGTACGCCAGCAGGAGTCCCTGGACGAAGCCGAGGAACGCGAGTGTCAGCAGCACGATGGCGTCGTACGTCGGCCTGAACTTCCGGAAGTTCTCGCCCCGCGGGTCGATGACCGGCAGGACGCGGAACATGACGTACATGGCGACGCTGATGGCCGGAACGATGGCGGCGCCGAGTGTCCGCCCGTAGAACGAGTCCGGCGTCCCGGATGCGTCGAAGTGGACCGCGAACCGTTCGGGGAGCGACGGGTAGACCATCGCCGTGGCGCCCGCTGTCGCGATCAGTACCAGTATCGCGGCGGCATCGCTCCATCGGAGGGGAGGGCTTCTCATATGGAATATTCGGAACTTGCCGAATATAATCCTTGTGCCGCCCCCGGCCCGTCGCCGCTCAGGGGATGTGGACCTCGTTGCGGAGCGTTCCGACCCCCTCGACCTCGATCTCGACGGTATCGCCGTCGGCCAGCGGTCCCACGCCGGCCGGCGTCCCCGTCGAGATGACATCGCCGGGTTCGAGCGTCAGGTAGGTCGTGATCTCCGCGACGAGTTCCGGGACGGAGAAGATGAACTCCTCGCGGCTGGAGGCCTGTTTCGTCTCCCCGTTCACGCGACATTCGACGCTCGCGTCGGCGGGCACCTCGTCGGGCGTCGCGATGACCGGGCCGAGCGGACAGGCGTCGTCGAAAGCCTTCCCCCGGATCCAGTTCTGCTCGACGGCCTGGTCGTCACGGTTCGAGAGGTCGTTCACGCAGGTGAACCCGGCGACGTGGGTCATCGCCTCGTCGGCGTCCACCCCGGTCGCGCGCTCGCCGATGACGACGCCGAGTTCGGCCTCGTGGTCGATGCGCTCCTTGTTCGCGGGCAGGTCGACCGCCTCGCCGTGGCCGACGACCGTGTTCGGCGTCTTGAGGAACAGCAGCGGGCGGTCGGGAACGTCCTTGCCCTGCTCGGCGGCGTGGTCGGCGTAGTTCAGACCCACGCAGACGACCTTCGTGGGGTCACTGGGCGGGAGGATGTCGACATCGCCGGCGGCGAGCGGTTCCGGGTCGAGGTCGAGGCGGGACCCGGCCGCCCGGCCGGTCCCCGGGTGGGGTGCTATCTCGGCGCCGTCGTCGCCGGTCCACTCGCCGGTCCTGATGTCGCCATCCGTGTCGCGAAAACGGACGTATCGCATGGTCTAGGGCTCGTGCGGCCGTGGATTAGGCGTTGCGTTGTCGGAAGTTCGGTGCTGCGACGGTCGCCGGCTGCCGACTCAGCCCCTGACCTCTTCGGGCGGCTTGTCGTAGATGTCCGCGATGGCTTCGCGGTTCTCGTCGACGATGTTGCGGCGCTTCTTCTTCATCGAGGGGGTCAGCAGGTCGTTGTCGGCGGTCCACTCGCGCGGGACCAGCCGGAACTCCTTGATGGTCTCGTGGTGGCCCAGCCGCTCGTTGACCTCGTCGATCTCCGCCTTGACCCACTCGCGGACGCGTTCGTCCTTGCAGGCCTCGGCCTCGGCCTCGGGGATGTCGTACCCCTCGTCGTCGGCCCAGTCCCGAAGTTGCTCGAAGTTCGGCACGACGACCGCGCCGATGAACTTCTCGTCCTGCCCGACGACCATTATCTGGTCGACGCGCGCGGAGGTGGCGAACTCGTCCTCGATGGGCTCGGGGGCGATGTTCTTCCCGGTGTCGAGGACGATGAGCTGCTTCACGCGGTCGACGAAGGTGAAGTAGCCGTCGTCGTCGACGGCGACCACGTCGCCGGTCCGGAAGTAGCCGTCCTCGGTGAACGCCTCCTCGGTCTTGTCGGGCTTGTTCCAGTAGCCCTCCGTGATGTTGGGGCCCTTCACGAGGAGTTCGCCGACCTCGCCCTCCTCGGACTCCTTCTGCTCCGGACCGACCACCGAGCCGTCGAGGCGGTAGTCGACCGACGAGAGCGCCGGACCCATCGTCCCGACGCGGATGTCCTCCGGCGGGTTCAGCGAGATGACTGGTGCGGACTCGGTCATCCCGTACCCCTCCAGGATGGTGAGGCCCATCGCACGGTACATCTTCGCCAGTCCTTTCGAGAGCGATCCACCGCCGCTGATGAACAGCTCGATGTTGCCGCCCAGCTTCTCGCGGACCTTCGAGAAGACGAGTCGGTCGGCGAGCTTCATCTTCAGCCGGAGGCCGACGCCCGGCGACTCGGCATCGTCGTAGTCCTGTGCGGTGTCGACCGCCCACTCGAAGATGCGCTTGCCGATGTCGGACTCGGAGGCCTGGTTGCGCATCTGGTCGAAGATGCGCTCGTAGACGCGGGGGACCGACGCTGCGCCGTGGGGCTTGACCTGTGCCATGTCGTCGCCGACGGTGTCCGGCGACTCGGCGTAGGCGATGGTGAGGCCGCCGCCGAGCTGGACGAAGTGGTTGAACCGCTCGAAGACGTGTGCGAGCGGCAGGAAGGAGAGGACGGTCATCCCGTGCTCCATCGTCGGGATGTCGTCGGGCTTGTCCGGGCGCGGGCCGACGCGGCGCCAGACGGTGTTGATGGATGAACGGAAGTTCTTGTGACTCAACTCGACGCCCTTGGGGTCGCCCGTCGTCCCGGAGGTGTAGACGAGCGAGGCCAGCGACTCGAACTCGCGGTCGTCGACCCACCCGTCGACCTGTCCCTCGGAGCGCTCGGTGGTCCCCATCGCGTGGACCTCCGCGAGCGTGTACACGTCGTCACGGTCGGCGTACTCGCCGGCCTCGTCCATCGTGACGATGAACTCCAGGTCGAGGTCATCCTCCACCTCGACGATGGTGTCGACGAGGTCGGTCGTGCCCGCCACGACGCCGGTCGCGCCGGGGTCGTCGAGCAGGTACTGGACCTGCGGCGCCGAGGACTCCGTGTAGACGGTCGTGATGACGCCGCCCGCCGACTGGACGGCGAGGTCCGCCTGGATCCACTCCGGGCGCGTGTCGGCGTACAGCCCGATACGCTCGTCCGGACCGACGCCGAGTTCGCGGAATCCCACGGCGAGGTTGCGGACGATACGGCCGACCTCCTCGTAGGTGA